>ERZ1023888.105-NODE-105-length-27740-cov-20.472241_pt1 | contig 27740 bp, 19 predicted proteins | sample MGYA00380396_ERZ1023888 | MGnify/ENA primary metagenome ERZ1023888 (study PRJEB33179, sample SAMN07448998) | human gut metagenome | biome: Human-gut; feature: Human associated habitat; material: Faeces | host: Homo sapiens | place: India: Bhopal | collected... | reverse complement strand
ACCAAAACGCTTAGGAAAGTGAGCTAAAATTGGTACAACGAACTGGACACCCTAGAAGAGAACTGGCGGGTGCAGCAGCTCGGCGGCTATCTGTACACCGTAGTGGCGATCATACCGAACCTCGATCGAGGCATGAAGACATTGATCTGCGAACGAGTGAACGAATAACAAGTCCTATGAATCAAACCGTCAGTGATATCAAAAGACCGTTTCTCGACGTTTACAAGGCACTTGATACAAAGACACAGCGAAAGGCCATGAAGGGTGCCATGCGCCGCGAAGGCAACCGCCTGAAAAAGGCAGCTGTAGCTAACCTCAGCAGCAGCGGCATAGGCAAGGGCACCAAGCGCAGTCTGTCAAGCGGCATCTACGTGCGAACCTATCCCGACCGCTACGGCTTAGGCTTTATGGTGAGCGTGAAGCCGCACGGTAAACGTAAGGGCATACACATGAACCGGCAGAGCAAGGAAAAGCCGGTGCTGATGTGGGCAGAGGACGGAACCAGGTATCGTAAGGCAGGAAGAAGAATTTCTTCGTTCTTCGGAAAGAGCCGCTTTACGGGCAAGAAGATACGTCAATACGTGAGAGGCGGTGCGAACCGTGGCAAGATGAAGCGTTACGCTTTCCTCGCCAAGACAGAGCAGCAGACCGCCGACAGCGTAGAGACGAACCTCTTCAACAATCTTCAAGACAACCTCGAAAAGGCGGCTAAGAAACAAGGACTCATCTAAAAAACAAGCAATGGTAAAGAAGACATCTCTCAGCGCAGGTGCCATCATTCGCAACATGCTTCTCTCCGATAAGGAAGTGAAGACGAAAACGAATAAGGTATTTCCTGTGGTAACAGACAAGGCGCAGCTGCCATACATCCTCTACAGACGTGCAGCTCTCGCACACAACCCTACAAAAGCGGGTATGCCTGGTGCAGACACCGTAACGATGGAGGTGGTGTGCTACACAGCACAATATGCGGAAGGTGTAGAACTCGCGGAAGCTACACGTGCGGCACTCGACTACAAGCAAGGTGAACTCGACGGCATCCGTATGCGCAGCTGTATTCTCATTGATAGCGAGGAGGGTTATGAGGACGATGCCTATGTGCAGCAGCTTGTATTCCAAGTAAAAATTTAACCATTAAAAACTTATATTTATGGCAGAAACAAGTGGATTTATTAACGGCAGTGACATTCTGCTGAAAGTAGACGGCAAGGCCGTAGGCCACTGCTCTACTCACACACTCACGTTCAACTCGGAGACAAAAGACCGAGCAGTCAAGCCTGCAGCGACCGCCACCAAAGGCAGCGGTCTGTGGAAGGGCAAGGGTGTCACCGGCCTCTCTATCTCCATCAGCGCGGAGGGCTTCCGTTTCTACAACGAGACCGAGAACGGTTTTGAACAGCTCGCCCCTTCCTGGGGTAAGGGCCAAAGCGTAGAGATAGAGGCTTTCAAACGTGGCGAAGACCAGAAACCTTATGTTAAGGGTAACTTTATTATCGCCTCAATAGAGGAGTCATCACCAGCCACTGACGATGCGACCTACAGCCTTTCGTTGGAGAACGACGGCGAGCCTGAGGTTTACCCGGGCAAGGCAGGCTCGGGTGTAGCTGCAAAATAAAGTGCGAAGACATGAAAAAAGTAGAAATCACAATCAACGGAAAGGCATACCCCTGTAGACAGACTATGGGGGCTATGCTCCGCTTCAAAATGGAAACGGGAAAGGAGGTGTCCGACATCTCGAACGACGTGACGGACATGTGTACATACCTGTTTTGCTGTATAGCGTCGGCGTGTAAGCATGACGGCATGGAGTTCGGTCTTTCGCTCATGGACTTTGCCGACAGCGTGACGCTTGACGATGTCGCCGCATGGACGGAGGCTATCAACGGCGACGCTGCAGGCGTTGAGGCTTCGGCTGAAAAAAAAAGTTAGAAATACTTGAGCTGCTGGGGATAGCCGTTGGCAACATCGGCATCCCCTATTCTGATTTTTGCGGCTTCACGCCCGAGGAGTTCAGCCACATATACAAGGCGTACAGCGAGGAGCGGACGGCGCAGTATCAAGACAGTTGGGAACGTATGCGTATGCTTGCGGCAATAACCATACAGCCGTATGCAAAGAAAGGGCTAACGCCCCACGGACTTCTACCCTTTCCATGGGAGAAGAAAAAGCCGGAGCATACGAAAGCAGCCCCGGCAGTATCTAAGGAAGATGCGTTAAAACGTTTTGAGGAAGTGTTGGGAAAAGTGGGAAACGGCTAAAGTGCGCCGTAGTACCAAGGTGTATGCCCACCATCCTTATATGGTTTGCGTAAATCATATTGCCCATAAGCTACGAGCATGAACAGAATACTAACCAAAAAGGCAATGCAACCAAGGAACAACAACGAAACGACAACAGCAGCGAAAGAGACAATAGTGATGTTTCGCCAAAGTTTTCTTTCTTTGGTTTGCCTTTTTGCCGATATGTTTCTGTTTTGTCTCATACTTCTAACCCATTGGTTTACTCCACAAAGATACAAAAATATTGATTACTTAGTTACTTATACGCTAAAAATATGGCAAAAGAAATAAAGTTTAACATTAAGTTGCTCATTGACGGCAAAGAGCAGTTAGTTACCGCCTCAACATCGGCAAAGGAACTGCGCGACAATCTCGATGCCGCCAAGAGTAGTGCCGCCAAGTTCCGAGAGAAGATGATTACGGTAAACCAGACGGTTGCGGCTTTGCAAAACGCTTCGAGTGCCATAAATGGTTTGCGTGACACGATGGCAGGGCTAACGGCGAGCTACAATGCCGTGCAGCAGGCCAACACACAGCTTACTACCGTGATGCGTCAGCGTATGGCCGCAACCGAGGAGGACATCAAAAAGGTTAATGAGATTATCGGCGCGCAATCCAAGTTGGGTGTTATCGGCGGTACGATACAGAAGACAGGCGCACAGCAGATAGCAACCTTTTTGAAAGAGAAAGGCACGTTGGAGCAGCTGATACCAGCCATGAACGACCTTTTGGCACAGCAGAAAGGTTTGAACGCCACGCAGGAGGATGCAAGAAGTGTGGCAAACCTCATGGGCAAGGCCATGACTGGGCAGACATCGGCGTTAAGGCGTGTGGGTATCACGTTCAGCGAGGCCCAAGAAAACATTATGAAGTACGGCACGGAGCAGCAGCGTGCCGCCATGTTGGCACAGATTATCACCGATAATGTGGGACACATGAACGCCCAACTTGGCAAGACTGATGCAGGACAGCTGAAGCAAGCCGAGATGCAGTTTGCAGCCATTAAGGTACAAATCGGTGAATTGGTTTCCAAGTGGTTGCCTAAGATTACATTTGCGGCACAGGCGTTGACTATCGTAAATTCCATGATTTCGTTAGGCAACAGCATAAAGGGCGCAACAATGGTTATCGCCAATTTCGGCATAACGACAAAGGCGGTAAATGCCGTTTGCATAGGTTTCAGAGCATCCGTTGTTGGCTTGACAGCCGTAACGAGAGTGATGCAAGCGGCATTTACCGGGGCGACCATCGGGGCGACCACCCTAAAGGTAGCCATTAAGTCTTTGCTTATTTCTACAGGTGTGGGCGTGGCAGTCTGGGCATTGACGGAAGCAATTTCGTATCTTGCCACTTCATCGGATAAGGCGGCAGGAAGCACCAAGCAACTGACAGCCGAGGAAGAGGCGGCGCAAGCTGCAAGACAGCAGGAGGCGCAGCAGAGAGCCGAGATTTCGGCGGCAATAGAAATCAACATAGCCAAGCTAAAGGCGTTCAAGGGCAGCAAGGAGGAAGAAAAGAAACTTGTTGGCGAGATGAACAATACCTACGGTGATGCTATGGGCTACTATTCCACCGTGGCGCAGTGGTACACGGCACTTGTTGGCAACTCCAAGGCGTACTGTAATCAGATGATTAACGAGATACGCATTAGGAATTTGGCTAACAAGGCGGCGGACTTACAGCAGAAACGGCACGACTTCACCCACGACAACAACGGCAAGACACGCCGTTTCAGCAAAAAGCGCAAGACCCGACAGGTTGCAATAGGGCAAGTGGACGCGGGGGACGGCAAGATTATTCCACAGTATGCAGATGTGGAGGTCAAGGGGTCAAGCGACTACGAGAAAGCCAAAGCCAAGGTTACAGACCTTTACCGGAAGGAGCAAGTCGTGAGAAAGCAAATGGAAAGTCTGGTAAGGGAAAATACCAAAATCACATACAAGCAGTATGATGGTTACAGCAAGACAGCCCCGACCACACCGACCAAGACCACGACACCAAAGACCACGACACCAAAGACAACTGACAAGAAAGAAGAACCGAAAACCCACGTAGAGGAACTACAGGCGCAGTTGGCGGCGGCACAAAAGGAAATGGACAACGCCCTGACCATCGAGGCACGAGTCGAAGCCGACGCAAAGGTGAAGAAGATACAGGCGCAGATAGACGAGGCGACAAAGGGAAAAGTCACCATCGAAGCCGCCACAGAGCCGACATATATCGTGGCAGGATCCGCCGCCGATAAACGCAAGAGCTACAGCAACGCACAGCAGCGCATCGGCAACATTCGCCAGGACTACGACTCTGGACTGATAGACAAAGCCTCAGCGCAGAAAGCTATTGCCGACATCAACGACCAGCTCTCTGCGCTCGAGCTGAAACCTATCGAGGTACACTTCAAGACACATATCGAAGAGTTGCAAGAGCAACTGCAGAATGCACGGCGCAGTCTCGATGAGGCTACAACCATCGAAGCAAGAACCAAAGCCTCAGCAAAGATAACCGAGATACAGGCGGAGATAGACGAGGCGACAAAGGGCAAGGTCTCCATAGCCGCCGAAGTCACGCCCGAGTACATCGAGCAAGGCTCCGCCGCCGACAAACGTCAGAGCTATAGCAACGCACAGCAGAAGACAAGCCGCATCCAAAACGACTATGAAATTGGCATCATTGGCAAAGATGAGGCCATGAAACAGATAGACGAGGTAAACAAAGAACTCGCCGATCTTGGTCTTAAACCGATAAAAATCACTCTTGAACCTTCTGGATTTGACAAAGCATTTGAACAAATACAGAAAGGTTGGGGAAGCGTGCAAAACATCAGTGGCGGCATACAGGGCATTTCTGATGCACTTGAAGGTAATGGCAACGCATGGGAAAAAACCTCTGCAATGATTAATGGATTTATATCTATTGCACAGGGAATACAGGGAATAGTAGAACTCTACAACCTCCTATCCGTTGCAACAACTGCACATGCCGCTGCAACAGCAGCAGACACTACTGCAACAACAGTAAATACGGGCGTAACCGCCGCGAACACCGCTGCGTCTACCGTCAACACGGTTGCTAAGGAAGGCGAAGCGATAGCTAACGCTACCGCAAGTGGAGCAAAGATGCCGTTCCCAGCCAACCTTATAGCAATCGCTGCTGGTGTGGCAGCCGTTGTGGCAGCAATCGCAGCAATGTCAAGTTTTGCAACTGGTGGTGTCGTTGGTGGTACCTCTACCTTTGGCGACCGAAAATTTGCACGTGTCAATAGTGGCGAAATGATACTAAACAAAACGCAACAGGCTCATTTGTTCCAGATGATAAATACGCCACGCTATACCCCACCGTCATTTGCACGAAGAGAGTTACCGCAAATGACACCTACGCAAGTGACACCTACGCAAATGAATGACGTGCACCTCGTGGTTGACGTGCGTGGAAAGACGCGAGGAACAAGTATAGAGCAGACTCTAAGTAACGTGCGCAAGATAGCAAGTAAGTCTGGACGGCGTTCAAATCTTGTTTAATATAGAAAAAGGGAAACTATGTATATACACGGGCAATTTATAAATCGGAAGGGTAAGGTTATTACCATTGAGATCTTATCAAAAGGAGACAGAACCGAGGAGAAAGTCATCGGCTCTGAAGGCAGTGGTATCTACTTTCAAGACGACCCCATTGAAATAACCAACGAGATGAACGACACGTTCGATCATCTCTTACGACACAGTTGCACAATACGCCTCTTGTGTAAAGATTTCATCAGTGATTTTTACAACACATCATGCCGTAGTACTATTGTAAACGTGCGGCAGGATGACACAATCATCTTTGCGGGATATATAGAGCCACTCGTATTCTCGCAGGGATACAATTTTGAATATGACGAAGTAGAGATAAATTGTATTGACATACTTTCATCATTACAATATTCTCAATATATGGGCGCAGGTATGCCTGGAGTAAACTACGAAGACATCAGAAGCCAGGCAAAACAACGCACCTTTATGCAGATATTAGAGTCTATTCTCTGTGCTGCTACTACAGAAGTCATTATAAACAAAGACAAGGCAATAAATACATTCCGTGTATGTTACGATGACAGCAAGAGCATTGACAAAAAAGAAACTGAAACTTCCATTTTTCACGACATCTCCATATCCGATCTTCTCTTTCTTGAAGAGGAAGAGGAGGACGTTTGGACGCAGGATAAAGTAGTAGAAGAAATTATGCGATATTTAGACTTGCACATTGTACAAAACGGCGTAACATATTATATCTACGCCTGGGAGACACTGCGCAATCTTAATAACGACAACATAAAATGGAAAGACCTTACGCATAATCAATCCGTAATAATATCCCCACGCAGCACTATAGACATTACCCTGGACACGGTTGCTGACGATGACACACAAATAAATATTGACGAAGCATTCAACAAGTTGGTACTGAAAAGCGATACGAAAAGTATGAAAAACCTTATCAGAAGCCCACTTGATAAAGACGACCTTTTTTCTCCATTCACGGGGAAGCAATTCTATCTCCGCGAAATAGTTTCTCCAGGAGGCACCAAAACGCCAAAACAAGCATTTATTGAGGCGTGTACAGGAGGACGCACCACAGACTGGGGTAAGGCTTACTTTGCCGATTGGTATATTCGCGTGATGAACAACAGTAAATGGAAATTCCGTCCCCAGTCTGTAATGGGAGTTAACGCATCTGAGTCTTACTTTCCGTATGCGGGAGACAATCGCCACCAATATGTATTGCCCGACTTTATAGGTAGAAGCCGAGGCACAGCTTTGTTAGAGGTGGGATGTGCTATAACAACACTCAGCACTAAAGACAATTCTGTAAAATCGAAGGTTGATATGGAAGAGTGTCTCGTCATTGGAATTCATGGCGTTCAGGCAGGCTTGGGAGGTTCAAACAGCCCTAACAAGGGCTTAATGTCGATGATACCATGCGCTACATACGAAGACACCGCAGAGGCAGGAATATACTCTCCTGCAGATAACGACACCACCAATTACATGGTAATATCAGGCAAAATAGCATATAACCCTATAAGAAAGCTGTCATGCCCACCTTATGTATCGCCCGTATATTACAAAGACCTTCACGCTGTCAAGGGCCGTAATGACAACGAATACTATACTCAGGAGTTCTATAAAGCAGAAACGCCAAGTTCTAAACCTATATTAAACTTAGATGTCAAAAACGGCTTTGTGCCTTACTCTGACAAGACCCCTCAGTACTCCAAGCTACAGCGGAATATCAATCTCCAAGATAAGGATGACATTTCTAAACTATCAGTGCTGATGTGTATGCTTGTTATTGGAGACAAGTGTCTCGTCGAGAAGAAAAAAGGCGAAAAGTTCTTCGATGGCGACACACCAGGAACTGGTAATGGAACGATAACAGATTACGTGTGGCGTAAATATAAAACCCCGGGAGAATGTGTTGACGACAAAGAGTATTATTCGCAATCATTCAGCATTGGCTTCGACCCCAAAATAGATGACCTCCTTGTTGGCACCGAGTACGATATCCAGAATAATATTAACATTCAGATGAACTTAGATGCGGAAGGAATGGCAATCCCTATGAGAAAGACAGACAAGTTGAAAGGAGCGGTGAAATTCACTATACTGTGTCCTGCACAGCCTATATATACGCTTGGAACCGTAGTTTCAGCACCGCCCTGGGAGGCGGCAGAGATTGAACCGTCCATGTGGGGAGATTACTTATTGAATGCAGTAGAGAGCATCGTCATAAAGGATTTCGAAATAAAGCTCTATAGTGATAATGGTCACTACGAACAACGTGACGAGAACGACATTATTTATACGAGTGATACCGACGAATCCTATGTCAATGCAAAAGATGATCTTGAATTTAAGATTACAAGTGCCCTAACGGCAGAAGAAAGCTATGCTCTCGGCGTTAAAACGTCTCTAAGTCTGTCAACTCCTTTTGATGTTAAAAAAGAGGAGCAGCTACTTGAAGTCTACGATCGTAATACGGGAGAAATGGCAAAGCCTGAGCAACACTATGTTGCTAATCACTACGCCGATTGTCATGTACCACGAGTGACAATCATGCAGAACATTGAAAATGACGGCGAAAATGTAAGTATTGTCAACCGTTACCGCCATCCGGCTATGAATAAAGTGTTCTGGGTTACAGGTATTAGTCAAAACATTATGGAAGGCACAGCTTCAATGAGTCTTCGCGAAATTTAAAATATAAGTATAATGATAGGAATAAAAATGTATGCAAAACCGAAGGCTTCAAATAAAGGAGGCGGAGGTAATGGTGGCGGCAGTGCGATATTCGCATCTACACAGAGTCAACGTGTCGATGAGGCTAAACATGCAGAAAAGGCCGACGAGGCTAATTTTGCAAAGAAGGCTGGCGTTGCTGGAGACATTGACATCAACGCACCCGGATTGCAGCACTTCCTACGAAGCGACGAGGAAGATACTGCAGAGAAAAAGATTATATTCAAAGAGGGGTTATCTTCTGAAGCCGATGTACTCTTCAAGAAAGCGATTTTATTATTAGGCAATCTGGTTTTAGCCGATGAAACCCTCGGCATCACATCTGACGGCATCGCTACACTGCGTTCTCTGCTCATTGGCAATACGGGATATGGCATAACGCAGAAAGGCATCGCCACCCTCAGAGAGATTGTGTCAGCTGCGTTCCGTTCGGGTGCGCTCGGCTCTGGCTTCAAACTTGGTGATTACAACGGAAGTGGTGACAGCTACTTGGAGGTAGACCGCCTGCTTGTGCGCAAGGCGGCGGAGTTCGTAAGGCTCGTAATCAGAGAGCTTCAAAGCGTAGGTGGCGAGATTGTTCTGTCGCCTGCTGCTATGCAGATTAGCAATGTGGTCTATTTCGAGAAGTTCACGGTTCTTCCCGAATACGACGGCTCTCCCCTACGTTACGACGTTTACCGCTGTTACTTTTCACAGAAGAAAGGCGACGAGGAGATTGAGAACCAATTTGTGATGGGCGACCTCGTGCGTTGTCAGACGTTCAACGTCAAGGAGGGCGTGAATGAGAACGTGAAGAACAGATACTACTGGCGCAAGGTGTACAAGGTAGGCAAAGATTTCATCGATGTGCTTGCTGACGATTGTGATACTGATAGCGACATTCCGCAGGCAGGTGACGAGCTTGTACAGATGGGCAACGTCTATGACACAGCTCGCCAGTCGGTCGTTGTTCTATCGGCATACGGAGCGGATGCACCATCATTAAAGATGTACGAAGGCGTAGATAGCTACTCGTTAGAGAATAGAGAGGTCTTTGTCCTGTCGCGTCAGGAGATGTTCGCCATAGCCGATAAGTTTAGGTTCATTACGCGCAAGGCTAATGGCGAGATAAAGAGCACACAGTCGTTTGCGGAGCTTGTGATGTCCGTGGATGGACTCAGAACAACGGTCAACAGAAACAAAGAAGAGCTTGACGGCGAGATAAAAAGCACGCAGTCGCAGATAACACAGACCGCAAATGATATAAGAACAGAGGTTAGGAGAGACTACTCTACCAAAAAGGATGTAAACGACCAAATAGCAGCGGTTAGCTCTTCTATAACGCAGACCGCTACACAGATAGCGATGAAGGTAGGCTACACTCTTGCCGAGCGACGTAACCTGCTCGTCGGTTCGTTGTTCCGCAAGCAAGGCGAGGGTTTCTTTCTTCTACGCTCTAAGATATATTGCACGTCGGCGCATGAGGGTGCTAATGTGATATTCGCGCCCGATGCCAAGGCAGGCGGTGCACAATGGGGTGGAACAGGGAACACTCGCAACATACATGTCACCAAGGGCAAAACGTACACACTGGCGTTTTGGGCGCGTGTTCTATCCGGTTCTGCTGATGTTGCGTGTGAGATACGATGGGAGAAATCCGCCACAGACGATTCTCATCCTGCGGGATATACCGGTCCTGCGGGTAGCGCAAATCTTGGTGTTGAAAAAACACAATCCGCGGAGGGTTGGCATCTTTATCAGCGTTCGTTCACAATCCCCACCAATGCCTCGTATGAATGGGTTGCGGTATGGTGTCTAAAGACTAACGCATCTACTGCGAGTCAGCAGGTGTACATCGCCCACCCTATCCTCATAGAGGGTACTGCGGAGGACTTTGTGTGTTGGAGCGCATCGCCTGATGACTACGACTACATCGGGGGCAACCTGCTCGACAATACACGCACATTTAACAAGACTGGCAACCTGACACGAATGGATGTGTCAGTGGTCACTAACGAGTCGTACAACAACGGATGCTCGGTAATATATACAAACGCTGCTTCCAAATACATTGAGATGGCGCGGTGGAGCGTTAGCTCTATCATCAAGAAAGATGAGGACTACATATTCTCCTTTATGGCAAAAGGTTCCGGCAACCTCGATGCGTATATGTACAGCGGTACTAATCTAAGCATATTCGCCGAGGACAGCGAGCGCGATACAACAACAAGCAACGCCGACGGAGGTCGTCGATTCTCTCTCACAAGCGAGTGGAAGCGTTATTGGGTACACTGGCGTTCGGAGGGCACCGGCATACCTAACTACGTCCTTATCCGTTGTATACAAGGCGGAAAGGCGTGGGTGACAATGCCGAAGTTGGAGGTCGGTGCAACGCCTACCGATTGGATAGAGGGCAAGAGTGGTTTTATCGAGGACAGTGGCATTGCCGCAAAGCTACTGCGCACAGGCTTTGACATCGAGAATGGCAAGATAACGGCAACTGCGGACAAGTTCGAGGTTCGCAACAACAGCGGTGTGGTGACGGCGAGCGTGAACGAGAAAGGCTTGCTAGAGATTGGCGCAGGTTCTTTTGGCGGCTTTGTCCAAAAGAAGAAAACCATTATTACGCCAGAGAACATAGACCAATACCGAATACCCGCAGCTTCCTTGAGCGTTGTATTATTCGACTTTACTAATGCGGGCTCGTTCGTGGAGTTTCAAGGTGATTTCAATAATTACTTTAAAGCCTCGCAGGTTGATCTTGTATTGCCATTCAACAATCCTAAAGATAGTTTGAATAGTCTTCATGGCGTGTCGACTGACGAAGCGTTACAATATGTTGGACAAACACTAATAATCAAGAATCGCGCAAACGTTGCATTCGTTGTACATGGAGGAGGTATAATAAACAAAAGGGGAACAACGACCTCAACTGGAGCTCTAAAAGTCAATGAAATTTCCTCAAATGAAAGACTTATCACGACTTGCGAAGTTTCTACTACTTTTGGCAATCCTACGAGTAATAGTCCCAACCGCTTAACCGCCGTAGGATGGAATGGAAACATTTATGGTTAAATATAAAGTGCAACAATAGAACACAAAACAATATGAAGAAGATAGAATCATGGAAATAAAAGTAAGACGAATAGCTAAAAAGGAGGCGTACACCATCGGCAAGATGTATATAGATGGCGCATACGTCTGCGACACGCTCGAGGATAAGGATAGAGGACTGACATCTAATATGTCGGTGGCGCAGATATGCGGAGTTAAAATCAAGGGCGAAACCGCCATCCCGACTGGCAGATACCTCGTAGACATGAAGACGGTATCGCCACGCTTCGGAGGTCGAGCGCAGTACCAGTTCTGCAGGGGGAGACTGCCGCGACTGTGCAATACGCCCGGCTACCAAGGTGTGCTGATACACTGTGGCAACACGGCGAAGGATACGGAGGGCTGCATCCTCGTCGGCGAGAACAAAGCGGTCGGACTGGTACTGAACTCAACGGCAACGTTCCGCAAGGTATACACCATGCTGAAGGCTGCGGACGAGCGGTGCGAGCAGATTTGGATAACAATAGAGTAAACACAATGGAGATGACAGGAAACATTACAACAAGCACTGGCAAAGCATTTATTGTAGGCACCATGAGCACAGAAGCACTTACCGCTCTGTTCGATTTACGCTGGATGCTCGTACTTATCGTCGTACTTATCGTCGCCGATTTTTGGTTCGGTGTGTCGGAGAGCCTTAAAAAGCGTGAACACTTCCGCTTTTCGCGAGCAGGTAGAAGAACGTGCAACAAGGCGGTGGACTACGTTACGTATCTCATACTCGGCTCGGTGCTCGGCTTGGCTATCTTCGAACCGCTGGGCTGGGCAAACCACGTAACAACAGCGGCTATCGGTTTGGGCTTCGGCTGCATCTGGGAGATTGACAGCATCGTAGGACACGTATGCGCATTGCACGGCATCAAGAATACATTCTCCATCAAGCGGTTTATTATCTCGCTCATTAAGAGCAAGAATAAGGACATCGGCGAAGCGGTGGAGGATGCAGTGGATGAGGATTGTAAGAGATAGTTAGTTTAATGTAGGAGAGCGTTCTTTGACTTGTTGGAATACCGCAGATCGACCATTTGTACACTTGCTGCATATAGTGTAAATTGTTTTAAATCTAATATGATTAAATGCAATAATATATTAAATTATAGTAAAATCAACGACTATTAGCATTAAAAACTTGTACTTTTTATAAAAACTTATTACTTTTGTAATCGAAATAGGCAGGTAAATCCTAAATTAAGAGTGATAAGTGTCATAAGTGTATTGCAAATGCACCTCTTTTAGGGTCTGCCTTTTTTCGTATATATACCATAAGTAATATTTGAATGAATGTATATTTAGACGAAAGTGGAGATTTAGGATGGGTCTTAGATAAACCATATAGAAATGGTGGGTCCAGTCGTTTTATGACGATTGCATTTGTCGCATGTCCTGCCGAGAAAAAACATCTTTTACGAAGAATTGTTGTTGATGTCTACAGAAAGACAAAGACTGATCCAAAAACTGAATTAAAAGGAAGTTCTTTGTCAGTAAAAGACAAATGCTATTTTGCAGAAAAGGTAAGAAAACTTGTTAGCATGAATCCTGATATACACATAGGTGCTATAACTGTAAATAAAAGCAGAGTTCAACAACATATCAGAAAAGATGGTAATAAGTTATACAATTATATGATACGCTTATCTGTACTTGATTGTATCAAAAACGAATTGATTGTAAATCTGATAAGGGATAACAAGACGGTTAAAGTAAAATCGGGTAATAGTCTTATAGATTATTTACAAACGACACTATGGTTTGACATGAATTGCTCTACTCGAATCATAGATATGCCCTCTGACAGCAAGCAGGTTAAAAATTTAATATTCATTGATTGGATGAATAATTTAATTTGGGGCAAATACGAAGACAATAATGATAAACCATTCAATATCTTACGCAACGTTATAACATCACAGAAATTGTTTTTTTAACACACACTAAATATTAAAAAGAAAAGCGGTATTCCGACAAGCGGAGTACCGCTTTTCTTTTTAATAAGCAAATGGTTATGCAAAACTTTAACAATTTATTGGAATTTATAGCACAATGGATAGTAGGTGTGCTGTTAGGCTTGTTAGCCTGCGCATTGCTGACGTTATTATTTGGGTGTTCTACACCGCAGCCAGTGGTTGTAGAGCGAGTGGTCGTTAAGACTGATACACTCTATAAGGCGAGGACGAGTGCCGACACGTTTCGGCTGCACGACTCGGTGTATGTTGAACACTACACTCGTGGCGACACAGTGTATAGGCTAAAGAGCGTGTGGCGATGGCGTGACCGCATAAGTGTGAAGACCGACACTATATATAAAGCAATGCTCCAGACCGACACAACACGTCTTCCCATACCAGTGGAGCGCAAGCTATCGACGTGGGAGCGCACGCAGATGCACGTCGGGCTGTTTACTATCGGAACGGTGGTGTTTGTAGTTCTGTCGCTATTATTGTGGCTGATACATCGCAAAGAATAGTCCAACACCTCAATTTGAAGTTTTTATAATGGTACCATGGCTATTGCACCATGGTACTTTCATTTCGTTATTTTATCTCGGGAATATTGCTTACAGCCTTGCGTTTCATTTCGTCTGCGACCTTGGCATATATCTGTGTAGTCTTTATTGACGTATGTCCAAGAATTTTAGATACCGTATATAAGTCTGCGCCATAATACAGCAGAAGCGTAGCGCACGTGTGGCGGCTCATGTGGAACGTCACATGCTTTTCGACACCTGCCTTCTTCGCCCACCTGTCAAGATAATCATAGATGATAGAGCGGTCTCGAAACTTGAACACATAGTTCTCGCGGCCATCATCACCACGATCGGGGAGCCATCTCAGAGCGTTCGCCGACAAAGGTATATACACAGGTTCTTTCGTCTTCTGCTGTACTACTTCTATCTGATACTCGCCCTCTCCTATCTCGGAAATATGTTTCCATTTGAGCCTCGACACGTCGATATAGCGCAAACCCGTGAAGCAACAGAACAGAAAAGCTCGCTTTACACGTATATCGTCGCACTCAGCCTCAGCCATTCGTTTTACCTCGTCGAGCGTAAGATACTCCTTCTTCTTTGTCCTGCGTTGAGGCTTCTCGCCCTGCGATAGCTTGTGAAAAGGATTTGCAGCAATGATCTCGTGCCGAACAGCCTTATTCATAAGAATGGAAAGCACGGTAAAGTAGGTGTATATAGTCTCGTCGCTGAGCTTGCCGCCGTATTTGTTGACGTTGCCTTTCATGTAGTCCAGGAAACTTCTCAGGAAACCGGGCGTCACGTCCTTCATGGTTAGTTTATCACCACGAAACAAGCGAACATGTCGTATGAGGTTGTGTATAGTTTTCGAGTAGTTGGTATTATCATTATTGTAATAGTACACTTGCTGGTCTTCTAACCATCTAATAAGGTCAGTGCGCTTTGCCTTATCTCCGGCAAAGCTCAAGCGTCCTTCAATCAGTTCGACCGTCCGCTTTGCCTTTATCTCCTCTGCAATCTTCATTGTAGCCTTGTTGGCATTCTTGTCTGCCTTGTTGAGTTCTGGCACAAGATACAGACCGAGATACTCCTTTCTGCGTTCATTCTCCTTCACAATATCCAGATAAAGAGAGACTCTACCACTGGACAAATTCTTAGTCCTTAAGCGGACTGGACTTAGATCAGTATTCTTCATAATCGTTATAATAAAAAAACGGGGGACAGATTCGGGGGACAGAAAAGGGACAGATTTAACCGAAAAAACCCGTTATAAGCCTTGTGTAAACTTTAAATGCAAAACCCCTATAAACGCAACAAAGCCGCTGATAATCAGCGACTTTGTTAATGTTTACGATGGTTTTATTTTGGTTTGTTTTTATTAGCCAAAATTGTCGTACATGATGCTCTCCGGGTCTACGCCGAGCGAATCGAGGTAGTCGGTAACGGTCTTGATGAGCATTGGAGGTCCGCAGAGGTAGTACTCGCAATCCTCCGGTGCCTCGTGATCCTTCAAGTAGGTGTCGCGAATGCAGTTTACTGCGAAGCCCTCGTAGTACTTCACGCCCTGAGCATCTGCAACGGGGTCTTTGCGGTCGAGCGAGAGGTGGAAGTGGAAGTTCGGGAACTCCTTCTCCAACTCCCAGAAGTCCTCAAGGAAGAACGCCTCGCCGAGAGCGCGTGCACCGTAGAAGAAGTGGAGCTCGCGGTCGGTAGTGTGCAACGTCTTTGTCATGTGCATGATCTGAGCACGCAGCGGAGCCATACCAGCACCACCACCGATCCAGATCATCTCCTTGCCAGAAGTGAAGTTCGGGTGGAAGTCGCCGTAAGGACCAGACATCATCACCTTGTCGCCTGGCTTCAGTGAGAAGATATACGACGAAGCGATACCTGTCGGTACGTTCTGGAAGCCCACCTGCGGACGTGGCAGGAACGGAGTTGTGGCGATACGCACGGTAAGCGTGATGATGTCGCCCTCGTCCGGATAGTTTGCCATTGAGTAGGCACGCACTGTAGGCTCCGGGTTGTGAGCCTTGAGCGAGAAGATGTTGAACTTCTCCCATGCGCCGATGTAGTCTTTGCCGATAAGATCCTTGTCGAAGTCCTTGTCGTAGTCGATGCAGTCGTATGCCGGTATCTTGATCTGTGCGTAAGAACCAGGTACGAAGTCCATGTGTTCGCCCGGAGGCAGAGCCACCTTGAACTCCTTGATGAATGAAGAAACGTTCTTGTTCGAGATGACCTCGCACTCCCATTCCTTAACACCCATAACCGAATCGGGCACCTTGATCTTCATGTCCGACTTCACCTTGCACTGGCATCCCAGACGCCAGTTGTCCTTGATCTGCTTGCGTGTGAAGTGGGGCTTTTCCGAGTCGAGAATCTCGCCGCCACCCTCAAGCACCTGCACCTTACACTGTCCGCAGCTTGCCTTACCGCCGCATGCAGAAGGCAGGAAGATGCCGTTCTCGTTGAGCGTAGTCATCAACGAAGAGCCCTGCGGCACGTTGATGGTCTTGTCGCCATTGATTTCGATGTTGACATTGCCGCTCGGGCTGAGGAACTTCTTAGCCACGAGAAGGATGACAACCAAGAGGAGTATCACGATAAGGAACACTCCGATACTTGCAAATATAAATGATGTATTCATAGTGTTGAGTCCTCCTTATTATATTTTAAGACCAGAGAAGCACATCATAGCCATAGCCATGAGGCCTACAGTGATGAACGTGATACCGAGACCCTGCAGAGGCTTTGGCACGTCGCTGTACTGGAGCTTCTCGCGGATAGCACCCATTGATACGATGGCGAGTGTCCAACCGATACCGCTACCCAAAGCGTAAACAACAGCGTCGACAACGTTGCCGATGTACTGTGTGTTAGACGGGTCGAGGTTGATGCGCTGCTGCATGAAGAGCGAAGCACCCATGATGGCGCAGTTAACGGCGATAAGCGGAAGGAAGATACCCAGAGCTGCATAGAGCGACGGCGAGTATCTCTCGACAATCATCTCCACCAGCTGCACGATACCTGCGATGACAGCGATGAAGAGGATGAAACTCAAGTAGGAAAGGTCTACACCCTCAACCAAGCAGTCCGGGCCGAGCACCTTTGTCTGCAACAGATAGTCGACAGGCACGGTAACGAGCAACACGAACGTAACGGCAAGACCCAATCCCAATGATGTCTTCACGTTCTTCGACACGGCAAGGAACGAGCACATGCCGAGGAAGAAGGCGAATATCATGTTGTCCACGAAGATGGACCGGAAGAAAAGACTTAATAAATGTTCCATTGTCATTAATTATTTTCCTTGTAAAAATAAGCTCTGTGAACCCATATCACGCAACCGAGCAGGATGAGCGCCATAGCCGGCATTGTCATCATACCGTTGTTGATGTAGCCTGCGTCGTAAACGCACTGCGGGATAATCTGGAAGCCGAGGAGTGTGCCACGACCGAGAAGCTCGCGCAGACCGCCTACTACAACGAGGATGTAAGCATAGCCCAAACCGTTGCCCACACCGTCGAGGAACGACGGCCAAGGCTTGTTCTGCATAGCGAACGCCTCAAGACGACCCATGAGGATACAGTTGGTGATGATAAGACCTACGTATACCGAGAGCTCTACGCTCACGTCGTAGACGAAAGCCTTCAGCACCTGGCTTACGATGGTAACAAGAGCTGCAACCACTACCAACTGCACGATGATACGGATGCGGTTAGGGATTGTGTTGCGGATGATTGAGATAATCACGTTTGCGAAGGCTGTAATCACCGTTACGGCAAGACCCATCACGATAGCCGGCTTGAGCTGCGATGTAACAGCGAGCGCCGAGCAGATGCCGAGCACCTGAACGAGGATAGGGTTGTCGAGGTTCAGAGGATTGGTGAAAGCTGCCTTATTCTCTTTTGAAAACAAACTCATAATCTTATTTCTCCTCCTTATTTAGATGTTAAGAATTTTGTGTACTCGCCGAGGCAGTTCTTGAGCATGTCGCTCACGCCGTTACATGTGAGTGTAGCACCGGTTACGGCGTCGCACTGTGTAGACGGGTCTGTCTTCTCGTTCTTCTTCACTACAGAGAGAGCCACGCCATCCTTGCCCTCAGCAAAGACGTGCTTGCCCTTGAACTGGTCTTGCCAAGCGCGTGAGTCCTTGATCTCTGCGCCCAGACCTGCTGTCTCGCCTTCGTGGTTGAAGTAGGCGCCGTAGACTGTCTGCTTGTCGGCGTTGAGCGCGATGTAGCCGTTGATGCCGCCCCAAAGACCCATACCGTAAACCGGAATGACGTACTTTGTCTCGCCTTCGACGTTGCAAACATAGAGCGCGAGCTTGCCTTCCTTCATCGAAGCGCTGTTGCAGAGGAAGCCAGCTTCTGTGCCGCCCTGCTTTCCAGCCTCAACTTCCGCGCCGTTGCGGTCGATAACCTTGTCGGCTGTCACCACCTTATTATATATATCGGTAGCTTCAGCGCCGTCGATGTCGCGGATGTTGAGCGCAGCGAGAATCTGCTTCTTCTTGTCGAGAGCCACGTTCTCATCCTGCTGCGGCTTGAGCGATGAAGACACGAACGCCAGCAAGAATGCCACGATAACGACGATAACTACAGAATATAATATTGTATAAGAATTCGAACTGGTGTTGAATCCTTTCTTCTTTGTTTCTTCCATATTCCGAGTGTGTTATTTGTTGGTTAAACGTTTCATTCGCTTAGAGATGTTCTTCTGCACTACACAGTAGTCGATGAGCGGAGCGAACATATTCATGAAGAGGATGGCGAGCATCATGCCCTCTGGGTAACCAGGGTTCATCACGCGCACGATAACGGCAACTACACCGATGATTGCGCCGTACCAGTACTGTCCGCACTGTGTGCGAGCCGATGTTACGGGGTCGGTAGCCATGAATACGGCACCGAAGCAGAAACCACCGAGAACGATGTGCTCATACCACGCGATAGGTGTCATGCCGAGAGCCTGGAAGATAAGCGCCATCACGATGCCGCCTGCGAATACGCTGAACATTGTACGCCAAGAAGCGATGCCTGTCCAGAGCAGGATAACGGCACCGATGGCGATGGCGATGACGCTTGTCTCACCGATTGAGCCGGGGATGAAGCCGAACACCATGTCTGCAAGGCTTGCGTTTGAAGCCACGCCCTGTGCTATCTCGCCGAGCGGAGTTGCGCAGGTGAAGGTGTCGGGCAGTGTGTTGCCCAAGCCGAAGATTGTGTCGTTAGCCACCCAAACTGCGTCGCCCGACATCTTCGTAGGATAAGAGAAGAAGAGGAACGCACGTGTGATGAGTGCTACGTTGAAGATGTTCATACCTGTTCCGCCGAAGATTTCTTTGCCGATTACAACGGCGAAAGCCACTGCGATAGCGAGTGCCCAGAGCGGACAGCCAACGGGGATGATGAGCGGAATGATGATGCCCGAAACGAGGAAGCCCTCCTGTATCTCCTCGCCTTTCCACTGTGCCCATGCGAACTCGATGCCGAGGCCCACAACGTAGCTGACGATGATTTTCGGGAGCACCTGCAATGCTCCGTAGAGGAACATTGAGAAGAAGGAAGCATCGGCGAGAGCGCCTGCTGCCTTATAGTTCTGAAATCCCACATTGTACATACCGAACAGCAGAGCCGGCAACAAAGCGATGACAACGAAGCTCATGATACGCTTCGAGTCGATGGCGTCGTGGATATTTACGCCGGTCTTCGATGTCTGGTTGGGTACAAACAGGAAAGTCTCGAAGCCGTCGAACAAGCTGCGGAAAGCATGGAGCTTTCCTTCGGGCTCGAAGTTCGGCTTGACGTTATTAAGATATTTTCTCAGAAAATTCATACTTTTCTCTTTGTAATTAAATTAAACTTATGCGTTCTCCTTGCGAAGCATGTCGAGACCCTGGCGCACGATGTGCTGCAGTTCGAGCTTCGAAGAGTCAACAAATTCAGCCAGGGCGAAGTCCTCTGGTGCCACCTCGTAGATGCCGAGCTGCTCCATGCGGTCGATGTCGCCTGCGATGATAGCCTTGATGAGATATTCGCCGTAGATGTCCATCGGGAGTACCTTGTCGTACTCGCCGCTCATGATCATGTGGCGCTCGCCGCCCTTCACGCGTGCGTCGAGGTTGTACTCCTTCTTCTTGCCGAAGAGCCAAGAGAAGTAGCTGCGGCTAACGGAGAAGTCGTTGGTGCGCGGAAGTATCCAGCCCAACATCTCGTCTACGTCGTCGCCCTCGGGGATGGCTGTAATCTCAGATGTGTGTCCGCCTACGAAGTCGGCTGTGGTGCACTTGCGACCTGTTAGCGGGTTGCCGTTGATGAGGCGTACATGCTCGGTCTTTGCGAGCTTGCTCTCAACGAGCGAAGAGATTGGCTGACCAACGAGTGCTTCGGTGTAAGCCGGCTCGTTGATTTCGCTGCCTGCTACTGCCACGAGACGGCGCAAGTCTACCTTGCCGGTATTGAACAGACGACCGAAGAAGATAACGGCTGTAGGGTCTACGGTCCAAACCACCTCGCCCTTGTTCACGGGAGCGATATTGTTCACCTGCACGCCCACGTTGCCTGCCGGACAAGCACCGTCGAACACTGTCACCTCTACGTCCTTAGCTCCTGTGAGAGCAGCACTTGTCTGCTGCGCACCGATGCCGAGATAGGTCTTGGCTACCTTTGCGAGAGCCGACAGACCGGTCTGGAAATCGCGCTCGTTGCCCTCGAGCTCGAACTCGAAGTCGCCGGCAAGCGGCATGTCGCGCAATGCGCTCACGAAGATGGCGCGCGGCTTCTGGTCGGGAGTGGTCGACACAGCGTAGGGAAGCTGGTTGATGTAGCCGAACAAGCCGGCATCAAGCAGAGCCTTCACTACGGCGTCGCCGTCGAGCGAAGCCACTTGTTTCTGACCAAAGTCTACATACTGCTGCTCTTTGTCAGCGTCTACAACCACGCGCAACACCTTGCGGCGGTCGCCTCTGACCACTGCCGACACTACTCCACTCACCGGCGAGGCGAACTTCACGTCTGTCTGCTTCTTGTTGACAAACAGCGCGTCGCCGACTTTCACCGTGTCGCCCTCGCGAACGACAACCTTCGGGGTCATGCCTACAAAGTCGTCAGGTACAAGAGCGTACTGAGCACACTTGCCCGAAGAGAACTTCTGCCGTGCAGCCTTTCCCTTGAGGTTAATGTTCAAGCCCTTGCGTAACTTAATTACATTTGCCATAAAATATTTATAGATTATAAGAATATTTCAGCATAGCTTTTACGCCACCTTCTTGCACAACTCGACACAATCAAGACGGACAAGATTCGGCAACGTGCGGAAATTTCCTACAAAATTAACAAAAATAAGCGGATTCAGAAAGCAAATGCTCTCTTTTATTTTCGCACACAATTAGTTTTTGAACGGCAAGCGTTTAAAAGCCACAAATATGCAACATGGAGTTTGCAAATACAGCAATTTGCGAGGTAAAGTCGATGTCAGACCACACTCTGCTTTACTAAAAAGAACATAATAAATGAACTTAAGCTATCGTTCACCGTTCGCCACCCAATCGGATCGCGTTCGCCACCCAATCGGATCGCGTCCGCCGTCCGATCAGATTGCGTTCGCCGTCCGATCAGATTGCGTTCGGAGCACGATGGTATAAAATCAACTTTCAATCTGGTTTTTCAACGCTTTTATTTGCCATTGTCAATGATTTTACGTAATTTTGCAAACTCTTTAACTACGACAAACTATAGGTTTCGCACGTGTTCAAACGCACTATCAAGATAATAATATGGACCATTACGGGTCTGTATCTCACCATCGTTACGCTTTTGCACATTCCCTTCATACAGAACACTATCGGGGAGTGTGTAGGCGATGCATTGTCTGCGAAGTTGGGCACGAAGGTGAGCATCGGACGCGTTGACCTTGGATTTGTCAACCGCATCATTATCGACGACTCGCAGATGCTCGACCAGCAGAACAAGCAGATGCTCACCGTGTCGCGTATCTCGGTGAAGGTGAACCTGTTGGCACTTGCCAACGGGCAGATAGAAATCACCTCCGCCCAGTTCTTCGGACTCAATGCTAACCTCTACAAGGCTACGCCAGAGGCGAAACCCAACTTTCAGTTCGTTATAGACTCGCTTGCTTCAAAGGACACCACGAAGCAGCAGACACCTATCAACCTTCAAATCAACTCGCTCATTATCCGCAATAGCTCGGTGCGCTATCGCCTACTCTCAAGCGCATCGGTAGCTAACCGCTTCTCGCCCAACGACATCGAGGCGCAGAACATCAGTGCCCACTTCATAGTGAACCGCATCACCAACGACTCGCTGAACGTGAAGGTGAAACGCCTCTCGCTGAACGAGCGTTGTGGCTTCACGCTGCGCCGCCTTGCGCTCAATGCCATCGTCAGTCGCAGCGGAGCACAGATAGAGAAGTTGCACCTGGAACTGCCCAATTCGACCATCGAGAGTAAGCGCATAGCAGCCACATACCGCATGAACGGCGATGCACCCGACATGCAGTCGCTGCGCTTTGAAGGCACTTTAAACGCATCGCGCATCACACCCCGCGACATAGCCTGCTTCGTGCCCCAGTTGCGGAGCTTTGACATGCCATTGGCTTTAAGCATTGGCTTCAACGGCACTGGCAACAGCCTGAATGTAAGCCACTTAGACATCGAAAACATCGACCGCAGTCTTGTCCTCAACGCCAAAGCTCACGCCCTGCGCAACGCCCAAACGATATGGCACGCGGAGGTGAGCCGTCTCTTCGCTTCGAACGAGACTATTGGCTCTGTTTACAAGACCATTACAAGCAACGAATTGCCCGACATCGTGAACCGCCTCGGCGACGTATCGCTCACCGCAAAAGCCGACGGCACGAATGCCGACGGCTCGCTGAGCACACAGCTCAACTGCGCTACAGGCAGCATAAAACTGACGGCAACAAAGAAGCAGAAGGCTCTGCGTGCGCACGTTGAGACACACAAGTTCGAGCTCGGCAAGTTGCTCAACAGCGACAAAGCTGGTATCGTGTCACTCTCGCTCGACGCACAAGGCAGCTCGAAGGACAACATCGGCGTGAGCGGAAGCATCTACGACATCAGCTTCAACAACTACACCTATCGCAACATCAACCTTAAAGCCGACTACATCAATAAAGCACTGAACGGCTCCGCAACCATCGACGACCCCAACCTGCGTGCCACCGTAGAAGGACTGTTTGAACATCGTAGCCCCACCCCACATCTGCGCGTCACCACCGACGTGCAGACGTTTGCACCTGCTGCGCTCAACATCACAAAGAAGTGGAATGGTGCACAATTCGCCGGCACAGCCACATGCGACATCAAGGGCAACAATATCAACAATGCGGAGGGACAGATCGACATCGCCGACTTCACGATGCAGAATGCCGACTCGTGCTACGCCATACGCAACATCAACGTCGAGACAGGCTTCAACGACGGCAACCACTTCCTCAGTCTGAAGAGCGACTTCGGCACAATCGACCTGAACGGACATTTCAGCTACAGCTCGATGGTAAGGAGCCTGTTGAACCTCGTTGCCGACAAGCTACCTACCATACCAGGACTCAAAAAGCAACCACAGACCGACCACAACGACTTCACTATTAATGCGTCGATACACAACACCGAATGGCTGCAACGACTGCTGGGCGTGCCTCTTGAGATACACCGTCCGCTCAGCCTCAGCGGTGAGCTCGACGACCGCAATAACAGTATCGACCTGTGGTGCGACGTGCCCTCGTTCACATACGCCGGCACCAACTACCGCGATGCTTACATCAACATCGAGTCGCCCGGCGACACGCTGAAAGCCGATGTACGCATAAAGAAGATCGCGCAGAACGGCAAGGCATTGGCACTGAAGCTACGTGCAGGTGCGTTCGACAACCATCTGAACACCTCCATGGAGTTCCACAACGACGCACGCCGATCGCTATCGGGCGTGCTGAACACCAGTACCGTCTTCGCAAAGAACGAAGAGGGCGAATCGACAGCATACATCGACATACTCGAATCGCGCACAACCATCGGCGACACAACATGGCACATACACCCCGCCCGTGTCACCTACTACAAAGACCACCTCAACATCGACGGTTTCCACGTTAGTCATGCCAACCAAGAGATAGGCATCGACGGCACCGCGACACACAGCATTGACGACTCGCTGACCGTGAAACTGAAGAACGTGGACGTGAACTACGTGCTCGACCTCATCAACTTCCACTCCGTAGAGTTCGATGGCAGGGCTTCGGGCACAGCACAACTGGCTGGCATCTTCGGCAAAGCACCGCTCATCAGCTCCGACCTGCAGGTAGACAAGTTCAAGTTTGAGGGCGGACGCATGGGCACACTCTTTGCCAAAATCGGCTACAACTCGGAGGAAGGACGCATCGAGTTCGATGCCGTGGCTGAAGACGAGGGCGACCGCCGCACCATCATCGACGGCTACGTGTCGCCACGCAACAAGTACATCGACCTCGGAATAAAAGCCGAAGGCACAAGAGCAGAGTTCCTAAGCGGATTCTGCGATAGCTTCATGGACAACATCGATGCCAGCATCAACGGCAAGGTAAATGTGGTGGGTGCGTTCAAGAACATCAACCTCATCGGAAAGGCGAAAGTAGACGGCAGCGTGCGACTCACTGCACTCAATACCACGTATGCTCTGCGTGGCGACTCGGTGCACTTCCTGCCCGACGAGATACGCTTCTGCAACGACACCATATACGACCGCCACAACAATATAGGCATCGTGACAGGCGGATTGCACCACCACAACTTCTCCAACTGGACATACGACATCGACGTAGAGGCGCAAAATCTGCTCGCATACGACACACATTCGTTCGACGGCGAGAGTTTCTACGGCACTGCGTACACCACCGGCACTTGCCAGATACGCGGAAAGAGCGGCGAGGTGACTATCGACGTGAACGCTACACCAGAGCGCAACAGCATATTGGTGTACAACGCTGCTGATAACAGCTCGCTATCGTCGCAGGATTATATACAATGGCGAACACACGAGAAGAAGGATTCGGTTGAAACAGAGAACAATAACAATAATCATGTAAACATAGGCACGAACATCAAGCTCAACTTCCTCATCAACTGCACACCCGACGCTACGCTGAAAATCATCATGGACGAAAAGACGGGCGACTACATAAAGCTCAACGGTGAGGGCGTGCTGCGTGCTACGTATTTCAATAAGGGCACCTTCGACCTCTACGGCAACTACTATGTTGACCACGGAACCTACAAACTGACTATACAGAACATTATCAAGAAAGACTTCGAGTTCCTCAGCGGTGGCTCTATAGCGTTCGGAGGCGACCCGTATAACGCCACGCTCGACCTGAGCGCACTCTACGTCGTGAACAGCGTGAGCCTTGCCGACCTGAACATCGGCAACTCGTTCTCGAACAACAACGTGCGAGTGAACTGCCTGATGAACATCACCGGCACACCGGAGAGTCCGAAGGTGTCATTCAACCTCGACATGCCTACACTGTCGAACGATGCAAAACAAATGGTACATAGTCTGCTCAACGCCGAGGAGGAGACCAACCAACAGGTGCTCTACCTGCTCGCCGTAGGTCGCTTCTACGCACAGAACGACAACAACAACGGAGCATCGACACAGCAGTTCAGCCAAACATCGCTCGCAATGCAGAGCTTCCTTAGCGGAACAATCAGCCAGCAGATAAACACTCTGCTCAGCAGCGTCATAAACAACAACAACTGGAACTTCGGCGCAAACATATCAACTGGCACCGACGGATTTTACAACGCTGAGTATGAGGGTATCCTGTCGGGCAAACTGCTCAACAACCGACTGCTCCTGAACGGACAGTTCGGCTATCGCGACAACCCGAACACAACAAACAACTTCATCGGCGACTTCGACATGAAGTACCTGTTATTCCCGAACGGCAACTTGGCTATCAACGTCTACAACAAGACGAACGACCGCTACTTCACACGCAACAGCCTCAACACGCAGGGATTGGGCTTGATTATGAAGACCGACTTCAACCGTATATCAGACCTGTTCTTCTGGAAGCGCAGCAAGAAAGCGAAAGAGAAGAAGAAATAGGAGGGTATGGCATCCCGCCTACCCACGCAGCCTGCTAAGCCCTCACACCATCTATTAAAAAACCATACTGCCTATATGGACTTGCCAAAGATATAACTACTACAACCTACCGACATCTATGAACCGAATTATCTGCATATATATCCTTCTACTTCTTGGCGTGCCATGCCTCGCGCAGCAAACCAAGGAACACTCGGCATACGCATGGCTGCCCCTGTTTGAACAACTCTGCGACTACGACGACATCGAGGAGCACGATATGGAGGACATGTTCGAACAACTCTGCGAACTCGAACAGACACCGCTCGACCTAAACAAAGCTACGGACGAAGACCTGCTACGCCTCTTCTTCCTGTCGCCCAAACAACGCGAAGACCTCACCGAATATCTCGACCGCTACCGTCCACTGCGTTCGATAGGCGAACTTGCACTCGTTGAATCTGTCGACCCACTACGCAAACAACTGCTCGAAAGCTTTTGCTTCATCAGCGAAGCGAACGAGGAACGCCCATTTCCTACACTGAAAAAGATTGCAAAGTACGGCAAGAACGAGCTGGTGGCAGCTACGCAAGTGCCGCTATACGACCGCGAAGGCGACCGCAACGGCTACCTCGGATACAAGTATAAACATTGGTTCAGATACACATTCAAATATGGCGACTACGTAAAGGCAGGACTAACAGGAGCGCAAGACGCAGGCGAGCCGTTCTTCTCCAACTGCAACAAGCTGGGCTACGACCATTATGCCTATTATCTGTTGGTCAGGAAGTTGGGACGATTTAAGGCGATTGCGCTCGGACAGTACAAGCTAAGGCTCGGTTTAGGACTGACTATGAACACCGGCTTCACGCTCGGAAAGACGGCAACGACAACCATGTCAATACCCACCAACGCCATCACTGCCAACTCTTCACGCTCAGAGGCTTACTATCTGCAAGGGGCGGCTACGACCATCAGCGTAACAAAACATCTGGATGCCACGGCATTCGTGTCATACCGCAATGTTGATGCCACGCTCAACGCCGACGGCACGGTGAAGACACTGCTGCGCACAGGCTACCACCGCACGCAGAACGAGATAGAACAACGCCACAACACCTCACAATTCGTCGCCGGAGGCAACATCAACTGGAAAGCCAACGGTTTACGCATCGGTGCCACAGCCTTCAACACAGCCTTCAACCGCCCACTGAAACCAAACGCAGCACAAGCCTATCAAAGGTATGCACCTAAAGGTATGAGCTTCTTCAACGCAAGCCTGTACTACGCCTACACCCACTATCGCTTCTGCTTCAATGGCGAAACAGCAATGAATGGTGACGCTGCCGTAGCCACTCTCAACACCATAACATTCCAAGCTACCAACAATCTGCAACTCACTGCCATACAACGCTTCTACTCTTACCGCTACCACTCGCTTTTCAGTGCTTCGTTCAGCGACGGCGGACACATACAAAACGAAAACGGAGTGTACGCTGCCATAGCGTGGC
>ERZ1023888.100-NODE-100-length-28420-cov-8.683977_pt1 | contig 28420 bp, 30 predicted proteins | sample MGYA00380396_ERZ1023888 | MGnify/ENA primary metagenome ERZ1023888 (study PRJEB33179, sample SAMN07448998) | human gut metagenome | biome: Human-gut; feature: Human associated habitat; material: Faeces | host: Homo sapiens | place: India: Bhopal | collected... | reverse complement strand
CGCGCAGAAGGCCGAGCACTACCATTTCGACTGCGCGCTCTCCATCATCAAACTGCGCGGCTGCGGCGGGAAAACTGAATTCTGGGATCACAACCTGGAGTCCTTCACCCTGATGGCCGGCCTGGCCGCGGTGACCTCGAAGATCCAGATCTACGCCACCGCCGCCACCCTGACGCTGCCGCCGGCGATTGTCGCCCGGATGGCCTCCACTATCGACTCCATCTCCGGCGGCCGGTTTGGCGTCAATCTGGTGACCGGCTGGCAAAAACCGGAATATGACCAGATGGGCATGTGGCCGGGAGATGACTATTTCGCCAGCCGCTATGACTATCTCACCGAATACGTCCAGGTGCTCCGTGACCTGTGGGGCACCGGGCGCAGCGATTTCAAAGGCGACTACTTCACCATGAACGACTGCCGGGTCAGCCCGCGCCCGTCGCAGCCGATGAAGGTGATCTGCGCCGGGCAGAGCGATGCCGGGATGGCCTTCTCCGCCCAGCATGCGGACTACAACTTTTGCTTTGGCAAAGGGGTCAACACGCCAACGGCCTTTGCCCCGACCGCCGCACGCATGATGCAGGCGGCGGAAAAAACCGGCCGCGACGTGGGGTCCTATGTGTTGTTCATGGTGATCGCCGACGAAACCGACGAGGCGGCGCGCGCCAAATGGGAACATTACAAAGCGGGCGCCGATGAAGAAGCGTTGGCGTGGCTCACCGAGCAGAGTCAGAAAGATACCCGATCCGGCAGCGATACCAACGTGCGCCAGATGGCCGACCCCACCTCGGCGGTCAACATTAACATGGGCACCCTGGTCGGATCGTATGCCAGCGTCGCCCGTATGCTTGATGAAGTAGCGAGCGTGCCCGGCACCGACGGCGTGCTGCTGACCTTTGATGATTTTCTTGCCGGCATTGACGCCTTTGGCGAACGCATTCAGCCGCTGATGCGCTGCCGGAACCACATTGCTTCTGTTACCCGTGAGGTGGCCTGATGATTACCCTTCCCGCTCGCCCGGAATCCCTGACCTTCGCGCCGCAGCAGAGCGCGCTGATTGTGGTCGATATGCAGAACGCCTACGCCAGCCAGGGCGGTTATCTGGATCTCGCCGGCTTTGACGTCTCCGCTACCCGGCCGGTTATCGACAATATTAATACCGCCGTCGCCGCCGCTCGCGCCGCGGGTATGTTGATTATCTGGTTCCAGAATGGCTGGGATGATCAGTATGTTGAAGCTGGCGGCCCGGGCTCGCCGAACTATCACAAATCCAACGCGCTGAAAACGATGCGTCAGCGTCCGGAGCTGCAGGGCAAGCTGCTGGCGAAAGGCGGCTGGGATTATCAGCTGGTGGACGAGCTGACGCCGCAGGAAGGCGATATCGTGTTGCCGAAACCGCGCTACAGCGGCTTCTTTAACACCCCGCTCGACAGCATTTTGCGCAGCCGCGGCATACGCCATCTGGTGTTCACCGGGATCGCCACCAACGTCTGCGTCGAATCGACGCTGCGCGATGGCTTCTTTCTCGAATACTTCGGCATCGTGCTGGAGGATGCCACCCATCAGGCCGGCCCGGCCTTCGCCCAGCAGGCGGCGCTGTTCAATATTGAAACCTTTTTCGGCTGGGTCAGCGACGTCGAGAGCTTCTGCCACGCGCTGTCCCCCGCCGCCCCGCTGGCTTTAGCCAAGGAGAAACGTTATGCCTAAACAGGTGATTATTCCGCCAGGCACCACCGCGCCGATTGCCCCCTTTGTTCCGGGGACGCTCGCCGACGGGGTGGTCTACGTCTCGGGCACCCTGCCGTTTGATAAGCAAAACAATGTGGTGCACATCGGCGACCCAAAGGCGCAAACCCGCCACGTGCTGGAGACCATCAGGAGCGTTATCGAAACGGCGGGCGGGAGTATGGCGGATGTGACTTTCAACAGCATCTTTATCACCGACTGGACAAATTACGCCGCGATTAACGAGGTCTACGCCGAGTTCTTCCCCGGCGATAAACCGGCGCGCTTCTGCATTCAGTGCGGACTGGTGAAGCCCGATGCGCTGGTGGAAATCGCCAGCGTCGCCCATATCGGTACCCCGACATGATGAGGCTCAATATTGCTCCGGCTCCGTGGCCCGGCGCGCCTGTGGTGGTCCTCAGCGCCGGTCTGGGCGGGGGCGGCGGCTACTGGCTGGCGCAGCGCGCGGCGCTGGAGGAACAGTATCAGCTGGTGAGTTATGACCATAACGGGACCGGGGAGAACGCCGGTCCGCTGCCCGCCGACTACAGCCTGGCGACGATGGCCGGAGAGCTGTTCAGCGCTCTGCAAGCGGCGGGGATCGCCCGCTTCGCGCTGGTGGGCCACGCCCTGGGGGCGCTGATTGGCCTGCAGCTGGCGCTCGATCGCCCCGAGGCGGTGAGCGCCCTGGCGCTGGTCAACGGCTGGCTGTCGCTGTCGCCGCATACCCGCCGCTGCTTCCAGGTGCGCGAGCGTCTGCTGCATACCGGCGGCGCACAGGCGTGGGTCGAAGCGCAGCCGCTATTTCTCTACCCGGCGGAATGGATGGCCGCGCGCCTGCCGCGCCTCGAAGCGGAAGATGCGCTTGCCATCAGCCATTTTCAGGGCAAAGAGAATCTGCTGAAGCGGCTACAGGCCCTGAAGCAGGCTGATTTTTCACGCCGTGCGTCGGCCATCGCCTGCCCGACGCTGATTATCAGCGCCGCTGACGACCTGCTGGTCCCCGCCTCCTGCTCCCGCGTGCTGCAGACGGCGATCCCCGGCAGCCAGCTCGTGGAAATGCCGTGGGGCGGCCATGCCTGTAACGTCACCGACGCCGATACCTTTAATACCATTTTACGCGACGGGCTGGCCGCTATGCTGCCGGTCGCCAGGGAGACCCGATGAACGACGCGATAAACCACATGGCCTGCGAGACGCTGTTTACCCAGGCCCGGACCCACAACGGCTGGCTGGATAAGCCAGTGAGCGATGCGCAGCTGCAGGCCGTCTGGGACCTGATGAAAATGGGGCCGACTTCCGCCAACTGTTCGCCAGCGCGCATCGTGTTCGTGCGCAGCGCGGAAGGCAAAGAGAAACTTCGCCTGACGCTCTCCAGCGGCAATCTGCAGAAAACCATGCAGGCGCCGGTGACCGCCATCGTGGCGTGGGATAGCGCCTTCTACGACCGGCTGCCGACCCTGTTTCCCCACGGTGACGCCCGCAGCTGGTTTACCTCCAGCCCGCAGCTGGCGGAAGAGACCGCGTTTCGCAACAGCTCCCTGCAGGCGGCGTATCTGATTTTTGCCTGCCGGGCGCTGGGCCTCGACACCGGGCCAATGTCCGGTTTTGACCGGGAAAAAGTCGACGCGGCATTTTTTGCCGACAACGGCTGGAAAAGCAATCTACTGGTGAATATCGGCTATGGCGACCCCGGCAAGCTGTACGGCCGCCTGCCGCGCCTGTCCTTTGATGAAGCCTGCCTGCTGGCATAAGGAGTTTACGATGGAGTTAACGGACAAAGCGAGTTTCCGTGACGCCATGGCCCACGTCGGCGCCGCGGTTAACATTATTACCACCGATGGCCCGGCGGGCCGGGCGGGGTTCACCGCCAGCGCGGTCTGCAGCGTTACCGACACGCCGCCGACCCTGCTGGTCTGCCTGAACCGCTCGGCTTCGGTGTGGCCGGTGTTCAGCGAACACCACACGCTGTGCGTCAATACCCTGGCGGCCGGACAGGAGGCCCTGTCGACGCTGTTTGGCGGTAAAACGGCAATGGACGAGCGTTTTGCCGCCGCCGACTGGCAGACCGGCGCCACCGGCTGTCCGCGGCTGGAGGCGGCTCTGGTCAGCTTTGACTGCCGCATCGACCAGCGCGTCAGCGTCGGGACGCACGACATTCTGTTTTGTCACGTCGTGGCCATTACCCGTCACCCGGAGCCCCGGGGACTGATGTGGTTTGACCGCGGCTATCACACGCTTATGCGACCCGCTTGTTAACCTTTAACCCGGGATATCATCATGGCACTCTTCGATTTTCCTCGCTGGAAGCTGACCTCTCCTGCCGCCGAATCCGGCGTTGTCGCCCCCGATGAACGCTTGTCGGCCGGGCAAACGCTGGTGATGGGCGTACAGCACGCCGTTGCGATGTTCGGCGCGACGGTGCTGATGCCGTTGTTGATGGGGCTCGACCCGAACCTGTCTATTCTGATGTCGGGCGTCGGCACCCTGCTGTTCTTTGTCGTCACCGGCGGACGGGTGCCGAGCTATCTCGGCTCCAGCGCCGCTTTTGTCGGGGTGGTGATCGCCATTACCGGCTTTAACGGCCAGGGGCTGAACCCTCATCTGAGCGTCGCCCTTGGCGGGATCATCGCCTGCGGGCTGGTCTACACCCTGATTGGTCTGGTGGTGATGAAGATCGGCACCCGCTGGATCGAGCGCCTGATGCCGCCGGTGGTGACCGGCGCGGTGGTGATGGCTATCGGCCTGAACCTGGCGCCGATTGCCGTGCGCAGCGTCTCCGCCAGCGCCTTCGACAGCTGGATGGCGGTGTTAACTGTGCTCTGCATCGGCATAGTGGCGGTATTTACCCGCGGGATGCTGCAGCGACTGCTGATCCTGGTCGGCCTGATCGTCGCCTGCGCGCTGTACGCCCTGCTGGCTAACGGCCTGGGCCTTGGCAAACCGCTGGACTTCTCCCCCCTCGCCCAGGCGGCGTGGTTCGGGCTGCCGCACTTTACCCCCCCATCCTTTAACGGCCAGGCGATGATGTTGATTGCGCCGGTCGCGGTGATCCTGGTGGCCGAGAACCTCGGGCACCTGAAGGCCGTCGCCGGGATGACCGGGCGCAATATGGACCCGTACATGGGGCGCGCCTTCGTCGGCGACGGGCTGGCGACCATGCTCTCCGGTTCGGTGGGCGGCAGCGGGGTCACCACCTATGCGGAGAACATCGGCGTCATGGCGGTGACCAAGGTCTACTCAACGCTGGTGTTTGTCGCCGCGGCGCTGATTGCCATGCTGTTGGGTTTCTCGCCGAAGTTCGGCGCATTAATCCACACCATTCCCGGGCCGGTAATCGGCGGCGCCTCGATCGTGGTCTTTGGCTTAATTGCCGTCGCCGGGGCGCGGATCTGGGTGCAAAACCGGGTGGATCTGAGTCAAAACAGCAATTTGATCATGGTGTCGGTGACCCTGGTGCTGGGCGCCGGCGATTTCGCGCTGTCGCTGGGCGGCTTTACGCTGGGCGGGATTGGCACGGCCACCTTCGGGGCGATCCTGCTGCACGCGCTGCTTCATCGCGGGACGCGCGAGGCGAAGGAGGCCAGGGTAACGCCGGTGTAAGCCACATTAGCGCGGCGTTGGCGCAGGGAGCGGTGTGGGCCTGGGTGGTGTGATCCTGTAGGCCGGATAAGGCATTTATGCCGCCATCCGGCACCACCACGGGCACGGAACCTGACCGCCCGGCGGCGCTGCGCTTGCCGGGCCTGGAGACTGCCACGGCCTTCCGGGAACGTCTCAGCGATTTTGAGGCCGTCAGCACCGGCAGTTTCAGCAACAATGGTGAATAAATTAACGGCAGGTCGTACGAAAGTAGGCCGGGTAAGGCGCAGCCGCCACCCGGCATAAAAGCGACGCCGTGCCTAGAGCCATCGCCCGGCGGCGCTGCGCTGGCACGGGCCTGGAGACAATCAGAGCCGGACGAGTACCAGCCAGGATAAGCGCCGCTGTCGGGTCAGAAGGAAAATATTATGGCTCGCGGCGATCGGCCAGGTCCGTGAGCGGCTGCGCATCGTCGTTTGTGGAAACCTGCGGCGGCGACTTGCGCTTCCACTTCAGCTCGCTCACCAGCACCCCCGCGAGGATCAAAACGCAGCCGAGCAGAGCCAGCAGCGGCAGACGCTCACCGGCCAGCCGGCCAAAAATACCGGCCCATACCGGTTCACCGGTATAAATAAGGGTGGCCCGCGTCGGCGAGACGCTGCGCTGCGCCCAGTTCATGGTCACCTGAATGATCGCGCTGAAAATCCCCAGCCCCAGCGCGACGCCGAGCAGGGCCGGCGTCAACGACGGCACCGATTCACCCGCCGGCTTCATGGCGGCGAAAGCCACCAGCGACGCGGTCGCCAGCTGCACCACCGTCACCCGGCGGACATCGACTTTTCCGGCCCAGGCGCTGATAAGGATAATCTCCGCCGCGATCGCCACCGCGCTTGCCAGAGTGATCATTTCCCCCACGCCAAGCGCCAGCAGATTATTTTCCGGCCCGGCCAGCAGAATTAAACCAATAAAGGCCAGTACAATCCCCACGCAGGACATCACCCCCGGCATACGTCCCAGGCACAGCCACTGCAGCAGCGGCACCAGCGGCACATACATCGCGGTGATAAAGGCAGATTTACTGCTGGAGATGGTCTGTAGTCCCCAGGTCTGCAGGCCATACCCCAGCGCAATCGCCACGCCAATCGCTACCCCGGCCTTCACCTCCAGCCACGTCAGACCGCGCAGAGTGCGCAGCGAAAGCAGGCCCACCGCCAGCGCGGCAGTCGCAAAACGCAAACCGACAAAAAACAGCGGCCCGCTGAGGCTCACCGCGTACTGTACGGCAAGGAACGTCCCTCCCCAGAACATGGTGATCATGATAAGGAGCGCTTCCTGGCGGCTAACGGAGAATTTTAACGAAGACATAAGACAGCCATGACGATTAACGGGCGACCAGTGTGCAATCCGCCCGGCGGGAGCGCAACCACCGACAGATAAAAAAACCGCCGGCAGATGCCGGCGGCGAGGGCGATGCGGTTGGGTCGGGGAGATTAACACCGCATCAAAGAGAACAGTGCGAGTCGCGCGTTAACTTTCACGACTACCATGACTGTTTTTACCCCCTTTTTTGCCAGCCTCTGAGGCGCGCTGAGGGTCATTTTTAAAATTCCCCCCGCTATGCTGGCCACCTTTACGTCCTGCTTCTGATGCTCTTTCACGGTCTTCGGCAAAGTTGCCGGAACCGCCACGATGGTTTGCCATTACTGACCTCCATTAGGTTAGACATCATAGTGCATTACGCGGGAGCGGCGACGCCGCTGTCCTGCCGCGTATCTATAAGGTTAGTGAATGACTGCGGCTGACGGCGGCGAATGTAATATCCAGAAACAAAGCCGGGCGAAAAAAGCTTCCTCGCGCCGCGAACAGCTCCTAACCGACTCTGCTGGCGAAGAAAAAATAGTCAGCAAAAATGTATCCTGATGCTACATCCTCGCCGCAGCGGCCAAAATAGCAGGCGCAACGCTTCCTCCTTCACTTCCTTTCAGGCCGCGCGGTGCAAGGAAAAGTAAATAACGCTTTGTCATTTTGTTATAAATCAAACAAATGCCCGTTGGATTTGCACTCTCCGGCGGAGGCTTTATCTTTAAAGGTACCAGCTATTTTGCTGGCTTATAATGCAACCGAGGAGTGATGGAAATGGCTAAAATTCTGGTGCTTTATTATTCCATGTATGGACACATTGAAACCATGGCTCACGCCGTCGCCGATGGGGCGAACCGGGTGGACGGCGTTGAGGTGGTTGTGAAGCGCGTGCCGGAAACCATGCAGGCTGAAGCATTCGCCAAAGCAGGCGGGAAAACGCAAAACGCGCCCGTCGCCACGCCGCAGGAGCTGGCAGAGTATGACGCCATCATCTTTGGTACCCCGACGCGCTTCGGCAACATGTCCGGTCAGATGCGTACTTTCCTCGATCAAACCGGCGGTCTGTGGGCGTCCGGCGCTCTGTATGGCAAAATCGCCAGCGTATTTAGCTCAACCGGTACCGGCGGCGGCCAGGAACAAACCATTACCTCGACCTGGACGACGCTGGCCCACCACGGCATGATCATCGTCCCGATCGGCTATGGCGCCCAGGAGCTATTCGATATCTCCCAGGTACGCGGCGGTACCCCTTATGGCGCAACCACCATCGCCGGCGGCGACGGCTCGCGGCAGCCGAGCGAGGAAGAGTTAGCCATCGCCCGCTATCAGGGTGAACATGTCGCCAAACTGGCCGTTAAACTGCACGGCTAATCTTCTGCAGGAGGAGCACTATGCCAACTCAAGAAGCAAAAGCACATCGCGTCGGCGAATGGGCAAGTTTACGTAACACCTCACCGGAAATTGCCGAGGCGATTTTCGAAGTCGCCCACTACGATGAGAAACTGGCGGAGCAAATCTGGGAGGAAGGCAGCGACGAAGTGCTGGCGCTGGCCTTTGCCAAAACCGATAAAGACAGCCTGTTCTGGGGCGAACAGACGATTGAGCGTAAAAACGTCTAGGAGGTTGATCCCCACCTGGGCTCACCCTAACCTGCTAAAAAAACCCGGAGTGCTCCGGGTTTTTTTCGTTATTTCGCCGCCTCGTTGATCACCTTTTTAAAGGTCTCCAGCGGGCAGAATCCCTGGTCATCAACCGGACAGCCGTTAAGCGCCAGAGTGACCCGCTGCGGCGGGGCCTGCAGGGTTAACGCGTCGGCGTTACGCAGTTGCTCGGTACTTTGATAGACATACTCAATCTTCATCAGATCGCGATTGCCGGCGCTGTCATGCCAGCGCTGAAACAGCAGTTTGCCGCCGATAGGAGTGCGCTCATACTGGCCGGGCAGTTGATAGGGCTTAAAGTCCAGGGCGGTGAGCAGCGAAGCGATATTCGAGTCGTGTCCCACCAGCAGCGTGACTTTCGCCTTGCTGGCTCTCTCGCCCACCAGCGCGTTATCGATATATTTAACCAGCGGTTTGGCGACGTTTTGCGCCACCGCCACCGAGGTAAACAGACTATCCTGATAGCCATTTTTCAGCTTCGACAGCACTTGCCACTGCTTATCGCTGGCGATCTCCCCCCACGCCACCTGATCTTTCGGGAAGCCTTCATAATATTGCAGGGTGAAGGCGTCTACCAGCGAGTTGCCCACCTTCAACGGTCCGGACACTCCCGGCTCCTGCTGATAACCGGCGCTAAAGGTATCTTTACCCTCGCTCAGGGAACAGACCTTCTTCTCTTTGCAGGAGGGCGAGTTGCGGTAATCGATCATCGTCTCCAGCAGCTTGTAGCTCTCGGTCAACTGCATTCCCTGGCGCTCTTTTTCCATCGCCTGCAGCGCTTTCTCGCGAAACGCCGGGGAGTCGTCGGTAATAACCGGGTTGAAGGTCGGGTCCATGGTGCCCATCTGAGGCTGGTGATGCACCGGGATGCCGCAGCCCGGGAACGCGCCGGTGATAAAGAACTGCGCGGTGGCGACGGTGCGCTGCAGGCTGTTAGCGTAGGCATAAACCGCGTTTTCCGGCGGGCACTCGCCGCTGGTCACCAGCTTCTGCTGCGCCAGCCATTCGCGCATATAGTGGCCCATATACACCTCCAGCACACCGCCTTTGGTGGTCAGCTGGCCGCCCGGCACATCCCACTGCGGCCAGGCCTTGGCGGTGGACTGCTCCAGCACGCTGCCGTTATTGGCCAACGGCGCACGCAGGTTGTGACGACTCATGATCAGCACCTGCTGCAGCTGATACCCCTCCGGGGCGGCCGTGTCCTGCGCCTGAGCGCCAGCGGATAACATCACCGCGCCGGCAACGGCGGCGGCAAGTAGACGTTTTTTCATCCCTTCATCCTTAGTCATTTATTATCATCGCGTTAATTGTGCCGGATTTATGACATTTTTCCTGGTAATCGCTCGCAAACTTAGACCGTAGCCGAAAATTTCCCCTGCCGGGCAAAGAGTTTTATAATGAAACAATTAACCTGGAGGCTTTCGTGAAACGTACCCGTCTGGAAAACAGCTGTTGCCCTATCGCCCGCTCCCTCGACGTTATCGGCGACTGGTGGTCGCTGCTGATCGTCCGCGATGCTCTGCGCGGGGTGCGCCGTTTTAGCGAATTCCAGAAAAACCTCGGTATCGCCAAAAACATGCTCGCCGGGCGGCTGAAAATGCTGGTGGATGAAGGCATCCTGCGCCTGCAGCCGGCCTCCGACGGCAGCGCCTGGCAGGAGTATGTCCTGACCGATAAGGGCCGTGCCCTGCAGACGGTGCTGGTCGCCCTCTCCCAGTGGGCAGACGACTATCTGTTCGATCCTGACGAACCGGCGACCCGGCTCATTGACCGCCAGCAGCGCCAGCCCCTGCGTAAGCTGGTCCTGCAGGCGGCGGATGGCCGTGAGCTGGCCCCGGCGGACATCACCATCGCTATCCCGCTGAACGACTAAACGCTGCCCGCGACAGGCAAAAATGAAAAAGTCCTGGCAAAATGGTTGCATTATTAAACCTAATATCTCATGCTGAATTTGGTTTAATAATGCAACCTTTTACGAGGCATTTCTCATGACCCAACCATCGCACACAGCTTTTATCACCGGCGCGTCCTCAGGTATCGGCGCGATCTATGCCGAACGACTCGCCGCCCGCGGCTACAACCTGATCCTCGCCGCCCGTCGTGAAGACCGTCTGCAGGCGCTCGCCGACCAGCTGCAGGCGCGCTACGCCATCCAGGCAAGCATCCTCAAAGCCGATCTTAGCGAAGAGCACGGGATTGCCGCCGTAGAGCAGCGTCTGCAGCAGGATCCCGCCATCGACCTGTTCATTAACAACGCCGGCACCGCGAAATTGGCGGGTTTTCTCGCCAGTACGCCACGCGAGCACCAGGCGATTCATACGCTCAACACCACCGCGCTGCTGCGTCTGAGCTATGCCGCGCTGGCCGCTTTCACCCCACGACGCCGGGGGACGCTGATCAATATTGCCTCTATCCTCGCGCTGCATACGCTGCCGGGCAGCGCAGTCTACAGCGCCAGCAAAGCCTGGGTGTTGAGCTTCACCCGCGGCCTGCAGGAGGAGTTTGCCGACAGCGGCGTGCGTATTCAGGCGGTATTGCCGGCGGCGACCGCTACCGATCTGTGGCCGACCTCCGGCGTGGCGCTGGACACTCTGCCCAGCGGCACGGTAATGACCACCGAGGATCTGGTTGACGCCGCTCTCAGGGGGCTGGAGATGGGGGAACAGGTCACCTTACCACCGGTTCATGACCTGGGACTGTGGGAGACTTTTGAGCAGTCCAGAGTGGCGCTGTTTACCAGCGCGCGAACCGGACAGCCTGCGCCGCGGTATCGATAAGCGGCACCGTGCGGCGGGCGCTACTCCGGTAGCGGAACCGCCGTCAGGGTACAGATCGCCTCGTGCTCGCCGCCGCGGCGATCGGTAATCACCACCTTATCGCCCGCCTTTTTGCCTTCACACGGCTTGAGGACCTGCTCCACGATCCGCTCGCGGCTCGCCTGACGTTCACTTTCAGCCTGACTGGCGAAGGCAGACAGCGCCAACGCTACGCCCAGCAGGCTGAGGGTTTTCTTATACATGACTGACTCTCAGATCGTTCTTATTCGCGGTCAGCGTAACTCGCTGTAGGCCGCACTTCTGTAAAATCACTTAACGGAGTGTTACGCCATTTCAGGTGAAACCCAGGCGGTCACATCCCTGCGGGAAATATTTTATCACAACCCCGCCGCCGGATATTCTCGCGATGAGGCGTCATCTTTCAGACATATCCCGATGTTATCTTCACACAGAGCCCTGTATCTTTTTCCCTTTCCAAACAGAATATTAGGTTGGTCTATGTCGGGTCTTATTCTCTTTATCGTCGCGGTGGCGCTGCTGGGCGTCGCCATCTACAGCCTGGTGTCGTACCTCAAAGAGCGGCGCGCCAGTCAGTTACCTGTCCATAAAAAGAAGAAATAATACCTTCCGTTCCCCACCGTTTTCTGCTGATTTCTTTACCGTCCTGTACTGTCCCTTACCGAAGCCAAAACGAAGGCAGGCCTGCGGGCCTGCCTTCGTTCAGTTTATGCCTCAGAACCTATGACTCCCAGGCCTGCTCCGCTTTAGCGGCATCAAACTGCGGCGGCGGTTTGCGGAAGCGTCGGGTCAGATAAGTCAGGTACAGCAGACCAAGCGCCGCCCACACCAGGCCGAGCGTCAGGGAGGTGGCCTCGAGATTGATCCACAATACCCCGACCGTCAACGCCCCGACCATCGGCAGCAGCAGATAATGCAGTCGATCCTTCCAGGTTTTGTTGTACCCCTTGCGCCGCCAGAAGTGGTTGAACACCGACAGGTTAACGAAGGTGAAGGCCACCAGCGCGCCGAAATTAATCAACGCGGTGGCGGTCACCAGGTCGAAGAACAGCGCCGACAGCGCAACGATGCCCACCATAATCACGTTCAGCGCCGGGGTACGCCATTTCGGATGCACATAGCCAAAAATGCGCTCCGGGAAGACGTTGTCGCGGCCCATCACGTACAGCAGACGGGAGACGCTGGCATGGGAGGCCAGGCCGGACGCCAGGGTGTTAACAAAGGTGGTGCACAGGAAAATCGACTGGAACAGCTTGCCGCCCACGTACAGCGCAATCTCCGGCAGCGCGGCATCGGGGTCTTTAAAGCGATGAATATCCGGGAAGAACAGCTGCATAAAGAACGACGCGACGATAAAGATAATGCCGCCGTACATCGCGGTGAGAAAAATTGCCTTCGGGATCACTCGCGCGGCGTCAGGGGTCTCTTCCGACAGGGTGGTCACCGCGTCGAAGCCGAGAAACGAGAAGCAGACAATGGTCGCGCCGGTAATAATCGGGATCAGATGCGCATTCTGGCTGATAAACGGCTGCAGCGACCAGACGGTACCCACCCCCTCGCCTTTATGCAGCCCCTGCACCACCAGAATGACAAACACCACCATGATCGAAATCTGCACCAGCACGAACAGGGTATTGAAGTTGGCCACCAGGTTAACGCTTTTCAGGTTCGCGGCGGTCAGAATAGCGACAAAGGTCACTACCCACACCCACGGCGGCACTTCGGGGAACAAGGCCGAGAGATAGATCTTCGCCAGCAGGACGTTGATCATCGGCAGAAACAGATAATCCAGCAGCGACGACCAGCCAACCATAAAGCCGACGTGCGGACTGATGGATTTTTGCGCGTAGGTATAGGCGGAACCGGCTTCAGGAAACTGACGCACCAGTTTGCCGTAGCTGATGGCGGTGAACAGCACGCCAGCCAGCGCCAGCAGATAAGACGCCGGAACGTGGCCATTGCTGATGCCGGAGACGATGCCGAAGGTATCAAACACCGTCATTGGCGTCAGATAGGCCAGCCCCATCATCACCACTTGCCAGAGTTTGAGGGATTTACGCAGACGCGGTCTGCCCGCCTGAGCGGCGTTATGCGCAGGAGGATGAATAGCCATCGCACATGCCCCCCTTGCTGTTAACAGTTTGCGGGCCCAACGTCCGCGTGACAAACCTGCTTAGCAAAGGGGTAAGGCATAGATAAAAGGGTAAGACGGACCGGTAAGCGGTAGCTGGCTGGCATCCAATGCGGCCTGAGCGGCCTCCCTCTCCCTGCGGATATTTGAACATCTGCATCATCTCATTTCCTCGTCACACACTGTGTCGTTAACTGAAGCCCCGTTGCCGCCTGCGCTCCTTAACGCGACATCCGGGAAATGGCTGGGCTCCCAGCAAAAACGTCGGCCAGGCTCCGCTCAGGCCGTATGATGCTACTGATTACCAAACTTATGGGCCCCTCGCGGGGCGACCATCAGGCGTTTTTCAACATCCACTCAATTTCGGTTTCTGTGATAAGACGCTCAAACTGCAGTAATTCATCATGCTTACAGGCATGGAAAACATGGCAGAAACGCTCGCCGAGACGCTCACGCAAGTGATCGTTCTGCATAAACTCCCACAGCGCATCGCTCTGGCGGATCGGGAACGGCAGGCCCTCTTGTTCCAGACCGTTACCTTCCACCTCTTCCTGTAAAGGCAGCTGGGGGTTATCCAGCCCGTGCAGAATGCCGGCGAAAATCGCCGCCATCACCAGATACGGGTTGGCGTCCGCCCCCGCGACGCGATACTCCACGCGGTGGTTCTGCCGCTCGCCGCACGGAATACGCAGCGCGACGGTGCGGTTGTTATGCCCCCACGAAGCCTGCGTCGGGACGTACATCCCCGGCTGGAAGCGGCGATACGAGTTCACGTTCGGCGCCAGCAGCGCCATCGAGGCCGGCATCAGATCGATCATCCCGGCCAGCGCGCGTTTGAGCAGCGCAGAGTCTTCCCCATCGCCGTCCACCAGCACGTTTTCCCCTTTATTGTTCAGCATGCTGATGTGGATATGCATCCCACTGCCGGCATGCTCTTCATAAGGCTTCGCCATAAAAGTGGCGTGCATCTTATGCTTCTCCGCCATCAAACGCACGAGACGTTTTAACGCCAGCGCATCATCGCAGGCGTCCAGCACGTTATCGGTATGGTGAAGGTTGATTTCAAACTGGCCCGGCGAGGCTTCCGCCACCGCGCCATCGGCGGGGATCAGCTGCAGTTTGGCCAGCTCGTCGATGTCGTTGAGCACGTCAGCGAAGTGGTTAAGGTTATCGACCGAATAGACCTGGCTTTGGGTGTTGCGATCGTCGGTGCCCGGCGCACACGGCGGCTGCAGGTAGCCTTCGGCATCGCGTTTGCGGTCCAGTAAATAGAACTCCAGCTCTACCGCTACCACGGGGAACAGCCCGCGCTGGCGCAACTGCTGCCAGAGGCGGTTGAGTACGTTCCGCGGCTCAACGTCAAAGGGAGCGCCATCTTCATCAACCATGGTTAGCTGTACCTGGGCTATCGATTGTGGGTCAGCCGCCGAAGGGGTTAAGGTGCCGGGTACCGGGATGCAGCTGCGATCCGGCTCGCCCATCTCCTGGCCCAGACCGGCCTCTTCCACCACATTGCCGAGAATATCCATCGCAAACACCGAGGCCGGGAAATAACAGCCTTTCTCCAGTTTGCTCAGGCCGGCAACCGGGATGCGCTTGCCGCGGAAGCAGCCGTTCAGGTCAGTGAGGAGGACATCGACATACTGGGTATCAGGGTAGGTTTCGAGGTAGCGCTTCACTTCTTTCGCGAACGCGCTAACCCGTCGCTCTTCCGTTTGCTGAACAAAATTCTCAACTTCTACGATATTGGTTTCCATGATTCACCGCCGTTGGTTGGGTTTCGGTCCTGCACTCAGACCGTTAAATATAATGTCCACCCCATCGACTGTGTATGCAAATAAATTGTTTGTCAAATGTTAAATTAAGTTTGCAAAGGGCTATTTCCACTGCTAGATTGAGAAAATATTGAACGATATGGCCGTTAAACCCGCTATAGCGGTCATAATTTAGTCCACTTTGTGAGGGCGATCATGGAAAATATAATGTACAAGCCAGTTATTGGCGTCGTGATGTGTAGAAACAGGCTTAAGGGTCACCAGACCCAGACCTTGCAAGAAAAGTACCTGAATGCAATTGTTAACGCCGGCGGACTGCCGATTGCCCTGCCGCATGCGCTGGCGGAGCCGGAGCTACTGAACGCGGTCGTTGATAAACTGGACGGGATCTACCTGCCAGGCAGCCCCAGCAATGTGCAGCCGCACCTTTATGGTGAAAACGGCGATGAGCCTGACGCCGACCCCGGGCGTGATCTTCTGAGCATGGCGCTGATTAACGCCGCGCTCGAAAGGCGCATCCCCATTTTCGCCATCTGTCGTGGACTGCAGGAACTGGTTGTCGCCACCGGCGGGACTCTGTATCGTCGTCTGTTCGAGCAGCCTGAGCTCCTTGAACATCGCGAAGATCCTGAACTGCCCGTCGAGCAGCAGTATGCGCCGTCCCATCAGGTTGAGGTTCAGGAAGGAGGATTGCTGTCGCAATTGATACCGGGCTGCAACACGTTTTGGGTAAACTCGCTACATGGGCAAGGGGCAAAAACCCTCAGTCCGCAGCTGCGCGTGGAGGCGCGAGCGCCGGATGGACTGGTGGAAGCGGTCAGCGTGAACGATCATCCTTTCGCGCTGGGCGTACAGTGGCATCCAGAATGGAACAGTAGCGAATACGCCCTGTCGCGTATGTTGTTTGATGGTTTTATCACCGCCTGTCAGGGCCATCATGCTGAAAAGCGGCGGCGCTGACCACTACCGTTAAGGAAATGCAAATATGAGCGATGACGGACTGGCGCCAGGGAAACGTCTGTCAGAGATCCGCCAACAGCTGGGTCTCTCACAGCGTCGTGCCGCCGAACTGTCTGGGTTAACACATAGTGCCATCAGCACCATAGAGCAGGATAAAGTCAGTCCTGCCATCAGTACGCTGCAAAAGCTGCTGAAAGTCTATGGGCTGTCGCTCTCGGAATTCTTTTCTGAACCCGAAAAGCCGGACGAACCCCAGGTGGTCATTAATCAGGATGACCTGATTGAGATGGGAAGTCAGGGCGTTTCCATGAAGCTGGTTCATAACGGAAATCCGAACCGTACGCTGGCGATGATTTTTGAAACTTACCAGCCTGGAACCACGACCGGGGAGAGGATTAAGCATCAGGGTGAGGAGATAGGCACCATACTGGAAGGTGAGATCGTGCTGACCATTAACGGTCAGTCGTACCACCTGGTGGCTGGACAGAGCTATGCCATTAATACCGGCATTCCGCACAGCTTCAGCAACACCTCGGCAGGCATCTGCCGCATCATCAGTGCCCACACCCCCACCACATTCTGATTATTTCGCCTGAACGAAGTTCAGGCTTACTTCAGGCCTGCCGCGACGGAAAATCTATTTTCGTCGCGGCGAAGAACTCGTAGTAATAACGTCTGCGCCGTACGGAATATTATTTCCTGTTGGCCCTGAAATAATTAACGCCAGTGAATGGCGACTCGCTCCTGAATAATTCGGGTTGCAAACAACCCGTCAAAAATCAGGAGAATAAAACGGTATTCAACTCCGGGGATACGCTATGCCCTGCGCCCGGCGCAGTGCCCCCGTGCAGCCTGAAAACGCCGCACTGATTAATTTGCCGATAATGTTTTTAAGGAGTCATGATGAATTTTCAGCACCTGGCTTACTGGCAGGAAAAAGCGAAAAACCTGGCCATTGAAACGCGCTTATTTATTAACGGCGAATATTGCGCCGCGGCCGATAATACCACCTTTGAGACGATCGACCCCGCCGCGCAGCAGACATTAGCCCAGGTCGCCCGCGGTAAAAAAGCCGACGTCGAACGGGCGGTGAAAGCCGCGCGCCAGACTTTTGATAACGGCGACTGGTCGCAGGCCTCCCCCGCACAGCGTAAAGCGATCCTCACTCGCTTTGCTGATCTGATGGAGGCCCATCGTGAAGAGCTGGCGCTGCTGGAAACGCTGGATACCGGCAAACCGATTCGCCACAGCCTGCGCGACGATATTCCCGGCGCCGCCCGCGCCATTCGCTGGTATGCCGAAGCGCTGGATAAAGTCTATGGCGAAGTGGCCCCCACCGGCAGCAACGAGCTGGCGATGATCGTTCGCGAACCAATTGGCGTGATCGCCGCGGTGGTGCCGTGGAACTTCCCGCTGCTGCTGGCCTGCTGGAAACTCGGCCCGGCGCTGGCGGCGGGCAATAGCGTAATCCTCAAACCCTCGGAAAAATCGCCGCTTACCGCCCTGCGTCTGGCCGGGCTGGCGAAAGAGGCCGGCCTGCCGGACGGCGTGTTGAACGTGGTCAGCGGCTTTGGCCACGAGGCCGGGCAGGCGCTGGCCCTGCATCCTGATGTTGAAGTCATCACCTTCACCGGCTCCACCCGCACCGGCAAGCAGCTGCTGAAAGACGCCGGCGACAGCAATATGAAGCGCGTGTGGCTGGAAGCGGGCGGCAAGAGCGCCAACATTGTCTTCGCCGATTGCCCGGATCTGCAACAAGCGGTTCGCGCCACCGCCGGCGGCATCTTCTACAACCAGGGACAGGTGTGCATCGCCGGGACCCGTCTGCTGCTCGAGGAGAGCATCGCTGACGAGTTCCTGGCACGGCTGAAAGCTGAGGCGCAACACTGGCAGCCGGGCAACCCGCTCGATCCGGACACCACCATGGGCATGCTGATTGACAATACCCATGCCGACAACGTGCATAGCTTTATTCGCGGCGGCGAAAGCCAAAGCACCCTGTTCCTCGACGGACGGAAAAACCCGTGGCCTGCCGCCGTTGGCCCGACCATTTTCGTTGACGTCGACCCGGCATCAACCCTCAGCCGGGAAGAGATCTTCGGCCCGGTGCTGGTGGTGACCCGCTTCAAAAGCGAAGAAGAGGCGCTAAAGCTCGCCAATGACAGCGACTACGGCTTGGGCGCCGCGGTGTGGACCCGCGATCTCTCCCGCGCCCACCGCATGAGCCGCCGCCTGAAGGCCGGCTCGGTCTTCGTCAACAACTATAACGATGGTGATATGACCGTTCCGTTCGGCGGCTACAAGCAGAGCGGCAACGGGCGCGATAAATCGCTGCACGCGCTGGAAAAATTCACCGAACTGAAAACCATCTGGATTGCCCTGGAGTCTTGATCATGACTGAACATACCACTAGCTACTATGCCGCCAGCGCCAACAAGTATGAACCGTTCCCGACGCTGGAGGGATCCATCAACTGTGACGTCTGCGTCGTCGGCGGCGGCTACACCGGCCTCTCGTCTGCCCTGCATCTGGCCGAAATGGGCTACGACGTGGTGGTGCTGGAAGGGGCGCGCATCGGCTTCGGCGCCAGCGGCCGCAACGGCGGTCAGCTGGTCAACTCCTATAGCCGCGATATCGACGTCATTGAAAAGAACTACGGCCCGGATGCGGCAAAAATGCTCGGCAGCATGATGTTCGAAGGCGGCGATATCATCCGCGAACGCATCCAGCGGTATCAGATCCAGTGCGATTACCGCCCGGGCGGCCTGTTCGTGGCGATGAACCATAAACAGCTGGAAACCCTGGAAGAGCAGAAAGCCAACTGGGAGCGCTACGGCAACACCCAGCTGGAGCTGCTGGACAGAGAGGCCATTCGTCGCGAAGTGGACAGCGACCGCTACGTCGGCGCCCTGCTCGACCACAGCGGCGGCCATATTCACCCGCTGAACCTTGCCATCGGCGAAGCGGATGCCATTCGCCTGAACGGCGGCCGGGTGTATGAGCAGTCGCCGGTCACCCGCATCCAGCACACCAGCCCGGCGGTGGTCAGCACCGCGCGCGGCCAGGTCACCGCGCGCTACGTGATCGTCGCCGGCAACGCCTATCTCGGCGATAAACTGGAGCCGGAGCTGGCGAAACGCAGCATGCCGTGCGGCACCCAGGTGGTCACTACCGCTCCGCTGTCGGAAGAGGTCGCCCGCTCGCTGATCCCGAAAAACTACTGTGTGGAAGACTGTAACTACCTGCTGGACTACTACCGTCTGACCGGCGACAACCGTCTGCTGTACGGCGGCGGCGTGGTCTACGGCGCGCGCGATCCGGACGACGTGGAGCGGCTGATTATGCCGAAACTGCTGAAAACCTTCCCGCAGCTGCAGGGGGTGAAGATTGACTACCGCTGGACGGGCAACTTCCTGCTAACCCTGTCGCGGATGCCGCAGTTCGGGCGTCTCGATAACAATATTTACTACATGCAGGGCTACAGCGGCCACGGCGTGACCTGTACCCACCTTGCCGGACGCTTGATTTCAGAGCTGCTGCGCGGCGACGCCGAGCGTTTCGACGCCTTCGCCAAACTGCCGCACTACCCGTTCCCGGGCGGCCGCAGCCTGCGCATTCCTTTTACCACCATGGGCGCCGCCTACTACAGCCTGCGCGACCGCCTTGGGGTTTAATCGCCTCTGCCGACGGCGCTGGCCGTCGGCTCATGCTGCGGATAGTGCAACTGAAAGTAGTGGCGCAGAAACTCCACGGTGGTGCGGATTTTGGCCGACGTCGCCAGCCGGGAGACGTAAACCGCCCAGACGTTGGCCGGCTGCCAGTAGTCCGGCAGCACCTGCACCAGATGTCCGCTGGCGATATTCTCCCGGACGTCCCACTACGAACGGAGCGCAATCCCCTGCCCGTCCAGACACCACTGATGCACAATTTCACCATGGTTGGAGGAGAGCGGCCCGGTTACCTTGATGGCGTGCTGGCCCTCTTTACTATGCAATTGCCAGACGCCGAACGGGTGATCGCGCTCTTTAATCACCAGGCAGGGTAACGCGGCCAGATCGCTCAGCTGTTTCGGCGGCGCATGGCGGGCAAGGAACTGCGGCGAGGCGCAGAGTACGCGGTGATTGGCCGCCAGCTGGCGGGCAATCAGATTCGGTGCGATATCGTCGCCGACGCGAATATCGAGATCCACCCCTTCATTGACTAAATCCACCAGCCGGTCCTGGACATCGAAACGCAGCTCCAGCTGCGGGTACTGGAGAGCCAGCGCCGACAGCGCCGGGGCGACAACCCGACGGCCAAAGCCGAAGCTACTGATAATACGCAGCGTTCCCTGCGGTACCTGGCGCACGTCGGAAAGCTCATCCATCATCTCATCGACATCCTGCAAAATGCGCTGCGCCCATTCATAGATCCGCTCCCCCTCTTCGGTAATGGTGACCCGGCGGGTGGTCCGGTGCAGCAACAACACATTCAGGGTTTGCTCCAGCAGCGAAACCCGCTTGCTGACGAACGCCGGCGATACGCCAAGCTCCTCGGCGGCGGCGGCGAACCCGGCCCGGCGAGCGACCAGCATAAAGACGCGTAAATCATTTAGCAGCGGCAGATTATTCATGATCTGTGTTTTATGTTTCACCAGTTAGCGTGATTAATTATGAACCAGTCAATTATAGGATAGGCAGGTGGTCAAACATCATCGCTAAAAAGTGAGAACCGGAATGAAAAAAACCTGTCGTATTGCCGCCATCCCGGGTGACGGAATTGGCAAAGAAGTGCTGCCTGAAGGGATTCGCGTGCTGCAAGCCGCCGCACAGCGTTGGGATCTGTCATTGAGCTTCGAGCAGATGGAGTGGGCAAGCTGCGAATATTATGCCCATCACGGCAAGATGATGCCGGACGACTGGCGCGAGCAGTTGCAGGGCTTCGATGCCATCTACTTCGGCGCCGTCGGCTGGCCGGATACCGTTCCCGACCACATTTCGCTGTGGGGGTCGCTGCTGAAGTTCTGCCGCGAGTTCGATCAATACGTCAACCTGCGCCCGGTGCGCCTGTTCCCCGGCGTCCCCTGCCCGCTGGCGGGTAAAAAGGCCGGCGATATTGATTTTTACGTGGTGCGCGAAAATACCGAAGGCGAATATTCCGCCCTCGGCGGCCGCGCCAATGAAGGCACCGAGCATGAAGTGGTGATTCAGGAGTCGGTCTTTACCCGCCGCGGCGTGGACCGGATCCTGCGCTACGCCTTCGAACTGGCGCAAAGCCGCCCACGCAAAACGCTGACCTCCGCAACCAAATCCAATGGCCTGGCCATCAGCATGCCCTACTGGGATGAGCGGGTGGAAGAGATGGCCAAAAACTATCCGGATATTCGCTGGGACAAGCAGCATATCGATATCCTGTGCGCCCGCTTCGTGCTGCAGCCGGAGCGTTTCGACGTGGTAGTGGGTTCTAACCTGTTCGGCGATATTCTCTCCGATCTCGGCCCGGCCTGTACCGGCACTATCGGTATTGCGCCATCGGCCAATCTCAATCCGGAGCGCAATTTCCCGTCGCTGTTCGAACCGGTTCACGGGTCGGCGCCGGATATTTACGGTAAAAATATCGCCAACCCGATCGCCACCGTTTGGGCCGGGGCGATGATGCTCGATTTCCTCGGCAACGGCGATGAGCGCTACCACGCCGCTCACGATGGCATTCTGGCGGCGATTGAGCAGACGATCGCCTGCGGACCGAAAACTCCGGACATGAAAGGCAGTGCCTCAACGCAGCAGGTTGGCGAGGCTATCTGCAAGGCCATTTTGGCGTAATTACTCCGCCACTCCCCGGTGGCGCTGCGCTTACCGGGGCTACAATGGCACGATAATGTAGTGAGTAGGCCGGGTAAGGCACAGCCGCCACCCGGCAAAAAAACGGCACAGCAAGTAGCCCGGGTAAGGCGCAGCCGCTACCCGGGAAAACCCGCGCGCCTGGTCCGCCAACTCCCCTCTCTTTTCGCTATGCAGAATCCCCCACGATTGACAAGTGAACCGCATCACAGCGGTGAACTTTATTAATTCCTGAAAGGACAGAACCTGCGCCAATTCACCTTTTATTATTTCCGTTTCGTGTTTTATTGCTTCACGAAACGGCCAATTGTTTAATTCATGTAACGAAGAAATAATCCAATTGTTAATAGCATCTTGCTACGAACCCTGACCCTACAGCGTGATAACAACGACAGGCTAAAGCCACCGACGGGCAATCATGCCCAGGAGATCACTCATGTTGAGCAACGTAAAGAAAAAAGATGTGCCGCTGATTGCCATCAGCCTGGCGGCCATTGTTTTCATCGCCGCTACATTAAGTCTCTTCCCCCAGCAAACCGCGCAGGCGGCTGATTCGATTTTTAACGGCGTGACCCGCCTGCTGGGTTCCACGGTACAGGTACTGGTGCTGCTGGCGCTGGGACTGGTGTTGTATCTGGCCACCAGCAAATACGGCAATATCCGGCTCGGCGAAGGTAAAGTCGAATACAGTACCCTCTCATGGCTGTTTATGTTTATCTGCGCCGGTCTCGGCTCCTCCACGCTGTACTGGGGCGTTGCCGAATGGGCTTATTACTACCAGACCCCGGGCCTGAACATTGCCCCGCAATCGCCGAAAGCGCTGGAATACAGCATCCCTTACTCTTTCTTCCACTGGGGCGTAAGCGCCTGGGCAACCTATACCCTCGCCTCGCTGATCATGGCCTATCACTTCCACGTGCGGAAAAATAAAGGCCTCAGCCTCTCCGGGATCGTTTCAGCGATCACCGGCGTTAATCCGCAAGGTTTCTGGGGCCGTCTGGTCGATCTGATGTTCCTGATCGCTACCGTCGGCGCGTTAACCATTTCGCTGGTAGTCACCGCCGCCACCTTCACCCGCGGCCTGTCAGCGCTGACCGGACTGCCGGATAACTTCACCGTGCAGGCATTTGTGATCCTGCTCTCCGGCGGTATTTTCTGCATGAGTTCGTGGATTGGCATCAACAACGGCCTGCAGCGCCTGAGCAAAATGGTCGGCTGGGGGGCGTTTCTGCTGCCGTTGGTGGTATTACTGGTTGGCCCGACCGAATTCATCACCAATAACGTCATTAACGCCGTCGGCCTGACGACCCAAAACTTCCTGCAGATGAGCCTGTTTACCGACCCGCTCGGCGACGGCGCCTTTACCCGCAACTGGACCGTCTTCTACTGGCTGTGGTGGATCTCCTATACCCCAGGCGTGGCGATGTTCGTCACCCGCGTCTCCCGCGGGCGCAAAATCAAAGAGGTGATCTGGGGACTGCTCCTCGGTAGCACCGCCGGCTGCTGGTTTTTCTTCGGGGTGATGGAAAGCTATGCCATGCATCAGTTCGTCAACGGCGTGATTAACGTACCACAGGTGATGCAGACTCTCGGCGGCGAAACCGCCGTCCAGCAGGTCCTGATGTCGCTGCCGGCAGGTAAGCTGTTCCTCGCCGCCTATCTGTTCGTGATGATTGTTTTCCTCGCCTCGCACATGGATGCGGTGGCCTACACCATGGCGGCGACCAGTACCCGCAACCTGCGCGAAGGCGAGGATCCGGATCGCGGCATGCGCCTGTTCTGGTGCGTGGTGATCACCCTCATCCCGCTGTCGATTCTGTTTACCGGCGCTTCGCTTGAGACCATGAAAACCACCGTGGTGCTGACCGCCCTACCGTTCCTGGCCATTTTACTGATTAAAACCGGCGGCTTCGTGCGCTGGTTAAAACAGGACTACGCCCACGTTCCGGTCCATCAGATAGAAACCCATACCCCGAGCCCATTATTAAAGCCGAGACGCTGCCGGTTGGCGCGGTACTCAAAGGCGACGGCCAGTCGCTGTAAAACCTCTTACTGACAATAATCACAAGGAGACCCTACATGAGCAATTTGAGCCCTGACTTCACCCTGCCGATTAACTTTTGCGCTAATCCGCAGGATGCCTGGACCATTCCGGCCCGTTTTTATACCGACAGCCAGGCGTTTGAGCACGAGAAAGAGCGCATCTTCGCCAATAGCTGGATTTGCGTCGCCCACGGCAGCGAGGTCGCCCGGCCGAACGATTACATTACCCGGGAGATCATCGGCGAAAATATCGTTATCGTCCGCGGCCGCGACAACATTCTGCGCGCCTTCTATAACGTCTGCCCACACCGCGGCCACCAGCTACTGAGCGGCGAGGGCAAAGCCAAAAACGTGATTACCTGTCCCTATCACGCCTGGGCCTTCAAGCTGGACGGCAATCTCGCCCACGCCCGCAACTGCGAAAACGTGGCGAATTTCGATAGCGAAAAGGCAACGCTAGTGCCGGTTCGCCTGGAAGAGTATGCCGGCTTTGTGTTTATCAATATGAATCCGGAAGCGGAGAGTGTGGAAACGCAGCTACCGGGGCTGCAGGACAAAGTGCTGGAAGCCTGTCCGGACGTGCATGATCTGAAACTGGCGGCGCGCTTTACCACCCTCACCCCGGCGAACTGGAAAAATATCGTCGATAACTATCTGGAATGTTACCACTGCGGTCCGGCGCACCCGGGCTTCTCGGATTCCGTCCAGGTTGACCGCTACTGGCACACCATGCACGGCAAATGGACGCTGCAGTATGGCTTCGCCAAACCGTCCGAGCAGTCGTTTAAATTCGAAGAGGGTACCGACGCCGCGTTTCATGGTTTCTGGCTGTGGCCGTGCACCATGTTCAACGTCACGCCGATCAAGGGCATGATGACCGTTATCTATGAATTCCCGGTGGATGAAGAGACCACTCTGCAGAATTACGACATCTATTTCACCAACGAAGAGCTGACTGACGATCAGAAAGCGCTGATTGAGTGGTATCGCGACGTGTTCCGCCCGGAAGATTTACGCCTGGTGGAAAGCGTGCAGAAGGGGCTGAAGTCCCGCGGCTATCGCGGCCAGGGGCGCATTATGGCGGATAACAGCGGCAGCGGTATCTCCGAGCACGGGATCGCGCATTTCCACAATCTGGTCGCCCAGGTGTTCCAGCCGTAATCGTTGAAGGAGCTTGCTATGTCCGTGTTTCACTCAGTTCTGTTTCGCCAGCAGGCGCTGATTGCCGGAAGCTGGCGCGACGCCGCCGACGGCACGACGCTTGCCGTCAGCAATCCTTCCACCGGCGCGACGCTCGGCCAGATCCCCAATATGGGGCGTGCGGAAGCGCAACAGGCAGTGGATGCCGCCGCGGCCGCGCTGCCGGACTGGCGCGCGTTCACCGCCGCTCAGCGCGCCGCGCTATTGAAAAACTGGCACCGCCTGATCCTCGAATCCAAAACCGCGCTGGCGCAGATAATGACCGCCGAGCAGGGCAAGCCGCTGGCGGAAGCGGAAGGCGAAATCGCCTATGCCGCCTCGTTTATCGAGTGGTTTGCCGAACAAGGGAAACGCGCCAACGGCGAGATAATCCCCTCCCCCGGCGCCGATAAACGCCTGATGGTGATCCGCCAGGGGGTAGGCGTCTGCGCGGCGATCACCCCGTGGAACTTCCCGGCGGCGATGATCACCCGGAAGGCCGGCCCGGCGCTGGCCGCGGGTTGTACGATGGTGATTAAGCCGGCTAACGAAACGCCGTTTACCGCGCTGGCGATGGCGGATCTGGCGAATCAGGCCGGGATCCCGCAGGGCGTCATTAACGTCGTTACCGGCCAGTCGCGAGAGATTGGCGCGGTGTTCACCGGCGATGAGCGGGTGCGTAAGCTCTCCTTTACCGGTTCGACCGAAGTTGGCCGCGTGCTGATGCGCCAGTGCGCGGAATCCATCAAAAAGCTCTCTTTAGAGCTCGGCGGTAACGCGCCGTTTATCGTCTTTGACGACGCCGATATCGATAAAGCGGTCGAGGGCGCGCTGATCGCCAAGTTCCGCAACGCCGGACAAACCTGCGTCTGCGTCAACCGCTTCTATATTCATCGCGCCATCTACGACCAATTCTGCGATAAATTCGTCGCTCGCGTCGCCGCCCTGAAAGTGGGCGATGGCAGCGAGTCCGATGTACAGATTGGCCCGCTGATCAACGCCGAGGCCGGGCGCAAAGTGCAGTCCCTGCTCGACGACGCCCTGAGCCGCGGCGCCACGCTGTTAACTGGCGGTAAAGCGCATCCGCTGGGCGGTAATTTCTTCACCCCTACGGTGATCGGCGACGTACAGCCGGGGTCACTGCTGCTGCAGGAAGAGATTTTCGGCCCGGTGGCGGCGCTGGTGAAATTTGACGATGAGCAGCAGGTCATCGAGCAGGCGAATAACACCATCTACGGTCTCGCCTCCTATTTTTACAGCAACGATGCCGCCCGTATCTGGCGCGTCTCCGAGCAGCTGGAATACGGCATGGTCGGTATCAATACCGGGCTAATTTCCAACGAGGTCGCGCCGTTTGGCGGGGTAAAGCAGTCCGGTCTTGGCCGCGAAGGGTCGGAACACGGAATCGAAGATTACCTGGAGATGAAGTATCTCTGCCAGGGGTTGTAAATCTGCTCTCCCGGCGATGGCGCTAGCCACGCCGGGATTTTTTGATGGAGTTCAGCGATGTCTGATTATCAAATGTTTGAGGCGGTCGTTCGCGATGTTGAACAGATCACCCCTCTTGTGAAGCGTTTTACGCTGGTGTCGCCGACCGGCGCCCCGCTGCCGGCATTCAGCGGCGGCAGCCATATTATCGTCCAGATGCAGGATGGCGAGCAGCGCTACAGTAACGCCTATTCGCTAATGAGCTCGCCGCTGGATACCACCAGCTGGCAGATTGCGGTGCGTCTTGAGTCGCCTTCCAAAGGCGGCTCGCGTTTTATGCACCAGCGGGTGCGCCCGGGCGATACCCTGACGGTGTCCACGCCCAACAATCTGTTCGCCATCGAACCACAGGCGCGAAAACATCTGCTGATCGCCGGCGGCATCGGCATTACGCCATTCTTATCGCATATTCCGGAACTGGAACAGCGGCAGGCCGACTGGCAGCTGCATTACTGTTTTCACGACGCCGACAGTAATGCTTTCGTCGATACGCTTCGCGCTGCGCCATGGCGCGATCGGGTCAATGTTCATGTATCAGCGCTCGGCAGCCGTCTCGACCTACCGCGCCTGTTCGCCGACCTCGAGCCAGGAACCCACGTGTATACCTGCGGCCCAGCGGCGCTTAACGAGGCGGTGAAAGCCGCCGCCGAACGCCATCAGGTGCCCGCCAGCCAGCTGCACTTTGAGCAGTTTATCCTTGAGGATAAAAGCGGAGAGGCATTTACCCTGGTGCTGGCGCGTTCCGGACGCGAATTTACCGTGCCGCAGGATATGACCATTTTGCAGGTGATCGAGAATAACAAAGCGGCAAAGGTCGAATGCCTGTGCCGAGAAGGGGTGTGCGGCACCTGCGAAACGATGATTCTGGAGGGGGAAGCCGACCACCGCGATCAGTATTACAGCGAGGAAGAGAAAGCCAGCCAGCAGAGTATGCTGATCTGCTGCTCACGCGCTAAAGGCGGCCGGTTAGTGCTGGATTTGTAAAGCGCACACCGGCAAAACGGCGGTGAGATGGACTGACCCCGCGGAATTGTTCCAACGTACTACCACTCCATGGCGACGAGGTCAGTGGCGCGGATACTATCGGCTTCATCCTCCGCCTGATTAGCTTTCTGTGCGGCACCGGCGATAGCCGGCGCCGCCTGCTCAGGGATTAGCCGCTAAATACCCGCGCCTTGCCGCTGACCGTCAGTCGCACCATCGCGCCGGGCTGCCACGCCGGCTGGCTGACGGTGCGATCGCCAAGAAACAACGCCGTCTCTTCATCCACCGGCTGCGAGTGATTGCCTTTTCCCTGGCGCTGATGGTATTTCTTGCGGGCGTGTTCGTCATTAACTGGCAACCGGGTCCTGACACTTAGCCCTGAGTCTTTGCCTGATGACCCTCTGTTACTGCTCCCGGCCAGAATGATGGTCAATAAGCGGCCGGTGCTGATCTATCAGACGCGCTTAGCGCCGATCAGGGTGATTGTCACGATCAGCGACATCCATCTGCGCGATGCGCTATATAGCGATACCGATGACAACGGGCTGGCACTCTGGGTGCAGAACCAAATGATTGCCAGATATGGCGATGTTAAGCCGCTGGCTGCGGACCCACACCAGGAGGTATTTACCTCGCCCGCTGGCAAAACAGCACGACGCCAGCGCGCTCGCCCGCGGAATTTATTCCGTTGGCCGAACGTACCGGCTTAATTATTCCCCTAACCCGCAGCCTGACGGCGCAGGTCAACGCGCAGATGAGACCACTCTTTAGTAAACTACCGGATGGGTTTCATATTGGCCTGAATATCAGCGTGTCACATATTAACGCCCCGACGTTTATCGATAACTGCCTGCACTTTCAGCGCGGCTTTGAGGGGAAAGCGGTGAAGCTGGTGCTGGAGCTGAGGGAGCAGGAG
>ERZ1023888.87-NODE-87-length-30019-cov-25.779268_pt1 | contig 30019 bp, 22 predicted proteins | sample MGYA00380396_ERZ1023888 | MGnify/ENA primary metagenome ERZ1023888 (study PRJEB33179, sample SAMN07448998) | human gut metagenome | biome: Human-gut; feature: Human associated habitat; material: Faeces | host: Homo sapiens | place: India: Bhopal | collected... | reverse complement strand
GTTTAATTCGTTGTTACGCCGTCCGAGGCCAATAATAGAATTCGTTGTCATGCTTCGCCCCAATAAATTTCGTTGTATCCTTTGCCCCCCAGCTTCCGCCCATAAAAAAAGGTGTCCCGTTCAGGACACCCTTTTCAATTCTTTTTACATCATTACTTTAAAACTGCGTTGGCCCACCGTGGCAATGTAGATGCCCGGCTGCTTCGGCAACTGTTTTGCCGAGAGACGCTTTCCCGTCAGGTCATATAGCACCACCGGTTCGTCCGAGTTCTTCAGACAGAGACGTCCGTCTTTCACGATGAACTCACTGCCCTCGATGATCGTCTCGTGAATCCCCGTTGAGGGTTCCGCCGTCGCCGTCACCAACATTGCCGCGTAGAGGCAGCCCGCGTCCGTCGTGTTCGTGCCGTCGCCCCAGTTCAAGACGAAATAATTCGGGGCGTTCACGCTCTGGTTGAACTGCGACGTGCCATTTGTCACCGAGAAGAGACAGCGCATGATGCCGCTCGTGTTCATTGTCCATCCCGTTGCCGGCGGTGTGGCCGACGTGGTGAGTTGCAGGGCAGGGCGTACCACCTTTCCTGGCACGATGTAGGAGCCGTCGGCATGGTTGACGATGTCGTAGGTCTCACCATCCGTGCGTTTCACGAATTTCCATTCCGATGCCGCCCCTGCGCTTTGCAGTTTGCCGACCAGCCCCTTGCCCGTTCCCGTCGATGTCACGCAGCGGTTGGCGCGGTTGGGCGTCACGAGGTGGTACCAGAAACACGTGTCGCCGCTGGCAAAAGGCTGGCGCAGCTCTGCCATCATCGTCTGCATGCTCTTTCCCACCTCTGGCAGGGCGGTGAAGAGGTTCTTCGTCTCTCCACGATCTTTCTGGATGTCGAAGAGTTGCGGTTTCGCGTTATATCCCGTCTCGATATTCACCGTGTTGATCTTCGCCGCCCCATTGCTCGGTTCGATATATTTATATTGCGCCGTGCGCAGCGTCAGCGTTCTGTTTTGCGCCATCGAGAGCACATAAGGGCGCGGCGTCGTGTTGCGTCCCAGCCACGTGTCGGCATGCGGCTGCGAGTCCGTTCCTGCGCCTAACGGCACCTTCGCTCCGATGATTTCCGCTAATGTCGCCATATAGTCGATGTGCGAAACCAATGCGTCGCTCACCATTCCCTGTGGCGTGTGTCCCGGCCAGTTCACGATGAAAGGCACCGCCGTTCCTGCTTCGTAAGCACTGTATTTGCCGCCGCGCCACGGGCCACCCGGCTTGTGGTCGCCAGCCAGCGCCACCGCCTGATCTTGGTAGCCGTCGTCGAGCACCGGACCGTTGTCGCTCGTGATGATAAGCAGCGTGTTGTCGTCCAGTTTCAGGCGCTTGAGCGCGTCGGCCACAGCGCCCACCGTATAGTCGAATTGCAGGATGGCCTCACCGCGCAGTCCCATCGGACTCTTGCCACGGAAGCGCTCGTGGGGCATGCGTGGCACGTGGACATCGTTGGTGCAGAGATACATGAAGAATGGTTTGTTGGCATTCTCCTCCATGAAGCGTACGGCGCTCGTCAGGATGGTGTCGGCGATGTCTTCGTCGCGCCAGAGCGCCTTGCCGCCGCCTTTCATATATCCGATGCGGCCGATGCCGTTGACGATGGCCTGGTTGTGGCCGTGTGACGATTTCAACTTCGTGAGCAGTTCAGGATTGTTGGCCCCCGTTGGTTCCCCGCTGAAGTTCTTAGAATAGCTCACGCTGATGGGCGCCGAGGCATCGTAGTTCACCACCTCTCCGTTTTCGATGTAGACACAAGGCACGCGGTCGGCCGTTGCCGCCATGATGTAAGAATAGTCGAAGCCGATGGCGTCCAGACCGAGGTCGAGCTTCTTGTTCCAATTCTGTTTCCCCGTTTCGTTGCCGAGGCCGAGGTGCCATTTCCCGATGGCCGCCGTCACATAGCCATTGTCTTGGAAGAGACGTGCCAGCGTGTAGCGGTCGGGGCGTATGATGAGGCCCGCGTCGCCCGTGGCGATGTCCGTGCCGGGGCGGCGGAAGCAATATTCTCCCGTGAGGAGCGAATAGCGTGCTGGCGTACTCGTTGAGGCCACGGCGTGCGCGTCCGTGAAGCGTACACCGCTGTTGGCGATGCTGTCAACGCGCGGCGTTGACACGCGGTTGGCACCATAGCAAGAGAGGTCGCCATAGCCCAGGTCGTCCGCCACGAGGACGATGACGTTGGGGCGCTGCTGCGCCTGTGCCTGTGTGGCGAGCGCCAGGAGTCCAGCGCCGAGGATAATCGGGTGGGAGTGTTTCATGGGGGAATGTTTTTGTGTGGGGAGTTTTGTGAATTGAAATATTATAAGCGGGGGGGAGATTGTGCGGGGAAAAACCTGTCTGCGGCCCTGCGCGGGCTGAAAGCCCAACAAGTTCGTAGCCCAGGGCAACGCCCTGGGTACCATGTCCCCATTCTCTACGCCCTGTAAGGGAAAAAGTATGGGCGAACGGTTGATTTTTACTTTTGCCCTTACAGGGCGTAGGCGTTTATACGCTGATACCCAGGGCGTTGCCCTGGGCTGTGGACAGGCTGCCCTTTCAGGGCGCTCGCGGCGAAGGTTCGAATTAATCGAATTTTTGCAACGGGGTTGCGGGCTGCGCTGCAGTTCGTTGGTTGGCCTCAGACGGCGTAACAACGAATTAAACGAATTAACGAATTGCCGGGCCGCTCGGGTGCGGGGGATTGCCCCTGAAAGGGGCTCATATTTAGGGTAGGGGCTTGCCCCTACCTCTTGAGGCTGATTTATGAACCTTGCCCCTGTAAGGGGCTCATATCTCGAATCTTATTGCGGGGCAAGCCCCACCAACGATATGCGCCCCTTACAGGGGCAGCAGCGAGAGTCGATGAGCACTGGCGAGAGATAGGGGCGAGCCCCTATCCTAGAATATGAGCCCCTTTCAGGGGCAGGGGCAGCCGCCCCCGCCATGCTATTTGCCTCAAACCCGCGCAGATTCTCTTCTGGATTTTGCCCACCTATTTATTCTTCCGCTTTCAGGCCGCAGTCTTCCAGCAGTTTGATGGCATCCACATATTGCGCAATGCCCAATGCCACCTCTTTGGCCGCTTTCATGGCGAGCACCACCGTTTGCGGGCGGTGGACAACGTCGCCTCCGGCAAACACGCCGCGGCGCGTGGTCATGCCCATCGGGCGTTCGCCCACGATGACATATCCTTTTTCATCGACCTCAATGCCCTGCGTTGAGCTGACGATGCGGCTGGCAGGGCGCGAGCCGATGGCGAGGAACACGCGGTCGAAGGGTTCCGTGCATTCTCCGTCGGGCGTGGAGAGGCGGATGGCACAGACACGTCCCTTTTTGTTGCCGAGAAACTCCAGGGAATTGGTCTGCCACATGAAGTTGACCCCTTCCTTCACGGCGTCTTCATATTCGCTTTGGATGGCTGGCATCTCAGCTTGCGTGCGACGGTAGATGACCGTCACGTCAGCTCCCAGGCGTCGCGCGGTGCGTGCCGCGTCCATCGCCACGTTGCCGCCGCCAATCACCGCCACCTTGTCGCCTTTGCGCAGCGGCACCATCTCCATCGGGAGGGCACCTTCGACATAGGCATTCACGTTGTGGAGAAAGTCGGTTGACTGCGTCACGCGGCGCAAGTCGGAACCTGGGATGCTGAGGTTTTGCGGCAGTGCCGTTCCCGTTCCCATAAAGATGGCGTCGAAGCCTTCTGCGAAGAGGCTGTCGACCGTTACGCCGCTCTCCGGCGTTCCCACCAGGCAGTTGCGCACGAAATGCACGCCGAGGTCTTCAATCTTCTTGATTTCGTTGCGGACAACGGCTTTCGGCAGACGATATTCTGGAATGCCGTACATCAACACGCCGCCAGCTTCAGGCTGTCCCTCGAAGATGGTCACGTGGAAGCCTTGGCGGGCCAGGTCGCCAGCAACGGTCAGTCCCGCAGGACCCGAACCGATGATGGCCACTTTGCCGCGCGTCTTTTCTGGGATGCGTTCGTGCGTCAGTTGCATGTCGGAGTCAAATTGCGCGATGAAGCTCTCCAGTTTGCCGATTCTGACGGGGCGGCCCTTCTTGCCCAGCACGCAATGGCCCTCACATTGTTTTTCATGAGGGCACACGCGGCCGCAGATGGCTGGCAGGTTGGTCTTCTCATGCAAAACGTTCATCGCCTCGCCCATATTGCCCATCGAGAGCTCGTGGATGAAGTCGGGGATGTTGTTTTCAATGGGGCAGGCCTTCTTGCATTGCGGCACTTTGCAATGGAGGCAGCGTTTCGCCTCGTTGATCGCCTCGCGGATGGTGTACATGCGGTTGACCTCCTCGAAGAGCGTTTCCGTGGCATTGTCGTTGTCGTTGCTGTTGTCGTTACCGTTTTCCTGCGGTGAGGGCGACGGCACATATTCGCTCAGCGGCTGCTGCTGCGCTTTAGGCGTTTCAGCGCTGTTATGTTCAAAAATTTCGTTTGTCATTGGCTGTTTGTTTGTGGTTGGGGGGTTCTAACATTACTGTAACCCCCTGCAAAGTTATTAAAAACCATTGAGAAGCCTTGGATGAACGGCCAAGAAACGGGCGGATGCACAAAAAATGGGAGCGGGAGGGCTGAAAGTCAATACAAATCATTAAATTTGCTACACCAATATAAATAGTACATTTTTTAATCCGACTCCAACTGATGAAAATAGCTTTAATAGGTTATGGGAAGATGGGCCACATGATTGAGGAAATCGCTCGCTCGCGTGGTCATGAAATTGTTAGTATCATTGATGTGGACAACCGTGAGGACTTCCAGTCGGAAGCCTTCCGCAGTGCAGACGTGGCCATCGAATTTACTACTCCGACGGCGGCTTATGCCAATTATGTGGAAGCCTTCAAGGCCGGTGTCAAGGTGGTGAGCGGTTCAACAGGATGGCACAAGGATCATGAAGACGACGTGAAGCGGCTCATTGCTGAGGGCAACACCCTCTTTTGGGCATCGAACTTCTCGCTCGGCGTGGCCATTTTCTCGGCTGTCAACAAATATCTGGCCCGCATCATGAACCAGTTTCCCGACTACGACGTGACGATGGAGGAGACCCACCACGTGCACAAGCTCGACGCGCCGAGCGGTACGGCCATTACGCTCGCTGAGCAGATCTGCGACAATCTCGACCGCAAGGAAGGCTGGGTGAAGGGCGAGGTGCATAACGCCGACGGCACCGTGACGGGAAGCAAGGAGCAGCCCGCCAACCTGCTGCGCATCGATGCGGTGCGCCGCGATGAAGTGCCAGGCATCCACACCATCACCTATAACAGCGAGGCTGACGCCATCACCATCACCCACGATGCCCACAACCGCCGCGGCTTCGCCCTCGGAGCTGTGCTCGCCGCTGAGTTCACGGCCAACCACACTGGTTTGCTCACCACCGACGACCTTTTCAAGGGTATGTTCTGAATATCTGAGGGGGAAGTGGTAACATTACTTAGCGCTCTCCCGAAAAAATAATCCACAGTCAACAACATGTTTTTCAAGAATATCCCGCCCCGCCGACGCGGTTACATCAAGTTCGGCATCGTGCTCGCTCTCTACCTCCTCTTCCTCTATTGGGTTGGCTCTTGGTGGGGACTCCTCGTCGTGCCTTTTATCTACGACGTCTACGTGAGCAAATTTATCAACTGGGGATGGTGGAAAAACTCCAAGAACCGCACCGTCCGCCTCGTGATGAGCTGGGTCGACGCCATCGTCTTTGCCCTCGTTGCCATCTATTTCCTCAACCAGTTTTTCTTCCAGAACTTCGTGATTCCGTCGTCGTCGCTGGAGAAAACATTGCTGACGGGCGACTATCTCCTCGTTTCCAAACTCTCCTACGGACCGCGCATCCCGCAAACGCCGCTCACCATGCCGCTGACGCAAAACACCATGCCTATCACTGGCACGCGCAGCTATTTTGAATGGCCGCATTGGGACTACCGACGCGTGAAGGGACTGGGCGAAGTGCAGCTCGGCGACATCGTGGTATTCAATTATCCTTCGGGCGACACCGTTGCTTCGAAACATCCGGAGCAGGACTATTACGGAATGGTCTATCAGTTGGGCGTCGGGACGCAGATGCAAAACGGTACCTACCGACAACTCACGCCAGAGACCCCCTTCACCGAGCAGCGTGAGGAATATGCCCGCCGCTATGCCTTGGGACGCCTCGTGATGAGGGAGATGCCAGAGGAATTTGGCGACATCATCACGCGCCCCGTTGACCGCCGCGAGAATTACGTGAAGCGCTGCGTGGGACTCCCGGGACAGATGTTTGAAATCAAAAACGACATCATCTATCTCGACGGACGCCCCATGAAGCAGCCCGAAAATGTGCAATTCCGCTATGAGGTCAGCTTCATCATGGCCCTCGACGAGGACACCAAGAAAGAACTCGGCATCACGGACGAAGAGCTCGGCTATCTCTCTTCGGGCGCTGGCTTCCCCATGACCGACCATGTCAAGAATGAACTCATCCGCCGAGGCTTCATCTCGCCCAATCCCCGCCGCTTCCCGCTCTCAAGTGGCGACGAACTTTTCCCGCTCGACAAGGCTAAGAAATGGACGACGGCCAACTATGGGCCGTTTTGGATTCCGCAGCGCGGAGTCACTGCGGTGCTCTCGCTCGACAATCTGCCTCTTTATGAACGCGCCATCCGCGTTTATGAAGGTAACGACTTGAAAGTCAAAAACGGAAAGATATATATCAACGGTAAGGAGACCAACCAGTACACCTTCAAAATGAACTACTACTGGATGATGGGCGACAACCGCGACAATTCCGCCGACTCCCGCTTCTGGGGCTTCGTGCCAGAAGACCACATCGTGGGCAAACCGCTCTTCGTTTGGCTCTCGCTCGACCCCGACTACGGCCTCTTCAGCGGTAAAATCCGTTGGAGCCGCATCTTGAAGTGGGTGGCGAATATACAGTAAGCTTTGGGGTATTTCCCGACGCCCTTTGCAGAGGTTCACAACGCACAACAACTATGGTAACCATTAAGCGCTATATCGGAAAAATTCGCAAACCGCTCCACTGGAAGGGGCGGAAGGCTTTCTTGCGCTTTGCCGTGTTGCCAGCGTTGCTGGCGGTGGCGTTGCTGTTGGTGGTGAGGATGATGGTGGTGACGCAATATGAGATGCCCTACAACCGCTACGACCTCGACCTCCTTCAAGGCGACCGCTTGGCTGTCAATCGCTTGGCCTACGGATGGGCCACACCGCTGCCGCGTCTCTTCGGAGAACACCACGTTGGCGAATGCCTGCCGAAAAAGGGTGACCTCGTTGCTTTCGCCAGTCCGGCGGGCAACGACCAAGTGCTCGTTGAGCGCGTGGAGGCCCTGCCGGGAGATACCGTTGTGGTGGAGACCCTCTTGCGCGACGGGCAAGAAATGGTGCGACGCTTTGTGGTCTGCAAGGGCTACGGCCAGTTTGGTAACTACATCGTGCCCCTGCGCTGCATCATAGGCCGCGTCTTCGGCATCACTTATTCCGTGGACCCCCAAGCTCCTTTCTACCGCTGCTTCCGCCGCGAGCGCTTCCTCTTGAAAACCGACGATTGAAGGGGCAGGAGAGCGGTTGCGGCGCAGCTGCCCCTGAAAGGGGCTCATATTCCAGGGTAGGGGCAAGCCCCTACCTCCTGCCGCAACTCATCAATTCTCGCTTCTGCCCCTGTAAGGGGCGCATATCGTTGGCGGGGCTTGCCCCGCAATAAGATTCGAGATATGAGCCCCTTACAGGGGCGAGGTTCATTAATCGGCCCCAAGAGGTAGGGGCAAGCCCCTACCCTAAATATGAGCCCCCTTCAGGGGCGCTGGCGCCTCTCTACCAACCTTGGTCTTTCTGTATTTTGAACACCCTATTATATATAGGGCAGTTCCTATGTTCCCCTTCCCCTTTATCTCCTCCCTCCTTAAAAACCTCATTCCTCACACCTCATTCTCATGAATCCCGTCATCCTCACTTCGGCCTACTGGCCAAATGTTCAGTATTTCACAAAGCTCTATGCCGCGCCCTACGTGGTGATGGAACACAACGACCATTACGTGAAGCAGACCTATCGCAACCGCTGCATCATTGAAGGGCCGGATGGGCCGCTGCCGCTCACCGTGCCTGTGGAGCACGGAGGCGTGGCAAAGCCCACAACGGGCGAGGTGCGCGTCAGTGAGCACGGCAATTGGCGGCATCTGCATTGGAATGCCTTGGTCAGTGCCTATGAGAAGAGTCCGTATTTCTTCTATTACGCCGATGAGTTTCGCCCTTTTTATGAGCAACGCTTCGATCGCCTCGTGGAACTCAACGGCGCCATCGTGGCGAAGGTGTGCGAACTGCTGGATTTGCGCCCCAAAATCATTCTCGCGGAAAACTATCACCAGTCCGCCGACGGCGAACAGGACTTGCGGGAACTCATACGGCCCAAAACCGATTTCCGCTTCGATGTCGACTTTACGCCCAGCGAATATTATCAAGTGTTCCGACAGAAGCTCGGCTTCCTGCCAAATCTGAGTATCGCCGACCTCCTCTTTAATATGGGACCGGAGTCGCGCCTCGTTCTCAAACGCAGCATTGTGTAGGGTGGGGCGGTGACGATTTGTTTTTGTGGTAGGTATAATAGCGAAGAAATAAATAGACGCGCAAGCGCCGGCAAAGAATCCAACGGGTCTTTGCCGGCGCTTGTATTTGATAAAAAGAGCAGTCGGGCGATAAGCCGGGTTTTGTGTGCTAACCTACGCCGTTGTAGAAACGCAGGTTTCGGTCTGCTTGCACGTTTGTCATTTATCTGGACCTGCCGTCGCCGACAGGCTCAATCGTTCTACCCTCCGTCGCGCACGCTTAAGTGCTCGGACGAGCCGCCCTCTGACGACGGTATACGCGAACTTTCAACTCCCGATGTGCACAGCCCATATTGTCACCAAATGGCTGGTGGTCTCTTACACACGCCTTCTCACCCTTACCGGCCGAAGCCGGCGGTTGTTTTCTTCTGCACTGATTAAACCTCACGGTCTACTTCGCGTTAGGAAGCGGGATGCTCTATGTTGCCCGGACTTTCCTCAAATATCTCCAGGATATCAGCGACAAACTGTCCGGCTGCTCTTTGTTTGTTCTGCGAAATTAATAAATTCTGCTTGTTTTCCTATAATGCTTCCCTATATTTTTTCGAAATGGCACGAGATATAGTGCTTATAGTAATGGTGAAAGAATAAGTTGAGCAATTTTGACCTGTATTTTTGTTGGTTTTGGAATTTGGAAGAGGGAGCATAGCGGGCTATGTGACCGATGACAAATTTCAAAAACGACAAAAAGACAGGGCATAAGAAATAACTCCTTATTCCGACTCCACAAAATTGATCAAGTTATTTTTTTACCATTACATATAATGCTGGCCTGCCCCTTAAACGGACATTGGAGGAGGCCAGATGGGTGGAAAATGTGGGAAGAGAAAAATCTCCTGCAGCGCCAGTTTTCCAAGCGTTGTTCTGGCTTTTGCGGTGGGGCCGGAAACAGCCATTTCACCTGCGCTCTGAGCCTCTTTTAAAGTCGTTTCTGCGCCTTTGAAAATAGGTACCGCGACAGGGCGGAGAGGGAGACTTGGAAATTGCTAAAAAGGTTAAAGTGGTGATAATTAACGCGAAACGTTTTGCTGTCTCGGCAGAAATTCGTAAATTTGCAGCCGTAACAGTACGAACTTGCCGCCTTTCAGGTTGCTTCAGCCCCGCGCCAGAGCCCCTTGAAACGCCCTTGCGGAGTGCGCTCCGTCGGCGGGTGAAACGTAACGCTTGGTCAGCCAACGTCCCTGCCACCAGTTCGTCAAATAATCACAAAATGAAATTAAAACACCTGCTTTTTACATTCATCAGTTTCCTCACGTTTGCCGGCTTCCACACAGCCGAAGCACAGAAAAAATCAGTTGGCGATGCTACTTATTATTCACATCGCCTGCAAGGCCGACGCACCAGTGACGGTTCGCTTTATCACCGCGACAGCCTCACTTGCGCTCACCGCACCTTGCCGTTTGGCACCCTGCTAAAAGTGCGCAACACGGTCAACGGACGCGAAGTGGTTGTGAAAGTCACCGACCGCGGTCCTTTCCGCCGAGGTGGAATCGTTGACCTCTCATACGCCGCCGCCGAAAGAATTGGCCTCGTACGCCGAGGCGTTGTGCGCGTGGAGGTGGAGGCAGTGGGCACTTCGGCCTACAGTAATACCGCCAACCAATATCTGGCCAACGTGGAGAAAAACGATATTCTGCCCGAGCTCCAGTTGCTTGACCCCACAACGGGAAAATACTACACCATGACAGACTGGCTCAAGCTCGGTAAGGAAGCGCGTGAAAAAGCGAAAGCCAGTGCGGCACAACACCGCCGCGCGGCCTACCTTGCACAGAACAAGGTGAAGCGCCCCGTTTGGCGCGTCGTGGAGGGAAAGACAACGGCCAAGGCTGAGTGATTATACGCTCTGAAGCCATAGGCTGAAAGGCTGGTGCCGCGTGACGAAGCGGCCTTCAAAGCGTGCGGAAGCGGTTTTACGCGTTGGCGGAGTGCTTCCCGATGCGTGACGGAGCGGCCTTCAGGAAAAGAATTCCTTCATAATAGATAAATATCATATTTTCGTTAGGCCCGGAGCTTGTGAAAGTTCCGGGCTTTTTTGTGTCGCGGAAACGTGCTTCAGAGAAATGGTTCAGCGGGGTTTCAAAATAGGGTGTTCAACATTCCGAAAAAATCAAGATTGGTAGAGAGGCGACAGCCGCCCCTGAAAGGGGCTCATATCTAGGGTAGGGGCTTGCCCCTACCTCTTGAGGCCGATTTGTGAACCTTGCCCCTGTAAGGGGCTCATATCTCGAATCTTATTGCGGGGCAAGCCCCGCCAACGATATGCGCCCCTTACAGGGGCAGAAGCGAGAGCCGATGAGCACTGGCGGGAGATAGGGGCGAGCCCCTATCCTGGAATATGAGCCCCTTTCAGGGGCAGCTGCGCCGCAACCGCCATGTTATTTGGTGAAAAATCGTGCAGAGATTTCTCTGAATTTTGAATACCCTAGCTTCAAAATACTTCAAAAAATTATTTCCTGATAATCAGAAGGTTGCAAATTATTTCTGAAAAAAGTTGGCAACGTCTGTAACTTTTTCCGTTTTCATCCGTCTTATATACAGAACGCAATGAAAATAATAGATTTCCGACACGAGTTACTGCCGTTGAAAGACAAGATGTTTCGACTGGCGCTCCGCATCACACTCAACCGAGCTGAGGCGGAGGATGTGACGCAAGACATTCTTTTACGCGTGTGGGAACAACGTGAATCGTTGGGCGAATTGCGATCGCTGGAAGCCTATGTGCTCACAGCAGTTCGAAATCTGGCTCTCGACCGTGTGGCGAAAACAGACAACGCCAACGTCTCGCTCGACGATGTTCAAACCGACGCATTCGACAGCGCACCGCGCCCCGACGAGGATATGGAGCAGCAGGAAAGTCTGAAGCGCGTTAGAGAAATTATGAGCGGCCTGCCCGAAGCACAGCGCACTGCGCTACAGCTAAGAGAAATTGAAGGCCACAGCTACCGTGAAACGGCCGACATCATGAACGTGTCGGAGGCCAATGTCAAAGTGCTAATCTTCCGCGCTCGTCAGGCCGTCAAAAACAAAATAGACAAGATTGAAAACTATGGATTATAAATACATTGAACAACTGCTTGAACGCTATTGGCAATGCGAAACGACACCGGAGGAGGAGAATGTTCTCCGCGCCTTTTTCGCCCAGCCTGACGTTCCCGCCAATCTGGCTCGCTACAAAGCGCTGTTCGTGTATGAACAGCAGCAGGCGGCTGATGGCCTCGGAGAAGATTTCGATGAGCGTCTCTGCCAATTGGCTGGTGTGGACAAGGAAAAGGAAACGAAACCGACAGTGGTGCGTGCAAAGCGCCTCTCGTTTGCAGCGCGTCTGCAGCCGCTCTACAGAGCCGTTGCCATTTTGGCAGTGGTGCTCGTGATTGGAAATGGCGTGCAATATGTCTTCGACAGTAGAAAGCCGGTGGCTGAATGGGACTACAATCCCGACAACTACCAAGACTCCTACAACAACCCGAAGGAGGCTTATGAAACGCTCAACGACGGCATTGAAGAGCTCAAAGACGTGCTCTCATCGTCGGCCGACAGCGCAAAGCTCGATTCTGAAGCTGACGTTGAGGCGGCGGTGTCTGAACCAAACAACAACGTGCGCCCATGAAACGATTGTTGCTGATATGCTTGGTGTTTCTCGGAGTTGCATTGACGGTGAAGGCAAACGGAGAACCGGATTTCGCTTCAAAATACCTTATGCTCTACGGACAGACGTATGACATCGACTGCAAGACCATTAGTCCGCAAATGATGGAACGCATCCTCAGCGGTGTGGCAGGCAGTGAAGACGAAAATACCATGAGGGTGCTGTCGCAAATCAAAAGCATACGCATCTTGACAACAGAACCGAACGCTTGCCAGGCGAAGACGCTCTTTGAAAAGGCTGAAGAGCTGGCGGCGCAAAACAAACGGCGATATTCGGTTTATTCGCAGGCACACGGCAAAAATATCTACGTGCGTCGCCGCGGCAAACAGTTCTTGGAACTGGTGGTGGTGAAGCAAAAGGAAGACCACACTTTCTATATGCTGAACCTCACGGGCTATCTCTCAGACAAATTCTTGCAGCAGGTGCTCAAGATGTGATCTGCTCGGAGAATCTTGAAAGGGTCGGAGATAGGCCCGCCATTGACAGAAATTATTTAAACGCTACACAATATGAAAACGGCTGTGCTGAACGGCGGCATGGCGAAAGTGAATCGGTCACTTGCTTTTAAAAACACCACAACGAGACCAAGGTTTATCACAAGGTTTCAGTTCTCTCAACAATTCGGCGGTCCAGCGGGACGCCAATCCAAGATATAAGGGGAAATCCAGCAGCAAAGCAGGGTTTCCCCATTATCTTTTCTGTGGGATTTTTTTACTTTCCTGGTTTCATCCACCGATGGAAAGAAAATAAAGAGGTAACTTTGTACCTTCTGGGATGTTCTGGAAATTCTGGTGTGGCCAGCCCGTAGAAATCGTTGCATGCTTGGGTATGGATTTCAGGATGTTCCGTTAAGTAAAGGTAAAAGAAAAAATCGCGATATGTTAGAAATCAAGAATTTGCACGCCTCTGTCGAAGGCAAGGAAATCCTTAAAGGCATCAACCTCACCATCAACGACGGGGAGGTGCATGTGCTCATGGGCCCAAATGGCTCCGGAAAAAGTACGCTCAGCAATGTGTTGGTGGGCAATCCGAAATACGATGTGACGGAAGGTTCCATCACGTTTAACGGCAAGGACCTTCTCGCCCTCCCGCCTGAAGACCGCTCACACGAGGGCATCTTCATGTCTTTTCAGGCACCTACGGAAATCCCTGGTGTCTCGATGACCAACTTCATGCGGGCCGCTATTAATGCGAAGCGCAAATATTTCGGACAGGAGCCCATTCCTGCCGGAGAATTTCTTAAACTCCTCAAAGAGAAACGTAAGCTCGTGGGGCTCGACGCCCACTTTATGAGCCGCGGCGTCAACGAAGGATTTAGCGGCGGCGAACGCAAGCGCAACGAAATCTTCCAGATGGCTGTGCTCGAACCGACTTTCAGTATTCTTGACGAAACAGACTCCGGCCTTGACGTTGATGCTCTGCGCATCGTGGCAGAAGGCTTCAATATGTTGCGTACGCCTAAGACGAGTGCTATGGTCATTACCCACTATCAGCGTATGCTCGACTATCTAAAGCCCGATTTCGTACATGTGCTCGTTAACGGACGCATCGTCAAGGAAGGCGATGCCCAGTTGGGATATGACATTGAAGAACGCGGATTTGACTGGATTAAAAACGAGTTGAAAGATGAGTAACCCACTACATAGCGAACAGCAATACCTCGACATTGCCGCTCAGGAGCGTGCATTGCTCGATGCTGGCAGTTGCCTGCCGCTCAACGCCCGGCGCGACCAGGCGGCGGAGGTGCTGAAGAAAAACGGACTGCCGACACATCGCGTGGAGCGTTACAAATATTGCGATGTGCCGGAGGCCTTTGCGCCCAACTATGGTTTGAATCTCCGCCGCGTGCTGACAGCCAAGAGTCCGTATGAGACTTATCGCTGCAACGTTCCCAATCTGAGCACTTCGTTCTATCTCGTTGTCAACGACGTCGTGGTGCCTTCACAAGGACATACGGCGGCACTTCCCGAGGGCGTTGAAGTGTGCTCCCTTTGCGAGGCAAGCGCAAAAATGCCCGATTTCATCGGTGAATACTACGATAAAGCCGCGTCGAAAAACGAAGATAGCGTGACGGCCGTCAATACGCTCTTGGTGCAAGACGGCATCTTGATTTATATTCCCGACGGCGTCCAGCTCAAAAATCCCATCCAACTCGTCAACGTCGCGACGGCCTCTAAGGCGCCGCTGATGTCAAACCGTCGCCTTCTGGTGGTGGCTGGAAAGGGATCCAAGGCTTCTGTTTTGCTTTGCGACCACGCCGCGCCAGGCGTGTCGGCTTTGACGACGCAGGTGGTGGAGGTTTTTGCCGATGAAATGGCAGAAATCAGCCTCTACAATATCGAAGAAACTGCCGATGAAATCGTGCGTTTCTCCAATCTGTATGCAGAATTGCAGAAGAATAGTCGCGTGAGCTGCAACGGCGTGATGCTCACCTGCGGCGCCTCCAGAAACACTATGGATTTCCGTTTGATGGGTGAAGGCGCGTCTGTCGTGGCCAATGGCGCCGTGGTGGCAGACGGCAAGCAACGCGTGGATAATAATATCCTCGTTGACCATCAGGCGGCGGGCTGTACGTCCGACCTCCTTTATAAATATGTGCTCGACGGAGAAAGCGTCGGTGCCTATGCGGGAAAAGTGCTTGTGCGCCCTGGAGCCCAGCAAACGGCATCGGAGCAGGTGAACGCCAATATCTGCGCCACCCCGCAGGCCCATGCCTATACGCAGCCGATGCTCGAAATCTATGCCGACGACGTGAAGTGTAACCACGGGTCGAGCATCGGAAAGCTCGATGAAACCGCGCTTTTTTATATGCGACAGCGCGGAATCCCCGAGGCTGAGGCCCGCATTCTCTTGCAACATGCCTTTATCAACGATGTGTTGCGACGCGTGGAAATCGACCATCTCCGCGAACGCCTTTCCCACCTCGTTGAACTCCGTTTCCGTGGTGAGTTGCAAAAATGCCGCGACTGCAGTCTCTGTCATTAAGTAATGGTAAGTAGTCCTACTTAAAAAAGAGCATAAACAAATGTGAGAGGTTGGAGTTATATTCTTATGCCCTGTCTTTTTGTTTTTGCCGTTATTGAAGTAAGTCAGATTAAAAGATAGAAGACCATGTCATACAACGTAGAAGATATACGTCAGGACTTCCCCATTCTGCAAAGGGAAGTCTATGGCCGTCCCCTCATATACCTCGACAACGCTGCCACGACGCAAAAGCCGCGCAGCGTGGTTGAGGCCATTTCCAACGAATATTTCTCCACCAACGCCAATGTGCACCGCGGAGTGCATTTTCTCTCGCAAAAGGCCACCGACCTGCACGAGGCGGCACGAGAGCGCGTGCGGCAGTTCATCAATGCCCGCTCCACGGCAGAAGTGCTCTTCACGCGAGGCACCACAGAGAGCCTTAATCTCGTTGCCAGCAGTTTTGGCGAAGCCTTTCTCAAGGAAGGCGACGAAGTGATTGTCTCCGTCATGGAGCATCATAGCGACATCGTTCCTTGGCAACTTCTGAGAGAACGCAAGGGAATCGTTATCCGCGTGATTCCGATGGACGACAGCGGACGCCTCGACCTTGAAGCCTACGAACGCCTTTTCAGCGAACGCACGCGCCTGGTTTGTGTCGCCCACGTGAGCAATGTGCTCGGAACGGTGAATCCCGTGAAACAGATGGCGGCTACGGCGCATGCGAACGGTGCCTATATGCTGGTTGATGGTGCGCAGAGCATCCCCCATTTCAAGGTAGACGTTCAGGACCTTGATTGTGACTTCCTCACCTTCAGCGGTCACAAAATATACGGGCCGACAGGCATCGGCGTGCTCTACGGACGGGAAAGTCTCTTGGAGAAGATGCCGCCTTATCAAGGTGGCGGAGAGATGATCGCCCGCGTCACGTTTGAACATACAACGTACGAGCGTCTGCCCTACAAATTCGAAGCTGGTACGCCAGATTACGTTGGAACGCACGCTTTGGCGGCCGCTATTGATTATGTCGAGGCGCTCGGAATGGACGAAATCGCAGCCCACGAGCATCGTCTGACACAATATGCCATGGAACGCCTTGGTGCCATTAAAGATATGCACCTTTACGGCACGACGCCCGACAAAGACGCCGTCGTGGCCTTTAATGTCGGCAATATTCATCCGCTCGACCTCGGCACGCTTCTCGATCGCCTCGGCATCGCCATCCGCACGGGCCACCATTGTGCCCAGCCACTGATGCAACGTTGCGGCGTGGAGGGTATGGCTCGCGCTTCTTTCGCCCTTTATAACACGATGGACGAAATCGACAAATTGGCAGAAGGCATCGAGCGCGTCAGCAAGATGTTTTAAGTCTCTTGCCAAGAACTTCCATTGACAGTTAGAACACATCAACAGTATTCAGTCTATGCCGTTGTCATCCTTATACAATCAAGACGGACTGGTGGAGGCGGGGTGTGACGAAGCGGGGCGCGGCTGTCTGGCAGGCAGTGTCTATGCGGCTGCCGTCATTCTTCCGGCTGATTATGAACATCCGTTGCTCAATGATAGTAAGCAACTCACGGCACGCCGCCGCTATGCGTTGCGGGCCGACATCGAGCGCGATGCCGTGGCCTGGGCGGTCGGAATCGTCACTGCTGAGGAGATAGACAAAATCAATATTCTCAACGCCTCAATCCTGGCGATGCACCGTGCGCTTGATGCGCTCAAAGTGCGTCCCGGATATGTGATAGTCGACGGTAACCGTTTCAAGCCCTATCGCGATATTCCCCATACCACCATCGTGAAGGGAGATGCGCGTTATTTGAGTATCGCGGCGGCCAGTATCTTGGCCAAGACCTATCGTGACGATTATATGCACGCCCTTCACGAGGAATATCCCTTCTACGGTTGGGACCATAATGCGGGTTATCCAACCAAAGAACATCGGAAAGGCATCCTCGAACACGGACTTTCGCCTTACCACCGTCGCTCGTTTCATCTGATTGACGACGAGCCGACATTGTTCGACCCTATTCCCCAATAGGTTCTCCTAAGTAGGTGTCAGAATGGTTTTGAATACCTACTTATATATAATCAGCAATGCTTTGAAATCTAATAATCCATGAGTATGAAAACAAGAATTGCGACCTTCTTGCTCCTGCTTTGCCCGATGCTCTTGTGGGCGAAGGACTATCCTGGGCAGGACGTGTTTATCTCAACAAAGAATACAACCTTATTGCTGCTCGCCAAGCCTGGTGAGACACCCCGTGTGGCCTATTATGGCGCAAAGCTCAATGAGCGGCAGGGGAGTGAAGTGTGGTGGACAAACGGAGCGCTCAACGATGTGGCATACCGCACGTTCAATGGCACGACCGATGGCTTCCCAGCATTGACCGTTCAGCATGCCGACGGACAGATTGCGCTCGATTTGCAAGTGCAGAAGGTGAGCCGTGAGCAGGCAGAGGGTGGGGAATTGGTGACGATTGAAACGAAGGATAAGGTGCAGCCTTTCTTCGTTGCTCTTTGTTATCGCACCTACGAGGCCTCCGACGTGATAGAGGCGTGGACAGAAATTCGCCATCAGGAGAAGAAAGACGTGATGCTCATGAAATATGCCTCGGCCCAGCTGCCTGTTACGGGTCCCGACGTTTGGGTCACTTCTTTTTATGGCGAATGGGCCAACGAGATGAATGTCAATGAAACGAAACTGACGCATGCCGGCCTCACCGTTGCTCCGTTCGATGGCGTGAGAAATGGCCACGAAGCCCACGGCGAACTGATGATTTCTCTTGACGGACGTTCGCGCGAGAATGCGGGACGCACCATCGGCGCTGCCCTTTGTTGGAGCGGGAAATATCTCCTTTCGCTGGCGTCAGACCCGAAGTGCCCCGACGAACACCGGCTTATGGCAGGCATTGATGACGCACTGCCTTATTATCTGAAGCCTGGTGCGTCTTTCCGTACGCCCGAATTGGCTTTCACCTATAGTGCCGAAGGCCGTGGCGGCGTAAGCCGTAATCTTCATGATTGGGCCCGCCATTTCAAGGTACACAACGGCACGGCGTTGCGTGACGTCTTGCTCAACAGTTGGGAGGGCGTATATTTGGCCGTGAATGAAGAGAAGATGTTGAAACTCATGAAAGGCGCAGCCGATATTGGCGGCGAGCTCTTCGTGATGGACGACGGCTGGTTTGCCAGCAAGAAATTCAACCGCGACCGCGACAATGCAGCCCTCGGCGACTGGGACATCGACGCTCGCAAGTTGCCTGGAGGATTGAAGCCCTTGATTGAAGCGGCAAAGGAAAACGGCATCAAGTTCGGCATCTGGATTGAGCCCGAGATGGGCAATTGGAAGGCCAGCGAACTTTATGAGAAACATCCTGACTGGTTTTTGCAGAACACTGGACGCGAACCCAAGTTAGGCCGTGGCGGTACGCAGGCCGTGCTCGACCTCTGTAACCCCAAGGTGCAGGACTTCATGTTTGACATCGTCGACCGCCTGATGACGGAAAATCCCGAAATCGCCTATATCAAATGGGATGCCAATTGCAAGCTTGCCAACTACGGTTCGACGTACCTTCCGCGTGACCGTCAGTCGCAAATCTATGTCGACTATCACATGGGATTGCGCAAGGTTTTGGAGCGCGTGCGAACCAAATATCCCAATCTCGTCATGCAGGCTTGTGGCGGCGGTGGCGGTCGCACCAACTACGGTGTGATGCCCTATTTCGACGAGTTCTGGACCAGCGACAACACCGACGCGCTCCAGCGCATCTACATCCAATACGGCACCTCCTATTTCTATCCCACTTTCGCTATGGCCTGCCATGTGAGTGCCTCGCCCAATCATCAGACCGGGCGTGTCATTCCGCTCAAATACCGTTTCGACGTAGCGATGGCCGGCCGTCTTGGCATTGAGATGAAGCCCTCAGACTTCTCAGAACGTGAGCGTGCCTTTGCCAAACAGGCCGTTGCCGACTACAAGCGCCTTCGCCCTGTCATCCAGCAAGGCAATCTCTACCGCCTCGAGTCGCCTTACGACCACGAGAAGAACCTGGCCTCTTGGATGATGGTGTCGGCCGACAAGAACAAAGCCGTGTTCTACGCCTATAAAGTGCGGCACATGGAAGGCCACAACACGACGCGCATCTACTTGGCTGGCCTTGACCCCGAGAAGAACTATCGCTTCAAGGAAATCAACCGCGTGGACAATGGCATGGGCTACCTTACCGGCCAAATCGTTTCTGGGCGCGTGCTCATGGAAGCTGGACTAAAAATGAATCTCGGAGGCGAATATGCCAGCCGCGTGTTTGAACTCACGGCGGAATAGTTTGACGCGCTTTCACGCTGGCCTCTCTTGCGGCCGGAGCGTAAAAAATAAAAAATAGATTTGGTCGTGTAAAACAAAATTTGTAACTTTGCACCGTTATCTAACGATAGCGCATAAGGATTGTTCCATGGTGTAATGGCAGCACTAGAGTTTTTGGTTCTCTCAGTCCCCGTTCGAATCGGAGTGGAACAACATCAGAAAAGGCTTCACATCTCAATGATGCGAAGCCTTTTTTGGATTTAGTAATGGTAAATTGCTCAACTTATTCTTTCAACATTACTTACCTATATAATATATGCTCACACAATTTTTCATCACCTGCAACAAAGTCGGGTTCTTCACGCTTGGCGGTGGCTACGCCATGATTCCCATTATGGAACAGGAATTTGTTGATAAAAACCACTGGCTTGAGCGCCAAGAGTTCATGGACATCATGGTTGTGGCACAGGCCACGCCAGGCATCTTCAGTATCGACATGGCCAGCCACATCGGCTATAAGTTGCGCGGCACATGGGGCGGCATCGTCGGCGCTTTGGGCATCGCCTTGCCCTCCATCATTTGTATCATCCTCATTGCCGCCTTCTTCCACACGTTTAAAGACAACCCCTACGTTGCGCGGTTTTTTCAAGGCGTGCGTCCCGCCGTGGTGGCGCTCATCGCCGTGCCCTGCTTCAAGATGGCAAAGACCGCCAACATCAATCGCTATAACTTCTGGATTCCCATTGTTTCTTGCGCCCTGATCTCCCTTGTCGGCGTGTCACCGATATGGATTATCATTGCCGCCGCTGTCGCCGGTCGTCTCTATGGCCAATACGTGAAGAAAAACAAAGACTAATCCCTCCTTAAAATCATACGAACCATGCTATTCCTCAAGCTCTTTCTGGTGTTCACCAAAATTGGCACCTTTAATTTCGGCGGCGGTTACGCCATGCTCTCCTTGATACACAACGAGGTGGTTATCAAAAATCAGTGGCTCACCAATGCCGAGTTTACCGACATGGTTGCCATCAGCCAGTCAACCCCCGGTCCGATAGGCATCAACGCCGCCACCTATGCCGGCTATACGGCCGCCCTCAACCAAGGCTACCCTGAATGGGCCGCCGTGCTTGCCGCCACCCTGGCCTCGGTTTCCGTGATGTGGCTCCCCTTCATTCTCATGATCTACATCAGCCGCTATCTCTTGACCCACAAAGACTCCCGTGTTGTCAAAGACATCTTCGCCGCCTTGCGCCCAACCATCATCGGTCTCATCGCCGCGGCCGCCATTCTGCTGATGAACAAAGAGAATTTCGGGTCCGTGAGCGATTCGCCCACCACTTTCTATGTCAGCGTCGCCCTCTTCTTGTTCGCCTTCTGCTTCACGCATTTCCGTAAGACCAACCCCATTCTCATTCTCTTGGCGAGCGGTGCCGTCGGCCTTGCCATTTACTAAGAATCGTTATTATTTCCTCAGAGGTAGTTATAAAAACAGAATAGAGGCGGAGCGCCCGCCTTTTTTCCTTATATTTGCTTAGGATTTTTAAAAACTACAGTTATGAAGAACTATCGCATTGAAGCAGCCATCTTGGCTGTCGGCTTGGCATTGACCGGCCTCTTTGTTTATTGCGGTTTCAAAGCCTTTTCGCAGCGCGACCGCGTTGTGTCTGTTCGCGGACTTTCCGAGCGTGAAGTCAACGCCGACCACGTCATCTGGCCCATCACTTATAAGATGACGGGCAACGACTTGCAGTCGCTCTACGCGCAAATCGGTCAGGCCAAGGGCACCATCACCAATTTCCTGACGCAAAACGGCATCAAAAAAGAAGACGTTAGCGCCTCTGCCCCGCAGATTGTCGACCTCAAAGCCGACCGCTATGCCGATCCCGGACGTATCCAGGAACGCTACAACGTGACGCTCACCATCACCGTCTCCACCGACCAGGTGGAAAAGGCCCGCAGCCTGATGACCCGCACCGGCGAACTTCTCAAGCAAGGCATCGCCATCTCTGCCAGCGACTATGGCACAAACGTGCAGTATGAGTTCAACGGCCTTAACAAAATCAAGCCTGCCATGATAGAAGAAGCCACCAAGAATGCCCGCGAGGCCGCCCGCAAGTTTGCCGCCGACTCCGAGAGCGAACTCGGCAAGATCAAGCAGGCATCGCAGGGACTCTTCTCCATCGACAATCGCGACGAATACACTCCATACATCAAGCGCGTGCGCGTTGTGACCTCTGTGGAATATTATTTGGAGTCATAGGAAATCATAAATATAGAAATAATTCAGACCACATTTGTTGGAACCCCTCTTTCGTGGCGTAAAGAAGGGTCCGATAAATGTGGCCTATTCAACTCCCATCACATAATCAGTTGACCATCAGAAAAAACTCCACCCCTTCATGACCGCAACCCTTATCATCTTAGCCGTTTCGGCCATCCTTTTCGTTTTAGGTCCCATCCGTTCCGACCTCGTTGCCGTTTGTGCCGCCATCGCCTTGGTGTTGGCAGGCGTACTGACGCCCGAAGAAGCCCTTTCCGGCTTTTCCAACCCCATCGTCATCATGATGGTGGGCCTCTTCGTTGTTGGTGGCGGTATATTCTCCACCGGTCTCGCCAAAATGATGGGCAGCCGCATTCTGAGTTTGGCTGGCACGAGCGAAACCCGCCTTTTTGTGCTCCTCATGCTCACCACCGGAGGCGTTGGTGCCTTTGTCAGCAACACCGGCACCGTGGCCTTGATGCTCCCCATCGTTGTCAGCATGGCGCGAGCCGCCGGCCTGCAGTCGTCGCGTTTTCTCATGCCCCTGGCCTTCGCCGGTAGCATGGGCGGCATGCTGACGCTCATCGGTACGCCCCCCAACCTCGTCATCCGCGATGCCCTCATCCATGCTGGCTACGGCGAGAACGTCCTCAGTTTCTTCTCCTTCACCCCCGTGGGCATCGTCTGCCTCATCGTTGGCATACTCGTGCTACTTCCCCTTTCGCGCCGTTTCCTCTCGAAGGACACTGGAGAAAATGTCAAGGGGAAAGGGAAAACCTTGCAGCAGTTGGCCGAAGAATATCAGCTTGACGAACGCCTCACCACGCTGAAAGTAACCGCCAATTCGCCCGTCATCGGAAAAACGGCCAAGGCCCTCAACCTCCACGACACCTACGGCGTCACCATCGTTGAAATTCGTCGCGAAGGCGGTCAGAAAACCCCGTTGCTCAAGCGTGTGGAACAATACGCTTCCGCTGATACAGAATTTGCCGACGGCGACACCATCCTTCTCTCCGGACCTGAAGACCAGGTGAAACTCTTCGCCGCTGAAAACGCCCTGTTGCGTTGCAAGAAACAAAAGCAAAGCAAAAATCTCGCCTTCTATAGCGTCGGCATTGCCGAAATCCTGTTGATGTCCACCTCCGAGATGGTCGGGAAAACCATCCGCGAGCTCGACTTCCGCGCCCGCTACGGTGTCAACGTCCTCGGCGTGCGCCGCCATAGCGATTATCTCTTGCGCAACATTGGCGACATCCGTCTGCATGCTTCCGACGTCATCCTCGTGCAAGGCCCTTGGGAAACCATTTCTGGTCTTTCGCGCCAAAGCAATTCCTGGGTGGTGCTTGGCGAACCCCTCGAAGCCGCCCGCCGCGTGACGCTCGACTATAAAGCCCCCTTGGCTGCAGTCATCATGCTCCTCATGGTGTTGGCTATGGCCATCGACGCCATCCCCATCGCTCCCGTCACGGCCGTCATGATTGCCGCCGTCTTGATGGTGCTGACAGGCTGTCTGCGCAATGTTGAAGAAGCCTATAAAACCATCAACTGGGACAGCATCGTGCTCTTCGGTGCCATGCTCCCCATGTCCATTGCGCTCGACAAGACCGGCACCTCCGCCCTCATCTCGCATTCTCTCGTGGCCACCTTCGGCGGCTACGGTCCCTACGTGTTGCTGGCCGCCATCTATGTGGCCACCTCCCTTCTCACGTTCTTCATTTCCAACACCGTGACCGCCGTTCTCATGGCGCCCATTGCCCTGGCCGCAGCCACGGCTGGCGGATACAACGGCATTCCCTTCCTCATGGCCGTCACAGTCGCTGCGAGCATGTGCTTCGCCTCGCCGTTCTCAACCCCGCCCAATGCGTTGGTGATGTCGGCAGGCGGCTACAAGCCGATGGACTACGTGAAAGTCGGCCTCCCCTTGCAGTTTGTCATGGCGCTCGTGATGATCTTCGTTTTGCCCTTGTTCTTCCCATTCTAAGGTCAATACCTCTGGAAGAAAATAATATCATTTCCAAGCCCTGTAAATTTGAACAAACCTCAGATTTTACAGGGCTTGTTTGTTGAATGTAAAAGTGCCAAACATCAGTGAAACCCCTCGGGTAGGGTGTTCAAAATCCAAAAAATCTCTGCGCGATTTTTTGTCAAACAACAAGTGGCAAAGCATGCGCACATGATAAACGTACAAAGCGCGAAAAGGAGCGCCCTGAAAGGGCAGCCAGTCCTCAGCCCAGGGCAACGCCCTGGGTATCAGTGTATAAACGCCTACGCCCTGTAAGGGCAAAAGTATGGGCGAACGGTTGGTTTTTACTTTTGCCCTTACAGGGCGTAGGGAATGGGGGACATGGTACCCAGGGTGTTGCCCTGGGCTCTGAACTTGTTGGGCTTTCAGCCCGTGCAGGGCCGCAGATAGGGCTTCCCCGCACAATCTTCATCGACTTAATATTTCAATTTTGAACACCCTACCCCTCGGACTTCCATTACTTAACTTGGAAAGTAATTGCTAAAAACCCCGAAAAGCGAGACGTATAAGAGAAAAAATGGTTACTTTTGCAGGTCTGCACAAGCGGAAAATAATTTTATAAATATATATCGTTTCAAAAACACTCATGAAGCAGTACAAATTAGTCAACAACCTCTTCGGTTGGCTTGCCTTCTTCGTTGCAGCATTCACCTATTGCTCAACGATTGAGCCCACGGCAAGTTTCTGGGACTGTCCAGAGTTTATCACCACGGCTTTCAAGTTGGAAGTCGGTCACCCGCCTGGTGCCCCGTTCTTTATGCTGACGGGCAACTTCTTCACCCAGTTTACGGACGACCCCACGAAGGTGGCCATTTGCGTGAACATCATGTCGGCGCTTTTGTCGGCCACGTGTATCCTGTTCCTTTTCTGGACCATCACCCATCTCACGCGTAAACTCATCTGTGAAGACGGCATCGTCAAATCAACCTGGCAGACCATCGTCATCATGGGTGCCGGTTTGACTGGTGCTTTGGCCTACACCTGGAGCGACACCTTCTGGTTTTCAGCCGTTGAAGGCGAGGTCTATGCCTATTCCTCCATGTTCACCGCCTTGGTCTTCTGGCTCATCCTCAAATGGGAAGACCATGCCGACGAGCCCCACTCCGACCGTTGGCTGGTGCTCATCTTCTATCTCACCGGTCTCTCCATCGGTGTCCACCTTTTGAACCTTCTTTGCTTGCCAGCCATCGCGTTGGTATATTATTTCAAGAAGAATCCCAATGCCAAGGCAGGCGGTGCCATCTGTGCGCTGCTCATCTCCATGCTGCTCGTCGTTGCCGTGCTTTATGGCGTCGTTCCAGGCATCGTGAAAGTCGGCGGATGGTTTGAACTCTTCTTTGTCAACCAGCTCGGCCTCGGCTTCAATAGCGGTTTGATCATCTACATCCTCGTGCTCATCGCCGTGGTTCTCTCGGCCATTTGGAGCACCAACGGTCGCCGTCGCACGCTCATCTCCACGCTCTACGTGCTTTCCGTGTCGTTGCTCGGCATTCCGTTCTTCACCGGCCAGGGCCTCTCGGCCGTGGTCATCGGTTTCATCCTGATTGGAGCGCTTGTATGGCTCCTTCAGAAGAAAGGCAAAGACGGAGAGTATGTGCTCCGCAAGCGATTCCTCAACACCTCGTTGCTTTGCATGCTCATGTTGATGATTGGCTATTCTTCATACGCCGTCATCATCATCCGTTCCACGCAAAACACGCCGATGGACCAAAACTCGCCAGAAGACATCTTCAGCCTCCGCACCTATCTCGGTCGTGAGCAATATGGCGATACGCCGCTCCTCTATGGTCCGGCCTTCAGCTCCAGTCCGTGTTTCGAGCAAGTTGTCCTCGACGAGGAAACCGGTCAGCAGGGCTATCGCGTGATGACCGACACCCAACCCTATGTGCAGCGACACGAGAAGAAAAACGCCAGCGAGCCCGACCGCTACGACATCGTGGAAAACCAGCATGGCGTCATCTATCCTTCAGCCATGAAGATGCTCTTCCCGCGCATCTATTCTTCGGCACACACCGACAATTACCAGCGTTGGCTGGGCGACATCTCCATGCACGACGTGGAAGCCACGTGGGACACCCCGAAGGGCGAGGAAACCAACTACGGCGAAATGCCGTCGCAGTTAGACAACCTGCGCTTCTTCCTCTCCTACCAGGTCAACTATATGTATTGGCGCTACTTCATGTGGAACTTTGCCGGACGTCAAAACGACATCCAGGGCCACGGAGAAGCCAACTACGGCAACTGGATAACTGGCATTCCAGTCATCGACAACGCCATGTATGGCGACCAGAGCAAGTTGCCCGACGATTTGGCAAACAACAAGGGTCGCAATGTCTTCTTCTGTCTGCCCCTCCTCCTCGGTCTGCTCGGTCTCTTCTGGCAGGCATTCCGCGGTCAGAAAGGCATCCAGCAGTTCTGGGTTGTCTTCTTCCTCTTCTTCATGACCGGTTTGGCCATCGTGCTCTATCTCAACCAGACACCGAGCCAGCCGCGTGAGCGAGACTATGCTTATGCCGGTTCCTTCTACGCCTTTGCCATTTGGATTGGCCTTGGCGTGGCCGCCCTTGCCTCGTTCTTCAACAAGATGATGAAAGACCAGAAGCGCGTTGTGACCGCCTCTGTCGCCTCAGTGCTCGGTCTCATCGTGCCGTTGCAGATGGTCAGCCAAACGTGGGACGACCACGACCGCTCCGACCGTTACGCCTGCCGTGACTTCGGATTGAACTATCTCAACACGCTCCCCGAAAAGGGCATGCCAATCATCTTCACCAACGGCGACAACGACACCTTCCCGCTTTGGTATGCACAGGAAACGGAAGGCCAGCGCACCGATGCCCGTGTTTGCAACCTCTCGTACTTGCAGACCGACTGGTACACCGACCAGATGCGCCGCCCTGCCTACAATTCTGCCTCCCTGCCCATCGCTTGGAACCGCTATGAATATGTCGACAACCGCGGAAAGGGCTTCGACTACTACGAAGTGCGCCCAGAAATGAAACGCGAGCTCGATGCCATCAAGGCCAAGACAGGTGTTAACACCTACGACCTCAAGTATATCATCGACCACTACGTCCGTGCCCGCGTGGCCAACGACCAGCCCGGCGTGTTGCCAACCGACTCCGTTGTCGTGCCTGTCAACAAGGCCAACGTCATCGCCTCTGGCATGACGCTTCCTGGCGGAAAAGGCAGCATCCCCGACTATATCACTTTCAAGTTCAAGAGCCGCACCATCACGAAGAGCACCATGATGATCTACGAGATGCTGGCGCGCAACGACTGGAAACGCCCGATGTATATGTCTGTCACCCTCGGCGGACTTGGCAATGCCAACTTTGCCGGACTCGAGGACTACCTCGTGCTCGAAGGTCTTGCCTATCGCGTGACGCCTTTCAAGCATCCGCGTGAGCTTGATGGCAGTCCGCGCACGGTCATCGACACCGAGAAGATGTACGACAACATGATGAACCGTTTCCGTTACGGCAACGTCAACAAGAAAGGCATTTACCTCGACGAAACCGTTACGCGCATGTGTTCAACCCATCGCAATATGTTCTGCATGCTCGTCCAGCAATTGCTCAACGAGGGCAAGACTGGCAAGGCCCTCAAGGCCCTCCGCAAGTGCAAAGAGATGTTGCCTCCAGAAAACATCCCGTACAACGAGTTCGACTACCGCATCGCCGAGCTCTGGCTCGCTGTCGGGCAGAAGCAGGAAGCGGCCCGCGTGTCGAAAAGCATCATCGAGCGCTCGTTCAAGTACCTTCGTTGGGCGTCAACGCTCAAGGAAATGCGAATGGGCCATGTGATGAGCGACATCCGCCGCGCCATTTCAGCCATCTATAATTCCTACGATCTCCTCGTTCGTGCCGACTCCAAGCAGGCCAAGGCCCTCGAGCTCTCGTTGCAGGGAATGGATCAGTTGCCTGCCGTGCAGATGGTGATGAACTGGATTCAGCAGCAACAGCAGCAGCAACAAAATTCCGCCCTCTTCGGCAATTCGGCGCTCTTCAGCATGGGCGGCGATGCCGAAGCAGGTGAGGAAGAAGAGGAATACTAAGCAACTCCTCTCTTTTCCAATATTACTTACCAAGGCAGACGCTTGAAAGCCCTGCTCCCCCGTTAGCACAGCTAAGACAAGGGAAGGAAAGCTTTGGAGCGTCTGCTTTCTGTTTTTGCCGGCCTCGCGAGCGTCGTTCCGCGTCCGCTGCAAATATCTACCGAAGAACACTTGCCTATGATTATCGAACAACCTGCCAAGTTCCTACGCTGGCTCTATCCCCACGCATTGTGGCGGATGGATCCGCACGAGCGTGCCGTATATCTCACGTTCGACGACGGCCCCATACCCGAGGTGACCCCTTGGGTGCTTTCCGTGCTCGACCACTACGGCATCAAGGCCACTTTCTTCATGGTTGGCGACAATATACGCAAGCATCCTCTCGAATTTGAAATGGTCAAGGCCGCGGGACACCGCCTCGGCAACCACACCTTCAATCATATTGGCGGTCTACGCCACGGCATCAGCAGTTATGTGCGCAACGTCAACAAGGCCAACGTCTATTTGAAAACCGACCTCTTCCGTCCGCCCCACGGCTGGATGAAGTGGGAGCAATATGTGTTTGTCAAGCAGCGTTACCGCGTCGTGATGTGGGACCTCGTGACGCGCGACTATTCCAAGCGCCTGAATGGCTACGATGTCTTGCACAACGTGCAGCGCTTTGCCCGTCCTGGCAGCATCATCACGTTCCACGACTCCGTGAAGAGTTTCGACAAACTCCTCTTCGCCCTGCCGCGTTCCATCGAATGGCTCATGGCACAGGGTTACGAATTTAAGGTGTTTGAAAAGATGGACCCTCACAAGCAAAATTCCGACTCCAACTTGACATGAAAGAAATCCTTTCTTCCGATACAGTGAAAGCCGAGGCAGCCCGCCTCGGCTTTTCTGCATGCGGCCTCGCCCCGGCCGCCCCGTTGCCCGAGGCTGCCGCCGCGCATTATCGCCGCTGGCTCGAAGCCGGATGCCAGGCAGATATGTCCTATCTGGCCAACAACCTTGAGAAGCGCCTCAATCCGCAGTTGCTCGTTGAGGGCGCGAAAACAGTGGTGTCGCTGGCCATGAATTATTACACCGACGAGACCCTCTCGCCCGATGGCTACGCCTTTGCCCGCTATGCCCGCGGCCGCGACTATCACGACCTCATGCGCGAGCGCCTCCGCAGTCTCATGGCAGCCCTCTCGTTGGAAGAACACACCGATGGGCGCCTCTTTTGCGACACCGCCCCCGTCGATGAACGCTATTGGGCCGTGCGCTGCGGCCTCGGTTGGCAGGGACGTAGCGGACAGCTCATCATCCCGCAGGCAGGCACCTATTTCTTCCTCGGCGAACTCATCCTCTGTCGCGAGGCCGATGCCTACGACAGCCCCATGCCCTCGCGTTGCGGCAATTGCCGCCGTTGTCTCGACGCCTGCCCGACGGGGGCTCTTTTGGGTGACGGTACGCTCGACGCCCGCCGCTGCCTTTCCTATCTCACCATTGAGCACCGCGGCGACCTCCCCGAACAGACAGGTGCAGAGATGGGGCAATGTGTCTATGGTTGCGACCGCTGTGCCGAGGCCTGCCCGTGGAACCGCTTTGCCAAGGTCACGCACGAGGCCGACCTCCATCCCTCCGAGGCCCTGCGCAAGATGACGGCCAACGACTGGGCCAATCTCACGGTGGAACAATACCAACGACTCTTCAAGGGCAGTGCCGTGAAACGCGCCAAATATGTGGGCCTTTGCCGCAACATAGAAGCCGTCAAGCAGGCGCAGGAGAAAGACGAGGAATGACATCTTCACCAAATTCCGACGTGCGTTTCAGGCACCGCCATAAGCAGACACCGCCTTCCGTTTACAACGCAAAAGCGCGGGACGACATTGATGCCGTCCCGCGCTTTTGCGTAATGGTGAAAGAATAAGTTGATTAATTTTGACCAAATAGCATGGCGATTGCGGAATCGCTGCAAGGGCCGATGTGCGGACATTCAGCGGAGGTTTGAGGCGAAGCACTGTAGCTCACTTTGCTCGCAAAGTGAGGGGGGCGAATATTATGGCGACCAAGCACGAGCTAAAAATCCAACAAGGTCATGCCCCGAAGCGCTGACCATGTTCGCTACGTGTTCGTGGCCCTCACTTTGCGAGCAAAGTGAGCTACAATG
>ERZ1023888.75-NODE-75-length-32433-cov-21.320125_pt1 | contig 32433 bp, 47 predicted proteins | sample MGYA00380396_ERZ1023888 | MGnify/ENA primary metagenome ERZ1023888 (study PRJEB33179, sample SAMN07448998) | human gut metagenome | biome: Human-gut; feature: Human associated habitat; material: Faeces | host: Homo sapiens | place: India: Bhopal | collected... | reverse complement strand
GCCGAGTGCGAACGGGTCAGAACACCCTCTGGAAGCCATTCTTTGGGGTCTTAGACGGGCTTTCACGCCGGACCCTAATACTTTTATCTGCCAGCGCTGAAAGGCCCTCAGAGACGCCTTTATTCGATTCCATGCCTCCGGCAGCTGCGGCCATGGTGGCGCGCGGCCGTCTCCAGAAGGGCGTGAACCATTTCCCCTGACGCCGGGAAACAGCCATGGCTGCATCGCAGTGCGCCGACCAATGTGTGACACCGCCAAGGCCGTGGCGCGGCCCGTCCGAAACAGGACCATGCATGACACAGCGAAGGCCGCGAATCGGCGGTCGACGACCATGTTGGGATGCGGTTCGCTTCAAAACGGTCGGAGTTCGGGGGTTGTATGAGGATGTCGTTGTTACGGCGTCGTTCCGACGTTTTCGAGGCATGCCGACACGATTTGCGGCCATGTTGGTGGTGGCAGAATGGTCGGATTCGGCGTTTTGCGGCAAATGATGGTGCATAAGTCTTGGTTTTGGCGGATTTCCAACGCTGAGCCTGTGGATAACTCAAGTTAGGGGCAATAATTCTGTGATGGAATTGTGAACAAAACCGCAATTCCAGTGGAAAGTCACACAGGTTCGACACCGCTGTTTTCCGGCGTTTTGTCGTGCTCACAGTGTATCACGCGTGCGCATGAGGATGACCCTCCAAAAGCCCAATAAGTGTAGTATGTAATGTAGGTATATAAGGGTATATAGGTGGTGTGGTGTCCTTTATCTATATAAAGCGCGTGAGGCGCGCGCGCGCGCGCGTATACACCACCCGCCACATGGTTGTCAAGTCGTGTTCACATAAAAAAGGGCATAAAAAAACCCTAGAACACTCTCCTACGCTTACTACGGCCCACAAGTCGTGCGGAAACCAGATGATTTCCGACACACCGTAGTAGCGAACTCTTGGAGAGTGTGCTAGGGTTGAGGTTGTCAACAAAAACAACTCTACCACAAGGAAAACCCATGACTCACACTTTCCACAAGCCGCAGGACCCGCCAGCGCTCGACATCAGGCCATACCGGAACATTCCCAACGGCCTAGCCCGCGAGGTTAACGGCCTTACCATGGCCTCCCAGAACAGCGAATGCACGTTCATCGACGCACGGCTCCAAACCGTCGCCATGCCCGTCATGGACAAAACCGGCAAGCCACGCTGGGCGGACGCGTACTACGACGCGTTCTGGTCTCTCCGAAACGGTGACCTGCGCCTCAGCGAGGACGGCACGACCATGTACGCCCGCGACACCAACTGGCTCGGCGGCGACATGCCCAACACGTGGCACCCAATCAGCAGCCTGTCCGAGGAATTCGACTTCCCGACAGGAAACCACGCCGTCCGCAACCTCGAACCCATGTTCCGCGCCGAAGCGCTCAAACTCCCACGCCTCACACGCGGAATGATGTTCGGGAACACCGTGTTCCACCCGCAGGGCAAGCACAGCGTCGTGGCCGGGAAAGCCGACGACAACGCCGCATACCTGTACGTGGACGACAGCACATGGCTGTACGACGGCAAGAAGACCGCCGAACTCGTCGAACAGGCCAACAAGTTCATCGCCCAGCTCGCCGCCGACGACGAGAGCCGCGAAAACCTCCTCCGCATGTTCGCCACCCCGTTCCTCGAACCGTACAAGCATCTCTTCTACGTGTTCTACGGGCACGGCGGCGACGGCAAGAGCTTCCTCCTCGGACGCTTGGGCGACGCCTACCCGGACAAGGCCAGCGGCATCAGCATCAAGGCCCTCAACTCGACGAGCGTGTTCGAAAGCGGCAACGAGGCGCTGAAGCTCGACGGCCGCTATTGGGCGTACGACGAGGAAGGCGACATGCTCACCGACAAGGACATGGGCATCATCAAACGCATCGCCACCGGCGACACCATCCACGCCCGCAGCGTCGGCCGAAACAGCGTCAACGTGCGCTCGCAGGCCACGCTCGTCATCGCAAGCAACCATCCGCTCGCCACGAGCAACGGCGACGCCAACATGCGCCGCCTCGTCCCCGTCATGTTCGCGGGCCGCAAAACCCCACAGCAGATGCAGCCATTGGCCGACTTCATCGACGAATACGGCATGACCCCGTTCATGCTCGCGAGCGCAATGCTCTGGGCCGACAAGCCGTTGGACGACGACATCCATCGCGACATCAGCTTCAACGATAGCGAGCAGGAGCTGGACGAGCGCGCCATGTGGATTGTCAACGAAATCTGCGAGAACGGATTCGCTGACACACGCGCCTGCCCGTACATCGGCCACACGAGCGGCGACACGTACAAGATGCTCGGCGTCGGACTGCGCAGCAAGCGCATCGACGGCAAGGTCTGCTCCGTCCGCGTCGTCATCGACGAAGACCGTTTCGCACCATACCGCGAGCGCTACGAGCAGGAGATTGAGGAAAGCCGCCTCCCACTGCTCGAAGACCTGACCGTGCCCGAAGCCCAGACCGACATGGAACAGCGAATCGTCGAATACGGCGAAATCGTCGACGTCAAAGCGCCCGAAGGCTTCAAGCTCCACAAGGAGCCGACCGACCCGGACAATCCGAAGGCCGTCCGCAACTGGAAGAACGGCAAGCAGGAGGATACGGTTGAAATCGGCCAAGGCGACGTGTACGCCGTCATCCCCCAGCCCGGCAACATCATCATCGACATGGACGCGCCCAAGGACGACCACAGCCGCCACGGCTACAACATCCTCCGCCCCATGCTCGAACCGACCCTCATGGTGCATACGCCCACCCACGGCGGCGTCCACGCCTACTACCGCCTCCCCGAAGGCTGGACAGGCAAGCTCAAGAACACCAACCACGCCGACGGCATCCCCGTGGACGTGAAGGTGGACGGGCGCGGCTACGTGCTCGGCGCCGGTTCCAACATCGAAGGCGTCGGCTTCTACCGTCTGGTTGGCGACGAGACCGACGTGCAGGAGGCCCCGGTCGAACTGCTCGAATGGCTCGTCGACCACGGATACGGTGTCGAACCCATGCCGAAACCGACTGCCGCAGCCTCCAAGGAGAGCGCGCCGCGCAACGGACGCCCGGACCTCACGCCAGTGCCCGAAGGACGCCGCAACGACACGCTCTACAGGTGGGCTTGGGGACGCCTCCACAACCATGAAGACAACGAAACCAACATCCACGACGAACTCGTGCTCCGTGGCCACATCAGCGGCCTTGGAGACACCGAAATCGAACGCATCTGGCAGAGCGTGAAGGAAACCGCGTGACGCATCCGATATGGCGCCTATGCGACACCGGCGCACGACACGGGGCGGACGTGGCAATCCGTCCCACCGGCCACGGACTGACATGCGACTACGAATGCCCGAAGTGCGGGCAAACACTAGACGCATGCCACGTGACCGACGACAACCGCATCATGTTCAACATGCGGACTAGAATGATAACCACGCGCAATGTCAGACTGGCATGCGCAATCATCGGACGAAACCTAGGAAAGGAGCACAAATGCGCGACAAGCTCACCGAAATCGCATACGGAGCAATCGTCATCATAGTAACCGCCATGCTCGCAATCGCATGGTATTGCGAATACGCGAACACGCCGGTGCATTACACGACGGTACAAACCTTTGACGAAGGCGGCTTCGAACACGACTGCCTCGTCGTAACCTACAAGAAGGACATGGCACTTGACTGCACCAATCCAAACGATTGAGAAACAAGCCCGCACAATCCAAGAAGAACTCGGACGGCACCTCGCCGCACTGCCCGAAGACTTCGACGATGCGAAAACACTGAAAGCAAAAATAGACCTGCGCAGGGCGTATAATGCTGCTACGGACATCGTGGAACTCACGATGAGGCTCAGACTGGAAAGGCTGATATGAATTTTCGTTCACGATACAACCACATCCGACTAGTGGAAGGAACAGACCCGAATGCGAACGGTACCGGAATGGGAGGCTCTGAAGGCTCGAATGGAAGCGGAGCGCAGGAGCCGACAATCACCCAAGCCCAACTCGACGCCATCATCAGCCGAAAGCTCGCCAAGGAACGCGAAAAGCTCGAAGCAGCCCAGAAGGAAGCCGAAGACGCCCGAAAGCTAGCCGAGGAAACCGAGAAACGCGTCAACGAGGCCCGCGAGAAAGGCATCAGCATTGGCCTGTTGCAGGCGAAACGCAACGCCATCGCCGAACAGTACGGGCTGAGCGCCGAACTGCTGCCGGAAGACGAGACGCGACTCGACGAATTCGAGAAGCAGCTCGCGGCAAGCATCAACAGCCGCACGCGCGTCACCCCCGTGACCGTCGAACCGACAGCCAAGACACCCGACTGGATGGGAGCAGCCCATGCGTGACATCCGAATCCTCGGCATGATGATGCGCGACGAAAACGTTCCGGCAACCCTCTCAATCATCGACGACGACATAACGGTGACAACACCCATGGAATTGGATGAAAACGAGAAGGACAAGCTGGTAAAACGTTTTGCCGAACGCATCATACAGCTGGGACTCTCGATGCACGACTGGAAGGAAAAGAATTGACCGACGAACTGAAGCCGCTCGCCACCGTCGAAGACACCGAAGCATACCTGCGCCACAAAGTGCCCGTCGACCTAGTGGACTACGAAGAACGCAAACGCGGAGCCGCAAGCAACGTGCTCCGCATGATGTACCGCAACCAAGGCGACGACTTGGACAAGCAGGTCGCGGAAGACCCGCTCACACGCCAGATGGTCGCCGACATCATCGGCGTCAGCGTCGCACAGGACGTGAACCGCAAGGAAAGCATGTCCGAAAGCGACACCGACCTGAGCGCGTTCAAAACCTTCACCCAAACGGCTGGCGGCTACAGTTTCACCGGCGAATGGCGAGGAAACACGGACGACGTGTTCTTCACCAGCAACCAGCTCAAACAACTAGGCGTCGGACGCGCCACCATAGCAAGGTTCCAACTCTGATGCACTACGGACTCAAAACACACGAAATCACCATCACCACCGGCGACGGACAACACACCGTCAAGGGCATCGTGACCGTGAACACCACAAGCGAAGACACGAGCACGTTCGACAACATGACCGAAGTGAACTCGCTCACCATCCACGTCACCACGCCAGACACGCCACCGGAAATCGACGGCGGAGAACTCGAATACCATGGGAACACCTACCACGTCACCTCCATTAAACCGCCGATAGACCCCGAGAACAGGGTGATGTTCAACCCGTTCAAATGGAGCTTCAACTCGAAGCAGGTACAATACTGATGGCACGGCTCAAAGGCGCCAAAATCATGGTCGCCGCACCGAACTCGGCAACCAACCTCGTAATGCAGTCGGCGGGATTCCAACAGGAGTCACGCCGCGTCGCATCACGAATCATGCCGCAGCTGCGGATGGACTCATACAGGGGCAAGCCGCCGTCCATGACCACATACCGCACGCTCAGCACATTCAAGGGAACACGCCGAGCCGGAACGGAAATCAAATACCATAAGACCCCCCATTCCGGTGACACGCTGAAAGGACTCGGACTGTGAGCAAAGACAACGAAATCGTCAACGACATCATCGACGGACTGGCGCAGCGGCTCAACATGCGCGTATATGACAAGTATCCGACAGTGAAGACCACGAGCCAGTATCCGCTCATCATCGTCACACGCCAGAACGCGTCCGACATCACCCCATACATCCGGCACTTGGACATCGCTGTCACCGTGGTGACACGCGAACTCTCGGGCGAAGCCGACAACACGCTCAGCGCCGAAATCGGCGACGCCCTGACCGACTGGTACAACCAAAGCCAGTGGGACATCATGGGCACCCCACTGCTCAACACCACCGACATCCAATCCACCAAAGACGGGCGCACATTCACCGTCTACGACTACCAGCTGGAGTATCTGAGTTGAAGAGCACACAGGAGTCGGTCGAAGACCTCATGGAAATACTTTCACCGGCCGCCAAGGACATCATCACCGACGAACAAGTCAGGCAAGCCCAAGCGGCAGCAGCCAGCGGAGACAAGCATCTGGCCGGAAAGGTCTTGGGAGACATCTGGAAACAGGTCGCCGAAAAATCCGCAGGATTGGAGCTAGAACGGCTCGACTCCGACGCCTTCGGCAAGAAGATAGGCTGGCTTACAAGCCAACATCATTCCGAAAAAACAGTCAGGGACTTCCTCGCGAAATACAAGCGGGAACTCGCCATCCAACCCATGCAGGAGGCTACCAACAACCTGTTCGCCATCGACTCGACGACCGAAGTCGTGCGCGAGGCGGTGGGCGAGACGTGCCCATGGTGCCTCGAACGGTGCGGAATATGGCATCCATACGACGCGAACCATTACGGCGTCTGGGCCAGACACGCCGGATGCGACTGCAAAATCTACGTAAGGAACAACCTCGCATGACCCCAACCATCAGCAACACCAACCGCCATGAAAACCAGACGCGCCGCACCGCGATGAAAGCTGGGATGGTACGATGGTATCTGAAACAGCGACGCCAAATGGCCGAACACTTAAGGAGGAACCATGGCAGGGAAAACTGAAGAAGCCCTATCAAGCCGCATGGAACAGGTCAACAGACTTATCGACAAAGCATACTCGGACATGGAAGAGTACGCCCAAAAAGCCGAAACGTCGGACGATGACCGCGAATACAACATAAGCATGGCCGCCAACGCGCAACGAAACTACGTCAGCTTCATGCAACTGCTCATGACCATGACAAAAAACTTCGACGAAGCGGTGAAAGTGGACTCGCACAAAAGCAAGGCCACCGCCGCCAAAGCGCCGAAAACCACTCTTCAGAAACTCGTAGCGAAGGAAGCGAAACGCTCATGACACTCACCATCGTGGACGAACAGGCAATCTCATTCCCATGGATTGAACTCGTCAAGAACGCATACTCCATGCGCGTGCGGGTCACCAATTTCAGCGCGGTCGGCAAACGCAGCTTCACCCGCATCCTTTCCAAAGCGGTCGGCGGAGCCAACTCCTACTTCCTCATGCAGGACGGAGACCCACTCAGCACCGACTACCTCCCCTCCGAAGACCTGCAACTGGAAAAGGTCTCCGCAGTGGGCTTGGACGGACGTTGCTACGACGAGAACGCCAACGAAATAAACGAAAACCTCCGATGCCTTACCCTCAGCCACGCGCCGGTCACCGACCAAGCCGTACTGTTGGCGCAGCGCGCCATGGTCATCGAAGGACTCATCTCCCAGAACCTCGAACACCTCATGCTGCCCGAACCGGTCGTGGTCGGCACGTCGCCCGATGTGGTAATCAAAACCGACCCGAGCAAGAGCGCGTCCGATTGGACGAAATTCGACGCCAACGACGACCACGACACCATCGTCCGGCCCGAAGTCAAACGACTTAGCCAGTGGGATAACGGGCAGCTCAAAACCCTCCTGCAAAACACGGTGCTGAGCTTCCAGATGGAAACCGGGCTCCCCCCGCAGGACGCGCAGATTCTGGACACGCTCGGAGCCACAACACAGTCGCTGGTGTCGAACCGTGAAAGCTTCGTCAGCCGCATCTACATCATCAAACAGGATTTGAACGCGGTGTTCGAACCATTGGGCATCGCGTTGGACTACGAGCTGACGTTCCCGCAAACCGCGCAGGACATCGCATCAATCGGCGACGCCTATGGCAAGGGCGCCGACGCAGACATCCTCAAGAAGTATCAGGTGGTGTGACATGCTGGTAAAGAATCCGAATTGGAGGGCGAACGTCCGCCCCACGTCCGACGTGGCAATCATGGCTGCGGAATACGTGAACTGGGGCCGTGGTAACACAATCCTCCCATTTCAGGTCGAGTTCCTGAACAACGCCTTCCAACGCAAGAAGGACGGCACTTGGAAATACAAGCGCGTCGCATTGAACATGCCGCGACAGAACGGCAAGACCAAAATCCTCACCGCCCCAATCCTCTACTACCTGTTCGTGCTCGGCCTGAACGTGCTCGTCACCGCGCACGAACAGATTGCCGCCAACAAAATCATGGAAGACCTGAAGGACGCCATCGATTCCCACCCCGAACTGAAATTCGAAGTCACGCACTTCAGCACCACCATGGGACGCGAGCGCCTACAGTTGAGGAACGGCGCGTTCGTCCGGTTCCGCTCACGTAAGAGCGCTTCCGCAGGCATGGGCGGCACGTTCGATTTGGTCATCTTCGACGAGGCTCAGGAACTCCGTTCAGAATATGAGGCGATGATTACCAAGACGCTGAAGACGCGCCGCATGGCGATGATAATCTACACGGGCACGCCGTTCCTCCCCTCGTCCATCGGCGACACGTTCAACGTGTTCCTTGACAACGCGGAAAACGACGACATGGCGTATGCGGTGCGCTACGGCGTCGACGACGAGACGGCGGACATCGAGGATGAGCAGTTGTGGGCGCTCACCAACCCGCTCTACCCGGACGTGATTCCACGCGAAGCGTTCCTCACCGACGTGGCGATAGCCAAACAGGGTGGCGCGGACGGACTCATCGATTTTCGTATCCAAGACTTGGGCCTATGGTGGGCGGACAGCATCCCTCCTGCAATCCCGATGGACTTGTGGGACAGCGCCTACTCCGACCTGCAACATGACCGTGACACGCTCGTCTACGCGCTCACCTTCGACCCGGCCACGAGCACGCTCGCCCTGTCCGTCGCAGCCAGCACCGAAGAGGTGACGGTCGGCTCGCAGCATTACGACAAGTGGGCGTACATCATCGGTGAAATCGTGGACGAACGCCCCACCACCGAATCATGGCAGTGGGTTTCGGACGAGCTGAAGACACGACCACGCAAAACCACGCTCATCTTGGATGCTGGCGGGTTGAACAATCCGATAAGGGACATGCTGCCACGCGGATTGAACGTCATCCAATTGAGCGGCACGGAATTCCTCGCCTCCCAGCAGGGATTCCTTGACCTGCTGGAAGAGGGCCGTTTCAAGCATACGAACAACCCCCAGTTGACCGCCGAAGTGCAGAACGCGCAGAAGCTCAAATCCGGTTCGAACGACCAATGGAAGTTCGCGCCGATACGCAAGACCGAAACCACGGCCGGGTTGAAGGGCGTTAGCATCGCCGCATGGTATCGTGGCGTCAACCGTCCGAAGGAACGTCAGGTCAGGGAGGTGATTGCCTGATGGGCAAGGATACGGGACTCTACCATCGCAACCGCACTATCCTCCGCGAGCGCACCAAACGCACTGGAGCGCCATGCTATTATTGCGGCGCGCCGTTCTATTGGGGCCGCAACACGGCACATCCGCTATCGTTTACGGCTGACCATGTGATACCGCGTGCGGCTGGCGGAAGCGACAGGATGGACAATCTCGTGCCCGCCCATATGCAGTGCAATCGAGCCAAATCAGACCACATAGCAAGTCCGGCGACACGCCGGACGCGAACCGCGACGAGAAGGTGGTAGAATAAATACCGTTACGCAACAATGTGTGACTCCTCTCTTGTGATTCTGGTTAGCACAGCACCCCGTTTGACGAAAGTCAAGCGGGGTGTTATGCTATGTCTAGGAGATGGTCGGCAGACAATCGGAGCTTCGTCCGCCACACCCACCGACCAACTCCCCAAAACGTACCGACTTGAACAGTCCAGCACAGTCGCTAAACAATGCAGGACACCACCCACGGGCAACCGTGGGGTCGAGGCGCACACAGCCGGAAACAATCGTGGTAGAGGTCGAGTCGGGGCCGCAATGCAGAATGCCGACATCATCCACCACGAAAGGCAACCCATGTCCCTAGCGACAATCGAACTGAAGCCCGGCTTCGTTGACCGCAAGCTGATTTCCGAACAGCCAGCAGCCGGAGCCATCGCCAAGATTTCCAACAGCACCCCAATCGACCTCATCGGCACCCAGATGCAGACCATCGACTTCTCCGGCGAAATGGGCATCTTCGGCGAAGGCGCCACCGGCGCAACCGAAGCTGAAAAGAAGAAGTCTTCCAACGACGCCACCAACGGTGTCGTGACCATCAACCCCATCACCTTCTACATCTCCTATCGATTCCCGAAGAAGTTCCTTAAGCTGTTCGGCGTTGACGGCTCCTACAATCCGACCGACGCCACCTTCCGCGCCGGTTCCCCGCAGACCATGCTTCAGAGCATCCTCGCGCAGCCGTATCAGGCCGGAATTCTTGACCAGTACCGAACTTATGTGAACCGCGCAATCAGCCGCGCACTCGACTTCGCCCCCATCTTCGGCGTCAACCCGGCCACCAAGGCCGCGTCCACCGTCGCACGCACCAACGGATACGTGCTCGACAAGGCCGGAGACATCAGCTACACGCCGGGCACCGGAGCCGAAGCGGCCACCGCGTTCAAGCAGGCCGTGCGACAGGTCGCCGCACAGGGCGACGCATCCGCACAGGGTGTCACCACCTCCGCCTACCTTTCCGCAATCGGCGACGGCCTAACCGCTGGCGGCTCTCCGACCCAGTACGCCTCGGATGTCCCGCTCATTGGCAACATGGTCAACCTTGGCGGCGTCACCCTCGCCGCCTCCAACACCGTGTCCGATACCGCCGCAGCCACCGGCTCCGGCCAGCTGACCGACAAGGTGCTCGATGCGGTCATCGGCGACTTCGCCAACCGTTTCGTGTGGGGCGCAATCCCGCTGTCCGGCATCGAAGTGTTCGACTCCGGAAACCCGGACAACTCCGCCGAAGGCGACTTGGGCGCCGTCAACAAGGTGATGCTCCGCACCGAAGTCGCAATCGGCTGGGGCTTCATCGGCGGAACCGACAAGTTCTACGCCATCACCCACACCGCCGCGTGACCTCACGCATGGGCGGCGGCGACGCCGCCCATCCACTGATTAAACGTTAACAACGAAAGGAATTAAGATGGGCGTAAAGCAGTCTTCCGCAAACGTGACATTCTCCAAGCCGGGCACCAGTGCCAACAAGTCCGGCTACATCTGGGTCGCCCCACTGGGCACCGCCATCCCCACCGACGCCACCTCCGAACTCGACACCGCATTCGTCGGCCTCGGCTACCTGAGCGAAGACGGCCTGACCGAACCCGCATCGTTCGAACCCGGAGATGATATCGTGGCCGCCGGCGGCGATACGGTCGCACAGGCAGACCCGACGTTCTCCAAGACGTGGACCGGCACCTGCATCGAGGCGCTGAACGAAGACCTGCTCAAGGTCGCCTACGGCTCCGCCAACGTGACCGTCACCGACGCCACTGAGAGCAAGGACGGCACCATCACCGTCAAGGAGCAGGCCGGAGACCTTGAACATCACGTAATCGTCATCGACGAAATGCTGAAGGGTGGTCGCAAGCGCCGCAACGTGATGGCGGACGCCACGTTCCTCATCACCGGCGACATCAGCCATGTGCATACGGCTCTCGTGAACTTCGAGTTCACCATCACCGCCTATCCGACCGCCACCCAGCCAGCTCAGACCCAGTACATCACCATCCCAAAAGCGTAAGCTCTCCGAATCCGACGCTGACAGTCACCGTATCTGACGGTACTGTGGCTGACGGCGGTGCGATGTGGGTAGTCGGCGACTGGGGACAGGCTTCGCCATGGTCACGCGATACCGGCGTGAAGATGGTCAAGGGCGATGATGATGTCTACACTGGTGAACTCTCTCTTCCGAAGGGAACCCAGTTTGACATCAAGATTCTGAAGTCCACGGTTTCCACGACGAGCGGCGGCGACAACAAGTGGTCTGCCGTCAGGTACAGGAGCACACTGAACCTGTCCGCATCGCACGATTTTGGAGAGTTTACCGATAATCTGATTCCCAACGGCAACTTCGACGAAGGCCCTGTGAAGTGGACGCCAAGTGATTTGATTGTTTACCGCAACACAGCCAACAGCCAACCCTACATGGCGTTTGTCGGCGGCACTGTGGCTGCATCATGCACTTCCGACGCATTCACCATTCCACCAAATCAGACACTACGTCTCAGTGGGTACGTCGCAACCTACCATCCACCAGCTGAAGGCGTTGTTACGATAAAGGCCGTCACGCCTCAGCAGCAAACGCTGCTTGAAGCTAGCCTCAAAACCGACGGGCATGGCGCTTGGATGCAGTTTAGTGAAACATTCAGGTCTGCCGACGTACCGACGGAATGTCGGCTTGTGCTATCGAACGACGCTGTTGGCGAACAATATTGGCGAGTGGGCTTCGATACGCTCTCGCTTGTCAGCCCGTAAAAGGAGCCACTGGAAAAACATACCCCACGCCAAGCATGCTATCTGGTTGCGCTTGGTGTGGGGTATACTTATATGGAAAAACGTTTCACGAAAGGAAAACCAATGGCAAAACGCAAGCCAACAATCACCGCAGAAGACTTCAACGACAATTGGGGCGACGCCTACGCGAAACTCCTCCGCAACCGCAAATTCCAGCAGGCAATCCACTCCGAAGGCGTGGAAGATAGCATGGAAACCGTATGGCTCATCGACAAGCTCATGCAGGGCGTGCTGACCGAATCCAAGTACGAACAACTCATGAACGCGGTTGACGACGACATCATCGACGCATGGGAATACCTGTCGGGAAAATTGCCGACAATTACGGAATCACCGTCGAAAGACTAACCTATGCGATAAACCCCGACAAGTGGGATAGCCAAATCTTGGCCGACTTCGCAAGCCAGTATGGTAGCCCACGACAATACACCATATTGGAACGGGCGAAACTCATAGGCACGTTCGGAGCGACAGCACGACTGCTCGACATCATCCAACAGTCAACGCTCGCCCCCTACTCCGGCAAGGGACGGAAACCGAAAAGCGTATTGCCGGAAAACCGGAAGAACACCAAGAAGGAGGATGATTACGAACTCGAATCGATGAATACCGAAGACATCAACGAGGCGTTGGGTCTTCACCGAAAGGAATAGCAGATGGCAAAGGGCAGCATCGCAACCGCATGGATACAGGTACTTCCATCGTTGGAAGGCTTGCAGTCCGCACTTGTCAAGGCAAGCAAGGGCGCGGTGCTCACCCCCGCCGTCCAGCCCAAACTGGCGTCAGGCACGAGCCGACTCTTCGCTTCGCACGGTTTGGGCATGTCCAGACTGTTCTCCGGCTCGTTCAACAAGAGCCTTGACCTGCAAGGCGGTGTGAAGGGCGCGCTCAGCAGCGTGTTCTCCTCCTTCGGTTCCAGTGGTCGCCGTTCGGCCGACGCTTTCGGCAATGGCTTCGCAACCCTCGACATCAACAAGTATCTGAACGCCGCAGCCGCCATCGCAGCCGTGGCATCGGTTGGCAATGCCGTCAAAAACGTCACGTCCAACATCATCGAAATGGGCAACCAGTGGGGTCAGACCACCGCCATGCTGAAAAACGCGGTGGGCGACGCCGGGGATTATAAAGGCTCGCTCGAAACGTCGTTGGAATACGCGAACAAGGTCGGTGTCGCAACGGACGATTTCATTCAGTCGGCGGCACGTCTGCGCACGCTCGCGCCGGAAGTCGTATCCAATTACGGCGACGCTGCGAAATTCACCAAACTGCTCGACATGAACATGATTAGCACGGGCGCATCCACGCAGGAAGCGTCCAGTGCCATGCGGCAGATTACCCAAGCATTGGGCAAGGGCATCGTCAACGGCGACGAGTTGAATTCCATCATGGAGAACTCGCCGCAAATCGCACGAATGCTCGCAAAGCATCTCAACGTGTCCGTGGGTGAACTGAAACAGTTGGGCAAGGAAGGCAAAATCAGCGGCCAAGCCCTCTACGACACGGTGCTTGAGAACGCGGACGCCATCGAACAGCAGTTCGCCGCCATGCCCGTCACGGCAGACCGCGCGTGGAACAGCATCAAGAACACGGTCGGCGCAAGGTCGGCGGAAGCCGCTACCGCATTGTCCGCTAATCTCGGCAAGACATTGACCGCCATCTCCAATTCGGGCATGGTGGACACGTTCGGCGAAATGCTCGCAGGATTCGTACCATTGTCGAACGCTGCCTCGGCGTTGGCTTCCACGTTCTTCAACCAGCTTGCGCCAGCCGTCAACAAGGCGTTCGACGCGCAGCAGGTCGAACAGTTCCTCAGCCCGTTGACGAATCTCATCAGCCTGAACTCGCAGAACGCCAACCTCCTATCCTCCTTGGGCGACGCGCTGAATACCGTGGGCGTCGTCGGCACTGCCGCGTTCTCACTTTTGGTCGTCACGAACGACCGGTTCGCATCCCGCATCCCGTTCATCGGCAACGCGCTGGTGGGCGTGAAGAACACGCTCATCAAGCTTGGTTCAGGCTTCACCGGCGTGTTTGGAGCGGCGGTGTCTGCTTCGTCCGCAGTCACCGACAAGCTCGCATCCATGGCCGACGCGATGTCGAAAACGTTGTCCGAGTCGACGAAGGCGCAGAACGCGCTAGGCAAGTTCAACGTCGCGTTCGAAGACTTGGCGACTTACGCGTTCAGCTTCGGTGAGAAGGGCGCGGCGGGCTTCGATACCGTCCAGCAGGCCGCGTCGAACCTGCGCAACGGCGTGGGACAGGCGTCCGACAATGTGAAGCTTCTGCAAAACGGTCTGAACGCGATGGGTTCCGACGTTGAAGCGCTTCCCGAAGCGTTCCTCAAAGCGTTCGAAACCCTCAACACCGAAGTGGATGCCGCCGCACGGAAGAAGGCCCCATCCCTCGTTCAGGCGTTCCGTGACATCCGTGCCGCCGCAGGCACCATCGTCGTGGATTCGAACATCTACCGTTCGTTGGACGCCGCAGGACAGGACGCCGACATCTACCGCGACAAGCTCGTGCAGGTTGGACGCGAATTCAAGGAGCTTACCGGCTTCAAGATTCCGAACGTGTTCCTCCCCTTGGTCGGCTCGGCCGTATCCGCGTCCGACAGCATCATGCAGACGTTCGGCAACCTGAAGACCGGATTGTCCAACTATGCGTCGAACACGGCGCAGCAGTGGGCTCCGGTCAAGGAGATTCTCGTCGAAGTCTTCTCGAACGCCGCCGCATCCGTCAAAACGAAGATGGAAGTCATGCGCGCCGACATAGAGTCCGGCGTGCTCTCCATGGTCGAGAATGTGCGAGGCAAGGCGTCTGAATTCAAGGTGGCGTTCAGTGAAATGCTGGACGAGACCGGAATCCGCGACACCGTGTCGAAGTTTGGGGCTGTGGTCGGCAATGGGCTTTCCACTGTCAAGGGCGTGCTCAAGTCGTTCGGTTCCGAAGCGGCATCCGTATTGTCCGAACCGTTCGGCGGTCTTGCCGAAAAGGTTTTCGGCTCGTTCAAAGGTCAGAATCCGTTCGCTCCGTTGACTTCCGCCGCGAAGACTCTTGGCGCTGGATTATCCGCTACGGTCGGCGGCGCCGTGTCGCGTCTTACAGGACGGTTCAGCCCGTTGGCGTCAGCTGGCAAGACAGCGTTCGCCACCATCGGCTCCGCAGCACTGAAAGTGTCTTCCGGCGCGTTGAAGGGCTTCGGCGTGGCCTTGAGAGGCGTCGGCACGGCAATCAGCGGCATCGGAAGGGTCGCGTCCCAGCTGGGCGTGACCGGCGCGCTGTTCACCGGTCTGACGGCCGGATTCCAGACGCTGTTCAAGCTTGACCCGTCCCAGATGACCGGCAAGTTCGATGAATGGCAGAAGAGCCTCGACAACACGCTTACCGGCATCCAGACGAAACTGCCCGCCATGGCGAGCGCGTTTGCAACCGCCCTTCCGCAGATGGTGGCGAGCGTCACGGCCGCGCTGCCGGGCATCGCCAACGCGCTCATGAGCGTTGGACAGACGCTCGCGCCCGCGTTGATGACGATATTGCCGAAAATCACGCAAGCGTTCTCCGACATGTTCGCCCAACTGCCCGGCCTCATCTCCACGTATGGACAGCCACTGCTGGAAACGTTCGGAACGTTGTTCGCGACATTGGCGGGCCAGATTCCGTCGCTCATGACATCGCTCGGCCAATCGTTGGTGGCTGGCGTTCAGGCCGCGTTCAGCGCAATCAGCGACAATAGCGGCGCCATCGCCGGATTCATCAGCGGATTCGGCGCGTCCTTGGCTTCCGGCCTTCAGACGTTGGGCGCCACCATCGTGGCCGCACTCCCCTCCATCGGACAGAGCATTGCCTCCGCGTTGCCGACGCTGATTCCCGCGTTGATATCCGCCCTTACGAGCGTGATAACGTCGCTTGCATCCGCATTGCCGGGCATCGCCGTCGCCATCATCAACCAGCTGCCCGCAATCATCGGCGGGTTGGCTACCGGTATCGTCAACGGTCTGCCCACGCTGTTGAACGCCTTCATCAGCGTGGTGTCCAACATCGCCTCGAACTTCCCGGGCATTTTCATGGCCGTTGTGGGTGCTATTCCCGGGATTATCGTGAACATCGCTCGACCGTTCGCCGGGTTGGCCGGTAAGATTCTCGGCTTTATCAGAGGCATTCCGGGCCAAATCATCGGCCTGTTCGCAGGTGCTGGCTCGTGGTTGCTCGACTCCGGCGCGGCGTTGATGAACGGTTTCAAGCAGGGCATCCTTAACGCTGTCGAAGGCGTGAAAAGCGCGGTCAGTGGCGCGTTGCAGAGGATTCGAGACTTCTTCCCGTTCTCTCCTGCCAAGGTCGGCCCGTTCTCCGGCTCCGGCTACACCAGCGTGTCCGGCGAGCATCTTATGCGCGACTTCGGCAAGGCCATCGGCGCCCAAGGCGCGTTCGTGCGCGGTCAGGTCGATGACGTGCTCGGCTCCTTGGATTTCGACCAGATTGACGCGGCCGGTCTTGGCGTGGTGTCGAAGCCGCGTCTCGCCGACTATACTGGTAAGGTGGCGGCTGGCGAACAGCGGTATGCTGGCGGCGTCCACATCGACAATGTGGTGGCAAGCCCGTTGAGCGACGTGGAGCTGGTGGCCCGCCGATTCGGATACGCTTTGAACAATGAGATGATTGGAAGTGTCAGACCTTGAGCACGATAACCGTCACCGTTGGTGACATCACGCTTTACGGCGACGCCGGACACGAGTTCACGCTGGTGTCCATGAGCGGGTTCGACGATTTGCCGTCGGCCAAGACCGAGCAGGACGCTTGGGCTAGGGCCGACGGCAACGCCGTTCCCGGCACGACATATTATGATGGGCGCACCATCGCCGTCAACGGATACTATTCGACCGGCACGGTCGAGGATACGGATGAGATGATGCGCCGTCTCCGAGGCATGGCCGGACGTCTGGTGCCTGTCACCGTGCAGAAAGGTGCTGGCGTCGCATTGTCGTGCGATGCGGAACTCAGGTCGATGACCGTGGACGAATACCGGTATCGCGGCAAGGCCGCGTTCCAGATTGGCCTACTCGCGCCATCCCCATACCTGTATGGGCCGCTGCGCTCGCAGACGGTCGGCGTGCCGACGGACGGCGAAGGCATCGCCGACCCGCTGCTCGACCCGCTGACGGAAGGTGAGGTCGGCAATCCGGGACGTGTCGCCATCACAGGAAGCGGTTTCGCTCCGACTCATCTTGTCGTGAAAATCAGAGGCGGACTGTCGGAAGGCGTGCGCATCCACTGCGTCGAGACCGGCGAGGCGGTCGAATTCCACCGTCAAATCAACCCTGACGAGACGATGGTGTTCGACTTCGACAATGAGCGCGTACTGTTCCAGAACCAGTCTGACCTGAGCATGTTCCTCACCGAAGAGAACTGGTTCCGCCCTATGGGTGGTGCGACGATACAGTTCACGCCGCTGGGCGTGCAGTCCGGCACGCCGACGATGACGGTCGAATGGAAGGAGGCTTGGAGGTGAGAATCTATCTCGCAGACCTGCTGACCGGACGCCGCATCATCCCCCTGCCGCATACTTCTGCCGAATGGGAGATGAGGTTGAACGACACGGATTCGCTCACGGTGAAGGTGCCTATTTACGCAAGCTCGGATGATACGAGGCTGCAATATATCGCCAACGATGCGCGACTGTTGGACTTGAGGAACACCGCCGCCATCGGCAAGACCGTAATGGTCGCCGAAGATGACGGGCTGACGGTCGGCGGAGTGCTCATGCGTCGGGACTATGATGCCGACACGGGCATCCTCACCTTGGTGGCGTCAGGCATGTGGACGTACTTCGACCACAGGACGATTCTTCCGGCGAAGGCGATTGGCAAAAGCCTCGTCAAGTCGGACGGTTCGCCTGACCCTCAATACGACACGTCATACAAGAACGTCACATGGAACACGGTCGCCCGCAATCTTGTCGAACAAGCCATGAGCTGGCCGCACAGCAATGTGCCCGTCGTGTTGGAAACTGCGGAGACAGGCAAGTCCGAAGCGAACTATCAGGCCGTGGACCTCAACTATGTGGGCGAGGTGCTGACGAACATCACGAACTATCAGAACGGTTGCGACATCGGATTCTTCCCCACGCGCACGGCTGACGGATTGGGGTACGAGTGGCATATGAAGACCGGGCATCCATTGCTCGGCGGCGAAACACACTATTTCAGCGCGTCCGCCATGCAGCCGGGCATCGCCTCATTGTCCGCGACGGATGATGGAGACAAGCTTGCGTCGCTGCAATGGTTCACGTCCGGCAAGTCCGATGACAAGACGCTCGTCGTGTCCGCCTATACGGACATTCTGGACAAGGCCGGAGCGCCGATATGGGAGAGCGTTGATTCCAGCCATTCGACCGTGAAGCTGCAAAACACGTTGCAGGCGTATGCGAACGAGGCCGCCGCCGTCTACTGGCAGCCCGTATCATCCACGGAGGCGAAAGTGCATCGCGGATACCTGCATTCCGTGAACCAGACGCTCGCCAATTATACGGTGGGCGATTACATCAGGTTCACGACGAAGGGCGACTGGTATTATGTGGATGGCGCGCATACGCGGCGCATCACCGGCATCAAGGCCGATGAAAGCTCGAATTGGATTACGTTCACGTTGGGAGACGTGTTCGACGGTGTGAAAGTGACGGTGGAATAATGGAAATCGTAGTGCATCAGGGCGAGTCGACGGACGGCGCCGCACCCGTCTCCGACGATGGCGACGTGCTCAACGTGAAGAACCCGGCTCAGGAGACCAACAAGCTCGTGTCCACGCTGAACGAGTACGGCCGACGCCTACGCGAACTGGAGAAGCCTTCCGGCTCGCAGTTGACTCAGGCGATTCAGAAGGTGTTGGACATCAGCGCGAACATCGACCAAACGGTGACAGCGTCCATCAACAGGAACTCGTATGACCGGGGGACCATCGACGCGAAATGCAATGCGTGGAATTGGGGTGTATTGCCTCCGGGCCGTGGCGGCACGAATACGACAAACGCCTATAACAACGTGTTTTCAGCGGGCTCGTGGCGTGCGGTGTGGGCGTTGTCGGACGGCACGATGGGTACGGCGCAGTCCAGCCGCAAGGTGAAGCAGGACTTCATGATGCCGGATATCACGTTGGAGCAGATGCGTTCAGTGGATTGGACGCTCTACAGGTTCATCGACGATGTGAACATGAACGGCGATGACGCGGCCATCCATGTGGGCATGATTGCCGAAGAGTTGGACGACAACGGCTTGGGGCAGTTCGTCGAGTATAATGATGATTACGAGCCTGTCGGCATCAACTATCCGATGCTGGGCGTGTGGGCGATACATGAGGCCCATCTCGCCCATGACCGCATCGACCGGCTTGAGGAACGTTTGAAAGCGTTGGAAGGAAAGATTGATAATGACGTTGAGGAATAGTCTGTTCGCGGTGTCCGGCAAGGCGTCGTTTTTGGATGCTCGCCGTGACATGAGCGGCCTGTTCGTCTGTGATAAGACCACGATGCTGCCGATTGCGGGCATCCTCGACCGTTCGCAGGACAACCTCGTGACTGGCCGTAGCGATTCCATGAGTGTGACGGTGCATCCGTTCAACGCGGTGCTGAACCGTTATGGCGCGCTGCTTATCCAGAACGATGGAGACGTGAAGGTGCCGTTGAGCGCTGCTCCGTCCGCGAATTCACGCATCGATGTTGTGTACGTGAAGCAGAACGAGGAGCGCTCGCCGATGTCGGACGGTTCGGATGTTCCGGAGTTCGGCGTGGTTAATGGTGTCGCTGCGGCGACGCCTGTCGCACCCAGTGTTCCAGATGGCGCTTTGGCCTTGGCTCAAGTGCTGCTTCCGGCTGGAGTGTCGAACACGGCTGCCGCCGGCGTGGTCATCACGCAGACATATATCGGCGCGGCCATGAAGGGCGACAAGCTGCAAGTGCAGACTTCAGCCCAGCGCGACGCACTGCTCGACGTGCCTGACGGTACGCTGCTGCATAATGTGGGCGATAATTGCGATTATGTCAGAAGCGATGATGCATGGAAGCCGAAACGTAAGACGATTACATTCGGCAATGTCGGCGAGAATAAAGTCATCGGCACCGTTGATAACCTCGGCAACATCAGTCACCTCTACGGTATTGCACGTCTTGGCAGCGGCAGTACAGTTCCGGTGCCGTTCCTTCATCCTAATTATCCAAACCGTGGGGTATCGTTCAGCATCGACACGTCTGGACAGGTTTACATACTGTATGGTTCGGAAAACACGTTGCAGGGCGGGCACATCACCGTCTGCTGGGAATATTAGCCACCATACTTGATTGGCTACGTGACGCCTGTGGGCGTCGGCGTTCTCAATGCTGACTCTGCACCGTCTTCCACGCATCACCGCTTCTGACGTAATCTCAACCATCGGCTAGAATAGTGCCATATGAGCACTGACATCATCGTAGCCCTAGTGACCGGACTATGCGCCATCGTGGTCGCGGCCGTCACTTGGGCGCAAAACAGACGAGGCGATTTGAGCGAAGCCTATCGGCGACTCTCGGAAGCCCAATTGAACATGCAACAGGAAATCGACCGACAGGACGAAAAGCTTGCCGCGTTCATCCGCGAGCGCGACGAACTCCGCCGTCAGGACGATTTGAAAACCTCCTACATTCGGGCTATCGGACATTGGCTGGGAGAACTCTGCAATGTTCTCGACCCGGGTTTTTTGAAACAGTATCCGAAACCAAGCCTTCCCGACGAGCTTAGGAGTACAATAGAACCGTTGGCAGACACCAACAGTAAGGAGTAGTGAATGTTGTTTACTAAGGATTTTTGGGTTGACACGTTTGAGCGTGCAATCCGCACCGCGTGTCAGGCCGCATTGTCGGCTGGCGTGGTCGGCGGCGTCGGCCTGTTCGAAGTGGATTGGCTGAACGTCTGCGGCATCGCCTTGGTCGCGGCCATCGCCAGCGTGCTGACGAGCGTCGCTTCGAGCGGCAAGACCGATTCAATCAGTCCGGCTTCCTTCGCAATGTCCGACAGGGCGAAGGTGACCGGCAAGCATATTGCAAACAATGAAATGGAGGTTTCCGAATAATGAGGATTGTGGATATCAGCAATTGGAAGGCTGACGTTGACGTTTCCAAGATTGACGCCGATGGCGTCGTTGTCCAGTGCACTTGGGGCGCAGGCGAATGTTCGAACGACTATGGTCTGGTGAATTCCGTGTGGACTGGCGCGGATGCGAAGATTCAGGCAGCGGCGGCCCGTGGCATGGCGGTCGGATACATGCATTATATCCGTGGCGTGGGCGCTTCGGCGGAAGCGCTGTTCTTCGCCGAACACACCAAGGGCTATCTGAAGAAGTTCGTTCCGGCCATTGACTGGGAGGCGGATGATAATGCCGCTTGGGGCAATCGAGCCTATCTTGACGAATTCCTCTACCAGTACATTCGACTGACCGGAGTGAAGCCGCTCGTGTATGCTTCGCGTTCCGAAATCCCGTTCATCAAGGATATCTGCGCCAAGCATGATTGCGGCATTTGGGAGGCGTGCTACGCGTCCATGGATGCGGTCGGCTGGCAGGACGCCAACTCGATTTGGTCGTATGTGGCGTATCCGATGCGACAGTACACTCCGAACGGTCATATCGGCGGCTACGCCGGTTCGCTTGATTTGAACTATTTCGCTGGTGATAAGACCGCTTGGGACAAGTATGCCGGTGTGGGAGCGAACACTCCTGTGAACCCGGCTCCGGCCCCGGTGGTTTCTCCTTCTCCGACCGTGGTCCCCACCACGTATGAGGTGGTTGTCGACGCGTTGAACGTGCGTACCGAACCGTCGTTGAAGGGGCAGGTTGTGGCCTGTTACGGTCGCGGCGGTAAGGTCGTGTTGGATGGTTGGGGCGCTTATGCTGATGGCTTCCTGTGGGGTCGTTATGTCGGCGCTTCTTCGGGCCAGCTGAGGTATATCGCAATCGGCACTGAGTCCGGCAGCGACTGGTATTTGACAATGTGCCGTTAGTCTGATACAATAAAGACTGTTGGAAGTTATTCCAACGGCCCTCCTTTGGTTTCTCCCAAGCCCCCGCACGGTGACTCATGCGGGGGCTTTCTTTTTAAGCATCAGACAGTACGCATATCACGTCCGCCACGATGGCTGTAGCCACGTATGCGATGAAAGCGCGCGCGTTCCATGCGCCGCTTATCAACATGATGGTTGCGACGAACCCAAGCAGGATGATGGTGCAGGCGACGAGCTTCAGGGTTTCCATCAGAACTTGTCACCTTGCCTTTCCTTCTCATTCGTCACCGCGCAGCCTCCAACATTTCGTGCAATATCCGTTGTATAGCCACATCTCTCTCGTGGTGAGTTTTTTCAGGCAATGCTTGCATCGCTTCGGGTCGAGGTGGGCCAGTGCTCTAATAACACTCATCTGTATACTCCATTCTTTCCTGTCTGTTCTTGGCCATCGACACCGGGTCGATTTCCTGCTTGCAGGCTTCGCACGGCATTTCCGGATACCATTTCTCCAACGTCATATAGCGCCCGCAGTTCAGGCATTGACGAAGCAGTCTGGCACTCATATCATACCTCCACAGCCGGTTGTGGGGCGTTCTGATGCTGGTAGTGGCCGACCATGCCGTAGGGCCTCACCGAGGCGGCGTTCAGGTATCCGAACGACACTTGGCCGATTCTCATGCCGGGCTTCAGCATGATGGGGAAACTGTTCTCGTTCTTCAACTCGACGGTGATGGTTCCGATGAATCCGGCGTCGATGAAGCCTGCGGTCACGTGTGTGCAGAGTCCGAGTCGGCCAAGGCTGCTTTTCCCGTCGAATCGTGCCATCATGTTGTCTGGGAGGCTGATTTTCTCAACGGTTGCGCCTAGGATGAACTGTCCGGGCTGAAGCATGTAGTGTCCGTCGATTTTGACGGGCTTGGTGTGGACGCCGTGCAGAGTGTGGTCTCCGCCGTCAGCGTAACCGTCTTCCGCATCCATGGTGAAGATAAGGATGGTGTCCTGCAAGGTCACGTCATACGAGTTGGGGTTCAACTGTTTTGACGTGTACGGCAGGATGAGGTCTTGATATTCCACGAACCGTTCGATGGTGATGTCGTTAAGCATTTTTCTTTCCTTCCTGCATGAACGCCAATGCCATCACAAGATAGGCGATGGCATCCAGATACGAGTCTTCCTTGGTGCGGTCGTGTTTGATGCGTTCGATTTTCAGCTCGGCCATCATGATTAGTTCGGCCATCATGATTGCGACTTCCACTTCCGCGTCAGCGCAGTCGAACCATCGTTTGGAAATGTTCTGGAACATGGTTCGTGGATTGCTGTATTCTTCGGCTTTCTTCCCGGTGAGCATGTTGTTCACATGGATGAGGTTGTCGGCGATGCGCGCGTAGATGTTTGCGTTTTTCACAACCGGCGGGTCGATGGGGGTGTCACTGGGTGTTTTCGACCCGTGATTGGCGGCTGGAATCGCCTTGTTGACGCGTTCCATCACGTCATCCCAACTGTTGTTCTGTCTTGATGATGTCATCGAGTGTTTTCCTTCCTTCTATCACGTCCATGACCTTGCGGTTCCATGGCGTGTCCGGTACGAGTATGCGATGCTGCCCCTGATAGGGGCTGCCGCGTCGAACCAGTCTTCTGTTGGCCTGCTCCCAATCGGCGTATGTCCATGGAAGGTCGAGCCATATCTGGTCTTTGATGAGATGCTGCAAGCCGTCCACGCCGGTGCCCATTGACTGCGGGTTAGCGACTATGAGCCGGTATCCTTCCCGTTCTTGGTCGGTCATGGCGAGGAATGTCTTCGCGTCCGTGCATGGCGTCCAAGTCCGGTAGATTTCGTCTCTTACCGCTTTGAACCGCGTCCATACGAGCAGTGGTGTCGGGTCTTCGCGTCTCTTGGCTTCATCGTAGACTACCTTGAGTTTGGATACGCCGAACCAGTAGGATTCTCCACGGTCTTCGGTCTTGTAGGCGAAGCCGTCGTCGAGTTGGGCGAGTTTGACGGCTGCGGCGCTCGCGCTTGCCGCGTACACGTCTTCGGCGAGCTGGTGGGTGTTCATCCACTGTTCGAGCGCCGCATCCTCCTGTTCGGTTTTCGGGGACGGGAGCCATTCGGTTTGCGGAAGCGGGTTGCCGCCGCGTCGGATGTCCAACACGAGCTTTTGCAGCTGTCTGCACGCTTCCTCGACCATGGGCTGAGAATACGTGTATTTGACCACTGTGCGCCCTTGCACGCTCATCGTGTAGGGTTTACCGTATCGCATCCTGAAAGCCCCTAGAGTACGCCAAGAATCGCCTAATAGGGCCATCCTGTCCTTGGCGTGTGGGTACATGACAACGGTCTGCCCGTACAGGTCTTCCAAATCCTTCGGAGCGGGCGTGCCTGTCAGCATCAGCACGTCCTTGGCAAGGTCACTGATGCCTTTCACGACTTTGGAACGTCCGCTCCTAGGATTCTTCACCATGTGGCTTTCATCCACGATGAGACTGAAACCGTCCGGCACTCCGCCAAGCTTGGCGGCCATGTTGTAGGACACCACGAGGAAACGGTGGTCTTCCGGCCAGCCATGCTTGCGGTAGTCTTCGATGGTCAGAGCCTTGCCGTGAGACCATTGGCTGATTTGCGGCAGCCAAGCGGTCTTCACGACGCTTGCCGGACAGATGACGAGGATATGCTCCGCATCATCCAGCAGGTCCATGCTGCGCTTCGTCTTGCCTGTTCCTGCCTCGTCGAAGATGAAGGCCCTCACTGCGTGTCCTTCCCGTGCTCGGCCTCCCATGCGGCTATGCGCTCGCGTCCTTCAGGCGTCTGCTTCCATCTGCGCCATGTCGTATAGCTGACGCCATGCTCTTTCATGAACTTCGCCTGCCATTTGCGGCATGCGGCCCCGCATGCCTCACGATGCTGCTGCCGGTACAGCACCCAATAGGCGAGCATTCTCTCGTGGTTCTCGTTCATCCACTTCTTTTTAAGCTTCCGCTTATGCTCCACTTTCTTAGGTGTCATGTCGGCATAGCGGGTGACGGTCTTCTTTTTTTTGGCGGGGGGCATTGGCTTCTGTTGGCGCATCTTTTCGATTTCAGCCCGGGCGCCTTCGTCAAGCCAGTCGAAGATGCTGTCATTCATGGTTTCCTCCGTGATGGTTGATGGTGTCGATGATGCCTTTGACCACGCCTGTGAGGATGAGGATGGCCGCCGTGGTGCCAAGCACGGACAGGACGGCTGTGAATATGTACAGGCAGTTCATCATGAACTCATGCATTTTTCCTCTCCTTCACCACGCTAAGTCGCGTGGTCGATGATGTTTTCTGGAATGGGGTCAGGTCGGCCGGATGCTGGCTGAAATACGCCTTGTAGTCGGTGGTTGTGCGCGTGGTTTCCGCCAGTCGTGCGACGTGCCCATCGCATGCCACTCGTTCGCCGGGGTGTTCGTTCAGCCATGTGGCGAGCTTTTCCTTCAGCGCCTCGTACCGGTCTTTCGCTTCCAACAGGTCGGCCAACAGTTGTCGTCCGCCATTGTCCGCGGCCGTTGGATGCGCCGCGCGCTCGTATTCCGCCGCATGCTTTTCCAGTGCATCCGTGTCCATCACGTTGGAAACGGTTACGATGTCGAGCGTTTCCTTGATTCGCTTGGTGATGGAGTCGGGGCTCAGTGTCTCCCATGACGGGGGGCGTTGCGCGTAGATGATTTCCGCATAATCCGTGTCCATCATGCGGGCTTCTATCTGCGCTTGTGCCGAGTATTGGCTGTGCTGTTCGGATGTGAGGAACGCATAGGAGGTTTTGCTTCCGGTTTTCACTTCGACGGTGTGCAGGAAGCCTCCATGGTCTCGGTATGCGGCGTCCAAGGAGACGTGCAGGCGTCCGTCGGTGTAGAAGCTGTTGTCGTACCATGCTAGCTGTCCGTTCTCCAATTGTTCGACGGGCGTGTTCTTGGCGACGATGGCGAGCTCTAGGTGTTCGGCGTACAGTTTGACGAGCATTGGCTCCCAGATGCTGCCGAACATTAATGCCGACTGTACGGCCGGAATGGCGGGGGGGGGTGATGGTAGTTGCCCGGTGGCGATGAAATGCGCGAGACTGGACGCGCCTATCGTTTCCTCGCGGGCTTTGAGCCATGTTTCCCGGTCTTGGAAGACCTTGTATGTCAGATTTTCTTTGTCCATTTCATTTTCCCTTCGGAATCGACGATGAGGATATCGTGGTACATGTTCGTCAAGTCAACCAAGTTCCTGTAGAGCAGGACGGTGTCCACGGCCTTCATGCCGTATAGGAGCATGACGTTCGCGTTGTGTTCGGCGAGCATTTTGAGCTCGCGGCACTGGTCCGGGCTTGGCCTTCCCACCGTGCGCTTCAGTTCGATGAACCATACATTGCCAAGCGGGTCGACGGCGGTCACGTCGGGGAATCCGTTGCGTGAGCGTCCTTCGGTTTTCTGCACGTACCATCCTTGCTGTTCCAAGGTTCCGATGAGACGTTTTTGGATGGTTGACTCCAACGGTTCCGGCTTGTGGTCATTCAGTTTCAGCATCGGCGTTCTCCCTGATACGTACGGCGCTGACCCATACCGCGTATGTGCCGTCCGGTTTTCGGCGTGCGACTGCGGCGTAGTCGACGGTCGGCTCGGTCCATGAGGTGATGTGCTTGCGGATATGGTAGGCGATGGCGTTCGCGGTGGTGCGTTTCTTGTATGAACGGTATTCAGCCCATCGGCCTAGATTGCATTTAAGCATCGCATTGAATGCGGTGTCTACCCGGCTGTTGGCGGGGGGGGTGTCTAGGAATTCCTTCATTCGCTTTCCTTCGGTTTGAAATATGCGGGCATGATTGACTTCGGTATGATTTTGCCTTCGCGTTCCAACCGTTTCGCGCGGGGGAACAGCCAGCCGCGCGACACGTTGAGCGCACGCGCGGCTTGGTCGATGTTCAGGCATGTGGTGAGCTCGTCAATCAGCGTGTCGTCACTGTAGTTGATTGGAGCGTTCATGGGTGGCTAGAATTCCGGGTCCGGTTCTTCGACGCCCTCGTCGTCGACGGTCAGCTGGTGATATACGCCGAACTTATGGGGGGAGGGGGTGTTGTTCTTTTCGACTCGCAGCAGTTGCACGCCGGTCAGGAAGTAGGTGAGCTTGCCTTCCTTCGTGCTGCCGATTTTGAACGCCACGTTGGCGAGCGTGCCGTCGCCCGGCTCTTCGGCCAGTTCCACATCATTGGCGTTTTGGTCTACGATGCTTGGCTTCCACTTGGACGAGAGGTTGACAAGCCACTTGCCGCGCTGGGGCTGCGTGCCGTCCTTGAGGGTGATTAAGTCACCGTCCTTGTAGCGGAGGTTGTCGCCGTTGGCGCGCACGCCCAGCTGTTTCGCCGCCGCTACGAGTTCCTTATGCACGTCGCCGTTCTTGGGGAAAGCGAGCTGCAATTGGTAGTTTGCTTCGATACCGCGCTGTTTCGCCGAGTCGGACTGATACTTGTCTTTGATGTGCACGAATCGGATTTCGCCTACCGCTTCGATTTCGAGCATGTTGTTTGCCATTGTTTTTCCTTTCGTTGCCCCCTTGCGGGGGTTTTGGTTAGTTGAATTCTTCAGTGAGGGAGGGGCGTGGGAGTGGTGCGGCTGTTTTGCCGTCGTCGTCCATCACGGTTGTGAGTCCAAGCAGATGGATTAGGGCATAGCGTCGATAGTAGGTTTCGAAGCTGCCGACTTGTTGGGCTGCGGTTGCGGGATACACGTAGCTGCTGCTCGCCGCCTCGCCGTGCTTCACCATGTCCAAGAGGTTTTCGCACTCGTGCGTTGTCTCGTAGACGGCCACGGTCAGAGTGTTGTATACGGTTGGCATGTCCGTTTGCGCTCCGACTATTTCGCTCGCGCATACGGCGGTCCAGCCTAGGCCATGTTCTTCCATGCTGTTCTTGACGAGCTGCCATACGTCGTCCAGTGTGGCGTACTTGTATCCGTATCCTTCTGTTGTGCGTTTGACGGCTTCCACGGACTGCTGCACTTCTGCGATTCTGTCGAACACGTCATGTCGTTTATCGTTCTCCATTGTCGTTGCTCCTTCTTTTGAGTTCGTTTTCGATTAGCGTCTCGTTTATGGCGAACCGGTATGAGTATTCTACGAGGTCGTCGAAGTCGCTTTGGGTGTGGGGGGTGTGTTCGTTGATTGCGTGTCTGGCTATGTTTGCAAGGTTTTCGTCCGTCGGGTTCGACTTGTACTCGTCGATGCGGTCTTGCCACACGTCGTGGCGTCCTTGCAGCCATGAGGTGAGTGCGTTTTGGTAGTCCCTAGCCGTGTATGGCGCCGCCATGTCGTATACGATTATGTCGGTCACCACGTCGATTCCGGCGTTGAGCGTCCTATCGGGTAGGTAGGTGAGGAACGTTTCTACTCTATTGTGGAAGTATTCCCAAGTTTTCATTTTTTTGCCTCATTTCTTTGGTTTCGTTTTTTCATTATATCAGGGCGTGCCTTGAGACACGCCCGAAAACCTTTCAGATATCCCAATACATATTGGATACCCATACACCGCGCGCGTACTCAGTTGGTTCGCCCTCAAGCCATTTCAGACAGCCGTGGGGGGTAATGAGGGCAACCAGCCCCTGACCGGCGAACACGCTGTTATCGTATCCGCTGTCCATCCACGCGGCAACCATGTTACGGGAGTCGGACTCATACGGCCCGACTTCATAGTCGCGTGCGATACCATTGTGCGCGACATAGCCGCGTTCCGTGTGGAACGGGTGACAGTTGCGCGGTTCCACGGCGCCATGCGTGGCGAGACGAAAGTGAATCAGGCATGGCGCGCTCTTGAGACTGTCCCAATGGCTGAAGATGAAGCCCACCACTTTCAGCGGGTCAACATTCTTGAACACCCTCAAGCGCTCGCCGTCCCACCAGCTCACGCCGCCCCCGTCCGGGTTCGCGTCACTCATGGCGAGGATATCTTCAGGCTCAGGCATGGCGCCGGGCACGGCCGTAACGATTACACACATTATGTTTACCTCTTTCCTAATGGTGGGGGCGGGACGCTCCCGCCCCCCTGAGACTGGTTGTCAGGCGTTGCCGCGCGCGATACGCTTGCGGATACGCGCGTAGCGTTCGTTCAGCTCGGGACGTCCGGCGCGCTTGTAGATGCGCAACGCGGTACGTTCCAGCGGTTCCCTCGTCGGCGTGCCGTGGGACGCGCGTGCGATACGGCTACGGATAACGTTTTCGGTCACTCGCCTAGCGGTATCGCCATGTTGGCAAAAGTACACGTTTCCGGCCCAGATGGTTTCCCCACTGTATGCATGGTACAGATAGAAATAGTCGAGACTGTGGGACGTGTCCCCGTCTAGGGCCCTCACTAACGCCTCTTGCACGTAGAGGTGCAGTGGGCGTAGGTTGCGCGACGGAAGCGCATAGAAGAGTTCGGGAGCTGCCAGACGTTCCTCGATGCGCTTGCAGCCACGTTCGCGACGGTTCTCATGCTCACGCCAAACAAGCACGGCCGTTGTCGTGTCGCCGTGGCTTTCGCGCGCACGGCGCGACGCCCTCACGTTCCTCTCGACACGGCGGCGTGTTTCGTCGGCGCGCCTCACGCGCTCACGCTCCTCCTCCTCCTTGCGGGCGGCCTTGGCGCGGCGTGCCGCCTCAAGCCTCTCTTCAAGCGTGCGGCGGGGCGTGTCCGTCACGTTGTCGGCCATGCACGAAGAGTAGCGTTCGATGGCGTCCGCGCTGACAGTGCCGCGCGCGTGTCGTTCGAAGAAGCGCCACATGGCGCGAATCCACTTGACCGCGGGGGCGAGTTTGTCCGCACTGCCCGCATACCAACAGTCAAACGTCCTCAGTTCGATTGTGTCTTGGTGTTCGTTGTTGACGGCCACGTGCTTGCCGGTGTAGTTGCCGTGGTTGAGTTCGCACCAATGGTAGTCACTCATGTGGCGCATGTTGAGCCGTTCGCACTGCGAACCGTCCAGCCCGCGTAGCGCCCAATACCAACGGCTTGCGCACTGGTTGGGCGTGCGCGCCACGTGGATATGGCCGCCCGCGCTCTCGCCGTACTCCGGTATGCCCTCAACCAACTCACGCAACGCGGTCAGTTTGGACATGTCCAGTATGTTGCTTTGCAGTTCTACGCCGTTCCGGTCCAGTGACGGGTCATTGTCCCAGCCCGCAATCAGGTCAGAGTCGGCGACGTTTTCCATGAACTCTTCGGACAGTTCGGACTCTATTTCAATCTCGACGCCGAAGGTGAATTGGTTCCCGTCTCCGAACGCGTAAGGGTAGATGTAGTCAGGCTCTCTGCCATCCTGAAGCATGCTGTTAAGTCGATGGCGCGGGCAGTAGTAGTTGATGCTGCCCCCGCAGTAATCGCAGAGCACCGCGTCGCAACCGTCGGCGTCGCAGCAATAGTACTCGCCGCCGTCGACGTCAACCGGCACGCCGCATTGCGCGCACCATGCGGTCTCGTCGTCGAAGTCGTCGACATAATCCACGTGCTGCATACGTCCGTCATTGAGGCGGACGTAAAAGTCGTCGTTGGCCACGAAGCATGAGACGGTGCTGTCCGGCCACTTGGCGCGGTATGCCTTGTACATGCGTTGCGCTTGGCCGTCGCGCTTAATCCATTCCTCGTACGGCTCGCCGCCTAGGATTGCTATTCTGTCAGCCATTTCAACCACTCCTTAATAACAGATGGCCTATGTTTGCTAGTGCCCTTGCGGGACTCGAACCCGCATGTGTGCCGCTGGGGCTGGACGGTCAGGCGGTCAAAGCGTCGATGACGCGTAGCGTCTCCTCTTCCGTCGCGTTCTCGTCCGTGAGCGCCGTCACGGTTGGCGTGTCGATATAGACGCCATAGTTTGCGAGCGTGACCCACCGGACGGTGATGTCGCCTTTGCGGGCAATCACGTTGCCGTTGCGGACGGTTCGCAGTCCGTACCCGCGTTGCGCCATGTTGACGATGAATGTTTCTTTACGCATTTCAATCACTCCTTGTTTCTATAGTTTTAGTATACTACACTGTATACTGTTGTCAAGGTCGGCGTGTCGCGTCACAGTTCACTGAGAACGTACACTTTGCGCCATGCCGTCCAAACGCCGTCAATCGGGTTGCCGTCCCTGACGGCCTTGCGTAGCCACGACAGCGTGACGCCGTGGAACGTGTCGTCCGTCTGCGCGAGGAACTCCTTGACGTGCCTCAACGTGGTGGCGCTCAGGTCTCCCATGCTAATTTCAACGGCGTATGTTGCGGTGTCGTATGTGACGCCTGTCGGCGTGACCTTGGCCACGACTGTTCCGTATGACTTGAGAACCAGCTGCGTGCCGTGTTCGGTGTCCCAGCGTTCGACGAACGCCTTGCCGTAGAAGGACTGGTGATGGTCGTACAGCGGCTGCAATTCGAAGGTTCCAAGATAGTCACTCATTTTCAATCACTCCTTGTGGTTTGGTTGGTTGGTTTGGTTCAGGTGATGGGCTGGGCCATGCCGCCTCAAGCGTGAGCACGCCCTCGTGGTAGTGGTAGAGGTCTCCGGTCGAGGTGAGGAAGTGGCCCTCCCCGCCTCTGATGTAGCCTTTGCCGCTGAGTCTCTTGTTCATCTGGTCACTCCTTTGGTTGATGGTTCTAATATACCGCACTTGACGTTGGCTGTCAAGTGCGGCGTGTCGCGTTCAGATGGCGGCGGCCCGGCAGCCCTCAAGCCCGGCGCGCTCCTTCGGATTGTCTGTCGTGGTAAGTGGCGTCAGTTCCCCGTCGCAGTAGACGTACTTATCCCCGGCCGTGGTGACGATTACCACCTTGCCGCCTTGGATGTAGCCCTTGTCGCTGAGTTCCTTGTTCATGTCAACCTCCTTGATTGATATATTCAATATACCCCAACATGACACCATGCGTCAAGTCGGCGTGTCGTGAGAACGGTTCCCAATAACAGAAGCGAGCGCGAACCCAGCCAACGCATAAACCCGGTCGATAGACGAACGCCGTTGATGTGCGAACACGGTTGACACATGAACACGGTTAATGCATGAACCCAGTTAATGCGTGAACCTCGTTGATGCGTGAACGCCGTTAACACATGAACGCCGTTAACACATGAACGCCGTCAACACATCAACAAAACGAGAACGATTCCCAACAAGGGACGGGGAGAGCCGCCACCACACAGGGGGGGTGCTCGAAAACGACACGAGC
>ERZ1023888.74-NODE-74-length-32634-cov-61.465545_pt1 | contig 32634 bp, 31 predicted proteins | sample MGYA00380396_ERZ1023888 | MGnify/ENA primary metagenome ERZ1023888 (study PRJEB33179, sample SAMN07448998) | human gut metagenome | biome: Human-gut; feature: Human associated habitat; material: Faeces | host: Homo sapiens | place: India: Bhopal | collected... | reverse complement strand
AGTCATCCTCATCTAGCTGATTACCTATCTGCATCTCGATAAACATAAACAGAATTATTTCAATTAATTATTTGATTATTTTATTTTTTATATTTTAGCCTCCAGAAGAAGTGCCAAGTTCTAAACAAAGGCTCGCATAGAGCCTCAGCAGGAAAATATCTCACGAGTCTTATATCCCGATATACCCTTTGGAGATTATGTCCAACTAATGAATCAACCTTCTCTTTTAACTCAAGCTCGCTAAAGTTCTCAAAGGAAAGCCGCAAGCATCTCTAAACGGGCGATGCTCATTGATTATTTTATTCCATGAATCTTCTTCCATACTGCAAACCACGTTCTAAATAAAGGTTCACTCAATGCCTCTGTAGGATAGTGCTTCACGAATCGTAGATTCCTAAGATTCATTCTGAAGTATCGATGAATTTTACTTTCATCAACCTTATCCCCCATCCTATCATCATACTGTCCGAAGTTTCCTCCTCGCATGATTTCATCAAGCAGGAATCTACCTTCCCTTTCATCCATCGGTGCAATCATCCTATCTTCTGATAGCCCGAACACCTCCTTCGTCACGAACATCACAGCCTGGGCAAACTTCCATAAGCCAAGATATTTCAATTCATGCCGTAAGGTATCCAAATCTGTGTTAATCTGTGTCATCTGTGGGAGACTTTTATTAGAATCCGTGAGATTTGTGAGATTCGTGTGCCACTTCACTAACACAAAGTAGTAATCCAGAAGCTGTCTCAACCCGATACCCTCCGTAAAGATATGCCGATACAGATGAGAAAGGATATAGATAACGTTGAATGAAACCTGAGGCACATGAATCTCCCCATATCCATCAGGCAATGAAACCCGATGATTACACTGTTCACTCATCACCTCCTCAAACCACTTCTGCATTCTCCTATTATGAATCGGATAGAACATATACGAAGGAGTAAAATGCACCTCTATCGCCGTCTTCATCACCGGAAAATCCACATGATGATACCGCATTACCTGATTCGGACACACTTGATCCACATACTTCATGATTTTCCTGCGACCACCCGAAAGATAAATGTCTATATCTCCAGGAGTACGCATATAAGGGTCAGGATAAAGCAACGCATTCCCCTGCCCCTTCAAGATACAGTTAGCAAAGCCCTCGTTCTCGAAGTTTTGACAAACCTTCCCAGAATCCTGAAACAGTTTGATATTCTGCTTCCGAATCATTTCCGCCATCACCATCCATTGCATCAGTAGCTTCTGCTCTGGTGCCAACTCCTTTGGCAACCTCTGGATACCATGAAACAGCACACCAAGCAAAGCCTGCTTCTTGGCAATAGCATACAGCTCCTTCCAATCCGCTTCCTTCAAAGAACCAGGTATTTCCTTGGCAGAACCAATGCAGAATCGCAAGAAATCAAAGAAAATCTTTTGTTGTTTCAACATAATGCTGTACTTTTGCACGCATGAAAGATAAATTACAAAGAGCCATCGGTCATATTATACCGACGCTCCTACTCATTATATTACTTCCTATATCGGTAGTCTTCACTCCCATTCACTGGCTGTACAAGACTATCCGAAGATTTTTTCTGCGATAAATCTTGCAGGAAACAGCAAGCCTGCCATCACATAACGCTTACGGGTATGAGGCTCTTTCCACATTCGATAAACAAAGCGAAGATTCGTCTTATCCACCCATGCAGGATAGTAATCTATCTCATTCCTGGAAGTCTGATGGATAAATCCACCGCAGGTAAATCCGACACCCTGATAACCGGCATTCTTCACCTTTAGCAGGAACTTCTCCTGCATCAAGGCTCCCATTCCAACTATCAAGAAATCTGGATTTAACTCCGTAATATGCTTTGCCTCTTGTTCCATCTCATCCTCATTAGCAAAGTACCCATTCCGATACCCCGCAAACTTAACCTTAGGATACCGCTCATGGAATATCTCTACCGCCTTCTCTACTTGCTCCCGCTTCGAAGCCACGATATAGATAGTCTTTCCATGCTCCTCTGCATACGAGAACAACTCAGGTGCCATCGAAGTCATGTCAAAACTTCTTCGGGTCACCTGCTTGCCATAAACCAATTTGATGGCTTTCACCAACAAACCACCATCGGCAAATATACCATCCATCTTGCCAAACAGCTCCTTATTATCCAAAGCTGTGAGATAAGATACAGGATTGAGGTAAGTATAAACCTTACCCTTTGTTTCAAATATCTGATGAACGGAAGACTTTTCCGTTGCCAAAATCTTATCAATAAGAACTGGCAATATCATTTTTTCACTATTAGTTGTTTCTCTATTTGTCATCTTACAAAACATTTATCACAATAAGTTTTAAAATTTTCCATTCCTTGAAAAACAGAGCCAAACACATTGTAAATAATTCTATGAGCAGCTTGTAACTTTGAGGAATCAGAAGTCAAAGTTTTATCATTCAGAGTATCTAACAATAACACTTTCAATCGATGATAATTATTACTCTTCCGACTTTGCTCAGAAAAGTATTCTATCGCTACAGAATTTACATAACTTATAGTAACACTTCCATGACTTACTAAAGAATTTCTTAACACCATATTCAATAAATTTCCATCTTCTTGTACTATATTAAGAGCATCCCAGTTTTTTTGATTTAATAGAAAATCAACATTTTTTCTCATAAATAGCTTTATTTCTTTGTTTTGTATAATAAGATGATTCCCTAATTCTGGTACATATAATTGAGCTAGTATTTTAGCCATTCTTACTGCAAGTTTACCTCCTCTGCTAACCCAAACTTTAAATCTATTATAAGCCAATTTCCATAAATAACTTCCATCTACAGAATAATGATTATTCTCATCTAAAAGATAACGTAAGATTTTTAAATGTAATTCAGGACAAGCATCATCATATTCTACCCAATACTGCAATGCATAAAAATATGCTCTAATAATATCGTCATCTTGGCATGAAAAAATATCGTAACTAGCAAATTTATCATATATGCTATTACTATCTTTCCTACATTTGTTACTCTTACACCAACTGGACATTATCTTCTTCACCCCATCTAAAGCAAATTCATTTAGGGAAGACTTCAACATTACCGAAAATTCCAAACGAGACACCTGTTCCGCAATGTTACCATAGCAAAAATAATTCAGAAAAGAATCACAAGTTTGTATTGCTCCTCTCTTTACCCAATATTCATTAATACTGCCGAACAAGATTGCCAAAATTTTATTCGATAAAGATTTACAGTCTCCATCATAGCGATATACCTTTTGCCCATTAGACTTCAAAGACTCTACTCTAAGAATTACAGTTGGTGAGTTTGCTATTTGTTGATACTTCTCATCATCGATAAACTTCAAAAGTTCAATGAACATCAAATCTTTTAAGACATATTGATGGATTCCCAAAGAATTATTCAAGAAAGCCATGGATGCAGCCAATTGACGAGCAAACATTTTTCCTTTTCTAAATGTGACAATAGCATTTTCTAAGACTTGATATTCCTGTTCGTTCAACTTAGTAAACATGGAATTTATATCTTTCACAGGAGACCCCATTAAACGCAAATCATGCTTGAAGCTATCCAAAAGTTCAAAAGTGTCTATCTTAGGAAGTTTTACAACCAATGGGAAAATCTTTTCTAAATATAATTTTCCATCTAAAATACCTTTTTTCCCAAGCTGCTCGATAACATATTTTTCATCCATAGATACAATAAATATGATATTGCAAAACTTTGCTGTATTTCGTACTAGTCTCAAGACTTCAAATACCTCATCTTTATCCAATCTATCCACATCATCAATTACAACGAATACCTTTTTCTTCAAATGTAACAGTTCATTACTGATATCATTTTTTAATCTTTCTAAGGAGCCATCTATTCTAAATATCTTTTTAAACACAAAATCACTCACCATGTTCGTTCCATCCATCAACTCCCGTACATAGTTAGCAAGACGTTTTTCGATAGGACCATAGAAAGGCGCAAGGCTATCATTCAGCTCTTCGAAAAAATCACTTATAATCTGATTGGGCGTTTGGCAATTCCATGGATTAAATTCCACATAATAAGCAGTTTCACCTATGGCATTACGTAAATTATGTAAAAATGTGGTCTTACCAGAGCCCCATTTTCCACAGATAGAAACAGAGAAAGCTTCTTTGGTGGTATCTACATTCAGTAGTTGACTAACCAAACTTTTTGCATACGCTTCTCTGATTGGGTTCAAATTATCAATAGGAGTTTCAGTATTTACAAATCCCTTTTGATAGAGTTTTTTCGCAGTATGTGGTACATAACACTTACTCACATCTAAAACAAAAAATAACAACAAGAATATTTCACACAAAAAGCTATAACTAGCCAAAGGAATTGCACTATCTATGAAATAGAATTTATTTCTATAAAACAGCAAAATGAATCCTATCAAATAGCACACTAATCTAAATAAAGAAACATGCTGATTCTCTTTTAATTTATAGCAAATAGTTATTCCACCATAAATGAGAATAACAGTAAACCAAACATTCAGTATTTTATTTCCATACAATTGATTCTCAATGACATAAAAGTAGTTACTAGAATATCTAAAAATAAAAGTTTGCACTATTTCTAAATTTTCTAGTAACAGCAAAAGTAGTCCTATGGAAACAAATATATCTATAATATTTTCCCGCAAGAACAATGTTGACAACAAGTCTGTTCCATTAAAGAATATCCTATTTCGCTTGTTTTTCATTTTGTGTCTGCTCAGTATTTAACAAATTCATATAATAGATTCAAACTTCACCTTTGGATACCGCTTACGGAATATCTCCACGGCCTTCTCCACCTGTTCCTGCTTAGAAGCCACAATATAGATGGTTTTTCCATGCTCCTCTGCATAAGAGAACAACTCCGGTGCCATCGAAGTCATGTCAAAACTTCTTCGAGTCACCAACTTGCCGTAAACCAACTTGATGGCTTTCACCAGCAAGCCACCATCGGCAAATATACCATCCATTTTACCAAACAGTTCCTTATTATCCAGAGCTGTGAGATAAGATACAGGATTGAGATAAGTATAAACCTTATCCTTTGTTTCAAATATCTGATTGACAGAATAAAATTCCGTCGAAAGTATTTTATTGACTAAAATTGAATTTTTCATGCACTCCTTATTCCCAACCATATTTTAACCAATCATAATAGCATATTAACTTCCTCATAAATGTAGAATAGCTATTTTTCTTTATAAGAAAATCATAAAAATTATGTTCTATGAAACTACACAATGTAGGTAGTTCATCTTTAGATATATAAAGATAAGGGATGAGAGCGATGGCTTTCCATATTCTTGTACTATTATACTTTTCAATAGCTTCTTGCAAGGAAAGGTTTTTATCTTCATCAAGATACTTATAGGATTGAAAATCCTCTTTTTTTCTTAATGGATAGTTTAAACCAAGTTTGTTTCTTTTATAACTTTCATCACTTTCAATTCCAATTAAGGATAAGTATTTATATATTGGCAAAAAAGTTCCTCTAGAATAAATCTGAGGGTATGCCTCTGTTAATACTTGTTCTGCGTTCAATTCTTTATTATCATCCAATACATCCTTAAGTAAGTCTACTGCTTTGAGCCCCCTATAACCAACAGCAGAATGGAATTTCTTTATAACGCCAAAGCCATAAACTACCTGAATGCTTTTGTCCTTGTCAACTTTTTCTTCAGGCAAAGCATATAACTTTCTTTCTGGTTTTTCCGATTGAACAATTTCATAAAACTGTTTTTTATATTCTCTCAACAAATTTGCAGGAATTGCTCGCTCGTAATATTGAAGTAGCTCATACACCTCTTTGAAACTATGCGTCCTTATCTTTATGACTGGCAAATTCACTTTGTTCCCCATCATAATATCCTGTCTTTCTATCGCAGTTTGGAATGTCGAATTTTCAACCCATTCAACAAATATAAGATTGTCTTGCAACTTTCTGATATTATCGTTATCCAAACAAGCAACAATCGACTTCAAAATATCTTGAATATTCGAGTCGGAGATAGAATAACCTAAAAAGACTATTGGATGCTCTATAAATATCGTGATGAGTTTTGCCGCAAGATATGGATTTTTCTTACTAAATCCATCATAATCATTTTCTGTAAGAATTAAACTTTGCGGAATCTTGTAACTTCCATGTATCTTATAAATTTCACCAACACTATATGTTGAAGAAAAAATTAACTGCTCCTGTCCTACATATGGAGTGAACTTAGGAAACAACCTTTCTGCTGTATCATCCCAGTTTGTCGTGATGATACCATCAATACACAATCTTTCTAAGATATGTATTTCTTCCTCATACTCATCTGGAAAATCATGGAGCGATTGTTTCTTCAAATAGTCAGATATTTTAATCTTCAAGACAGAACTACCATCAAGTACTTTATCTTGAACAGCCATCTTGAATTCATCATCATCATCCAAATTCCAAAACTCATCTGTCACATCTTTAGCAATTTCGGTAGCGACCTTTATCAGTGAATCTGTATTTAACTTTGAATAATATTGCGCCAATTTATGTGGGGCAAACATCTGAAGAATACCATTCCACTGAGGTGTACCAAGATAATGCCGAGAGAAGCCCGACCCCAAGAACAAAAAAGGTGCCCCCTTTCTTTCTTTTAAAATGGAAACAAACTCTTCTTTTGTCATAATTCTTCAAAATTTAACGTTTCTCCAACAACTTTTGTAGAAACCATATTTGGCATAGATACGGGTGTAGGTGCATTAACATCAGTATCCATGCCTATTCCATATCGTAGCAATAGCTTTCCTATATAATTTAACTTATATTTATCGCCATCATTAGCATCTATAACGCTATTATAAATCACGCCAGCAGACAACAATATGTCATCTGTACCTACCTCGCTATAATCTTGCTTATATTTTTCCAAATTACAAAAATCTACATAGGGGAGTTTCTCTATAACAAGACATAGACGTACAAAATTCTCTATAGATATTTCTCCATTTACTTTGGCTTTCATCAAATTAGCTAAGCATTCTATCTTGTTGATATTATCAATTTTGTCTATAACATTCAATAGAAGCTCTGTACCTTTCTCTTTATTGATTTCTGTATATTCATTTATGAACCGTTCTTTATCCGATTGTGATATAGAATTCGTGTCATAAAGAAATTTCGCAACTTTCTTGCATAGGCGTAGTGTCTGAACATTTTTCCCCACTTTATAAATACCGTTCAAGATACCAAGTATTGGTATTCCATCTAATGCGCCGTTGCTTACAACCGCATCAATGCTTGTATCACCGACAGTTGCTATCAAGTCTTTCTTGTCATCACTTAAGAGTGAATTTTCAAAGGACTCTACTAAATTGTTATTTTTTTCTTCCATAATCAAAATATTTTAATACGCATACCTCAGCCATCCAAATCCCCTCACATCCTTAATTTTCATATAAGTTTGTGAAAACAAAAGACTATGTTAGCCTAAAATAGGTACTACACAATCTATCTAGGAATTTAAAGTTTCAAAAGTTATCAATCCTCGTTAAAGGAAATTAGTTTTCCTTGAACTTTTTTATTACCTTAGCAGGCACCCCCCCCACAAGGCAGTTGGATTCAATATCTTTTGTCACAATACTACCTGCTGCTATAACAACATTATTACCAATAGTTACAGGCTTTGCAATAACAGTATTAGCACCAATAAAGACATTATTACCTATCGTCAACTTATCTGTCAACCATCTCATATGTCCATTTATTGAGATTTGAGGATAATGCGTTAGAAGTACGGAATTCATTGTAATAGTAACATTATCTCCAATATCAAATAATCGATAATCCAATGTATCAAAAGTGACATTTGCTCCAATATGAGCATTTTTCCCAATTTTTATTCCTATCATTTTCAACAACTGTGGACGCATCAACTTTGATGATAGCCATCGACTCATAGATAAACGCAAGATCAAGAATCTTGGAATACGAGATAAATAATTAAGTTTAACAATTTCCATCTTTAACTATTCTTTTTAAGAAATTTATAAATTTGATAATATGGCAATGGCAGTACAAGTAAACGTTTCAAGAAACCTGTTTTCCATCTACTTTTTAGAAAATCTATTTTAAAAATAGTAGGATGAAACAGATAATATAGAAGCGACTTGGGTTTTGCGAGATTATAGTATTCCCCTTCATCAAAAAAACGAAAATCCGCAAAAAGTTTAAGTGTTTCAAAACTAGGATTCTGTCCTTCCTTTAATAGTTCTTGACATTGTTGTAACTTATCTTTTTTTTCTACATTTTTCTGTCTGTTGAAGCCAACATAATCCAACGCACCTTTTTGCACATTTCTAATACACTTAACCTCAGGCAACATCTGCCCCTCTATACAATATTCATAAGGATATCTTTGTGCAAAAACATTCCCATCCTCATCTCTTTTATATTTTTCAACAGAACCTTTTGTTTCTAAGAACAGCATTTCATATAGGCCTACAAAACAATTTCTGCAATCTTTATCGGTAGGATTATGCATAAAATCAAAAAGATATCCATGCATATTTAGAGTTGTATTTGTATCTGTAAGATTTCTTTTATAATAGCTAGCAACACCTGTATAATATCCATAAATATCTGCTTCTATTCCTATTTCCGCCAATGTAGTTTGAAGAAATCTCTGCATTCCTCCAGACCAACCAATATCGACGATTGCGAATTTTCCCTCTATGTTCTTTTCTTTGAGGTATTCTTTAAGATTTTCAAATTCTGACAATGATTTTTTTTCTATAGCCTGACTCAGTTCAGAATACATCTCCATAAGATTACTATTGCTCAACAGATCTTTTCTATAGAATGTTGTATGCAAATCGAACCCATACTTATGCAATAATTTTTGATAATCTGACGCATTAAGACCTACAGCATCAAAAATTGAAATTACTGGAATTAACATAGAGGGGGATAACATAGTCAGGAGATTCTCCAAACTATAGTTTTTCCAAAGAATAGGCACTCGTAAACTTCTTCTTGAAACTTCAAGATAATAGGTTTTAATGTCAGTATTCTCTTTGTACAATAAGTCAAAAGCTTGCTTCATCAAGTATCCGTCTCTTGAAAAGAAATATACCTTATCGATATGCTCTTTTCGAAAATTTTCATAGAGCCATTTACTATAACCTAACAGCAAAGGTCCTAATTTGTTCTTTCCAAATTGATAATATTTATCCATACCATTACATAATTAAGTAAGAATCAACTCCATTGAGTTTTGCCATAAGATAATCACTAATTGGATTATCCCCAATGTGTAGCATAGCCTTCTTTTTTATGCCGTTCTCGTTTCTCAACACTCTAAACAATCGACCAGAACGCTTCGTCTGCTGTTCTTTGCAAGAGACATAAAGACATTGCGGTTTCTTTATTCCATTACGTTTTAGTATATCAACGATTACATCTTTAGGAAGATACATATCTGACGTGATGAAAACTTTTTTAGAACTATCATTGACATATTGATTGTAAAGCATAACCATAGGAGTAATCGCAATACACTGCTCCAATTCAGTCTGTATTTCTAATTGTCTCAATGTCTTGCCTATACTATCCCCATAACAATCGGAAATACGCAGATAAATATCGTTTAGCGAAATCTCTTCGTTTTTCGAAGATTTTCTCGATAATATTTCTGCCATTATTCTTTGAGCTTTGAAATTGTGAATTTTAACTTCTGCCTTTCGATTATATTTCTGTTCTATTAAACTAAAAATTTCAGAAGGTTCCTTGCATTTTCTTTCAATTAACGTATCAAAAATATCGAACGATATATATTGATAATTTGCGCAAAGCTTATCCAAGGATATATTTTTCTGAATACATCCAACTGCCATTTTTATAATTTTATTGATTAATCTCATACTGTCTCAATCTTATATATTCCCTAATTTTGCGTGGCACTAAATGTTTAAGTTTCCATTTAATAAAGTCTAGATATAGTTTAGAAAACTTTCCGTGACGAAAAACTACATTGGCACACAAAATTTGCTGTTCACACCAATTACCCTGTTCAGAAACTCCATTTCCCTCATATATAGCAATCACAGTATCCATTTTTTTCATAACCTCCAAAGGCACTTGAAGGAAGAACAAATAATCAGAAATAATTATCTTTGGGGTAACTACATAGTAACCATACTCTTGATGCAGCTTGCGTCTATAAATGCAACTTTGATGAACTAGATGTCTTTCATTCTCGGTACAATACATATTAACCTTAAAACATCTTCCAAAACTTGTTTTCTTATACAAATCAGAATACAAGAAGGCAATATCATCTGGAATTTGCTCTTTAAAAATATTCTCCAAAACATTTTCATCGACAAAGACATCACCAGCATTCATCATATTCACCCACTCACCAGAAGCCATTTTGATACCTTTATTCATTGCATCATATATACCTTTGTCAGGTTCGCTGATTATACGAACAGCTCTATCCGGATATTCAGCAGCAATGCTTTTAGCGATAGCTACAGTGTTATCTTTTGATTTACCATCGACAACAATATATTCTAAATCTTTAAAAGTTTGATTTAGAACAGAACGCATAGTTCTTTCAATCTCCTTTTCTACATTATAAGAGATAGTAATTATACTTATTTTCATAATCTTGCTTTTGTTGGTTTTACATCAAAATATCGCTCATCAAATTTATGATAAAATGCACATAAATAAAAATACATCAGAATACAATTCTCCCAAAATTCATAACTAAAACTAATTCCCATGAATAATAAAAAGAACATCAATTTACCTTTATAACCTAGTGAAGATGAAAGGTAGGATGATGACTTTATAAGCCAATAATAGAAAAATGCACCATAAAAGATACCATATTTAGCTAATATTCCAATAATACCTTCTGAAGGTGCAACGATTACACTATGTTTGTAAAGTACTGCAGAAACATAAGAATTAGAAAGTTGGTTAAATCCTAGAAAGATATCATTGACAAAATTCATAAAACTAACGTATATGCCTGTGAAACGTTGTGGACACACAATTGCCATACCATCTTCTACACTATGATACTCTATTGAACCAAGACCCGCATCAAGATCCATCAAACCTTCTATCTTATCAGACATTATAGATAATCCCCATACAGTAGGAAATGCCAAAACAACACATAAAACAATAATAACTTTTGATAATTTAGATTTTTTATTCATTAAGACAAATAAAATCAAAACTACTAGTAATGAATATCCTGTAGTAGACAATGTTGTTAACAGTGATAGAAATAAAATAATAAAAGATTTGTTCTTTATATTAAATTTATTCCTAACTAAATTAAAATACATACCTAAAAGAATCCAGCAAGCAAACCTTCCTGGCTCCCATGTAAAACCTAAATTTCGTCTTATTCCCATCTGTATATGTGAGCACAACCCAAACAAAAAGCTATAAGTTTCAGTTGGAGGACTTGGTTGAATAACAGATATTGATCTCATAAAACTAACAAATGGAGTTCCTAAAATATTAGCAAATAACCATACAATCAATGATATGCTACAAAACATAATCAACATTTTCTCAAAATAATATAAGAAATCCTCTTTAGAATATATATTAAAAGCAACGTGTACTATTATAATACTATAGAAAGGAGGAAAGTTTATACCAATATATCCTCCATATTTAAAATAAGATACAATATTCCAAAGTATGTTTAGAAACAAAACTATCCACAAGGGCTTGTATGACTTGTGGCAGTATTTAATATAATAAAAAGCAAGTATTATCAAAAATGCAGGCATTAATATAGGGTTCTTTCCAAAATTAAAGCTTGTATAATCTGAAACACTAGCCACCCACATGAACATCATGAACATGTAGAATATTTTAGCAGTGTATGGAACCTTTGCTATTGAAATAGTTTTCATATAATATACTATTTTTTACCACGCTATCCATCTTCCAAAATAGAATTTCTTGAAAAAATCAAATACAATCCTATTATCGAACGATAAAACAACGTGACATATTTTCTTTTTTGATGCAGACATCGCATTCACAACTAGAATTAGCGTAATCTCGAAACCTTCCTAAGGTTACCTCCTTAACAGGTCGGCAATAATATTCCTTAACTTATTTTTTACCCTTCCCATATACCATGATATATTATATGGGAACGGTGCGTCCCTAGGTTCAAATGAAGCTATGCTAACATCTAAAGCTAAACGTTCCAAAGACTTTTTTGTTATATGCCTACCACTTATGAGGCCTGCAGCTCTAAACGTATTAAGCTGACGTGTACCATATACTTCTGGATGGTACTTTACACAATAGTTACCATAAGTTTCAAACTCAGAGAACAAACTTCCTCTCTTATCTGTAAAATCGCAAGCTAACATAATCTTCTCAACCCATGTACTTCCATTAGCGTTACAATTATCAGATATTGCATCCAACATCTCTTTTACAATAAGAGTATTAAACATCATATGCTCTGCTATAAAAGAAAAATCAACAAGTTTACCAAAGCCCAATATGCGATTCAACGTAATAAAATACGGTTCATGATACTCTATTTTTTTTGTAAATAGAGGCTGATTTTCATTAAAGAAAGACAAAGGACTCAAAGGAATAGTATCTGCATCCCATGTAAGATAATACTCCTTTGCCCATTTACTTTTAGCAAAGGCAAACTTCAGAAGTTGCTGGAAATACCATCCGACACAATTGGGCCTTCTCTCACCCTTCTTCTTCATACATTCGTGAACTATACCAAAGTTCAACTCTGGAACCAACTCATTCTCATCCAACAATTCCACATTAGGGAAAATGTGCAAATGACCTAATCGTCCAAAGTTATTCTTATTAGTCACAATATATATATTCTCACACCCAATTATAAACTTGTTTATATAAGTCACCACATGCTTTACGAAAGAGGTGTCCTTTCTTGCCACAGGTATGAGAACATCAAATTTTTTATTACTTTGTTCCATTTTTTACTATTTTATGATATACATTCATGATGGAATCTATGATAACATTCACATCATGTCGATCTTTTGATATTTCGATTTCCTTCTTACTTAACTGCTCAGCGAAAGCCTGATTTGTTCCAATCTTCTGAATGAAATAAGCTGTCTGATAAGCATCATTGGACGGAACTAATACGCCAGCTCCATTTTTCAAAAGCGTTGGAACTCCACCTACACCTTGTGCTACAACAGGCAAACCTATAAACTGTGCCTCACATACGCTATTAGGACTGTTGTCAATATAGCTAGGATGCATATAGACATCAGAATGCAATAATCTGTCAGCCAATTGGTCTGCATTGATTGTTCCTCGGCAATACACATTAACCGCCTGGCACTTGATTCCAGTAAATCTTTCTTGCATTTGAATCTCCGATACTCCATACACATTCCATTCGAATTCTATATCAGTATTTTCCTTAAGCAGTTTAGCTGCCTTCAATATCACATCAGCACCTTTATATACAGGAGAGGATATCGTAGATGTTATCAACACCTTTTTCTTTTGTGCATGATATTGCCATTTCTCAGATTTAGTTATAGCAGGACGCAATGCTTCAGAACAGAAAAAGTATTCTGCATTTGGAGATAACAATTTGGTAACACGTCTATCCCAATCAGTTCTACCAAAGAAATAATGAGTATTCTTAAATATCTCAGCTTCTCTTTTTGCCTGATAGGGCATCCAAGAATGCCATCCGTAATAGAGATTGTAGAATTTTCTAAAGTTAAAATTGAATGATTTCAGAATAGAATATCCACTCATACCAGCTGGACAATATGCATCATATATAGGATTGATAATACCCTGAATGTGCATTACAACTGGTATATCTGTATATTTAGCTATCAAGCCAAAACAGAGTTCACTTCCCCAACAATGGATTACGTCTGGCTGATAAGCATCTATCACTTTCCTGATAAGCTGGATATAATGCTCATCTATCTTCTCTTTACGAAACTTATTGAATCTCTTTTCCCACTTAGATACATATAAGGGATAATAGTGAACGCCATCACCATCCGAAGGAGAATCATCAGAAGAATATGGAAAGGCTATCGCCAAATCCAATCCACGCTTCACGATTTCACCCTGAAGTGTACCAATCCATCCACCATCTATCATAGATTTACGCTTATATAAAGCAGGATTACCAGACAACCATAATATTTTCATAATTTATAATAATATTTATTTTTAATCTTAATCAAAGAAATTACTTTCATTACACCAAGAGAGAATATAACTCCCACCAATGTATATACAATCCACCAATAATCACCTACATAATCACGAATCACCATATCATACAGATTTTTACTCGTATCAGCATTTAGCCCATAATGCCACACCAAAAATACACTTACAATTTTGAAGCCCAATACATGGAGTAGCAATATATAGAGTGAATTCTTACCAAGATATTGCAGTATCTCTGAAAGTTTTGGCAAAACTTTCATGATGACACGACTAAGGTTATAGGTGAATATAATACCTATTACCGTCATAAGTGGAAACACCAATGGGTAAGAAAAGGTGGCTGACATCACATCTATCCTTATAAACTTACTTGTCAACATCAACAGCAAAAAGGAAAGCAAAAGTAACCAAACAGTGCCCCCCCACTTCTGTACTACCTTATACTTACAAGCCACAAATCCCATATAGATAATAAAAGTTACTGTTAGCTCTCTGAATATTGCTGTTGGCAAAGGAAAGTTTAAATTCTGCAAAACTGTTACCATTGCGTATAATGCTACGAAAAACAACAATCTAAACTTTTCTTTTCTAATCCATAACATGATTGTATATACAAGAATACAACTGAAGAAAAGGCTCTTTAGAAACCATATAGGGCACAATATAGAATTATCAACTTGCTTGAAACCCAAAACCATAATAGCCATCTTCACTCCTTCCAGTCCAGGATAACGTGTCTCTGCCATGTAATGATTGACAAAGAAATCCTGTAGTCCCAATATGAATAATGTGAAAATAACAAACGGAAGCCAAAGAGTACGCAATTTACGCTTAATGTATTTTTTCTCATTTTCCAAGAACGATCCGGTATCTGTTATCTTCAAGAAATATCCACTCACAAAGAAGAACAACCCCATGTGAAACAGATACACGAAGTCAACAAATAGTCTCGGTGCACAATGTCCCAATACGACCATCAGAATGCCTAATCCTCGTACAACATCCCAAGTGTAATCTCTATAACTATTCATAATAAATGCTCTAAACCCATTTTAAATACATCATTATTATTAATAAGACTTTGCATAAAACATATTCATTATCTCATCAGTCTTAAAATTAAATTTTAATTCTTTTCTTGATGTTATCATATTTTTATTTTTGAATTCAATTTATATAACAGATATGATATAGTAATTGTGATTGCAATCCAGAGAACAATACTATTTATTCCTATATATGTCAATAGCGTATATCCCAGACGAATATGGGCGAGGTAAAAGAAATATGATATAGAACCTAGCCATAGAATAGCTTTCCCTCTCATTTCATACCTTGAATTGATAAAAGACAACAGATATAGAATCGCAACTCCCAAAGAGAAATCAAAAATGGCAATCTTACCTTCTTTAAATGCAGGTATAATTAATATAGCCATAAAGAGCCAACTAAGTTTAGTTCGCTTAGCAACAGCATGTCCAAGCATAAATGTCCAAACAAACCTATAATAATGTCCTTGTTCTGGACCAAAGTACCAATGCGCACAAAACCAATATACGATAAAAGCGCAACCTAACATTATAGTTTGGTTGCAATTTAGTTTTTCAGAGAGATATGTTACACAATAATAAATGGTATAAAACATAAGAATGCAGTAAACATACCAGTCTCCTCCACCTAATAAAGAAGGAAGAAGTGCAACAACGCTAAAACTATTTAAATCATGCAACAAATGTATTTCCTTAGGAAGCCATAATTGTTCTGTTTCAGCCAAAGTATAACTATCTGGCAATATTGCACACATTGCAAGGAAAATAACACAAGTGAGCAAACAAGGAATGAAGATTTTCTTTATACTCTTTCCCCACTTACTGAAATATTCATCAGATTTTATCTGTTTAAGCGACATTCCATAACCAGAAAAAAACATAAACCAAACCAAAGCCGTAGTAGCTGTAGTTTGCCATACCACCTTTGAGATACCCCAAGTCATATTCATATCAAACTTTCGTTGACCCCAATGTCCCATAAGGATGAAAACACAAGCTATACCCTTTAATGCTTGCGACATTGACTTGTCAATCACGAATGGTCGAAATTGCCCCCCCATATTAGGTTTTAACCCTTTTAAAAAGAGTATACCAAGGATGACAAATATCAACAAATACTCTATATCATATTGTGTAATCATAAATTCTATTTTTAAAGAAATTGTTCCAATTCTTTAGCCACAATAGTTAGTTAAACCGATAATATATTTTAACGCAGTATTGCCAAATCAAAAAGACTTATAATTTATGCCCTTTACCTTTTCTATTGTAACATTTGTAATCATAGATATCAACCGTTTATATTCTTTTATTTCAAATACTGCCTATAACCATTATCTGGCAACTTTTTAAATCCAGAGAAATATGCCTTATTGAAACATGAGAACCAAGTCCAAGACTTCTTTATTATAAGATAATACCAAGCATTATAAACATAGAAAGTTAGATATTGCTTAATCGATGCTCGTCCCTTCATATTAAAAATAGAGTTTCTCCAAAAACAATATCCTTTCCATAAATTAGGTATATTTACAATTTGTTTACCAAATAAGCTTTTTGCAAAAGTCATTCTATCCTTTGGATGAATATGAATAGCATCAATAATTGTTATTGGAGAGAAACCAGCATCTATAGCTCTTAGTCCGTAATTTTGTTCATCACCCCAAATGAAAAGCTGAGGTATAGGATAACCTATCTTTTCTATAAGTTTTCTAGAATAGAGAATTCCATTAAATGGACATGAATAACCTGGAACTATTTTATCAAATTTATCTTTCAATACATTTACGTCATAGCTTCCATAATAGTTAAATGCCAAAGATTCTGAATTTTCTTGCGCAATAACGAGTGGAGCAATATAATCATAATCTTGAAGATAGTTGACCAGATTTTCTAATTGTTTCTTATCAGCAACTCCGTCGTCATCCATTACCCAAACTGCATCAAAATTTTCCTTAGATTCATAGGCTGTTTTGATTCCATTATAAAAACCACCTGCACCACCTTGATTATCAGGAAGCAAAAGATATTGATAATTAATACCATTTAGCAATATATTATAATATCCGGTTTGCTTCACTAAATCTTTTGTTCCATCTGTAGATGCATTATCTACAATGATAACAGTATGAGGTTTGTATGCTTGTTCGTTTATTGCGTTCAAACAATTAATCAACAGGTCTTTGCGATTGAATGTAACAACAACCGCACAAATTTTATATTTTGTATCCATCATGCCACCAACAAATTGTCTAGATTAAACATGATGAAGTACTTATCATTAGAAGGATAAAAAGATTCATTGTTACCATTCTCCTTATCAATTACTCTAAATGTATCAGGATATTTATTTTGGTACTCATGCGCAATGGCAGAGGAATTATCCTTGCTACCATCATTCACAATCAGTACTTCCAGTTGCTTCATCTGTTCCTCTGGTACAATCAGAGAGTCAAGACATCTGCGAAGATAGTCTTGCATATTGTACGTAGGAATCACTATCGTTAATATCTTTTCCATATCGATTATTTTTCTTATTTTCTATTATCTAAAGGACATAGCAGGCTTCATGCCGCCAGCAGAAAAGTAGCTTAAAAATATAATAGCTGAAGACCATCAGCATGCCGAAGTCCAATGTATTATTTTCCAACTTAAATGTTCCAAATTTTGGAAACCAATGTATCATATAGAGAATGCAAGAAAGCATCTAATTTTGTCTTTGAGTTTTTGCTTTTTGGCAAATTTAATCTCTCTAACAACAATTCACTTTCTTTACTATCAGGCTCATCAACCAAACATCTGTATCTTTTAAGAAAAGCCATTGATTCGCTGCCCCAAACCATAGCAACTGCATAAATTGGTGAATAACAAGTTCGATAAATACCAGCAGTCAACTGTAAACGCTCATCCAACATATCTACCAAAACCGAATGGCGACTATCAGAATAGCCACAAACTTGCGCATCACCTAAAAGAGACTCCAAATACAAATTTACACGATATTGGAAATAACGTAAGAACTTATAAGGATAGTGAGCAACAACATCTGGTTTTAACTCTTGCCCCATAGTTGTATATTTGTCCAAAAAAGAAGTGAGGTTATCCTTTAGATCCTCTATAGCGAAGCCACGAACAGACAAGATCAAAGAATACATAAATCCTCTAATGGATGATTGCCCTACAGATTGATGCATGAGTATTCGACGTACGACAAATGTATCCAAAGCCTTAGATACAAGCGTTATCTTTTCTTGGATATCCTTTTGCAAATCCGACTGATTAACAACAGATAAATATAAAGGGTATGCTAAAGAAGAAGCTACGCCATATGGATTTTGAACAAAAATACTCGTATATAAACCGTTTGATGATGTTTCAGAAACTCGAATTGACAAGAATATACTTATATAAAAACTTAACTCATCTGTGATTAAACTCTCTATTTTACTATCAGAAGTCAATTTAAATAACTTCATATTGTTTTTTACCCAACGATGAAATCCAATACCGATAGCATCAATATCAGATGTGTCTTTTACGTTAATAAGATAACGACCTCTTAGCCAAGCTCTAAAAAAATCTTGCTCACAATCTTTATCTACAGATACCAAACGCTGTATATTCTCCTTCCATTTTTGATCACATCTGCGTCTTACTTCCGCATCTTTTATCTTTGAAAGGAGTAAACTCTTAAGCATTTCTGAAGAAGTAAGATTAAAACCTCGATCATTCATGGTCTCAAAAATGGTATAGGCATTATCATCAGAATAAGATAATATTTGCACTAACACCACTTTATTGAGTAGCCAATAAGAAAAAAGTATTATCTTATCGCTATCACGCAATCGTTCAGGAAAGAGATCCTCTATGTCTGAATATCGGCTCAGTATATTAATCTCTGATACACTCATATTTGTTCTATCAAAATCTACATCCTTAAATAGGAAATCCATAACCCTTTCACGACCTTCGATATTCAGATTATAAGACTCTTTTTTAAAGCTTCGCTTATATATAAGTTTTTCCAAGTCATCACGAGTGTCAGGAAAATGCTTTACTATATATATTAACAAAAGCGTAAGTGACGTAAGGCGTTGCTGACCGTCAATAAGAGAATACATCGTATGATGGCGACTAACAATATAGGGTCCCATGAAATATGGTTTATAATTAGGAATATCATCAATAGTATCACCATCCTTATAAGACTCATGAAAAGCAAAATCCAAGTCATATATAAGTTGTTCTATATGTTTCTTCTCCCATTTATATTCACGCTGGAAATAATCGATTACGTATCTATCCTCAAAAACCTGAGCAACGCTCATGCCTTGTCCATCAATTTTATTTTCCATAATTCAACTTTAATAAAAATCTGTAACCAATATTTTTAGTAATGCAAAGGCATGCTCATATATTTTCAGCATTGTACCATTTATTTCAACTTCCCCATGTACAGCCTTGCATCTCAAATCATAAAGTACATCTACAATAGCAGCAGCTAGAACCACGTAGTTATTGGTATAACTACAACTCTCTATCTTTATGCGACCAGAACTTATATCCTTAACATTTTTATGTATAACAGGTTCTATCGACTTAAACAATTCTAAAGCGACCTTTTTGTTGTCTCGTGACCAGTTATTCTTTTTGAACTCGTCCTTCAAATGACAGATATCATGCTTATTCAAATGAATCGTCTTTGCCTCATGAGTTGCTAAATTCTCTTTGATTACATCTATACTCTTTGCAGGTTTACCAAACTCGTTTCCATCTTTATAGCGCCTAGCCACGTATTTTATACCATCAACTATCTTTTGATTTTCAAAAGTAGTATTAGCTTGCATTTCTACAACACCAAACTGAATCGGTGTTTCTATGTCTGGGAAATTGCCATGTTTTAAAAGATTATCCAAACTAACAAATTCATGCTTAAATGATATGCCGTCATAAGATTTATTTTGGGGATCCAACAATTGTTTTATTTTTAGATATACCTTATTATCTGGATTTCTTTTGAAATACATGAGGCAATCTCTATCCTTCTGCAAACCAGTTGTAGATATATACCAAGCATTAAAAGGTATCCAATAAGATATTAACATGAGAGGATAACTTGGTTCTGTATATTCCGCCCATGACTTTATATTATTAACTTTTGCCATAATATAATCTTAAACTAACCTTTAGAACCTTTCCATCACCTTCTCGATGATTGGAGCCATGTCGTAATACTTATACTCAGCAAGTCTGCCTCCGAAGATGACATTCTCCTCCTTGTCGGCTAGAGCCTTGTACTGGGCATAGAGCTCGGAGTTCTGCTTGTCATTCACTGGATAATACGGTTCCATACCTTCCTTCCATTCTGTAGAAAACTCTTTCGAAATAACAGTCTTTGGGGTTTCATATACTTCCTGACCAAACATCTCAAAGTGCTTGTGCTCAATAACACGAGTGTAAGGAACTTCACGCTCGGTATAGTTCACAACTGCATTGCCCTGATAATTTGGTTTATCAATAATCTCTGTCTCAAAACGTACTGTACGATAGTTTAGTTTACCAAACTGGTAATTATAGAATTCATCTATCTTGCCTGTAAAAACTATCTTGTCAGCGATACCCTCCCAATAAGTGCGGTTTTCAAAGAAATCTACATTCGTTTTCGTCTCTACTCCTTCAAGCAAGCCATCAATGAGTTTGTTATAACCACCAACAGGGATACCCTGGTACTTATCATTGAAGTAGTTATTATCGAAGATGAGACGAACTGGTAAACGCTTGATAATGAAAGCAGGAAGTTCTGTACATTTTCGCCCCCACTGCTTCTCAGTATATCCCTTGATAAGCTTTTCGTAAATATCTTTTCCAATCAATACCTGAGCCTGTTCCTCCAAGTTACGTGGCTCTGTTACGCCATCAGCTTTCATGCGAGCCACAGCTTCCGCTTTCTGCTCATCAATCTTAGTCTGAGCTTCTTCAGGTGTGGTTACGCCCCACATCTGATAGAAGGTATTCATATTGAAAGGCAGATTATAGAGTTTGCCCTCGTAATTTGCCACTGGCGAGTTGGTATAGCGGTTGAACTCAACAATGGAGTTGACGAAGTCCCACACCTTCTTATTGGAGGTATGGAAGATGTGTGCTCCATACTTATGCACGTTGATACCTTCGATATTCTCACAATAGATATTGCCACCCAAGTGAGATCGCTTGTCAAATAACCAAGCACTTCTTGCCCTGCTTATGAGCAAGATGTGCAAATGTGGCTCCGTAAAGACCGGAGCCAACTATCAAATAGTCGTAATGATTATCACTCATAATTAAAAAATCTTTAGAGAGATAAGACAATATATCTTAGGATGAGCATCATCTAGAAAAATGATGCTCACCTATCTCCATATTGCGTATTAATATATTCCTCTTTTTTTTCTTCTATATGGTATCAGATTTGTTACCTTATAAATTCACCAATTCTCTTAAGGTCATCTGATATTCAGTTTTTCTTTCTGGCACAGCTACATAATGAATTGTAATATCAGGCATAGCCATCGGGGCGTAATGAACTTTTGACATTTCCGCTGTTATCACCTTATGCCCCTTTGTAAATAGATATTTGGAAAAATTGGCATCTTTACTCGTCAACTTGTTGACAGATATAAGTTGATTTTCTGTCGGTTCAAATGAAACTATTACTCCATGTATCTCCCAATCAGGCTGAGTCTGCAAGATACTCATCTGCGCCTTTAGCCTCAATACTGTTCCCATAATTTGCTCCTTAGCATGTGCTATTTGACTTGTACTAAAAGTACTTTTTAATTCACAGATAAAAAGACATTTTCTATTTTCTATCTCTGAAAAGAAAATACCATCGCAATTAAGCCTCATGGGGTCTGGACTTTTTGATTTTCCATAAAAAGAGACCGTATCTGCAGCAAACTCGCGTGGAAAGACATAACCATTTCCCCCAGTCACGATAAAATGTCTAAAATCAGATTCACTATTAGGTACTGGCTCTATCACCTCGCATGACTCTTCAAACAAAGAGGTAGCATACTTGGGGTATAATATTCCAAATTCCTCTAACGTTGCCTCCATATCAAGTCCTCCTTTCTATTATAAGTTAGACTCGATACCCAAGTTTTCCGCCAAATCAGTAATATCTGCCGACAGTTCCATTTGGCTTCTTACCGTGTTCTCAAAAGAACTGAAAGGAAGGCCTGTTGACAAATCTTGATTTTCTATGACCACCTTACCATCTTGACGCTTGAAATAGTAAGCACCTACCTGTTCAGTCTCCAGATACAGATTCTTATTAAACTGATGATCACTACAGAATTTCTCGAAAGCTTTCATAGACTTATTTCTAATCTTACCCAATAATAGCAACTGATTCATGCGACCCAGGAGATAATCACTATGGGTAGTCATCTGGATGAGCATACCCTTGTTACAACAGCGAACCAACATATCCATCACGAGAAATTGCTTCTTAGGATGCACATGAGCTTCTGGTTCCTCAAAAAGCAGACTATTATACTGTCTATTCTTTCCATTTTGTAACATCAGTAAGAATGGCATCAGCTCCTTTACTGAAGAGGCTGCTGCAGATACAGGTATCTTTTCACCAGACTCAAACAGCAAGAACACACTACCATTTTCCAAGACGATCTCACCATCAGCCAACTTTGCGATATAGTTGGCATAGAATTGATTGTCTGGGCTGATAATTCTGGAAGGAGTCTTGAGATCGTCGAGCTGAGCCAAGAAATCACGATACATACCAATAGGCGATGTAGTGTTAGCTCCCATAAAGGCAGCTCTAGCAGGTGGTAAGATCAAAGGGCGCAGATAATTTTTATCAAAGTATAATTGTGCCAAATAGCCATGAAGGCTAAAACTCATCATCATGACATTGTCCTCCAAATCAAGGGGAAAAACATCTATATCATCATTGATACTAAAGCGAGTAAATCCAGACGCATCCTCATCATGCAACCTTTTGATTGCAATATTCATGTTATCGTCCTGCTCAAAAACATAATTAACTTGACACTCAAAATTATTGTTACCTAACAAATAACCAAGAAATGCAGCAGTATTTTGATTGAGCCACATTCTGAAATCCTTGAATTTAAAAGTAAGTTCTTCCTTTGCGCTCCCATTCAACTTCATTGTGATAAACTCTTGAAGTCTAATAGGAGTCAATGAAGTAACTAAGTTATACCACAATAATGCGGTATAGCTCTTACCTAATCCCGATTCACCCGTATAAACCATAAAAGGCTTCAGTTCTATCTCAGAATCAGTAATAGGTCCTAACTTATCTATTATTATTCGGATATTCATATAGCAATGTTTTAATGTCTCAAATACCTTGCAAAGATAGAACTTTTAGGTGAGAAGACCAAATTTTTTTTGCTAAAAAACTTATTTTCGAGCAAAATGGATATTTTTTGTGTCTTATGCACCATATTTAAGTACATTAATACCTTAGATATTCTCACAATAGATATTGCCACCCAAGTGAGATCGCTTGTCAAATAACCAAGCACTTCTTGCCCTGCTTGTGAGCAAGATGTGCAAATGTGGCTCCGAAGAGACCGGAACCAACTATCAAATAATCGTATTTTTGATTAATCATATTATTGTTATTTTCTAAAGTATTTATGATATCTGTATGACAACGAACCGATGATTCTATCACACAAATATGCAGTTTTAATCTTATTCGCTTTTGCTAAACTAAGATACAATCGTTCACGACATTTAAGTGTCGGCAAATCCTTTGCTGCAAATAGTTTTTTAATAGGCTTTGAATTATAAAGCAAATCCTTAACTTTATGATATTCAGTATCATCAATACTGCTTTTATATGTTTTCATATAATCAAGAACATCTTTCATTCTCAGAAAATAAAACTTTAACGCAGCATTAGTCAATCTTTCATCTTGGATTTCACCTAATCGTGAACAAATACTTTCAATAGCCCAAATTATACGAATAGGCATCAACGGATTATAGTTTACACCTCTCGTTGCGCTATTTTCACTCTGATAAAAATGATATACAGTCGTGTTTATATAAACAACCTTTTTTATCAATTGAATATATTGTATGTTAAAATCAAAATCATCCCATATCCACAATTTATTATTAAAATGAATGTTATTTTCTCTGATTATAGACGCACGGTACATTTTTATCCAAGTCGCACCCAATTCTGGCATATGAAAACCAAAATACTTATCACTTAATTCATCTAGGATCTGACAAGGAAGTAATTTTACTTGTTCACCCTCAATAATATTTTTTGAAGCTTTTGGCCATTCTTTGTGAATAGATGGAGATGATGGAAAAACCATGTCATTAACACAAACAGAAAGATCAGCTTTCTCTTCATTTACTGCATAATACAATTTCTCAATATAATCATCGTCCATGTAGTCGTCAGCATCAGCAAACGTCAGATATTCACAACTTGTATTATCTAGCGCAGTATTTTTTCCACCAGAAGGACCTATATTTTCTTTTAAAGTTATAACCTTTATACGACTATCTTTTTGAGCATACTCTTCTATAATCTGTGGACTATTGTCAGTTGAAGCATTATCAACAACAACAATTTCCAAATCTCTGAAGGTCTGATTGCATACACAATCAAACCAACGGGACAACCATGGTCCCTTATTATATACAGAGGTTAATATACTTACTTTCATCTTTTCTATTTTTTAAATTTTGAAATAGCTATTTGACAGAACTTATATGCCATTTTATCCTTTAATACTAGCAATATCAAGGCATAAGTAATAGTACAAGAAATAATTTGCATAAATAATGACATGAAGGAATGTACCCCAATGTATTTAGAGAAAAGTACTCCACAAACTATCATAATGAGACCAGCGAAGATTCTTTTGTAACTTTTCCCCCAAATGAGACTAAAACTCATATATCCTTTAGCATTATATACGTATAAGAATGATATGAAACTTTCACCTACCAGTGTTCCTATGATAGCACCAATTGCTCCAAAATATGGAATCAGCATAATGTTAATACATAAATTGAGTATGGAACCATATATTGTCATTCGAGTAGACTTATTTATCATACCAGCCGGAAGATAATAATGAGATCCCAAACAGGTACTTAGACTAATAACAAAGATTAGGGGTGCCATTAAACACAACATGAATTTTACAGGTTCATAACCTGGTCCGAAGAAGATAGGGACAAAATCCTTTGCTACAGCTATAATTCCAAATATACATCCCCAACTTACAATCAAGATACAATCCAATGAATCTGAAATTCTTTGATGTATCTCTTCATATTTTTTTGCTTCAAACAAATAGGATAAACGGGCTGTCATAATACTATTTAAAGCTGCAAACGAAACCGTTTTTGCTATATTGATGATCTTTGTTGCTTGCTCGTAATATCCATTTTGGAAATTATCATTTGTTATAAAACCAATTAAGACTTTATCCAGAACAGTATATAGAGAGATAGCTATCGTGATAACGAAATAACTCATCGTTTCTTTCAGATGATGAACTAAGTGGAGTTCATGTATCTTAAAACCTTCAATTAATTTTGGCAGATATGTCCACATTGACAAATTACCTAACAATTGAATGAAGGAATTCATTATCATATAGAGAAACAAATCTTCCTTCTGTTTTACAAAAACAAAGAGAAGTATGATACCAATGAATTTACATATTGTGTTACGAATTACAGTATAACTAACTTTCTCAATACCTGTGTAAAACCAAGATATATCTGCCATTGTTGCAAAAAGCAACGGAGTTAATGCCCAAAAATAATATTTATATGTAGTACTTTCATAAATCAGCACCATCCAGCAAGCTAAACATATAAGAGAAGAAATACATGTAATAGAAACTATCCCCCAAAAGGCATTGCTCATTTTTGACTTATCATCTCGTAATCTTGCAATTTCCCTAGTACCATAATTCATAGTTCCCAAAGCACCAACCATAGTGAAATACATCATGATAGATGCAGTATAACTATATATACCAACACCATCTGCACCTAAAACTCTAGCTACATAGGGAGCAGTAATAAGTGGGGTTATCAAATTCAATATCTGATATGATAGACTATAGATATAATTTTTCTTTAAACTGATATTTGCCATATATTATTTTATTGCATTCATGCCACTTAACAAGCTTTGGTTACTCCAAAGATATCCCCATTCTCCAAATCGTCCGAAAGGTTCTATACCTACAGATTTAAGATAGCTTCTCACTATCTCCCGACTATCATAAATATTCTGATTGAAGATTACGTTGGCATACTTTTCGAAACCGACATGAGTAAAGAGTACATCTTCCTGTTTTATTATACCTAATTCAACCAACTTTCCTACAGTTCCATTCAAAAGCTGTTTTTCTGTGTATTCACCCTCCTTACAATATACTTCCATTTGCAAAGACGAACAACCTTCAGGAGCATTCATTGGTGATTTTAATGATGGGGAATAGACTCTTGCTGCCAGAATATCCTCATCATAGATATACCACCACAAGTATGGAGGAATATTCTTAGTCTTTAATGCAATAGATACATGATAACCAGAGGTACATTTCAACTTACTTATTGCTATCTTTACATCCTCAGGGATATCATGCAAGAGGTGACTATATTCAGGCAATGGAATAGAAGAATAAAGCTTATCGTATTGATATACATAGCCATCTTCTGTCTTTACTTCTTTTTTCTCTGTGTTAATTGCCACAACCTTTTGATTGTATCGAATGTCAGTACTATCTGCCAAAGAACTAAAGAAATGCTTAAAACCTCCCGTCTTTGGATAACGCATCTCCTTTGCGTAATAAGTAACAGGTGTATCTGCGGTTTTAGATCCCTGGATTACTTCCTCTACAGATGGCTGATATACTCGCAGTCCTACCCATTTGGTTTCCAAATCCTTTGCTTCACACATCCAATACTTTTTGGTGTAAACCATTGGGAAGTGTTCGGCAAAGTAATCTCCAAACTGCATTCTTAGCCATTGCTCATAATTGGTAATCTGAGACATATCTACTTGTGGACGAGCCAAGAAATCGTCTATGATTTTCTTTTTCTCTTGCTCATCCAATGGAAACAGATTATTTTGGGCAGGATGTTTAATCCATTTTCTGTTATAGATATTGTAAGGATTAGGGATATGAGTAATGATGTTACCAGCAGATGAATTAAAAATCTTCAATACTTCCTCTTCCTTAGCAAAGGAAAGATGAACAAAGCGATCAAAGGTAAAACCATCAATAGTAAAACATCCACACAATCCGCCAAAAGTATCATCCTTTTCCAGAATGATAGGTTGTATGCCTTTCTGCTTACAAGAATAAGCTGCTCCTAAACCAGAAATACCTGCTCCCAATATAATTGTCTTATTCATAATTGATTTGATTCTTCATTTTTAATATTCCATCCTTCAACGAAATCTTAGCTTTCCATTCTAACATAGATATATTCTTGGCTATCGGAGCAACGGCTTGCATCGTATCCCTGTCGCGATATGGACGTCCACCCCAATTAATATTGCATTTCTTGCCATATACATGCTCCATCATAGAAGCAAGTTCTCTGATAGTAGTTCCCCTTCCGGTACCGATATGAAATGACTCACCATTCTTTATATCAGATATTCTTTCCACATTCTCTACTACATGAACATAAAAGTCACACAAATCATCAACATGAGTGAAATCAAGGATTTGCTCACCAGCTGTCATGTCAACAGATTCCTTACTATCCATAGATTCCAAAATATAATCCATTAGTCGTTTGACTGTCGGTTTTCCTCCGTATATAGTATAAGGAATGACGTTGATGTACTTGAATTGACAGAGTTGCGAATAATAATCTACAAATACACGAAATGCAGTCTTTGTTGCGGTATAAAGATATGCGTCATTTATTGCTTCCGTTCCAAATCTATATTCTGCAAAACTTCCTGTATTAACAAACAGTTTCAAGGATTTACATTCTTTCAGTGCATCCAACAACTGGATACCATATAATATATTCGACTGCACTAGCGGCTGAATAATATCTGTATCATTGCGTGATGTAGAAAGACTAGCTAAATGCAATACTATCTGAGGATTGAAGGCTTTAACACTATCCCAATCTTCTGCCTCTTTAAATAAGACTGATAAATTAGGAAAAAGAGCATGTGCCCTATCTACATTTCTACAGAGAACTAATATTTCCGCTTCCGGACATTTATCTACGAGCATCGGCATGAGGTTCTGACCCACAAAGCCTGTAGCTCCAGTAATCAGTATTCTCATGCTGCACATAAATAAAATAGTTTAACATATTCTAAAATGGGGGGGGTAATTTGAGTATCTTTTTTCAAGATTTCAATTCCCTGAGTTAAAGAGATTTTAGATTTCCAACCTAATAGCCTTATATTCTGCTCAATCGGTGCAACAGCATGCATAATATCTTGCTCAGAATAAACTCTACCACCCCAATTTGCATTCATTTTCTTTCCCCAAATCTCTTCCATCTTAGATGCAACCTCTCGAATAGAATATCCTTTTCCTGTTCCCAAATGAAACTGGTAAAAAGAATCTTTCAATTCTGGTAGTTTCTGCAACAACGTATAGAAGAAATCAGCCATATCATCAACATGAATGAAATCAAGAATCTGTTCACCCCTTGTAAAATCAACGGGTTCGCTGGCGGAAAAAGAATCAATCATATAATCTATTACCTTCTTATAGGCATTATATCTACCATAAGGAGAATAGACAACAACATTAATCCAATTCCACTTAGAAATGGATTGATAATATCGGATGATTGGACGTTCTGCAGTTTTTGTTGCAGAATACAAGTTGTTAGGATGATATTCCCCATTTCCATATCTGAATTCTGAAAATGTACCTATGTTGATGAAGTTCTGACTCTGAGTATTACTCAATGCCTCCAACAAAAATGTGGTAAACGAAATATTGGCTTCCACCAGTTTATTTACATTCTCAAAATCATGACGGCCTGTGAAGAATGCTGCCAGATGCAAAGTAACATCTGGGTTAGCATTCTTTACTTGCTCCATCCAATCAGAAGACTGGGTAGTTATCATTTCTACAGATTCGTTGCCAAACAAAGTCTTTGCCTTATCTAGGTTTCGGACTAAAAGAACCAAATCATTTACACCCTTACTAATGAGATAAGGTATCAACGTCTTGCCAACGAAGCCTGTAGCTCCAGTAATCAGTATTCTCATACGTTGAAATTATAAGGAATCTCTGACAAATCAACCCTTGATGCCTCTGAATCATCATGAACTTCCGGTATAATATCCATCAGCATTGATGTGCCCTCACCTACTCCTGCAAAAGCCATCCAGAGACCTGGCTGAACCGTTAAACGCTGGTAATTATCCTTTGGTGAAAGGATAATCTCTTCAAACTGTCCTTTTGTCTTACTGCCTTCACGGTCATCGTAAACAACAAACTTTACAGCACCAACAGGTACAACGATGTTCAGCACCATACGATTATGTCGCTTCCAGCCTTTCACCATGCCATGTTTGATTTCAGAGAAGTAAGCTTCTCCAAAACCAACATATCCTTCATCTGTACTATGAATGGCATGAAATATATCACCCTTAGGAACAGCAATGTGCTTCATCGGATGTAATTCTACTCCTTCTATCATATTATTTTGTCCAATTTAAGTTCTGACTTTCAGCTTCCTTAGTATAATATTCAATCTGCTTCTTGGTCAAATCGAACATATCTACGTTTTTGCCCTCATAGAATGCTTTGTACCACTCTGCAATGATATGTACACACTGCTCATAATGTAAAGTTGAATGCCAATTGAGATAAGCAAGAGCCTTATCACAGTTCAATTTCAAAAGGGTAGCCTCCTTGAACGGTACATTACCTGTCAGTTTGGAAGCCTTCTCCTTATCCAATCCCCACTCTTCTGCCAAATCCTGCGTCAACTCGAACACTGTCTTTGTCTGTTCTGCACGAGGGCCAAAATTATAAGCCTCTCCATTCTCTGACTTATTCTCATAGAGATATTGTCCCAAAGTAAGGTAACCACTCAGAGGTTCCAATACATGCTGCCAAGGACGGGTAGCCTTAGGACAACGGATTTCTACAGTTTCTCCCTTAGAGAACGCCTTAACACAATCTACTATGATACGGTCTTTAGCCCAATCACCACCACCGATAACATTACCTGCACGAGCTACGCCCAGCTTGATGTTTGGCATATTCTGGATGAAAGAATACCAATAGCAACGGATAGCTAATTCTGCTGCACCTTTTGAACCAGAGTAAACATCCTTGCCACCGACCTCATCAGTCTCGCGATAGCCCCAGATCCATTCTACATTATTATATGCCTTGTCTGAGGTAATCAATACACATGTACAATTCCAATCAATATTTCTGATTGCTTCGAGTACAGATGTTGTGCCAATCACATTTGTTGTCATTGTATCAAATGGATCTTTGTATGAAGTCAACACCAATGCCTGAGCTGCCAAATGGAAGATGAAGTCAGGCTTCACTTCCTGTACATAAGCGTTCATTGCCTCTTTGTCACGGATATCTCCAAACTTATGGTGAATCTTATCATTCAATTTACATACATTGAACATTCCAGGTTCTGAAGGCACATCGATAGAATAGCCATAAACCTCAGCACCCAACATAGTGAGCCATGTAGAAAGCCATGAACCTTTAAAACCTGTATTGCCAGTAATCAATACTTTCTTTCCTTGATAGACGTTATTAAATGCCATATTATTTATTTTTAATTGATTTATAAAATTGATGATTTAGGGACTTCTCTTTCCCATTTCTTCCATGGAGCAGTATTGGTTTCCAATAACTTCTCCAACATATTCTTCTCACGGATGTTATCCATACACTGCCAGAATCCTTCATGGACATATGACATCAACTGGCCTTCTTTTACCAATTGTTCCAATGGTGCTTTCTCGAAGACGCAGTCATCACCTGTAAGATAATCAAAGATTTCTGGCTGCAAAACCATATAACCAGCATTGATAGGTGCACCATCGGTGATATTCTTCTCACGGAAGGACTTGACAGCATTATCACCACCAATATTGAGTACACCCTTCTCTTGCTTCATCTTAACAGCTGTAAGGGTAGCAATCTTTCCATGTGACTGATGGAACTCTAGGAGTTTGTCTATATCTACATCACAAACACCATCACCGTATGTCATGAAGAAAGGTTCGTTACCCACATATTTCTGCACACGCTTGATACGGCCACCAGTCATGGTGTTGTAGCCAGTATCGACTACCGTCACCTTCCAAGGTTCCAACTCGCTTTGATGAATAGTAACCTCATTAGTCCCATTCCGCCAATCGAAACTCACATCGCTGTTATGAAGGAAGTAATTGGAGAACCATTCCTTGATGTATTCCTGTTTGTAACCTGCACAAATGATGAATTCATTGTGACCATAATAAGAATATTCCTTCATTATATGCCAAAGAATTGGCATTCCGCCAATCTCAATCATTGGCTTAGGCTTAAACTGGCTTTCTTCGCTAATGCGGGTGCCAAAGCCTCCTGCTAAAAGTACTACTTTCATAGCTTCTTTATTTTTAGAATAGAATTTATTTTCTATAGAATATAAACTTAATATACTAACCTAATCCTTTAGAAGATAACTAATAAAGGATTTGCCTTTTGGGGTTAAATGATTTTTAAGAACATCAACAGGATTTCCATCAGTTTTAAGAGAAAAACTTAGTGTATTATCATTAACTAATCGCTCTCTAGTCAAAGCATATAATGAATCCTTTATCTGTTCTTCATTGATTTGAAGTAAATCTTTGAGAGTCCATACTAAATCATAATTTTTCTCTATTCGATACACTCCAGAACGTTTACCATTTTCCAGATTCAGATCCTTCAAGACATATCCTTTTGCTTTATTAGCCAACTCTGGCTGATATAGAACTTTTAAAATGGTTAAATCGTCTTTTTCCAACCGTGACAAAATATTCATGTATTTCTCTGTAATATCATAATCTACTGTATCTTTAAAGATGCTATTCAATAGAATATTCTTGAAATACATCCTTTTGTCATCATTTCGTTCATTTGCGACTTGATTTACAGTTTGCTCAAATATATCAAGAAAATCATCATTCTTCACATATTCCTCATTAATGCTCTTTTGTGATTCATAGCTACTTATTTAATTAGATTACATCATAGCCATTCATACTAACATTGCTTTATGTAAAGC
>ERZ1023888.72-NODE-72-length-33072-cov-15.030257_pt1 | contig 33072 bp, 30 predicted proteins | sample MGYA00380396_ERZ1023888 | MGnify/ENA primary metagenome ERZ1023888 (study PRJEB33179, sample SAMN07448998) | human gut metagenome | biome: Human-gut; feature: Human associated habitat; material: Faeces | host: Homo sapiens | place: India: Bhopal | collected... | reverse complement strand
TTTGCTTAAAAATGGATTCTACCATCGCTTTTTCAGAGTTACAGCACTTTTTGCATCCAAAATAAGGCAAATCCGACCACTTTTTGATCAGCCAATCGATTTCCTCAACATGTAGTAGATCACAATCCCGGCAACCACAAGTCCGCCGCCAAAACGACGCAATAAATTATCCGGTAGCTGGCTCAGGCTGGCGACCATCTTGCTCCAGGCGCGCGGATAAAGCAGCGGGCCAAGCCCTTCGAGTACTAAAACCAGCGCCAGCCAAATGGTGGAGTTCATCGTCAACCCTAATTGAAAAGTATCATTGCCGCCCTCGCGGGCGTCATCGGCCAGCATGGTGAATTCATTCCCTCATTTCACATTGTCCCGTATTTCAGCTTCATTATGAACCAGAAAGGTGAAACAAAATTCACAACTAATTGTATTGCTGGATATTTTTTAAATTGTAACTATGCCATCGCGTACTACAACCCGGTACGTCTACTTAATCAGGAAGATTATGATGAGAGAGTTAACCGCATTTGAAATCGAAAATGTGAGCGGCGCAGGCTGGTTACAGGATGGTCTGGCGGCCTTAGGCAGCAAGGTCGGCGCAGCCGCATGGACGATGGGCACCGATGCCCTGAGCATTAACCTGCCGCTGCTTGGCACCCTCAATCTGGCCGACCTGGCGCCGGACCTGGGCAAAACCCTGGGCGAAAGCGTTGGGTCGACTATCGGCGGCACCATCGAAAGTGCGCTGGCAGGCCTGCCGGTGATCGGCGGCCTGCTGAACAAGCTACTCGGCAACTAATTCCCGCCCTCGCAGCATGAAAAAAGGCGCCTGTTTCAGGCGCCTTTTCGCATTATTACTTCAGGTTTACACCTTCTCCGGCTTATTTACGCGCCGAATCCGGTGAACGCATATAGCGGAAGAAATCGCTGTCCGGACTCAGGACCATCACATCCTGATTGCTCTGGAAGCTCTTCTCATAGGCACGCAGGCTACGGATAAAGGAGTAGAAGCCTGGATCCTGGCTGAACGCGTCGGCAAACAGTTTCGCTGATTCCGCATCACCTTCACCACGCAGGATACGGCCCTGGCGCTCGGCTTCCGCCAGCGTCTTGGTGACTTCATAGTCCGCAGTCGCGCGCAGTTTTTCCGCCTCTTCCTGACCCTGTGAACGATGGCGACGAGCAACCGCTTCACGCTCCGCGCGCATACGGTTATAAATCGCTTCCGACACTTCTGCCGGCAGGTTGATCTGTTTGATACGTACGTCGACAACTTCGATACCCAGCGCCGCCATACTGTTCGGGTTGATCACCTGCACTTTACCGTTGGTTTCGGCTTCTACACGCTCTGCCGCTTTAGCAATCGCGTCGTCAGCCGCCGGGGTGCTAACCTCATCTTCCGTACCGGCCGAACCCGAGTTCAGCGCATCACGCACTTCCAGGGTCAGGCGACCACGGGAGTCGGTGACGATATCTTTCACATCCAGACGACCAATTTCAGAACGCAGACGGTCAGAGAATTTACGCTTCAGCAGCACCTCGGCCTGGGAGACGTCGCCGCCGCCGGTTGCCAGGTAGTAACGGCTGAAGTCGCTGATGCGCCACTTGATATAGGAGTCGACGATCAGGTCTTTCTTCTCTTTAGTAACGAAACGGTCAGCCTGGTTGTCCATGGTCTGAATACGCGCATCCAGCATCTTCACCGATTCGATAAACGGGATCTTGAAGTGCAGGCCTGGCGCATACACCAGCGGCTTGTTTTCGTCGTCGCGCAGAACTTTACCGAAACGCAGCGTGATACCGCGCTCGCCTTCTTTTACGACAAAGACAGACATGTAGAGCACTACCAGCACGATGACAATGATCGCGATAACAGATTTACGCATCGTTATTCCCCCTGACGCTGGTAGTCGTTACGCTGCGCGTTAGCGCGGCGTTGGTCCATAATGCTACCCCCGGTTGAGCTCGAGGTTGATGAGGTGCTGGCGCTGCTTGAGCTGGATGCTGGCGGCAGGCGCAGCAGATCGCTGGCGTCACTGCTATCGCTCTTTGCTGCCGGCGCAGCGGCGCCTTTCAGCATCTGATCCAGCGGCAGAACCATCAGATTGCCGTTTTTGCTGTCATTGACCAGCACTTTACGGGTGTGGCTCAGCACTTTTTCCATGGTTTCGATATACAGACGCTCGCGGGTAATTTCCGGCGCGGCTTTGTATTCCGGCAGGATCTTCGCAAAGCGAGCCACTTCACCCTGGGCTTCCAGAACGGTCTGGGTCTTATAGGCGCGTGCCTCTTCGAGGATACGCTGCGCCTGACCATTCGCCCGCGGCTGGACTTCGTTGGTATACGCTTCCGCTTCACGAATGTACTGCTGCTCGTTCTCACGCGCGGCAATGGCATCGTCAAACGCGGCCTTCACCTCTTCCGGCGGACGCGCCGTCTGGAAGTTGACGTCCAGCAGAGTGATACCCATGTTGTACGGGCGAATCGTCTCTTCCAGCTCACGCTGGGTATCGCTACGGATCACGGTACGACCTTCGGTCAGAATGCGATCCATGGTATATTTGCCGATCACGCCGCGCAGCGCGCTGTCGGTGGCCTGACGCAGACTGTCGTCCGCGCTGGTCACGCTAAACAGATAGCGCTCCGGATCGGTGACGCGGTACTGCACGTTCATCTCAACGCGCACCACGTTTTCGTCAGAGGTCAGCATGACGCCGGAAGCCGCAAGTTCGCGCACCGACTCCACGTTCACCGCCTGAACGTTATCGATAAAGGTCGGTTTCCAGTTCAGGCCAGGCTCAACCAGATGGCTGAACTTGCCAAAACGGGTGACCACGCCGCGCTCGGCCTCTTTAATGGTATAGAAACCGCTGGCCGCCCAGATAATCACTGCCGCCGCGGCAACGATGCCGACAATACGCCCGCCCATCGGTCCGCGAGGCCCCTGCGCGCTATTGCCGCCGCCCAGTCCGCCCTTGCCGCCGCCGAGCCCGCCAAGTTTTTTACTTAACTTGCGGAAGATATCATCCAGATCCGGCGGCCCCTGCTCGCGACCGCCTTTATTGCCATTTCCCTCAGAGTTGCCGCCAGGTTTGCTGCTCCCCCACGGGTCGCGGTCCTGTCCGTTATTACCGGGCTGATTCCACGCCATGTATATGCTCCATATTTGTTTTTGATATCCCCACAGGGGTCAATATCTTCAGGCAAGCTGCAAGGTTAAACCACATAGTCAACAAGCGTTGGCTCTTGCTTACAGAGGCGCCGCCAGTCAACGATCGGCATGCGCACCTGCAGACTCACGCTGCCGTCATCCTCCATCCACTCTTTTTCTATCGCCTGAAGTTGATAGAAACGGCTTCTCAGTCGCCCTTCTTTCGGCGGTAAGCGCAGCGTATGCTGGGCCACTTCACCGGAAAGACGCTCCGTTAATGCCTGAAAAAGCAGTGGTACGCCAACCCCGGTCTGGGCTGAAAGCCAGACCCGAATCGGTTTATTTTCATCGTCGCGATCGATGCGCGGTTCAAAATCGTCAAGCATGTCGATTTTGTTCATCACCAGCAGCGCCGGGATCTCATCGGCCTCAATTTCAGCGAGAACCGTATTTACCGCATCAATGTTTTCCTGCACGCGGACATCCGCCGCGTCAATCACATGCAGCAGCAGCGTCGCCTGACGCGTCTCCTGCAACGTCGCTTTAAACGCGGCTACCAGATCGTGCGGCAGGTGGCGAATAAAGCCGACGGTATCGGCCAGCACCGTTTCGCCGACGTCAGGGACGTCAATGCGGCGCAGCGTCGGGTCCAGGGTGGCGAACAGCTGGTTCGCGGCATAGACCTCGGCGGCAGTGATCTGGTTAAAGAGCGTTGATTTTCCGGCGTTGGTATAGCCCACCAGCGACACGGTAGGAATATCGGCTTTCGCACGCGACCGCCGCCCCTGCTCGCGCTGTTTCTCGACTTTTTCCAGCCGCGACAGGATCTGCATGATACGGTTACGCAATAAACGGCGGTCGGTTTCGAGCTGGGTTTCACCCGGGCCACGCAAACCAATCCCGCCCTTCTGTCTTTCAAGGTGGGTCCAACCGCGGACAAGGCGAGTCGCCATATGGCGCAGCTGCGCCAGCTCGACCTGCAATTTCCCTTCATGGGTGCGCGCGCGCTGGGCGAAAATATCTAAAATAAGACCGGTGCGATCGATAACCCGGCATTCGCACAGGCGTTCCAGGTTACGTTCTTGCGCCGGACTCAGGGCATGATCGAAGAGCACGACCGAAGCGCCGGTCGCTTTAACGGCTTCCGCAATTTCGACTGCCTTACCTTCACCAACAAAATACTTCGGGTGCGGTGCTTTACGGCTACCGGTAATCACCTGCATTGCTTCGACACCGGCGGAAGAGGCCAGAGTTTCAAACTCCTGGAGATCTTCCATATCTTTGTCTTGCGAAAAATAGATGTGTACCAGTACCGCCTGCTCACCGGCGTCATAACGGTCAAACAAGCGTAAACCCCTTATAAAATACCAGCGGGGAACGCAGAAAACCTGGCTCCCCGGCGTGGAAAAACAGCACTGGCCTTATTCGGCGTCGTCGCTGTCTTGTTGCGGCGCAGAAGAACCCTGCGCGCTACCACCGTGGTGATAGTTACTGGAACCGCCGCCAGCATTGTTGCTGTGGTGAGACACCGGGCGAGACGGGACAACAGTAGAAATTGCGTGCTTATAGACCATCTGGCTGACCGTGTTCTTCAACAGGATCACGAACTGATCGAAAGACTCAATTTGCCCTTGCAGCTTGATACCATTCACCAAATAAATAGAAACCGGAACGCGTTCCCGACGCAAAGCGTTCAGGAACGGATCTTGTAAAGATTGCCCCTTAGCCATTCTCTCTTTTCCTTATATGTATGCTTGTTTTGTACTCAGAACCTTACGATTCTCAAAAAAAATTACGCACGATACCGTTTAATTGTACACGTTCAGTTCTGGCTCGCACCAACAACCTGTAATACTTTGTTGAGCGCTTGTTCAGGTTGTTCACTGTCTAACCAGTGCACACCTTCCCAACCGCGCAGCCAGGTGACCTGACGTTTGGCTAACTGTCTCGTGGCGCAAACACCTCGATAAACCATCTCATCATACGGGATCTCGCCATTGAGATATGACCACATCTGGCGGTATCCGACACAACGGATGGAAGGCATGTCCGTATGCAAATCTCCGCGGGCAAAAAGCGCCCGTACTTCTGCTTCAAAACCTGAAGCTAACATCTGATGAAAACGCTGTTCTATGCGTTGATGGAGCAGTTCACGGCTCGCCGGGGCGATGGCGAACTGATGCACCTGATATGGCAGAGCGTCTCCTGACGTTTGCGTCAGTTCCGTTAAAGTTTTACCCGAAATGAAAAAAACTTCCAGTGCCCGGGAAAGCCTTTGCGGATCATTTGGATGAATACGCGCAGCAGCCACGGGATCGATCTCCTGTAATTGCTGATGTAACGCATTCCACCCCTGCTCTGCGGCCTGCTGCTCAATCCGCGCTCTGACCTCTGGGTCAGCCGACGGTAAGGGCGACAATCCTTCCAGCAACGCTTTGAAATACAACATCGTTCCGCCGACTAACAGCGGAATTCGCCCGGCGGCGACTATATCCGCCATCGCCGCCAGCGCATCGCGGCGAAAATCCGCCGCGGAATAGGCCTCCGCAGGATCCAAAATATCCAGCAGCCGATGCGGCGCAGCGCTAAGCTCCGCAGCATCCGGTTTGGCGGTGCCAATATCCATTCCCCGATAAATGAGGGCGGAATCAACGCTAATCAACTCTACTGGCAAAACTTTACGTAAGGCTATCGCCAGCGCGGTTTTGCCGGAGGCCGTCGGGCCCATTAAAAAAATTGCCTTGGGCAGGCTCGCCTCGGTTACATCATTCATCTTTCAGGGCATTCATCGCCGAATGGAGATCTACAGGTTGTAACAGGCCACCCGGCGGCGTTCTCACCAGCTGCGGGCAAAGACGCTCAACGTCCGCCAGCAGCGCAATCGCCTGCGCCATATTCCATGACGTCTGTTCGCTCGTCAGATTACGCGCCATCCATTGGGCGATATTGCCGACGTCGAATGCGTTTTGCTGCGCCAGGTAGCCTATCAGTTCAGGAATCAAGATTTGTAAATTTTGTTGTCTTAAGGGTAAAGGGACCGCGCGCACCGTCACGTGCAGGGCATCGGTATGCACATCGATCCCTAGCTGCGCCAGCGCCGGCTGAGCGGCGGCCAGCGCCTGTTTTTCCCCTTCCGTAACTTTTAACCGCAGCGGGATCAGCAGCGGCTGAGCACATACCGCCTCCGCTCCCGGGGTCAACTGCGCCTGGCGCAGCCAGCGCTCGGCAACGGTCAACGACAGCAGCGCCAGACCGCCCTCGCGCTCCAGCAGCGCGCAGTCGCCGCCAACAATCGTCAACACTCTGCCAAAGCTCTGACTGTGACCGGCCAACTCTGCCGCCGCCGGAGGCTGCAACGCTGGCTTTGGCGCCGTTGGCGTGTCGAGCAGTTGACGATAAAGCGCTCCCTGCTGCTTCTGGTAACCCGGCTGCGCATGCGGCCAGCTCGCGCCGCCCGGTTTGCCGCTGGAGGCCGCAGGCTCACGCGATGGCGTGATGCTGAAGCGGGTCGCAGGCTCCCGCGCTTCCGCTGGCCGCGCAAACTGGTTGCCTCCCGCGGCGATGCGGTTCTCCGGCATCGGGCGCGGCGCCGGCGGGTCGTCTTTTTCCGCCAGCGGCGCGTCAAGCTGCTGCTGCAGTACGCTCAGTACGCCCTGGTAGATAAAGTCGTGCACCAGGCGCGACTGATGGAAACGCACCTCATGCTTGGCCGGGTGGACGTTTACATCCACCTGATGGGGATCGATCTCCAGATACAGCACAAACGCCGGTTGCTGATCGGCCCCTAGCTTGTCTTCACAGGCCTGGCGGATAGCATGGTTGATCAGCCGATCGCGCATCATCCGCCCGTTAACGTAGCAATACTGAATTTCCGCCAGCGCCGGGGTGGTATGCAGCGGATCGGCGACCCAGCCGCGCAGGGTCAGATCGCCATGCTGCCACTCGATCGCCAGCGCATGTTCGAGAAAAGCGGCGCCGCAAATTGTCCCCAGCCGGCGCTCGCGCTGGCCATCCTGAGCGACGGCCCGATACTGGCGCATCACCTTGCCGTTATGGCTGAGGTTGATAGTGACGTCGAAACGCGCCAGCGCAATGCGGCGCACCACCTCGTCAATGTGGCCGAACTCGGTCTTTTCGGTGCGCATAAATTTGCGCCGCGCCGGGGTGTTATAGAACAGATCGAGGACTTCCAGAGTGGTACCGACCGGGTGCGCCGCCGGCTTCACCGTCACCGCCTGATCGCGGCCTTCAGCATACGCCTGCCAGGCTTCCTGCTGCTCCGCCGTGCGCGAAGTCAGCGTTAAGCGCGCCACCGAACTGATACTGGCCAGCGCTTCGCCACGAAAGCCGAGGCTGATAATGGCCTCCAGATCGTCAAGCGAGGCGATCTTGCTGGTCGCATGACGAGCCAGGGCCAGCGCCAGCTCGTCTTTTTTGATGCCGCTGCCGTTATCGCGGATGCGAATAAGCTTCGCGCCGCCGCGTTCGATATCAATGTCAATCCGCGTGGCGCCCGCATCAAGACTGTTCTCAACCAGCTCTTTCACCACCGACGCGGGCCGCTCCACCACCTCGCCGGCGGCAATCTGGTTGGCGAGCTGCGGCGGCAGAACCTGAATCGGCATCCCCTGCTCCTTAGTTAATCAACATCCCGCCCGGCGCCGCGGCGCTGGCGGTCTGCGCCGCCTCGCCGCGAGGCGCCGACTGCAGCGGATGCTGCATAAAGTAGTTGCGTAAGCCGTTATAAATCGCCTCCGCAATCTGCTCCTGGTAATCATCGCTACCCAGCAGCCGCTCTTCGCCGTTGTTACTGATAAAGCCCGTTTCCACGAGGATCGACGGGATGTCCGGCGAGCGCAGCACTCCAAGGCTAGCATGCTCCGGGCGGCGTTTGTGCAGGTTGCCAATACGCTGCAGCTGGCTCAGCACGTTGGTCGCCACATCGTAGCCGACGCGCTGGGAATGACCAAACTGCAGATCCAGCACCGCCTGGCTCAGGTAGGGGTCGGCCTGGCTGTTTGCCAGCACATCGCCCGCACCGCCGAGCAGTTCAGACTGCTTCTCATGCTGCTCGAGCCAACCGGCCATTTCGCTGTTGGCGCGACGGTTCGAGAGCACCCACACCGAGGCGCCAGTGGCATCGCGGTTTGGCGCGGCGTCAGCATGGATAGAGACGAGGAAATTGGCGTTTTGCTTACGCGCCACGTCAGAGCGGCCCATCACCGAAATAAAGTAATCCCCGTCGCGGGTCAGCACCGGCTTAAACTGCGGATCGGCGTTCAGTAACGCCCGCAGCTTGCGCGCGATAGCGATAGTCACGTTTTTCTCTTTGGTGCCGTTCGGGCCAATCGCGCCAGGATCCTGGCCGCCGTGCCCGGCATCAATGGCGATAATGACTTTATCATCCGCCGACACCGTGCGGGCCGCCGGGCGAGTCACGGTCTGATTGTTGGTCATCGCCGGCTGAGAGGAGGTCATCACCGTCTGCCGTTCATGACCCGACGAGCTGAACGGGTTACGCCCTGACGTCGTCGTCCGGGAAGGCATCACCGGCGGCGGGTCGGCCCGTTTCACCACCACGGGCGGCGGAGGCGGCGGCGGCGGCGCGTCGGCGTTGATGGTAAAGACCACCGTGTAATTCGCCCCGTTCTGTTGCTTCACCGCCCGGGTTTTGCCATCTTCCGTCAGATCCACCAGCAGACGCAGCGTCTGCGTATCCTGCGGCGTGCCGGCGCGAATACTCTTCACCAGGTTGCTGCCGCTAAACTGCAGCGGTAGTCCCTGCAATACGCCGGTCTGCTTGATATCCAGCGCCACCAGACGTTTACCCTGTGGGGTAAAGGAGTACTCCGGCTCACCGACAAAGCTTAGGGTAATACGGGCCTGCTGGTCTCCGTTAGAGACCTGGATATCGGATAAACTCGCCGCAGTGGCGTGAAGACTCGACAGCATCAGCGCAGCGGCAAGCCAGGTGGTTATGCGATACTTCATCCCGTCATCCTTCAGGCTAAAAGGCTAAACGCGCCAGTAAAGATTCACCCCGTGAGGAGATCGCGGTAATACGCGCCTCACGCCCTTGTGCCTGGTAATCAAGGTGAATTTCAACATCCGGGTCAGGCAGGACACCTGCGCCTTGCTGCGGCCATTCCACCAGGCAGATGGCATCGTCGGCAAAATAATCACGGATCCCCATAAATTCGAGTTCCTCAGGATCCGCCAGACGGTAGAGATCGAAGTGATACACCATCAGGTTCTCGAGGGTATAGGGCTCCACCAGGGTATAAGTTGGGCTTTTGACATTGCCGCGGTGACCGAGCGCCTGCAAAAAGCCGCGGCTGAAGGTCGTTTTCCCCGCGCCTAAATCACCATACAGATAAATCACGGTGGCGCCGGTACAGGCCTGCGCGATGCGGTCGCCAAGGGCCAGCGTGGCCTGCTCATCGGGTAAAGGAATCACTCGGTTAATCATGGTCTACGTCAATCACATCCGGGTTAACAACACGCCTGAGCGTGGAAAAGAGATCGGTCGCCAGCATGCCGCGGGTGCCCTCGCGGGCGGCCAGTCGGTCGGCGGCATCGCCATGAGCGACGCACCCGGCACAGGCAGCATCATACGGCGTCAGGTGCTGTCCTAACAACGCGGCGATGATGCCGGTGAGCACATCGCCCATCCCGCCGCTGGCCATCCCGGCATTGCCGGCATCGATAATGCCCATCGCCCCGCTTTCACTGGCCACCACCGTGCCCGCGCCTTTCAGCACAACCACGCCGCCATACCGTTTTACCAGACGCTGCGCAGAAAGTAAGCGATCGCTTTCAATTTCTGCCACGCTGACGTTCAGCAGACGGGCCGCTTCGCCGGGGTGCGGCGTTAGCACGCGATTGTGACGTTTATCGGGATTGAATGCCAGCAGGTTCAGCGCGTCGGCGTCCCAGACCATCGGTTTGTTAAAACTTTCCACCGTGCGCAGGGCGCTGCGCCCCCATTCGCGCTGCCCCAGGCCAGGGCCAATCGCCACCACATCAGCCCACTCCAGCGCGGCTTTCAGAGTCTGCGGCGTCAGTTCACCTACCATTAATTCCGGCCGCACGGTGACAATGGGCGCCACGTTCTCCGGGTGAGTAAGTACTCGCACCAGTCCCGCGCCGCTGCGTAGGGCCGCTTCACCGCACATACGGATAGCGCCTGCCGTGCCGCGATCGCCGCCGACAATCACCAGTTTACCGTGATCGCCTTTATGGGAGGTGGCCCGCCGCGGCGGCAGCCAGTCGGCGAGGTGGGCGGCGCAAAACCGCGTCAGAGGAGTGCTTTGTCCGGCGAGCCAGCGTTCGAGCCCCAGCGCATGATGGTGGAGTTGCCCGACGACATCCCGCGCCTTGCCGGTCAGCAGCCCCGGCTTGAGGGCGATAAAGGTCAGCGTATGGTCGGCCTGTACCACTGCACCTGGCGTCGCGCCCGTCTGCGCATTCAGGCCGGAAGGGATATCCAGCGCCACCACCGGCGCCGGGTGGTGGTTCGCCTGGTGGATGAGCGCCGCAACGGGATCGCGCGGCGCACTGCGCAGACCGGTGCCGAGCAGGCCATCAATAATCAGTGAGATATCGTCGGGCCATGGGATGGTCGCCGCATGGATCACGCCGCCGGCGTTAAGCCACGCCTCCCGCGCCGCCTGCGCCTCTTCCGGCAGCGGGCTGTCACTCTCCACCGCCAGCAGCGTCACCCGCCGCCCCGCGGCCTGTGCCAGACGCGCAACGACATATCCGTCGCCGCCGTTGTTGCCATGTCCGCAGAGGATCAGCCAGTGCGCGCTGGCAGGATAAGCGCCGCTGGCCAGCTGGAACGCCGCCTCGCCCGCGCGCTGCATGAGTTCGAACAGCGTCAGCCCCAGGCTGTCCGCCGCCTCTCGTTCGGCCAGGCGCAGCGCCTCCGCAGGCCAAATGTTGTATGGTATACTGTCAGGGTTTTTCGTCATTGTATGGTCCATCATGTCACAGCCCCTCGATCTCGTTCAGTTAGCGCAACAAATCAAACAATGGGGCACAGAGCTTGGGTTCCAGCAGGTGGGGATCGCCGATACCGACCTCAGCGCCAGTGAACCCAAACTGCAGGCATGGCTGGATAAACAATACCACGGCGAAATGGAATGGATGGCCCGTCACGGTATGATGCGCGCCCGTCCCCACGAACTGCTGCCCGGTACGTTACGCGTCATCAGCGTGCGGATGAACTATCTGCCCGCTAACGCCGCCTTTGCCCGCACCCTGAAAGATCCCGCGCTGGGTTACGTCAGCCGTTATGCCCTCGGGCGTGATTATCATAAGCTGCTACGTAATCGCCTGAAAAAGCTGGGGGAGAAGATTCAGGAACAGTGTGCTTCGCTCAATTTTAGACCTTTTGTCGATTCCGCGCCTATCCTGGAACGGCCAATCGCAGAAAAAGCGGGCCTTGGCTGGACAGGTAAGCACTCACTAATCTTAAGCCGCGACGCCGGATCGTTCTTTTTCCTCGGCGAACTGCTGATTGATCTGCCCCTGCCGGTCGACAGCCCGGTTGCGGAGGAGTGTGGGCGCTGCGTCGCCTGCATGACCATCTGTCCCACCGGGGCCATCGTTGAGCCCTATACCGTCGACGCCCGGCGCTGCATCTCCTATCTCACCATTGAACTGGAAGGTGCAATCCCCGAGGAGTTCCGTCCACTTATCGGCAACCGTATTTACGGTTGTGATGATTGTCAGCTGATCTGCCCGTGGAACCGTTTCTCACAGCTCACCGATGAAGAGGATTTCAGCCCACGCAAAGCGCTGCATGCCCCGCCGCTGGTGGAGCTGTTCGCCTGGAGCGAAGCGTGGTTTCTGAAGGTGACCGAAGGGTCGGCGATTCGTCGCATTGGCCACCTGCGCTGGCTGCGCAATATCGCCGTCGCGTTGGGCAATGCGCCCTGGGATGAAGCCCATCTTCGCGCCCTGGAGAGCCGCCGGGGCGAGCACCCGCTTCTCGACGAACACATTGAGTGGGCGATTGCCCAGCAACTGAAAAAGCGGAACGCCGACGCCGTTGAAGTACAGCTGCCGAAAAAATTACGTCTGGTCAGAGTGGTAGAGAAAGGCTTGCCGCGCGACGCCTGATTCATTCACAGGCTGTGAATAAAATCTAAAACACATTGCGTTTCAAGGCGCAGACCAAGGTCAAGTGATCGGATTAACATTTTGAAATGAAATTTATTTGTTAAATTTCAATCGCATACAAAGATACTATTTACAAAGCGAAGCATTTGCGCCGCCAGTGACGGAACGACAACCTGTGGATAACTCTGTTCACAGTATTTCTGCGGACCAAACGAAAATCATCCCCGGCGCTGGATTGCACTGTGGATAAATAAGAGATGGAAGAAAATTTGGAGCGGGAAACGAGACTCGAACTCGCGACCCCGACCTTGGCAAGGTCGTGCTCTACCAACTGAGCTATTCCCGCGTTACTGCATTTTTTGCCATATTTCGATGGCGTCGTAATTTGCATTTCTGCGTCGTTACGGGAGGCGCATTATACGAGAATTCGATGCCCCTGCAACCCCCTGACGATCACTTTTTTGCGTTTTTTGTTTAAATGGACATTTTCTCGCCATCTACGCCGCTGAATTGTATAAATAAGCGTCATAACGGGCAAAATCGCTTTTTCCGCCCGGCTGAATGACGCAAAATCGCTCGCATCATACAGCGGTGGCGCGACGTATAACGAGGCCACCCCGACGCCAAACAGGGAATTAGCATGAGAAAAGTCCTCACCGTCCTGCTGCTGAGCACGCTGGCCATCGGAACCGCGTCAGCCGAGACGCTCCATTTTGGCACCACCACGGCCAATCCACCGTTTGTCACCGCCAACGGCAAAAATCAGCCCGTTGGCTTCGATATCGATCTCGCGCACGCCCTGTGCCAGCAGATGCAGGCGCAGTGCCAGTTCACGGCGCAGCGTTTCGATACCCTGATCCCGGCTTTACGCTTTAAGAAATTTGACGCGGTGATTGCCGGCATGGAAGTGATCCCGATGCGTGAGAAGCAGGTCGCCTTCAGCCGACCCTATCGCCAGGCGCTCTCCGGGGTAGTGATCGTCAACAAAGATGTCGCCCATACCTTTGCCGATCTGAAGGCTAAAAAAGTCGGCGTGGTGAAAGGCACGCTGCATCAGCGCTACCTGCGTGATAAACAGAAAGCCGTACAGGCTGTCCCTTACGACGATGTCGCCAGCGCCCTGGCCGCGCTGAAAGCCGGGCAAATAACCGGCGTCATGGGCGACTTCGCCACCCTCGACGCCTGGCAGCGGGAGAACCCTGACTACGCCATCATGGATGAACGGGCCACCGACCCGGCTTATTACGGTAAGCAGTATGCGATTGCGGTGCGCAAAGACGATCCGGAGCTGCTGAACGCCATCAACGATGCCCTAGCCGCGGTCATGGCGACACCTGACTTCCAGCAGATGCAGCAGAAGTGGTTTAAATAACGCAGAAAAGTGTACCGGGCCGCGCACAGGGCCCGGTCGCGGTTTACAGCTTAATGAAGTGTTCGCGGTAGTAAGCCAGCTCGGCGACCGACTCGCGGATATCGTCCATCGCCTGATGAGTGCCCTGCTTTTTAAAGCCGTCGAGAATTTCCGGCTTCCAGCGGCGCGCCAGCTCTTTCAGCGTGCTAACGTCCAGATAGCGATAGTGGAAATAGGCTTCCAGTTGCGGCATGTACTTAAACAGGAAGCGACGATCCTGGCCGATACTGTTGCCGCAGATCGGCGACTTGCCCGCCGGCACCCACTGCTTAAGAAACTCAATGGTCGCCAGTTCGGCATCGTGCTCGCTGACGGTGCTGGCCTTTACGCGATCCACCAGACCGCTGCCGGTATGCGTCCGCACATTCCACTCGTCCATTAATGCCAGCTGAGCGTCCGACTGATGCACCGCGATGGTCGGGCCCTCAGCCAGAATGTTCAGGTTGGCATCGGTCACCAGGGTGGCGATTTCGATAATGCGATCGCGCTCCGGATCCAGCCCTGTCATCTCAAGATCGATCCAAATGAGGTTGTTTTCATTTGCACTCATGCTATTTTCCACCCTTCTCGCGTGACTATATTCATCTAAAATAGCGTGTATCATAGAGGTTTTGCCCCATCAGGGCGACCAGGAGCCAGTTCGATTGAGTAAAAATAAACTCTCCAAAGGCCAGCAGCGCCGCGTCAAAGCCAACCACCAGCGCCGTCTGAAAACCACTGCGGAGAAGGCCGACTACGATGACAACCTGTTTGGCGAAACGTCGGAAGGCATTGTCATCAGTCGCTTTGGTATGCATGCCGACGTCGAATCCGCTGACGGCAGCGTGCATCGCTGCAATATCCGCCGGACGATCCGCTCGCTGGTCACCGGCGACCGCGTGGTCTGGCGGCCGGGTAAAGACGCCGCCGACGGCGTAAGCGTCAAAGGGATCGTCGAGGCGGTGCACGATCGCGCCTCCGTCCTGACGCGTCCGGATTTTTACGACGGCGTGAAGCCTATCGCCGCCAATATCGACCAGATCGTGGTGGTTTCCGCGATCCTGCCTGAGCTGTCGCTGAATATTATCGATCGCTATCTGGTGGCCTGCGAAGCGCAGGATATCGAGCCGCTCATTGTGCTGAATAAAATCGATCTGCTGGATGATGATGGTCTGCGCTTCGTCAATGAGCAAATGGATATCTACCGCAACATCGGTTACCGCGTGCTGCTGGTTTCCAGTCGGACTCAGGACGGCCTTAAGCCGCTGGAAGCTGCACTGACCGACCGCATCAGTATCTTCGCCGGGCAGTCCGGGGTCGGTAAATCGAGCCTGCTGAACGCCCTGCTCGGGTTGAGCGAGGATCAGATCCTCACCAATGATGTCTCGGACGTTTCCGGCTTAGGTCAACACACCACCACCGCGGCACGCCTCTACCACTTCCCGCACGGCGGCGATGTGATTGATTCACCGGGGGTACGTGAGTTCGGCCTGTGGCATCTGGAAGCGGAACAAATCACCAACGGCTTTGTCGAATTCCATGATTATTTAGGCCGTTGCAAATATCGCGACTGTAAACACGATACCGATCCTGGCTGTGCGCTTCGCGAAGCGGTAGAGAACGGCAAGATCGCCGAAAGCCGTTTTGAGAACTACCACCGCATCCTGGAAAGCATGGCGCAGGTACAGGTAAAAACGCGTAAAAACTTTTCCTCGTCCGATGACTGATCATTAAGCTGAGCATCACATCAGGCGCTGCCGGGCAGCGGTGATGACGCAGCTTACGCGGATGCCATTTGGCGAGTTTTACGTATAGAATCGTCCCCTTTTTTCAGGTCCCCGCCCGCAGGCGGGGTCAGGAACGACATATCATGGCCTGGAGGCTACTTTGTTAAACGATCTTAAACTTTCACTGCAATACATTCTGCCTAAACTGTGGCTCACCCGCCTCGCAGGCTGGGGTGCGAGCAAACGCGCAGGTTGGCTGACGAAGCTGGTCATCGATCTGTTCGTGAAATACTACAAGGTCGATATGAAAGAGGCGCAGAAGCCGGATACCGCGGCTTATCGCACCTTCAACGATTTCTTCGTGCGCCCGCTGCGCGACGACGTTCGCCCGCTGAATACCGATCCAAACGTGCTGGTGATGCCGGCCGATGGCGTGATCAGCCAGCTTGGCGCCATTGAGAACGATAAAATCCTGCAGGCTAAAGGTCATGACTACAGTCTGGAAGCCCTGCTGGCCGGCAACTATCAGATGGCCGACCTGTTCCGTAACGGCAGCTTCGCCACCACCTACCTGTCGCCGCGCGACTATCACCGCGTACACATGCCGTGCAACGGCATCCTGCGCGAAATGATCTACGTTCCTGGCGACCTGTTCTCTGTTAACCACTTGACGGCGCAGAACGTGCCGAACCTGTTCGCCCGTAACGAGCGCGTCATCTGCCTGTTTGATACTGAGTTTGGCCCGATGGCGCAAATTCTGGTGGGCGCAACTATCGTCGGCAGCATCGAGACCGTGTGGTCCGGCACCGTGACCCCGCCGCGCGAAGGCATTATTAAACGCTGGACCTGGCCCGCTGGCGACAACGAAGGCTCCATCGCCTTGCTGAAAGGCCAGGAGATGGGCCGCTTCAAACTGGGTTCCACCGTGATCAACCTGTTTGCCCCGGGCCAGGTGAAGCTGGTCGACACGCTGCAAAGCCTGTCCGTGACCAAGATCGGCCAACCGCTGGCGACAGCAGTGGAAGCGACCGCCGCCGCTGAACCCGCGCCGTTACCGGAAGAAGAGATCCGCGCCGAACACCGCGCCAGCCCGCTGGTTGATGATAAACAAGACCAAGGTTAATTCTTCAGCAAAAGGGTTAAGCCGTGCGCCTGATATACACTTTCCTGTTGGCCTTGAGCCTCAGTTTCGGGGCGTACGCTGCGACAGCCCCGGATGCTAAACAGATAACCCAGGAACTGGAACAGGCGAAGGCGGCAAAGCCCGCCCAGCCTGAAACCGTTGAAGTTCTGCAGTCCGCGCTGAACGCGCTTGAGGAGCGAAAATCATCCCTCGAGCGCGCCCGTCAGTATCAGGACGTTATCGACAATTTCCCCAAACTGTTTCAAAGCCTGCGTGCCCAGCTCAATAATCTGAGCGAAGAGCCGCGCCAGGTGCCAACCGGCCTGACCGCCGATGCGCTGAACCAGGAGATCCTGCAGGTCAGCAGCCAACTGCTGGAATCGAGCCGCCAGGCGCAGCAGGAGCAGGATCGCGCGCGTGAAATCGCCGACTCCCTGAACCAGCTGCCGCAGCAGCAAACCGATGCCCGTCGTCAGCTCAATGAGGTTGAGCGCCGCATCGGCACGCAAACCGGCAACAATGCTCTCGCCCAGGCGCAAAATCTTGCCCTGCAGGCGGAATCAGCGCGTCTGAAGGCGCTGGTGGATGAACTCGACCTCGCCCAGCTCTCCGCCAACAACCGCCAGGAGCTGTCGCGCGCCCGTTCCGAGCTGGCGCAAAAACAGAGCGAGCAGCTGGATGCCTATCTGCAGGCGCTGCGCAATCTGCAAAACAGCCAGCGCCAGCGGGAGGCGGAAAAGGCGCTGGAGAGTACCGAACTGCTGGCGGAGAACAGTGAAAACCTGCCGCCGGACATCACCGCCCAGTTTAAGGTCAACCGTGAGCTCTCCCAGGCGCTGAACCAGCAGGCGCAGCGCATGGATCTGGTGGCGTCCCAGCAGCGGCAGGCGACGAATCAAACGCTGCAGGTGCGCCAGGCGTTAAACACCCTGCGCGAGCAGTCGCAGTGGCTGGGCTCCTCCAATCTGCTGGGCGAAGCCCTGCGCGCCCAGGTGGCGCGGCTGCCGGAGCGCCCTCGCCCGCAGCAGCTGGATACGGAAATGGCGCAGCTGCGCGTGCAGCGTCTGCGCTTTGAGGATTTACTCAGTAAGCAGCCGCAGCTGCGGCAAATCCGTCAGGCCGACGGCGAACCGCTGACCAGCGAGCAGAACAAGATCCTGCAGGCGCAGCTGCGCACGCAGAACGAGCTGCTGAACTCGCTACTGCGCGGCGGCGATACCCTGATGCTGGAGCTCACCAAGCTGAAGGTCGCCAACGGCCAGCTGGAAGACGCGCTGAAGGAGATCAACGAAGCCACCCACCGCTATCTGTTCTGGACTTCGGACGTCAGCCCCATCGGCTTCTCCTGGCCGCTGGAGATCGTCCAGGATCTGCGGCGCCTGATCTCCCTGGATACCATCAGCGAACTGGGTAAAGCCAGCGCGATGATGCTTACCAGCAAAGAGACCCTGCTGCCGCTGTTTGCCGCCCTGCTGCTGGTTGGCTTTAGCATCAGCTCGCGGCGCCATTTCACCCGCTTTCTCGAGCGCTCCAGCGCCCGGGTGGGGAAAGTCACCCAGGATCACTTCTGGCTGACGCTGCGCACGGTCTTCTGGTCGATACTGGTGGCCTCGCCGCTGCCGGTGCTGTGGATGACGCTCGGCTATGGTCTGCAGTCCGCCTGGCCGTTCCCGCTGGCGGTGGCGATTGGCGATGGAGTCACCGCGACGGTGCCTTTGCTGTGGGTGGTGATGATCTGCGCCACCTTCGCCCGGCCAAACGGGCTGTTTATCGCCCACTTCGGCTGGCCGCGTAGCCGCGTGGCGAAGGCGATGCGCTACTACCTGATGAGCATCGGGCTGATTGTGCCGCTGATTATGGCGCTGATCATGTTCGATAATCTTAACGACCGCGAATTCTCCGCTTCGCTGGGCCGCCTGTGCTTCCTGCTGATCTGCGGCGCGCTGGCGGTGGTCACCCTGAGCCTTAAGCACGCCGGTATTCCGCTCTATCTGGATAAAGAGGGGAATGGCGACAATATGGTGAACCGCCTGCTGTGGAACCTGATGCTTGGCGCCCCGCTGGTGGCCATGCTGGCGGCCGCCGTCGGCTACCTCGCCACCGCCCAGGCGCTGCTTGCGCGTCTGGAAACCTCGGTCGCCATCTGGTTCCTGCTGCTGGTGGTCTATCACATCATCCGCCGCTGGATGCTGATCCAGCGCCGCCGGCTGGCCTTCGACCGGGCCCGCCATCGTCGCGCGGAAATTCTCGCTCAGCGCGCCCGCGGCGAAGATGAGCCCGTTCACGTCAGCAGCCCGGAAGGGTCGGTGGAGACGGAGGTCAGCGAGGTCGACCTCGATGCCATCAGTACCCAGTCGCTGCGGCTTGTCCGCTCCCTGCTGATGCTGATCGCGCTGCTATCGGTCATCGTGCTGTGGTCGGAAATTCACTCGGCGTTTGGCTTCCTTGAGAATATCTCGCTGTGGGACGTGACCTCGACGGTACAAGGGGTGGAAAGCCTTGAGCCTATTACGCTTGGCGCGGTGTTGATTGCCATTCTGGTGCTGATCATCACCACTCAGCTGGTACGCAACCTGCCCGCGCTGCTGGAACTGGCGATCCTCCAGCATCTCGATTTAACCCCCGGCACCGGCTACGCCATCACCACCATCACTAAGTATCTGCTGATGCTGGTCGGCGGGCTGGTGGGCTTCTCAATGATCGGTATTGAGTGGTCGAAGCTGCAGTGGCTGGTCGCCGCGCTGGGTGTGGGTCTCGGGTTTGGCCTGCAGGAGATCTTCGCCAACTTTATCTCCGGCCTGATTATCCTGTTTGAGAAGCCGATCCGCATCGGCGATACGGTCACCATTCGCGACCTGACGGGCAGCGTCACCCGCATTAATACCCGTGCGACCACCATCAGCGACTGGGACCGAAAAGAGATTATCGTGCCGAACAAGGCGTTCATTACCGAACAGTTTATCAACTGGTCGCTGTCGGACTCGGTTACCCGCGTGGTGCTGACGGTGCCGGCGCCTGTGGACGCCGATACCGAAGAGGTGACGAAAATTCTCATCGCCGCGGCGCATCGCTGCTCGCTGGTCATCGATACCCCGGCGCCGGAGGCGTTTCTCGTCGACCTGCAGCAGGGGATCCAGATTTTCGAGCTACGTATTTTTGCCGCGGAGATGGGGCACCGCATGCCGCTGCGCCATGAGATGCATCAGCTGATCCTGGCGGGCTTCCGCGAGCATGGCATTGATATGCCGTTCCCTCCGTTCCAGATGCGTCTGGAAAGTATTGACGGCAGGCAAAGCAGTAAAACCATGACCTCGGCCGGAAAAACCAGCCGCCGTACGGCTGGTAGCCTGTAAACCATCCCCTGCCCGGCGGCACCGCCGGGCAGGCTCTTTAACTCTCCATCACCAGCGCGCCGGACGCCATGCGCCGACGGTAGCTTTCGTAGATCCCCAGCGCCAGCAGTGAGAAGAAGATCGGTCCACCCACCATCCACAGGGTACTGTTCCAGTCCCCGCTGTCGATGACGGGTTGGATAATGGTGAAGATATTGGCGAAGGTCACCACCAGCAGCACCACGCCGGTCGCCAGCAGCGTCGACGGACGGTTTTTGAAGATCACGAACGGCCGGTCAAGATGGGTTTTCGCCTTGAAGAACGGGAAGGCGATGGTCAGGAACAGATAAGGCAAGGTCATAGAGACATTGGCCATCAGCGTCAGCTTGTTATAAAACGCGGAAGCGCTATCCCCACCGAACGATACCAGTACGATAAACACCCCGACCAGCAGACACTGCAGCCACATCGCCGCGGCGGGCATTCCGTTGACGTTGAGGCGGGTCATCACCGACGGCCAGAGCGCTTTTGGCGTGCCCTGGATAATCGCTTTCAGGGGAGAATAGCTGAGGGTGAAGAACGCGCCGGTGTAAGCGAGAAACATCGACAGGCCGGTAATACGGGCGAACCAGACCCCGGTCAGGGCTGACGCCGCAGGGGTCAGGTGCAGGGCCTGGCCCAGCGTCGCCCCGAGACTGGTCATCAGCACATAGGTGATGTTGCCGAGGTTGGTCGAACGCGCGCCAAGCACCTGCTGCCAGTTGGCGCTCACGCCCCACAGCACAATCGCCAGCGAGTAACCGATCGAGATAACGATCGCCGCGATGATAATACCTTTGGCAAAGTTCTTTTCCGGCTTATCGGTCTTATCCACTAAGCCGCCGACCGCCTCAATTCCGCCATAGGCAAAGATGGCAAATACCACAAACGACAGCATCGCCATGCCCGACTGATACCCGGGATTAGGCGAAAGGGTGAAGTTTAACGGCTGGGCGAAATGACCGCCGTTAAGCAGAAGGATCGCCCCGCTCACCAGTAGCAGCACCAGGTTAAGCCCCATCACCGCGATACCGCCGACGGCGGTAATTTTAGCGATTTTATTGATCCCTTTGACGGCAATAAAGGTCACCACGACCATCCAGCAGGCCGCCAGAATACCGACCGTCTGCGTCGGCGTCAGGCTACCCAGCGCCCAGGTCTGGGTTTTGTCCGCGCCAAACAAAAAAGTAGAGAGCGGGACCCAGATCTTAGCGGCGGTACTCACCATCCACACTACGTACGAGGCAAACCACATAAAGGTACCAATGAAGGCAAAGCGCGGCCCGACGCTGTGGTTCATCCAGGAATAGATCCCGCCCTCTTCGCGACGATAAGCTGAGCCCATCTCCGCCATCATCAGCGCGAACGGGATAAAGAAAAAGAGGGCGGAAAAAAGGTAAAACGGCATCGCGCTATAGCCCATCAGATAAAACGCCGATGGGCTGTTGGCAAAGCCAAACACCGAGGTGAAGATCATCAGAATTAGCCCGATCAGGCTCATCTTCTTGAGTTGTTGATGCATAAATCTATCCAAACGTGGGCATCGCCCGACGAGCGACGCCTGACCTCATAAAAAGAGCGCGGATAGTAGCAAAATCACGGAGGGAAATTGTGGGTATTCGGGCTAAAGCCGGGGCGAGGGTGTCAGGTTCAGAGTCGTCTTTCACCTCCCCCACCCGCCGGAGGAGGGAGGTGAAAAAGCGATCAGGCGCGGTCTACCGTAAAGGCGATCACTTCGCCGATGCTTTCAGCGCCCAGCGCCAGCATGACCACGCGGTCAACGCCCAGCGCCACGCCGGAGCAGTCCGGCAGACCCGCCTCCAGCGCCGCCAGCAGGTTGTTATCGATGGGCTGCTGCGGAAGGCCGCGCGCGGCGCGTTTGCGGTTATCCTGCTCAAACCGCAGGCGCTGTTCATGGGCGTCGGTCAGCTCGTGGAAACCGTTCGCCAGCTCAATACCTTTGTAATAGACCTCAAAGCGCTCAGCGACCCGATGATCTTCCGGGCTGATCTGCGCTAAAGAGGCCTGAGTCGCCGGGAAATGATAAATGAACGTTGGTCGATCTTTGCCGATGTGCGGCTCCACGCCCATGGTGAACAGCAGCTGCAGCAGGGTATCGCGATCTTCTTCAGTATCGGCGATATTGCTCAGATCCAGCTTCGCTGCGACTTCACGCAGCTGTGCTTTATCGGCAGAGAGCGGGTCAATTTCCAGATGGCGCTGAAACGCCTGCTGATAGGAGAGACTTTCCGCCGGTTGGCACTCCAGCACCTGCTGCAGCAGATCGTCCACCTCATTGATCAGGCGATACATGTCATAGCATGGACGATACCACTCCAGCATGGTGAATTCCGGATTGTGATGACGCCCCATCTCTTCATTACGGAAGCTGCGGCACAGCTGGAAGACCGGGCCGCAACCTGCCGCCAGCAGGCGCTTCATGTGGTATTCCGGACTGGTCATCAGGTACAGGTTAAGCCCCTGAGAATGGCCCGGGCCGACGAAACGGGTTTCGAACGGGAACAAATGAATATCCGTTACCGTCGCCTGACTCATGCAAGGCGTCTCCACCTCCAGCACGCCGCGATCGGTAAAGAAACGGCGGATTTCCGCCATCACCGCCGCGCGCTTCAACAGATTGGGAATGGGTGCGCTCGGCTGCCAGGTTGCCGTCTCGCTCATGGTACTTTCTCCGATTGCAAATTAAGGGCACGAAGTCTACTCGCAACCGGCGAGTGAAACAAATTTTGTGCAATCTCCGGCAGACTACATGCCATTAATCTATCGTTAACCCTGACGCATAAATACCACTGATAAATAACCGCACATATCGATAAAAAAATCGAACACGTCAATTTTCCATACTGACCCTAAGGCTATACTCCTGTACCTATAAAGGAGCAGTGATACTTTTTCGCCAGCCCGGCGGCGAAATACACTAAAACTGGAGGAATGTCGTGCAAACTTTTCAAGCCGATCTCGCCGTAATTGGCGCCGGCGGGGCAGGCCTTCGTGCCGCTATCGCCGCCGCTCAGGCCAACCCCAACGCTAAAATCGCCCTGATTTCTAAAGTCTATCCGATGCGCAGCCATACGGTCGCTGCAGAAGGGGGGTCCGCAGCCGTTGCCCAGGATCACGATAGCTTTGAGTACCATTTTCACGACACCGTCGCGGGAGGCGACTGGCTGTGCGAGCAGGATGTCGTCGACTATTTTGTTCATCACTGCCCGACGGAAATGACCCAGCTGGAGCAGTGGGGATGCCCATGGAGCCGCCGCCCCGACGGCAGCGTCAACGTCCGGCGCTTCGGTGGCATGAAAATCGAACGCACCTGGTTTGCCGCCGACAAAACCGGCTTCCACATGCTGCATACCCTCTTCCAGACCTCCCTTCAGTTTCCCCAAATTCAGCGCTTTGACGAACATTTCGTCCTTGACCTGCTGGTCGATGACGGGCAGGCCCGCGGCCTGGTGGCGATGAATATGATGGAAGGCACCCTGGTGCAGATCCGCGCTAACGCCGTGGTGCTGGCTACCGGCGGCGCCGGGCGCGTCTACCGCTACAACACCAACGGCGGCATCGTCACCGGTGACGGGATGGGGATGGCCCTGGGACACGGCGTGCCGCTGCGCGACATGGAATTCGTTCAGTATCACCCGACCGGCCTGCCGGGCTCCGGGATCCTGATGACCGAAGGCTGCCGCGGCGAAGGCGGGATTCTGGTCAACAAAAACGGCTACCGCTATCTGCAGGATTACGGCATGGGCCCGGAAACCCCGCTCGGCGAACCGAAGAATAAATATATGGAGCTAGGCCCACGCGACAAAGTGTCCCAGGCCTTCTGGCACGAGTGGCGGAAAGGGAACACCATCCCGACGCCGCGCGGCGACGTGGTCTACCTCGATCTCCGCCACCTCGGCGAGAAAAAACTGCTGGAGCGTCTGCCGTTTATCTGTGAACTGGCGAAAGCCTACGTCGGCGTCGATCCGGTGAAAGAGCCGATCCCGGTGCGCCCGACCGCGCACTACACCATGGGCGGTATTGAAACCGATCAGCAGTGCGAAACCCGAATCAAAGGGCTGTTTGCCGTGGGCGAATGCTCGTCCGTTGGCTTACATGGCGCCAACCGTCTGGGCTCCAACTCGCTGGCCGAGCTGGTGGTCTTCGGCCGCCTGGCCGGGGAGCAGGCCATGCAGCGCGCCGCTCAGGCGGGCGAGGCAAACGGCGCCGCCCTCGATGCGCAGGCTGCCGATGTGGAGCAGCGCCTGAAAGATCTCGTCAACCAGGAAGGTAACGAAAACTGGGCGAAAATTCGCGATGAAATGGGGCTGTCGATGGAGGAAGGCTGCGGCATCTACCGCACGCCGGAGCTGATGCAGAAAACGATCGACAAGCTGGCTGAACTGCAGGAACGCTTTAAGCGCGTGCGCATTACTGATAACTCCAGCGTGTTCAATACCGATCTGCTTTACACCATTGAGCTGGGGCACGGTTTAAACGTTGCCGAATGTATGGCGCACTCGGCCATCGCCCGTAAAGAATCGCGCGGGGCGCACCAGCGTTTGGATGAAGGCTGTACCGAACGCGACGACGTCAACTTCCTCAAGCACACTCTCGCCTTCCGCGAGGCCGATGGCACTACCCGTCTGGAATATGGCGATGTGAAGATCACCACGCTGCCGCCGGCAAAACGTGTCTATGGCGCAGAAGCGGACGCGGCTGAGAAGAAGGAGACCACCCATGGCTGAGATGAAAAACCTGAAAGTCGAAGTGGTGCGCTACAATCCGGAGGTCGACACCGCACCGCACAGCGCATTCTATGACGTGCCTTATGATGAACAGACCTCGCTGCTGGACGCGCTGGGCTACATCAAAGACAACCTGGCGCCAGACCTGAGCTACCGCTGGTCCTGCCGAATGGCAATCTGCGGTTCCTGCGGCATGATGGTCAACAAGGTGCCGAAGCTGGCCTGCAAAACCTTCCTGCGCGATTACACCAAAGGCATCAAGGTGGAGGCATTGGCCAACTTCCCGATCGAGCGCGATCTGGTGGTGGACATGACCCACTTTATCGAAAGCCTGGAAGCCATTAAGCCGTATATCATCGGCAATAACCGCACGCCTGACCAAGGGCCAAACAAGCAGACCCCGGCCCAGATGGCGAAATACCATCAGTTTTCCGGCTGCATCAACTGCGGGCTGTGCTATGCCGCCTGTCCACAGTTCGGGCTGAACCCGGAATTTATCGGCCCGGCGGCGATCACCCTCGCCCACCGTTATAACGAAGACAGCCGCGACCACGGTAAAAAGGAACGCATGGCGCAGCTTAACGGCCAGAATGGCGTCTGGACCTGCACTTTCGTGGGCTACTGCTCGGAAGTGTGTCCGAAGCACGTCGACCCGGCGGCCGCGATCCAGCAGGGCAAGGTGGAAAGCTCGAAAGACTTTCTTATCGCCACCCTGAAACCACGCTAAGGAGTGCATTATGACGACGAAACGCAAACCCTACGTGCGGCCAATGACCTCCACCTGGTGGAAAAAGCTGCCGTTTTATCGCTTCTACATGGTACGGGAAGGCACGGCGGTACCGACGGTATGGTTTAGCATTGTGCTGATTTATGGGCTATTTGCCCTCAAGCACGGCGCCGAGAGCTGGGCGGGATATATCGGATTCCTGCAAAACCCGGTGGTGGTGATCCTCAACCTGATTACCCTGGCGGCGGCGCTGCTGCACACCAAAACCTGGTTTGAGCTGGCGCCGAAAGCCGCCAACGTCATCATCAAAGGCGAAAAAATGGGGCCAGAGCCGGTCATTAAAGGGCTCTGGGTGGTGACGGCGGTGGTCACCGTGGTGATCCTGTTTGTCGCCCTGTTCTGGTAAGGAGGCTGAGATGATTAATCCCAATCCGAAACGTTCCGATGAACCCGTATTCTGGGGGCTGTTTGGCGCAGGTGGCATGTGGGGCGCGATCGTCGCGCCGGTGATGGTGCTGCTGGTCGGCATCCTGCTGCCGCTGGGGCTTGCCCCGGCCGACGCCTTCAGCTATGAGCGTGTGCTGGCTTTTGCCCAAAGCTTTATCGGCCGCGCATTCATCTTTCTGATGATTGTCCTGCCGCTGTGGTGTGGGTTGCATCGTATTCACCACGCCATGCACGATCTGAAAATCCATGTGCCAAACGGTAAATGGGTCTTCTACGGCCTGGCGGCAATCCTCAGCGTCATCACCCTCGTTGGCGTACTGTTTATCTGATCCTGCAAGAGCCCGGTCGCATTTCTGCTACCGGGCTCGCTTCATAGAAAAATCTTGCCGCCTTTTCCCTGCTGGACTCTACACTTAGCTTAAAAGCCAGCAAGGAGCATGCCATGCGTATCCTGCCGATAATTACCGCGATTGCCGTCTCGTTCCTGTCTGTCGCCTGCAGCACGCCCACCCCGCCGCCGGGCGTCACCGTGGTCAGTCCCTTCGACGTTCAGCGCTATCTGGGTACCTGGTATGAAATCGCCCGCTTTGACCACCCTTTTGAAAGCGGGCTGGAAAAAGTCACGATCGCCTGGCACCCACGTGATGACGGCGGTCTGGATGTGGTGAATAAAGGTTATAACCCCGACCGCGGCATGTGGCAGAAAACGGACGGGGTAGCGTACTTTACCGGGGAGCCCAGCCGCGCCGCGCTGAAGATTTCCTTCTTCGGCCCTTTCTACGGCAGCTATAACGTCATTGCTCTGGATAAGGAGTATCGTTACGCGCTGGTCTGCGGCCCCGATCGCGACTATCTCTGGCTGCTGGCCCGGGCGCCGACCATCGCCCCGGAGGTCAGGCAGCAGATGCTGGACATTGCCACCCGACAGGGCTTTGATGTCGGCAAACTGGTCTGGGTCAATCAGCGCTATGATTAGTGCGCGCTGATCTTCAGGCCAATGATGCCAATCACGATACAGACAAGGCTGGCGATACGCATGGCGCTGGCGGATTCCCCTAACAGCACAATACCGGTCACGGCGGCCCCCACGGCGCCGATCCCGGTCCAGACGGCGTAGGCGGTACCTACCGGTAGGGTTTTCATCGCCCATGAGAGCAGCGCCATGCTGGCCACCATCGCCACGATGGTGATAACGCTGGGAACCAGGCGGCTAAAGCCATGGGTATATTTCAGGCCGACGGCCCACACCACTTCCAGCAGGCCAGCGATAAACAAGACTATCCAGGACATAAGGCTCCTTTGCTGGGGCCGTCCCCGGATGAGAAACGCTTACGGGTCGTCCCGTAAGGTGGATGAAAAGTCGTGGTGAGTATATCCAACGGAATGAGAGAAGTGAAGAACGGTACGGCGCTAAACCGTACCGTTGACGGCGTTTATTGCTGAGCTTTGGTTGCCGCGCCAGAGATTGCGTTACCGCCGTCTGAAATATCCTCACCGACACCGCGCGTGGTGTTACAAGCGGTCAGTGCTGAAGAGAGGACCAAAACCGTAAAGAACGCTGCAATCGTTTTTTTCACCATAATGTCATCCTTAGTGTCAGTTTTGTTTTCATGCCCTATAAGCATAGACAAACCGTCCAAAGATGAAGGGATCTTTGCGATTTTTAAGAGAAAAGGAGTATGCGTGGAGGAGGCTGACATACCGGGAGGCAAGCGCCATTAACGAAACGGCAGGGAATTTCAGCTCACAGCGTGAGAGATAGCGTGGCCCAGGCCCTGAATATCTTCACCCACACCGCGGGCGGTATTGCAGCCAGCCAACAACGCGCTGCTCAGAAAGAGTAACACCAGGAGTTTAACGCTGCGCTTCATGTATCGTGCTCGTTGTGCCTGTACGAAAAGAGCGGCGCAGCACGGAGGCTACGCCGGTCATCATGACGCGAAATTACTTCACGCGGGATACATATTCGCCAGAGCGAGTATCCACTTTGATCACTTCGCCGATCTGAACGAACAGCGGAACTTTAACCACCGCGCCAGTAGACAGGGTCGCCGGTTTACCGCCGGTACCCGCGGTGTCGCCTTTCAGGCCTGGATCGGTTTCAATGATTTCCAGCTCAACGAAGTTCGGCGGGGTGACCGCGATCGGCTGGCCGTTCCACAGGGTCACGATGCACTCAGCCTGATCCAGCAGCCATTTAGCGTTGTCACCGATCGCTTTCGCGTCAGCAGACAGCTGCTCGAAGGTTTCGTTGTTCATGAAGTGCCAGAACTCACCGTCGTTGTACAGGTAAGTCAGGTTCATATCGACAACGTCCGCGCCTTCTGCGGAATCGGTAGATTTGAAGGTTTTCTCAACGCGGGTACCGGTCAGCAGACGGCGCAGCTTAACGCGCGCAAACGCCTGGCCTTTACCTGGTTTAACGAATTCGCTGGCTTCTACCGCATAAGGTTCGCCATCTAACATGATTTTAAGACCAGCACGAAAATCGTTGCTATAGTAAGTCGCCATAAGGCCCTCTGAAATTGTTTAACTGGTAGCTAAGCCACAAAATGGCGCATATTGTAACCCTAAATACCCCATCCAGAGAAGATTGGATAACGCAACTTGCCAATGTTGTGACCAGTCCTGATGAACTGCTGCGTCTTTTAAATGTAGACGCTGATGAAAAACTGCTGGCCGGACGCGAGGCCAGACGCCTGTTCCCGCTGCGCGTCCCGCGCGCGTTTATCGCCCGCATGGAGAAAGGCAACCCTAACGATCCACTGCTTCGTCAGGTACTTACCGCTGAGGAAGAATTTATCGTCGCCCCCGGCTACTCCACCGATCCGCTGGAAGAACAGCACAGCGTGGTGCCCGGTCTGTTGCACAAATATCGCAACCGGGCCCTGCTGCTGGTGAAAGGCGGTTGTGCGGTAAATTGTCGTTACTGCTTCCGCCGCCACTTCCCATACGCCGAAAATCAGGGCACCAGGCGCAACTGGCAGACAGCGATGGACTACATCGCGGCGCATCCGCAGCTTGATGAAATCATCTTCTCCGGCGGCGACCCGCTGATGGCAAAGGACCATGAGCTTGACTGGCTAATGACCCAGCTGGAAGCTATTCCGCACGTTAAGCGCCTGCGTATTCACAGCCGCCTGCCGATTGTGATCCCGGCGCGCATCACCGAGACGCTGGCCAGTCGCTTCCAGCGTTCGTCGCTGCAGGTAATCCTGGTTAACCACGTCAATCACGCGAATGAAATTGACGGTGAGTTTCGCGCGGCGATGGCCATGCTGCGTCAGGCGGGCGTCACGTTGCTCAACCAGAGCGTGCTGCTGCGCGGGGTGAACGACAACGCGCAAACCCTGGCCGACCTCAGCAATGCGCTGTTTGACGCCGGGGTAATGCCCTACTACTTGCACGTGCTGGATCGGGTGCAGGGGGCGGCGCACTTCATGGTCAGCGATGATGAAGCCCGTGAAATCATGCGTGAACTATTGACCCTCATCTCCGGCTATATGGTGCCGAAGCTGGCGCGCGAGATCGGCGGGGAACCCAGCAAGACGCCGCTGGATTTAGGGCTGAAGCAACGTTAGTGCTTCCGAATAAGGATAAAGCAGTAACTCTGTTTTAAAGAAGAACAATATACCCAGTCTCCAGGCGTACTGGAGGCTGGGTAATAAGAAGATTTAAATGATGATAAATGATAATGAGTATTCATTTATCCAACTTAATCCAGCTATACTTCAATAGAAATCAAAAATATTTGAAGCATAAAAAAATTATATTGATTATGGCCATTATGGCTACAATAATAAAGGTCCACCATGATAGTTGTTGTGAAGTTAACCCATTGATCCTGAAAGTTTTCCTCACGCTATTTTGTACTTCTGCATCATCAATTTTGGCTATATATTTATCATTTATTATTCGCATGCTTGCGTCGGTACTTAACGGTTGAGCACTATTGAACTCGTTCTGCAGTGTAACTTGTCGAATTACGGTTCCGGTAGCAATGACGAAGCCACGTTGTCTAACCGTAACAACAACATCCTGAGTCAGTCCCGCTCTGAGCAACGATTTCCTTAGCAAGGAGATATTTTGATAAAAAGTATTTTGCGAAACAACGACACCACGCTCTTTCCACACAGCGGATAAAAATTCATCTCGGGAAATAATGTTTCCATTACTTTCTAAAAGTAGTTGTAAACATCGGGCTGTGGGGGTATTTAACGTAATGGCTTCATGGTCTTTCCCCGCTACTGGCTGAAGCTCATTCACGTCCATATTAAAAATAACCTCATCATTAATGATGTATGAATTAAATGTCATAAAGCATTTCCATATTCTTTATTTATCGGAGAAACCAATTATTCTCGTATAATTCACAGAAAAAAACAGATGCGCTAATCCATATAAAAAACTAATCTTCTTCAGAATCCCTATGTTACCCATTAAAAATATAAATCTGAAAAATATATACGCCCATGATAAGAGCTTCACAAGCTCACGTCATTTTACGATCTAATCTCATTCAATACAAAAGAAATGTAAATTTATGCATAATTCATATGCACTTCATAGTTAAAAACAGTAAATTAATACAACGTCCGCCAAGATGTAAAGTCCAGCGGGCATGTTACAAACATCATATAATTTTCCATTACTGTCAGAAAATTATCTTCGAATCAATAACAAAAGTGGAAACTCATGGCACGAAAGCTCTATCGCAAGGAAGCGATTGAATATAAGAAATTACACTGGAAAGGAAAAGCATTATTACTGGCAGGTATGCCAGCATGGCTTATCGTTATTCTGTCAAGTTGTTTTCTCATCGCACTCATCTCGACTCTTATCCTATGTACATTCACCCAACGTATAGATGTACGGGGGGAAGTCATCACATTACCGCATTCCGTTAACGTCTTTGCACCGCAGCAAGGCTTTGTGTTAAATCAATATGTTAAGGTCGGAGATATAGTCAAAAAAGGTCAAAAATTATATGAAATAGATATTTCTCGTAATACCACTAACGGTAATGTGAGTCTTGCTCAAACTGCCGTCATAAATGAAAAGATCATTAATGCTGAGAGCATTATTACAAAACTAATTCGCAACAAAGATGAAACATTGAATGCATTAGACACACAACTAAATACGATTAAAAAATCTCTTAGCGAAACAACCTCAATGCTTGCCAACACGCAGGCAGGGTTAAATAAAATGCATCAGAATCTTTCAAGTTACGATAAGTATCTGAAAGAAGGCCTCATTACAAAAGATCAGTACAACTATCAGCACTCACTTTATTTTCAACAGCAAAGTGCGTATCAATCTCTGGTAAGCCAAAAGATGCAACTGGAATCTCAGATAACCCAGTTCACTAGTGATAAAGTCACCAAAGCGGCAGATTTTGATAATCAAATATCAAACCAACAAAATCAAATTAATGATTATAAAAATCAACTAGTTGAGTCCGATGCAAAAGGCAATGTCATCATCAAGGCGACAACGGATGGAAGAATCGAATCGCTAGCCGTAACCAAAGGGCAAATGGTTGATAATGGGAGTAGTTTGGCACAAATAAAGCCCACCGGTAATGTTGAGTACTATCTTATTTTATGGTTACCCAATAATAGTATTCCTTACGTAAAACCGGGGGATACTATCAACATCCGATACGATGCCTTTCCGGCAGATAAATTTGGTCAATTTCCAGGAGAGGTAATATCGATATCATCTATGCCTGCTTCACGACAGGAAATGTCAGAATATACTAACGTTAATAATGGCACGAATCAACAAGAGCTTGCACTATATAAAACGATTGTAAAAATCAAGCAAAAATCCTTTAGTTACAATGGAAAAACATTGTACTTATCTAATGGGTTAAAAGCCGAAGCTGTTGTTTTTCTTGAAGAGCGTCCGTTATATATGTGGATGTTTACTCCGTTTTATAAAATTTCTCAAAGTGTGAGCGGCCCAATTAATGAATAACAAACTCTTTGAAACGATTATTGCAAAGTTAAATTTTTCGCTAATTAAGAAAACACCGGTAATTTTACAATCAGAATCAGCGGAATGTGGTATCGCCAGCCTGGCAATGATCTGCGGACACTATGGATTAGATATAGACTTATTCAATTTCCGCCAACGCTTCGGCAGTCCATCGCAAGGTGCTTCACTGCTGCATTTGAGCAAAACCGCCGAGCGTGCTGGCCTTAAAAATCGCGCGCTTTCATTAGATTTAGATGAAATAAAACAGCTTAAGCTCCCTTGTATTATCCACTGGGGAATGAATCATTATGTCGTTCTAACGAAAGTACGAAAATCTAGCTATGTTGTGCATGATCCTGCTTTGGGTAAACGTATAATTGGTTTGCAGGAGATGTCTAATAATTTCACCGGCGTGGCTCTGGAACTTTGGCCCGATCAGAACTTTCAGCAAGAAAAGGCAAAAGCACGCTTACGTTTATTAGACCTGATGCGAAACATTGTCGGATTAAAGTCTGCATTAATTAAAATCTTCGCATTCTCTGTCGTAATCGAAGCCATTGGCCTTTTACTCCCCATTGGTACCCAACTGGTCACAGACCATGTCATCATGGCCCATGACCAGAGTCTGTTATCCGTCATTTGTATAGGACTGGTCTTTTTCACTCTCTTCCGTACCTTTGTCAGTATGCTAAGGGCATGGACCTCACTGACTCTCAATACTCTGACTAATATTCAATGGAAAACGACATTGTTTGATCACTTGACAAGCTTGCCGTTATCCTTTTTTGAAAAACGGCATCTTGGTGATATCCAGTCACGTTTTACTTCATTGGATACTATCCGCTCAACGTTCACTAATAGTATTGTCAGTGGCATCATTGACTCGATCATGACAATTGGTCTGTTAATTATGTTAACCCTTTACGGCGGCTGGCTAGTATGGGTGGTCGTAGGATTTACGCTTTGCTACGCCATTATGCGCCTGGCGACATACCGTTTTTACCGTCGGGTAGCAGAAGAGCAAGTCATTAAAGGAGCCCGCTCGAGCTCTCATTTCATGGAGTCACTTTATGGAATATCAACGATTAAAGCTCTTAATTTAAAAGAGCGCCGTTCGCAGCATTGGCTTAATATTAACATTGATGCATGTAATGCAGGAATTAAACAAACTCGCTTTGATATGATGTTCAGTGGCATAAACACCTTCATATCATCTATAGATCAAGTTGCTATGACCTGCTCCCCGTTGATTAATACACCGTGATGTTAGTAATGTCTTCATAAGC
>ERZ1023888.59-NODE-59-length-37040-cov-27.103799_pt1 | contig 37040 bp, 20 predicted proteins | sample MGYA00380396_ERZ1023888 | MGnify/ENA primary metagenome ERZ1023888 (study PRJEB33179, sample SAMN07448998) | human gut metagenome | biome: Human-gut; feature: Human associated habitat; material: Faeces | host: Homo sapiens | place: India: Bhopal | collected... | reverse complement strand
AGAAGGGTATACAGATAGTCAGCATTTATGACTTCCTTTTGAACCCATCATTTACAAATTAGTGTATAGCATTGTCTTTCTGGTCTGTAATAGGGGCACAGTTTTGCCTTTTACGGTCTTTCACAACGAAATAAAATGATCGAAAAGGTTGACACAGCAATATAATCACTTGAAACTCAGTAAGTCTTGTCCCTCTTCAACGAGGACGAATATTAATCGCTCAAAGTAGCTATCCAGCATAGTTCAAAACATTGAATATAAGCGGTATAGGAAATCTGTAGCAAGATTCCTATACCGCTTTTTACGTTCTCTTACCACCCCAAGGCAGTGCAAGCCGAACGCAATGAAGTTGCTTCAATTTCTCTTTCTATAAGACAGGATACATTTCCATAACTGGCAAATCCACAAATGGTATAACAGAAACGCCACAAATTGTATAATAGTTTTGCCACAAATTGTATAATGGAAATGGTATATTGGGTATACTTTACGATAAACAGCTCAAATCAGAGCATACTGCCTTTGCAACTAATAGCCATTGTCAGAGTATGTAAAAAGAAAAATATGGCGGATTATTTACCCAAATCGAGCCCTGCAACATAGATTTGGGTAAATAATCGCCATGTTTTTCTTTTAATTGCAGATGGTTGCGCACACATAATACGCAGTTTAGATACTCGTTTTCAAGTAATTACAGAGGACATCATCTCTTTCTTTTCGCCCATACAACATATTTGGGCAAATGAAGGACTTTGCCTTCTGATCCAAACCCATTATTTTTCAGCGAACGCCGTCCCAGAGGCGGTTGCATCACGTCCCAGAGGCGGTCGTGTCTGCTCCCAGAGGCGGTTGCGTCTGCTCCCAGATTCACCGACAGACATAGGGTCTCTGCTGTCGGGATGCTGTTTTCTTGAGCGGGCAAAAAAAAAGCCCAAAGCGCAGAAGCGCTTTGGGCTATCTTTTTTCCTTGGTTTATAAGGAAGCGTTGATTACAAGTTTGGGTTGATTTCGCCCCACTTTTCGATGGCAGGAACGATGTTCAACGTTACCAACTCGTCGCGCATCTTGCAGAGGTGAGCGTAAGAAGCGTCGAGAGCGGCGAGCTCTTCTGCTGTGCCCTCAGGCATGGTGTAGTGGCAGCCAGTGGCATCGAGAGTGGTATCCATGGCCATCATGATGTGGTTGTACTTCTCGTTGTTAACGAACGTACCTGCAGGGAAACGGAAGGTTTCGCCGCCCATGACAGAACGAATCATTTCAACTGAGAGGTAAGCTGGGCTCTGGAAAGAAGAACGACGACGGAGTTCGATGATCTTGGCACCGCCCTGGATAACGTCCTTTCTCATCTGTTCCCATTCAGCAACAGGGAATTCGTCTGTGCCGATGATGTCAGTGAGGTTGCGACCAGCAATCTTAACCTTGCTGCCGAACACTGCCATCTGCTCGCCGTGACCGCCGAAGGTCTTGCAGCCAGTCACTTCGCTCTGCATAACGCCAAACTTCTTGGCCAATGCGCTCTGGAGACGGGTTGAATCGAGGGCAGCCAAAGTGGTCACCTGTGAAGGCTTCAAACCAGAGTAGAGGAGCGTTACGAGACCTGTCAAGTCGGCTGGGTTGAAGATGATGACAACGTGCTTAACGTCGGGGCAGTAAGTCTTGATGTTCTTGCCGAGCTGTTCTGCGATTTCGCAGTTGCCCTTCAAGAGGTCTTCACGGGTCATGCCTTCCTTACGGGGAGCACCACCTGAAGAGATGATATATTTAGCGTCTTTGAATGCTTCTGCAACGTCGGTGGTGGCCACGATGTTAACATCGCCGAAACCGCTCTGGCGCATTTCTTCTGCAACGCCTTCCGGAGAGAACACGTCGTAGAGACAGATGTTGTTTGTCAAGCCCATCATCAAGGCGGTCTGTACCATGTTGGAACCGATCATACCGGCAGCACCAACAATCACGAGTTTTTCGTTAGTCAAAAATGCCATAATTGTATATGATTTAGAAATGAATTATTTTCGTTTTCCACCGTTGGGCGTGGTTTTCAAGTGGTTGCCCTGACGGCTCTGTTTTCGAAGGCAAAAATACAAAAATACTTATGGAAAAGCGAGTGTCTGTGCGCTTTTTTTCTGTGTGGCGTGATGTAAAAAATGTAAAGAGGCGTTTTCTGTGTTGGCAAGGTCGGCAAAAAGCGGCAAGGGCCGGCACTTTGCGTGTCGGCCCTTGCTTTTTGAGGGTGGTTTGGAGCGCCGACGGATTGTTCGATTTTTCCGTTGAACACTCTTTTACCGAGTTTCTTAGTAGATTCTCACCTTGTAGGTCAGCGTGGTTTGCGGCACGCGGTATTTCACCATCGTGTCGGCTTCGGCACCGCCGCAGCTGGCATTTCCGACACCACGGGTGCGGGCGTCGAGGTGGAGCACATTGTAGGGGCGTGCCTTCATTTCCCAATAGTGGTTGGCCTTCATGAGGTCGATGTCGGTGTATGGGAGGATGGAGAAGGCCACCTCGCCTTCGGTCTGCATGTGGAGCTGGAAGCCCTTGGCATCGCTCAGCGTGAGTTCGCGAAGGCCTTCACGTCCGCCGGTCGACTGCGGTTTCTGGTTGTATTCCACCATCTGCGGCACGGTCGTGGTGTAGCGTCCAACGGGGCAGCCGTCGAGGCGGTCGGCATAGTTTTCCCACGGCCCGTGGGCGAAATAGCTGACGCGCGAGAGGGCCGAATCGAGAAGGCAGACGAGGCCAGCGCGGCGCAGGTCGGCGGTTTTCGGCGTGAGCGTCACCGTCATGTCGACAACGCCTTCCGGATAGATGGTATAGGCAATGTCCTGCGTGCAGAGCGTTCCGTCGCGGTGTGTCTTCACCACGGTGTTGCCGCCAGGGTTCTCGACAGAGATGGTGCCCTGTGCATCCAGTCCGTTTGACGTGTTGTGGAAGCGGTCGTTCTCGTTCCAGCGGAAGTTGTCGTAGAGGAATCCGCCGTTTTGAGCAATCACGTTGCGTCCGCGGAGTGAGAGTTCGCTGAGTTGTCCCGTCTGCTTGTCGAAGGAGAGCTGGATGCGGTCGTTGCCGACAAAGAGCGTTCCGGCACCATCGGTCATGGCGAGGGGAGCGGCCTGGCGGGCGTTGTATTCAACGGTAGCCAAGGCGGGGCGCTTGAGGAGGGAGAACTGCGCAATGGCCGCCGTGTGGCCCTGCGGGGCGTAGGACGTGGCTTGGCGATATTCTGCCCGGAGATTGAGCATGACTTCCTTGCCTTCTTCAGCGAGTTTCTTGAGTTTCGACTTCGGCATCTTGAGCACGAGCGTCAAACTGTCGCCTGGGGCTACGGCGCCAATGCGGAGCGTCTTGGAACCTGCGATGTGGCCGTCGGCCATCACCTCATAAACAAGGTTGAAGTTGTTGAGCGACTGGAAATCGTAGGCGTTGCGGAGCACAACGGTGACGGTGTTGTTCTTCACGTTGACCTGCGAGAGGCGGAACTTGATATACTGGTAGGCCGCCTTCACTTCTGCCAATTTGGCGCTTTCTGTGCGCGTGGCCGGAATCAAGCCATTGCTGCAGAAGTTGCCCTGATGTGGGCCAGGGAAGTCGTAGCCAGTGCGGAGGCGTCCCTTGTAGGTGCCAGCCTTGATTTCAGAAGGTTCGTAAATGGCCTGGTCAATCCAGTCCCAGATGGCCATGCCAACGATGCTCGTGCTCGTCTCGGCGCTCTCACAATATTCCGTCATGTTGCCAGTGGAGCTGCCCATGGAGTGTGCCATTTCGCAGATGAACATCGGCTTGTCGAAGGAGTTGCGATACTGGTCCATCCAACGCATTCCAGGATACATTTTTGAATAGAGATCAGAAAAACGGTTGCCGCCGTAGCTCTTGCCGTCGCGCGTTCCTTCATAATGCACAGGGCGCGTGTCGAGCTCGTGGGCCTTTTCGTAGCAATATTTGAAGTTGCCGCCACCGCCACATTCGTTTCCGAGGCTCCAGAAGATGATCGACGGATGGTTGCGGTCGCGGAGCACCATGCGCTCAATGCGGTCCACGAAAGCCGGAATCCACGATTCGCGACCAGAGATGCTTTGGTTGGCGTGGTCTTCGAGGTCGGCCTCATCCATCACGTAGAGTCCGTAGTGGTCAAACATGGCATACATGCGGGCGTTCTTCGGATAGTGTGACGTGCGAATGGTGTTGAAGTTGTTTTGCTTCAGCATGAGCACGTCCTTGAGCATGTCTTCGGTTGTGACGGCACGTCCGCGCAATGGGTCGGTGTCTTGCGTGTTGACGCCTTTGAAGAACACGGATTTGCCGTTGATATACACCTTCGAATTTCTGATGGCAATCTCGCGGAAACCATATTTCGTGGAGAAGGCCATGATGTCGTTGCCTTTCTCGTCCTTCTCGATGAAGCGCACGGTGTAGAGTTCTGGCGTTTCGGCCGTCCAGAGTTTCACGTTCTTCAGTTCGAACATCTTGGCGGTCGTGGTCTGTTTCCAATCGCCCTTTGCCTTGATTTCGGCAAGGTTGATGGTGTCGGTCGATTCCTGGAGGAAGCGTCCCTGCGGGTCGAAGAGCTTGATGGTGACGAAGCGCGTTGCGGCCTTCGGAGCCGACTGGCTGCAGCGCGTGTCGGTATCGTAGGTGATGTTGAGGCGTGCGTTTTGGTAGCCGTCGAAAAGTTGCGAGGTGATATAATGGTCGCGCAGGGCGGTCTCGGGCACGTTGTAGAGATAGACATTGCGGTGGATGCCGCTCATGCGGAACATGTCTTGACACTCGAGGTAGGAACCGTCTGACCAGCGGAACACCTGAACGGCGATGGAGTTGCGGCCGGCACGGAGCTGCTTGGTGATTTCAAATTCGGAATCGTTGTTGGCTCCCTGCGTGTAGCCGACGAACTCACCATTCACCCAAACGTAGGCAGCAGAATAGATGCCGCCGAAGTGCAGATAGGTGCGGCGCTCCTTCCATCCTTCTGGAAGGTCGAAGGTGCGGACATAGGAACCGACGGGGTTGATGCCGTAGTTCTTGCCGCCATCGTTATAATACGGGCGGGCCTTGATGTAAGGCGGGGTGTTGGAGTGCGGATATTCCACGTTGCAATAGATGGGGCGGTCGTAGCCCTGCATCTCCCAGTTGGATGGCACAGGGATGGTGTCCCAGGCTGAGGTGTCGAAGCCCTCCTTGAAGAAGTCGAGCGGACGCTTCGAGGGTTCGCTCACGAAGTGGAAACGCCACGTGCCGTTGAGCGAGAGATAGCGCGAAGAGCGCGGCGTGGTCCAGGGGGTGGCGTAGTATTCCTTGTCGGCAAGCATTTCAGCTTCCGAGGCATAAGGCATGTAATTGGCAATGGTCTGCTCTTTGTTGATGCCGAAAACGGCTTCGTTCTCCCAGTCGGGCGCAGCGATGTTCGGTTTCTCGATGGTTTCAAAAGAGAACCAGGCGTCGCGGTCTTTGACGTTGAGCGCCACAGACATCATCTTTCCGTCTTTCAAGGCATACATCATTCCTTTCTTCGAGGCGCCGTTGGAGACGATGAGGTAAACGCCTTTCTCTCCGGCAACGGGTTCGAAGCGGAATTGGGCATTGTTCCATACGCCTTCTTCTGCCGGCCACTGCAAGAGGTGCTTGATGGAGGCGTTGGTGCCGCCGTCGTCGAAGTTCTGGTCGTAGAAGGCGTTGGTAACGATGCGGCGATCGAGGTCGAGCATGCGGATGTTCCAATATTGGCCACGATTGAGCGAATCGGCTTTCTCGCCGATGATGGCGGCACTGTTTTCGCCAGAGTCGCCATTACCCAAAACGAGTTCAGGATGGGCAACAGAGCGGATGCGATAGGTTAGGGCCACGTCAAATCCCGCCTTGGCGGCTTCACGGATATAGAAATGGGCGGACTTGTCGGTCTTTGCCTTCTGCTTGGCGATGAGCGACACACTGCCGTCGCGGGCAATGGCGGCGGCCACTTCTGGACGATTAGCGGGAACGAGGATGACGAGGTCTTTGCCAATGCTCTCTGTTTTCCAGAGCTGGGCTTCGTCAGAACCGTTGTTCTCGCCCGTTGCCACTTGCGAACCGGCGGTGCGCAGAGCGAGGTTGGAGAACGGATTGATGAGACGCCATGCACCCGCCAGCGGTGTGATGGTCCAATGTTGCGCGGCGTTGCTGTCGTCGAGGCGCGAGCAGGTCACCTGCTTCTTCTCGTTGTAGCACACGGTCTTGCCGGCATCCGCAGCGGGAATGATGTGGTAAAGCGTACCACGGGTGAACTGCGCCAGGGCAGTGGCCGTTGAAAATGCCACAACCATGAGCCAAACACATAACGACTGAATGGTTTTCAGTTTCTTCATAATTAAATTATTAGGTTTTCTTTGTTATCTTGAAAGAGGGGCGTTCAAACAAGCGGGCGCTCCAGCATTTTCAGGCTGGAACGCTCCTTTGCTTTTATTTTCCGCCATGTCGTTTGCTGCGGCCTCCGCGTTTTCCGCGGCCCTTTTTCTTGTCGGCTTTGTCCTCCTTGGCCTTGTCTTGGTTGTTTTTCCCAGCTCTCTGTCGCTGCTCCATCGTTTCGCTTTCGTCAGAGACCAGAGCGAAGTCGAGCTGGCGACGTTCGAGGTTAGCACGGTCGACTTTGACGCGCACCTTGTCGCCCAAGGCATAGCATTTGTGGTAACGACGGCCCACGAGACAATAGTTGCGCTCGTCGAATTCATAATAGTCGTCGAGCAGGGAGCGGAGCGGAATCATGCCTTCGCAGAGGGTTTCCGTCAGTTCCACATAGAGGCCAAACTCCGTGACACCGGAGATGCTGCCATCGAACTCCTGTCCGACGCGGTCGCCCATGAATTCCACTTGTTTGTATTTGATGCTGGCGCGTTCGGCCGTTGCTGCCAACTGTTCCATGTTGGAGGCGTGCTCGCAGAGGTCTTCATATTTCGTGGCGCTCACAGAGCGTCCGCCTTCGGCATAACGCGTGAGGAGGCGGTGGACCATCGTGTCGGGATAACGGCGGATGGGCGAGGTGAAGTGGGTGTAGTATTGGAACATCAAACCATAGTGGCCGATGTTGTGAACGCTATATCTGGCTTTCATCATGGCTCTCAGCGCCACGATTTCCACAGCGTTTTCTTCTTTCTTGCCCTTCACGTCTTCAAGCAGATGGTTGATGCTCTTCGAGATGTCGGTCTTCGAGCCTTCCGTGCGCACTTTATAGCCAAACTTGGCAATGAAAGCACGCAGTTTTTCGAGCTTCTCAGGGTCGGGAACGTCGTGGATTCGATAGGGAAGCACTTTGGGCTTCTTGCCCTTAGGCTGCTTGCCAATCATTTCGGCCACACTGCGGTTGGCCAGGAGCATAAATTCCTCCACGAGCTTGTTGGCATCCTTTGCCACCTTCACGTAAGTGGAAATGGGGTGTCCCTTCTCGTCCACCTCGAAGCGCACTTCCGAGCGTTCGAAGCCGATGGCACCGTTTTTGAAGCGGGCGGCACGCAGCTTCTTGGCCAATTGGTTGAGTTTGATCAGCTCTTCTGCATACTCGCCCTCCAGCGGCGCTCCCTCAGGCAGCGGTTCTGGATGTTCGCCCGGCAGAGCCAAATCTTCCTTCGAGGCTTCGTTGTTTTTTTCTAAGATGTTTTGCACCTCCTCATAGGTGAAGCGTCTGTTGGAACGAATCACGGTGTGAGTCAGATGCCAGCGCACGATTTCCGCCTTTTCGTTGAGCACAAAGATGGTTGAATAGGCCAACTTTTCCTCATCGGGGCGCAACGAGCAGATGAAATTGCAGAGGCGCTCCGGAAGCATCGGGATGGTGCGGTCAACGAGATAAACGCTCGTGGCACGCTTCTCGGCCTCGCGGTCGATGATGTCGCCCTCATGAACGTAGTGGCTGACATCGGCGATGTGTACGCCCACCTCCCAATTGCCATCGTCGAGACGGCGGATGGAAAGCGCGTCGTCGAAGTCCTTGGCATCGTGCGGGTCGATGGTAAACGTGGTGACCTCGCGGAAGTCCTCGCGTCGGGCAATCTCTTCGGGCGTGATGTCGGGCGAGAGCCGCTCTGCGGCCTTCTCTACATTGGCAGGATAGGTGTAAGGCAAACCATATTCGGCCAAGATGGCGTGCATTTCGGCCGTATTTTCTCCCTGCTTTCCAAGGATGTCTACCACTTTTCCGATGGGACTCTTCGCACCGTCGGGCCATTCCGTTATCTTCACGACGGCCTTGTCGCCGGTCTTTCCGCCCTTGAGCTTATCTTTCGGAATGAAAATATCGTTGGCAAGGGAACGGCTCTCCGTGATGAGGAAGCCAAATCCCTTCTCCACCTGCAACTGCCCAACGAAGGTGTCTTTGGCACGTTGCAAGATTTCCGTCACCTCGGCCTCTCGCGTGTGTCCCGGCCGGCGTGCCAGCATCGTGACCTTCACGCGGTCTCCATCGAGGGCATGGAGCGAATTGCGCTCACAAACCAAGATACACTTTCCGCCATCGTCGGGCAGGAAGGAGTTTCGGCCATTGCGCTTGCGCTGGAAAGTACCCTCCATCACGTTGGAGCGCACGGCATTTCGGTAGTTTCCTTTATTGTCCGACGTGAGGTAATCGTCGAGCACCAATTCTGAGAGCGCATCCATCGTCAGCATTTTTGCCGGATGGTTTGCGGCATGTATAAAATCGAAGATTTCCTTCACACTAAATTCCCTCTCTGGCTCAGAGGCAAAGAGGTCAAGAAGTCTTTTTATGATCTGCTTCTTGGTTAAGCGTCCGCCGCTTTTCTGTTCTTTCTTGTTGCGACCCATGACTGTTCAATTTAAGTTTCGCGATACGTCTGCCGCCCCTACCCGCCCCTGTTTTTGGGCCGCATCCTGCTGCGATGCACTGGCAGAGTCGAAATATCGTTATAATTACTACAAAGTAAGTTATTTTTTGGCGATTTTCGCAGTCAATTAAGGATTTATAACGCGCATCTCAAGAGATTCTTGTTAATTTTGCGGGCAAATGCAGTACTTCAAATATATAATATTCATTCTCTTCCTGTCTTTGGGGTCGGAGATGGCCTCAGCACAGGTCATTCCCGACATTGACAACGTGCCAGACGACGAGATGCCGCCCGCCACGAATATGGAGATTAAGGTCATGAATAGTCGCGTCTTCTTCCACGGCGACAGCATCCCCGCCATCATCTTCCCCACTTTCTATAAGTATCCCCCCATGACATTTAAGAACGACAAGGAGCGCGACCGCTACAACCGATTGGTTGCCAACGTGAAGCGACTGCTGCCGTTGGCGAAACTGGCGAAATATACCGTGATTGAGACTTACGACTATCTGCAAACGCTACCAACAAAGAAGGAAAAGGCGGAACACATCAAGCTCGTTGAAGACGGACTGAAGAAGCAATATGCCCCCACGCTGAAGCGTCTCTCACGCTCGCAAGGCCGCTTGCTCGTCAAGCTCATCGACCGCGAATGTGGGCAAACAGGCTATAATATCGCCCAGGCTTTCATCGGTTCTTTCAAGGCTAACATTTATCAGGCTATGGCTTTTTGCTTCGGCAACAGCCTGACGAAACGCTACGACCCTGAAGGCGACGACCGCTATACGGAACGCGTGGTGCGCCTCGTTGAAAGCGGACAGCTGTAAGGTAGGGTGTTCAAAATCCAGAAAAATCTCTGCGCGGTTTTGAGCCAAATAGCAAGTGGCGAAGCATGCGCACATGATAAACGAACAAAGCGCGAAAAGGAGCGCCCTGAAAGGGCAGCCAGTTCATAGCCCAGGGCAACGCCCTGGGTATCAGCGCATAAACGCCTACGCCCTGTAAGGGCAAAAGTATGGGCGAACGGTTGACTTTTACTTTTGCCCTTACAGGGCGCAGGAACGGGGAACACGGCACCCAGGGCGTTGCCCTGGGCTCTGGACTCGTTGGGCTTTCAGCCCGTGCTTGGCCGCTGACAGGGCTTTTTACGCACAATCTCCCCTCGCTTGATACTTTAAATTTGAACACCCTACCTGTAAGGTATAGGAAGAACATGTTCTCGGAGATTTTCCAACAGGAGGGATTACAAGGGTTATCCTTACTGTATCAAGGATTGTCTATACTATTACAAGGATAATCCATACGGTTATCAGATTGTCACATACGGCAAAGGCGGATGTTCAAGACTTTCATCTTGGACATCCGCCTTTGGTTTGTCATGCACCACCAGGCACGGCTTTCACAGCTTTATTGTTCGAAATCCACAAAGCGGCCGTCGGCCGTCACTCCTCTGACGGAGATGCGCAGATATTGTTTCTCGCGGCTGTTGCTGAAGAAAACGGCTGAGGCCTTGCCCTGCGCGTCGCTCTTCACATTGGGGTTCCAATAGAGCGTGCGTCTGACATCTTCGTCTGTCGGCGTGTCGAGACCGTGATAACTTGGCGAGAAGAAACGCTTCGGCAGACTGTAGCCCGTGACACGCCGTTTGTTGATGCCGCGCTTTTCCAGAAAACGGAAATAGTCGGGCACTTCATAGATGAACATGGCCCAGAGTTTGCCGTTCATCTTCATGGGATCGAGGGAAGTGCCGTTGCTGCCGTTCTTGAGGATGGACACCGACTGGACCTCGTCGGTCATAAGGTCAACGAGGGAAACATTCATGTGGTCGTCGTTGTTGAGGAATATCTGAGGTTTACGGTTTTTGTAAAACAGGGTAATGGGCAACGAATCCTCAATGCCGTTCAGGCTTCCAATGTCTTGGCTCACTTCCCTCGTGATGCCGACACTGGTGCTTGCGGCCTCCGCAGAGGGATAGTCGGTGCCGTATCTCACCTTCGGGTCGATTTTCGGCAGAAACTCATAGAAATATCCCGTAGCCCCGCCATCGTCTTTCTCCCGCTCGGCCTCCATAAGCACGTTGTATTGCGCGATGGCATGCCGCTGCCCGAAAGCCTCGCCGCCATTATAGGTGTATCGGCCGCCAGTAAGGCCTTTATATTTGTTGTATCTGACAACCACCGCCTCGCCCAGTTTGTTGCCGACGAAACGGGGGATGGTGTCTTTCCAAACGAAGGTTTTCACGGCCGGCACCTCCGTTCCCGCCTTCAAGTCCGTCCAAGGTTTCGGCGGCGCCTTAAACAATTCCACGCCCGTAAGCGGCCGCGGTTCTGGCTCAAACCAGCGTTCGATGGCAATACGGCTCCATCGCCGCTTGTCGTTTTCGTTACGCGTGGTGAACTGCGCAATCCAGTTGCCCACGTAGTCTTCGTTAGAGACAAAGGCGAAATGTCCCACACTGTCGGTGACGCATTCTCCCGACAGCGCCGCGCCCTCTTTGCTATACATCTTGATGCTCAGTTTCATATTGGGAAGTGGCTGGCGCTTGTTGTTCTCGCGAAACACCGTACCGTTGAGCGTGAGTTTCTCTTCGATGGGTTCCTTGGCCTGGAAGGCGTTGCGACCGGAGAGGGTGGAAAAACTGTTGGCCGTCCATCCCTGCACCATCATCAGGAGGTCGAGATTCGCAAGATGCTCCTCGTCGGCCTTTTCAAAGTAATATCCAGGGCGATGAACATATCCCTTCAGTTCCGAAGAGAGCAGCAAATCGGTCTGCACGCCGGCATGCTCTCCCTCCACCAGTTCGCCGTTGTCGTCGCGCACGGCCAAAGAAAACGTGGTGCTTACGGGCTTCCCTTGACAGTCTTTCAGACTAAACTCCAGGGCCACAGGCGAGAAGGGCGCATACACCTTTTCGTTTTGCCGCACCGCCGTTGAAATCTCCTGCGACATCGTTCCGTGCCACACGAGGCGCGAAGCCACGCCCTCCCCCGTCGCGTCAAAAAGTTCGATGCGGTTCACGCCCAGATGGAAAGCCCTGTCGGAGAGCGCCATCTCCAAAGTCTCGCCCGCCGCGATGCTCAGCGTGTCGAAATAGGTGGGCGTTTCACGGCAGAACACGGCCAGGCCGAGTAGCCTCCTGGTGTCCGCCGCTTCGCTGGCGCCGATGATGATATCAGCCCCACCGTCGAGATGCTTATTGACGATCATCGCATAAGGCAGTCCAGGCATTACATCGGGCAGTTCGTAGCGTTTCCGGTCGTTGTCTACGACGGCATAAAGCCCGTTGCCTGCGCTCTTTGGCAGGAAAAACGTGCCAAAGCCCTCATGTTCGGCCCGCGCCGTAGTGATTTCCTCCCCCGCCCTGTTTTTGATATGCAGAATGCCAGGGGAAGGAAACCCGCGCCCGTTCGTCAGCCGGAAAGCCACGCGCTGCGCCACGCCCTCCGCGCGATTACCCCCTTCGGGATAAAACTCCACGATGGTCTTCACGCTGTCGAGCACACCGTTAGGACGCGGAAAGGCGCGAGACGTCTTGCGCGGCATCTCCGTGAGCGGCACGTTGTCGAGCTTTCCGTCTTTTCCCTTTCTGAACACTGGCACCACGCGCGAAAAACACGCCGCCGCGCCCCAGTTGGTCATCTCCCGCGTGTAGGCCCTCACCTCGTAATAACCGCTGCGAACGGGAAGTTCGAGGTCAAACTCGCCGTTGGCCTGCCCCAGGGAGTCGAGGCGCAGAAGTTTGCGTTGCATCAGCGCCCCCGCATCGGAGAGAAGTTCCACATAGAGCACGCGGCTCAACGGCCTGGGCTTCAGGCTCGACGCCCTCACCACGTAGGCCTTAAACCAAAGGGTCTCGCCCTCGAAATAGGCATTGTTGTCGAGGTGGAGGAACACTTTTTCGCGGGGGAAATTATAGTCGAAAGCCGAAGCGGCCTTAAATCGCTGAAAGAGACTATCAACGGTGCTCGTCCCTTGGGCGCAGAGGCAGGAGGGGACGAGAAAAAGCAAAGCGGCGGCCGCCAAGCAGGCGTTCAACACGATGAAAGAGAAGGTCTTACGCATATCAAAAGGGATTTTCCGCAAATATACTCTTTTCTGCCGATTCCTTCACGGCAAACAACCGACCAATTTTTCTCCCGCAAGGGGAATTTTCTAATAAAGCTCTAAAAATGTTTTACATCGCAGCAACCTTTGCCACATCCTCTTGGCATTTCATAATAAAAACCTCAAAAAGTATGCGGCATTACTAAAAAAAAGTATAACTTTGCCGTGTGTTATTATCAAAGGCTCATCGGATTATCTTTGCAACACTGAATCAAATGGGCCTTTAAGGGTGGCACAACACAGGACAGATATATAAATGTATAAACGGAGATACTCTCTCTACTGAACAATACAGAAACAGGATGGGGTGAACACTGTTTATTCCCAACAGCGGAACTGTCCATAGAAACCATTGATTTACCTAACCATAGTGTTGCAAGAGTATCTTTATTATGAAAAGAATTTTAAGCGGACTTATTTGTCTCGTCATGGCGCTGGTCATGACCACTTCTTGCTCAGACAACGGCAAGATGAAAGCCTTGCTGGAGCAGATTCCCGAAAACACGGAAGTTGTCTGTGTGGGCAATGTGAAAACCATTTTAGAGTCGGCAGGCGGGTCCATCGAAGACTCGAAAATCAAGTTGCCTTCCTACGTGCTTGACGCCCTTCCCCGTCAGAAAGCCAACGACATCGACAAAGCCAACGATTTCCTGAAGAAATCAGGTATTGACATGGACGCCTGTGCCGTGTTTGGCAACTACAAGGACTCCCGCCCCATCTTCCTGTTTGCGCTTTCCGACAAGTCGCAGTTCATCGCTACCATCGAGAAGGACGGCTACAAAGAATCGAGCTTCGACGGAGATGCCAAGCTCTATAAGAAAAAGGTCTACGAGGGCAGCAGTTCTGAGTATGACGACTACAGCTACTTGCTCATCAACGACGATTATGCCTACTTTATTGAGCGCGTTTGGGTCGGCTCTGACTTCAAACCAGCTTCCCACCTTGCCAACATCGTTGAAGACGCAGCGAAACACAACTTTGCCGACACGAACTTCGGCGACTACATCCTCGACGGCAACGCCGGCGGCATTGCCTTTGCCCTGCCGCAGGAACTGAGACGTGAACTGCGCAACAATGGTGTGCCCTCCGACCTCGCCGACCTCTACAGCGGCTACGTCTGCATGCGCGGCGAACTGGAAAAGGACAAGGCCACCGTCAAAGTCCAATTGTTTGACGAGAAGGGCGAGAAATTCGACTGCGACAAGTTTAAGGACTATCTTGACCTCTCTGCCAATGTCAGCAAAGACGCCCTGGCTCTGCTCGACAAGAACGAGTTTATGATTTTCGCCATGAGCGCCAAGAAAGTCAACTGGGACAAATACACCGACCTCATCGCCCAAAGCTCAGGCCTCTCCCGTGGCGACCGCGCCCAATTGAGCGCCGTTACGGCTTATTTGGAGAAGATTGACGGCACAGTTGCTATGGGCTTCGGCATAAACAATGGTTTGAAATCCATCGGCAACATCGTTTATCAGACAGACGACATGATGTCGGCCTTCTCGACCACAATGGTGATCGAAACCAAGGAGGGCAAGGCCAAGCGCCTCATCGACGATATGAAGGGGCTCTTGGAAAAGGTTCGCGTGCCGTTCTCCGACAACGCCGCTGGCTTTACCATCGAACTTCAGAACTTCACCGGCAAACCAGGTGCCTTCTACGTGAAGAACGTGGGCAACTTCATCGTCATTGCCAACCATCCAATCAAGGAGAGCAACGACAATCCATTGGTGGCAAACTCCAATCTCGACGAATACCTGAGCGTTTTCTGCGCAGGACTGTCGCCAGACAACCAACTCATGCGCGACTTGAATCTCAAGAACAACATCAAGTTGCTCATCGGTTGCAAGCCCAATACTTCAGAGGCTGTCATGACGCTTGAAGTTGACGGCGACACCGACGCTGGCATCATCTCCAAGGTGGGCAAGATGATTTTCAAAATCGTCGAGCAGAGCGGAAAAATCGAGGAAAAGCTGGAAAGCATGAACCCCAATCCTTACGTAAACAACTATTACGATGACGCTGATACATTAGCCTATGATGACGACATGGTAGAAGTCGATTCATGCGCCACAGAGGACTACGATTACGACGCTGCCTACTAAGCAGGCAGGTAATGGCAAGTAGGTGGTCAAAATCATTATATTTATATATAGACTGGAACGCCATATATATTATAATGGAACGCCAAGCATTCCAAACCATCTACCACAGCAGAACCTCATTTTCATGTTAGAAACAATCACCATCAGCAACCTCCTCCCCCTAGTGTTCTCGGGGATGGAGCAGACAGAAAAGATAAGCTCTTCCCAAATTTGGGAAGAGCCGTCTTTTATATTCCAGCGTGGCTGCCGCCTCTGCATCCAAGCGGAGTCGGGAAGCGGGAAATCCTCTCTCCTGAGTTTCATTTTCGGAACGCGCCAGGACTATAAGGGGCAGATTCTCTTCAATGGTCAGGACACCCGCGCACTCAGCGTTGAACAGTGGTGTGAGATTCGAACGAAAAACATTTCCCTGCTGCCGCAAGACATGGCGCTTTTCCCGGAACTGACCGTCGGGCAAAACATCGACCTGAAGAACAACCGCACGCACCACAAAACGCGGCAGGAAATCATGGACTGCCTGGAGCGCGTGGGCATCGCGGAGAAATACGATGTGCTGGCCTGCCAACTGAGCATCGGACAGATGCAACGCGTGGCGCTCGTCAGAGCCCTCTGCCAGCCTTTCGACTTCATCTTCCTCGACGAGCCCGTCAGCCACCTTGACGCGCGCAACAACCAAATCGTTGCTCAGATGGTTTCGGAAGAAGCGCAGCGGCAGGGCGCAGGCATCATCGCCACTTCCGTTGGCAACCACCTGCTGCTAAGCAACGCCGAATTTGTCGCATTGTAACTGGCATCCCGGCCTCCGCCCAACGTTCCGCGCCCGCGCAGAGCACGAGCACCTCCATCACATTCCGTTTTTCTATGAAAGAACAATTCAGAAAGGAGATATGGTGTCTCCTGAAAAGGAACATCTCCAAAGGACAACTCCTGGGCTACGCTCTGGCCAACGTTGTCGGTCTGTCGGTCATCCTGATCGGCACACTCTTTTATGCCGACAGCCAACACAGCAACAGCGACAGCGACGCCTTCTTCTCCGAAGACTACATCGTACTCTCGAAGAAAGTTGACGGCATTGGCTTCACGCCCGTGAGGTTCACGTCTGACGACATCTCCGACCTCGAGCAGCAGAAATGGGTGCAAAAAGTGGGGAAATTCAGCGTCTCGCAGTTTGCCGTCAATGGTTCTATCAACATGGGTGGGCGCGGCTTGTCCACCTACCTCTTCTTTGAGTCGGTGCCCGACGAGTTTTTCGACGTGTTGCCCTCCAGCTGGTATTTCAAACCAGAGGAAAAGTTCGTGCCCATCATCATGAGCCGCGACTATCTGACGCTCTACAACTTCGGCTTTGCCATTCCACAGGGCCTCCCGCAAGTGAGCGACAAGATGGTGGGCGCCGTGCCCATCACGTTGCAGCTGACGGGGGAAGGCAACGTCACCGAAACTTACTCCGCCGCCGTCGTCGGCTTCTCTTCGCGCCTAAACACCATCGCCGTGCCGCAGAGCTTCATGGACTGGGCCAACAAGCGCTACTACTCCGGACCTCCTCAGGAGCCTTCGCGCCTCATCGTGAAGATCGACCGCCTCGCGGCTGCCGACATGGAGCGCTATCTGAAAGAACACGAACTGGAAATGGCGGGCGACAAAGGAAGCACAGGAAACATCTCTGCCTTCCTGCGCGTCGTGTCGAGCGTTGTGGCCACCAACGGTGTGGTCATCAGCGCACTGGCGCTCTTCATCCTCACGCTCTCCATCTTCCTCCTGCTGCAAAAGAGCAAAGACACCATCCGCAAACTGATGTTCATGGGCTTCCCGCCCCTCGAAATCAGCCGCTATTATGAGACAATCGTCATCGGCGCCAACACCGCCATCACGCTCGTTGCCACCGCCGCCACCCTCTGTTGCTGCCAGCTATGGAAAGGACAACTGGAAGAAATCGGCCTCGGCGGCTCCTCCGTCCTCCCGACGCTCTGTCTCGCCCTGGCCTACCTCTTCCTCGTCTCGGCCTTCAACGTCTTTGTCATACGCCGCCGGCTTTATGGCATCTGGAAGAACTGACGAATCGCCAACGGCAAAAACAGTCGCAACAACAAGTATCTCCTAAGCGAAGACCATCCTACAATTGTAGTGGCCTTCGCTTTTTTCGTCCCCTGGCACACGCCCGCAATCAACGTCGCGATGCACGGCCAGCGGGATGACAAAAGCAAACACCGCATCTCCTAAAAAATCCCTCGAAATTCCCTCCGTAACTCACCGCTTTTTTGTAGCTTTGCAAAGGGCATACGCTAAGATATTCAAAATTCAGAAAAACCTCTGCGCGTTTTTTGACCAAACAGCAAGCGACAAAGCATGCGCACATGATAAACGAACAAAGCGCGAAAAGGAACGCCCTGAAAGGGCAACCAGTTCACAGCCCAGGGCAACGCCCTGGGCTCTGGACTTGTTGGGCTTTCAGCCCGCGCAGGGCCGCAAACAGAGTTTTTCCGCACATTCTCCACCTACTTAATTCTTCTGGATTTTGACCACCCTTAGGCATGCGCCCCGTTAGCAGGTATTCAAAGGCATTTTCCAACATCAATACTGGAAAAAGCAGTTCAAGACAACTAATTCTGAGCACCTGCTTCAGTATGAAAACCTAACACAACATCAAACCATGTACGACATCCAACTTAACGAGAGCGGCACGCGCCACCTTGACATCACCGACGAGAACCTCCAAACCATCAGAAAATACAACCTCTTCCACGGACTGGTCGACTCCACTGGATATGTCACCGAACCCGTGCTCGACAAACTCAAACTCACGGTGCGGGCACTCATCGCCAACGCCTCTGACAACTGCAAAGACCTGCTCGACCTCTGCATCGATGTCATCTACCATGACAAGATGAAAGCCTACGGACTCAAAAACCTGATGGCTTGCTACAAACAATGGTGTGAAACGCATCCGGAAACGGAAAACACAACAGAGGAAGGAAACACGACGGAGGAATAAGTAATGGTGAAAGAATAAGTTGAGCAATTTTGACCTGTATTTTTGTTGGTTTTGGAATTTGGAAGAGGGAGCATAGCGGGCTATGTGACCGATGACAAATTTCAAAAGCGGCAAAAAGACAGGACATAAGAAATAACTCCTTACCCTCAAAATTGGTCAAGTTATTTTTTACCATTACTAAGCACGACAGTTGCCAACGCCCAACACTCCGCCCTTCCCCAAACCATAAAACAAATTCTCCCTTGGCTAATTCAACCGAACAACACAAGCTCTCCGACTGGTTGCCAACCACCCGCAAAGAAATGGACCTGCGAGGCTGGGAACAAGCCGACGTCATTCTCTTCTCGGCCGACGCCTACGTTGACCACCCTTCTTTCGGCGCTGCCGTCATCGGCCGCCTGCTCGAAGACGAGGGCTTCCGCGTTTGCATCGTGCCGCAACCCGACTGGCATGGCGACTTCCGCGACTTCAAGAAGCTGGGGCGGCCACGCCTCTTCTTTTCTGTGGCACCGGGATGTATGGATTCTATGGTGAACAAATACACGGCCGCGCGACGGCTGCGTTCGGAAGATGCCTACAGTCCCGACGGCCGACACGACATGCGGCCGGAATACCCAACAGTGGTCTACACACAGATTCTCAAGCAGCTCTATCCCGACGTGCCAGTGGTGCTCGGTGGAATCGAGGCATCGCTGCGCCGCGTCACGCACTACGACTACTGGCAGGAGCGCCTTCGCAAATGTGTGCTCTGCGACAGCGGGGCCGACATGATTGTCTATGGCATGGGCGAACTCCCAACGGCTGAGCTCTGCCATCTGCTTGAAGACAAACTCCTGCACGGCCGCGAAGAGGCCCACTGCACAACCGATGCCTTCCGCCAGATTGTGCGCCGCTTCCCAGTGAAACAGACCGTGACGCTGGAAACGGAAGCCGACATCCCAGGCGGTTTCCGCGATGACGACATCACGCTTTTCTCCCACGAGGAATGCCTGGCCGACAAGAAGAAATATGCCTCCAACTTCCGCCACATCGAGGAAGAGAGCAACAAACTGCATCCGCAGCGCCTTCTGCAACGTGTGGCCGACCGTTGGACGGTGGTCAACCCGCCTTTTCCACCGATGACGACGGCGCAAATCGACCGCTCGTTTGATTTTCCCTACACGCGACTGCCACACCCCAAATACAAGGGGAAACGCATTCCAGCCTACGAGATGATCAAATTCTCGGTCAACATCCATCGCGGCTGCTTCGGCGGTTGCGCCTTCTGCACCATCTCTGCCCATCAGGGCAAATTCATCATGAGCCGCTCGAAAGAGAGCATCCTGCGCGAGGTGAAACAAATCATTGCCATGCCCGATTTCAAGGGCTATCTCTCTGACCTCGGCGGACCGTCGGCCAACATGTATATGATGCACGGGAAAGACCAAACGCTCTGCGCCCGCTGCAAACGGCCGTCGTGCATCGCGCCAGCGGTGTGCCCCAACCTCAATGCCGACCACCGTCCGATTCTCGACATCTACCGCGCCGTTGATGCCCTCCCCGGCATCAAGAAGAGCTTCATCGGCAGCGGCGTGCGATACGACCTTCTCTTGCATCCTTATAAGGACGAGGCGCTGCGCAAGGCGGCCAACGACTATACGCGCGAACTCATCCTGCGCCACGTGTCGGGCCGACTGAAAGTGGCACCGGAACATACTTCCGACCGCGTGCTGCACCTCATGCGCAAACCCTCCTTCAAGCTCTTCCACGAGTTTAAGGCCATTTTCGACCGCATCAACCGTCAGGCGGGCCTCAACCAGCAAATCATCCCTTATTTCATCTCCTCCCACCCGGGCTGCACGGAGGAAGACATGGCCGAACTGGCAGCGGAGACCAAGGACCTTGACTTCCGCCTGGAACAGGTGCAAGACTTCACGCCAACGCCGATGACGGTGTCGACGGAGACGTGGTACAGCGGTTTCCACCCCTACACGCTCGAACCTGTCTTCTCGGCGAAAACGCCTGAGGAGAAACAGCGCCAGCGCCTCTTCTTTTTCTGGTATAAACCGGAGGAACGGGCCCGCATCATGACGGAATTGCGACGCCTCAACCGCCCCGACCTCATCCAGCGTCTCTTTGGCGCCAACGTGGGATTCCGACCGCAAAACGAGCGCACACCGCAGCGGCCGCCGCAACGCGAAAATGCGTTCCAGCGCGAACGGCCTCAGCGCGAACGACCTCAGCGCGAACGACAGCAGCGCGAGCATCCGCGACACGAACGCCAACAACGCCCGCCACGCAACGAGAAGCGCAGGCACGGACGCTGATAAACGTGTCCACACGGGCAAAAACAAGGCCTCAAGCATATTCTTAAACAGACAGAAGACGCCTAATTGGTAGGGTGTTCAAAATTGAAATATTAAGTCGATGAAGATTGTGCGGGAAAGCCTTGTCTGCGGCTCTGTGCGGGCTGAAAGCCCAGCAAGTTCATAGCCCAGGGCAACGCCCTGGGTATCATGTCCCCATTCCCTACGCCCTGTAAGGGCAAAAGTAAAAGCCAACCATTCGCCCATACTTTTGCCCTTACAGGGCGTAGGCGTTTATACACTGATACCCAGGGTGTTGCCCTGGGCTCTGAACTGACTGCCCTTTCAGGGCGCTCCTTTTCGCGCTTTGTTCGTTTATCATGTGCGCATGCTTCGCCACTTGCTATTTGGCTCAAAACCGCGCAGATATTTTTCTGGATTTTGAACACCCTACGTAAATATACTGCTTTTATCACAAAGAGAACTTTAATGATAGGGAAACAGCATTGGGATTCCATAAATCCTTTATAATGTCATCTACTCGCGGCCGCGAGTAGCGCGAACGGCGGCCGCAAGTAGCGCTACCCGCGGCCGCGAGTAGCACGAATCGCGGCCGAGGGTAGCAGACTTCTTCTTAGCCTGGCGAATGACCCTCACTTTGCGAGCAAAGTGAGCTACAGTGCTTCGCCTCAAACCTCCGCTGAAGGATGTCCGCACATCGCCCTTTGCAGCGATGCCGCACTCGCTATGCTAATAGGCCAGAAACCGCGCTATCAGCCAGCGCTTCAGCGCCGACTTTCCCTTCCACGTATTATCGCGAACGGAAATAAATTAGTAAATTTGCCAGAAAGTTCAGCAAATCTTATTATCCATGGCTCAGAGATTCGAACAGACACAGACGCAAACCCAAACGCAGCAGTTGTCAACGCTACAAGTGGCGTTGGCAGGACTGGTGCAGCTCCCCATTGAACAACTGGGGGAGCGTGTGCGCAACGAACTCGTTGACAACGCGGCGCTCGAAGAGAGCTACGGCGACGGCGACGAGCATTTCGGCAACGAGACCGACTCTATGCGCGACGGCGACAACGGCGGCAGTGATGCCGCCGATGAGGAATGGGGACCGGGAGAGGCCAGCGACATCCGCGACTCGCTCAGCGACTATGCCAACGCCGACGATGTGCCCGACTATCTGCAACAACGGGCCGACGATGCGCGTGAACGACACGAGATGCCGCTCACAGGGGGATCTTCGGCCTATGAAGACCTCACACGGCAAATCGGAGAGCACGACCTCAACGACCACGAGCGCGAAGTCATGGAATATCTCATCGGTTCGCTCGACGACGATGGTTTCCTGCGTAAGGACTTGTATGCCATGGCCGACGAACTGGCCATCTACCACAACATCAACACCAACGAGGAGGAATTGCAACGTCTGTTGCACATTCTCCAGACGTTCGACCCACCCGGCATCGGCGCACGCTCGCTGGAAGAATGCCTGACGCTCCAACTGGAAAGCCCCGAACAGCAATCGCCCCACAAGAAACGCGCCCTGGAGGTGCTGAAGCAGTGCTTCAAGGAATTTGCCTCCAACCGCTGGGACCTCATCTCGCAAAAACTCAGCATGACGAAAGAGGAAGCGGAGGCGGTGCGCCATCTCCTGCAACACCTCAACCCGCGCCCCGGCGCACAGCTCGGCAGCGGCGCGGAAAGCATGGCGCAGAGCGTCACCCCCGACTTCTATGTCACCGTGGGGAAAGACGGACTGCCGGAGGTGGAACTCAACCAGGGCGATGTGCCGGAACTGCGCGTGAGCCAGGCGTTCCGCGATTCCATCAAACAATATGCCTCGAGCCGCCACGCGCTCTCGCGCGAACAGCACGACGCTTATGTCTATGCCAAGCAGAAAGTGGACGCCGCGCAAACCTTCATCGGGCTCATCGTGCGTCGCCGACAGACGCTGATGGCCGTGATGCAGGGCATCGTGGATTTCCAAACGGAATTTTTCGTTGAAAACGACGATGAAACCTTCCTCCGCCCGCTGACGCTGAAAGACATCGCGCAGAAGGTGGGCGTGGACATCTCCACCGTGTCGCGCGTCACCAATAGTAAATATGTGCAGACCGACTACGGCATCTATCCCCTGAAGTTTTTCTTCTCTTCGCAGTTCACCACCGAAGACGGCGACGAGATGTCGGCACGCCAAATCCGCAACGCCATCCGCGACATCATCGACAAGGAAGACAAAGCACACCCCTATTCCGACGAGGCACTCACCAGTCTGCTTGCGAAAGAGGGATTCAAAGTGGCACGACGGACGGTGGCGAAATATCGCGAACAACTGGGCATCCTCAGCACGCGCCTGCGCCGCGAAAGGTAGGATAAAGGACATGGCGGGGACGGCATAGCAACAAGAGGCGCTGCGCGAACATTCGGCGAAGGTCTGAGGCGAAGCACTGTAGCTCACTTTGCTCGCAAAGTGAGCTACAATGCTGGCGCCGCAACAGACGATTATGCGGGCCCGCGCAGGGCCGCAGACAAGGCTCTTTCCGCACAATCTCCATCAACTTAATATTTCCATTTTGAACACCCACTTCAAAGCATTCTATGACCAACAGATATCTCATATTGACGGCGCAAGTCATCTCCGTGGTGTTCTCGCCATTCTATTTGCCAGTCGTGGCCTTCGTCGTGTTGCTCTTCTTCAGCTATATGAGCTACACCTCGTGGCAATACAACGCGCAAGTCATCGGCATGGTAGCCCTCTTCACCGTCATCCTGCCCAAACTGGCCATCTACGCCTACCGAAAAATCAACGGATGGACGCGCCACCAGCTTAGCCGACGGGAAAGGCGCATCGTGCCTTACATCCTCTCCATCTCGTCTTACACCACTCTCCTTTATATGATGGACCACATGCGTATGCCCCGCTTCACACTGGGCATCGTGGCTGGTGCCCTGGCCATACAAATTGTGTGCGCCCTCATCAATCCGTGGCTGAAAGTGAGCACGCACGCTGCGGCCTCAGGCGGCGTAATTGGTGCCGTCATGGCTTTCTCGCTCATCCTCAATTTCGACCCCACCAACGCCCTCTGCCTCGCTGTGCTCCTCTCCGGACTGGTCTGCACGGCACGCATGATTCTCCGACAACACAAGTTGATGGACCTCGGTCTCGGCGTGCTCATCGGCATGGCCTGCGCCCTGTTTTTCATTTTGAACATCTGACAACGCAGGGTATGCAAGGTTGGATGGCCGCTGAAGCAACAATTATAAGCAAGTCTTCATACATTAGAAAAAACTCATAAAATCATAAGCCCAATGACTCCTATTGTAAGCATCATCATGGGCAGCACGAGCGATTTGCCCGTTATGGAAAAAGCTGCCAAGTTTCTCGACGACATGGACGTTCCCTTCGAGATGAACGCCCTTTCTGCCCACCGCACGCCTGCGGAGGTTGAATCTTTTGCCCGCAACGCGAAAGCACGCGGCATCCGCGTCATCATCGCCGGCGCTGGAATGGCGGCTGCCCTGCCAGGTGTCATCGCTGCCAGCACCACGGTGCCTGTCATCGGTGTGCCCATCAAAGGCATGCTCGACGGACTCGATGCCATGCTCTCCATCATCCAGATGCCTCCCGGCATCCCTGTGGCCACGGTTGGTGTCAACGGTGCGCAAAACGCCGCCATCCTCGCCGTGGAAATGCTCGCACTGGCCGATGAAGCGTTGGCAAAGCGTCTGGAGCAGTATAAAGACAGTCTGAAAGAAAAAATCGTTAAAGCCAATGCCGAACTGGCAACGGTGTGCTACAAAAACAAGACCAACTGATTTCGCGTGCTCATGGATTTATTTAATTACCATCCCAGGGCCTCGCATGAGGTGCGCATCGGCAACCGTCCGCTGGGCGGCAACCATCCGCTGCGCATTCAGAGCATGACCACCTTCCCAACAACCGACACGGCGGGATGCGTGGAGCAATCTGTGCGCATCATTGAGGCTGGAGGCGACTATGTGCGCCTCACCACGCAGGGAACCATCGAGGCCGAAAACCTCCGCAACATCAAAGCGGAGCTCGTTCGCCGCGGCTTCGACAATCCGCTCGTGGCCGACGTACATTTCAATCCGAAAGTGGCCGACGTGGCGGCTGGCATCGTGGAGAAAGTGCGCATCAATCCGGGCAACTATGTCGACCCGGCCCGCACGTTCAAGCATTTGGAATACACCGACGAGGAATATGCCGCCGAACTCACACGCCTGGAAGAGCGCTTCAAACAACTGCTCGCCATCTGCCGTGAACACGGAACGGCCCTCCGCATCGGCGTCAACCACGGGTCGCTCTCCGACCGCATCATGAGCCGCTACGGCGACACGCCGGAAGGCATCGTGGAGAGCTGCATGGAGTTTTTGCGCGTCTGTGTCAAGGAAAACTTCCCTGACGTTGTCATCTCCATCAAGGCGTCAAACACGGTGGTGATGGTGCGCTCGGTGCGTCTGCTGTGTAGCGTCATGGCCAAAGAGGGCATGGACTTCCCCATCCATCTGGGCGTGACGGAAGCCGGCGAAGGCGAAGATGGCCGCATCAAGAGCGCCGTTGGCATCGGTGCACTGCTCGTTGACGGCATCGGCGACACCCTACGCGTGTCGTTGAGCGAAGCGCCGGAAAAGGAAATTCCCGTGGCCTACAAACTCGCCTCCTACATCACGAAGACCCGCGGCGGACATCCGGAAATCCCAGCAACGCCCTGCCCAGAATTTAACTATCTGCGACCTGAGCGCCGCGCCACCTGTCAGGCTGGAAACATCGGCGGCAACCATCTGCCGGTGGTGGTTTCCATGCGCCCCGACGGAAAGGGCGGACAGGGGCAGCTCAAACCCGACTATATCTATTGCGGACGCAACCTGCCGGCGGCCGAAGCTCGCATGGAGGGCGTGAAATACATCGTTGATGCCGACTATTGGACTGGCGAGGCCGACACGTTCCCCGCTTTCTCGCCCGACACATTGATGTTCGTTGGCAACTGCCAGGCGCCGATGAAGTTTCTCTTCACCACCTATCTGCAATGTAACGACGAGATGAAGGCCTGCCTGCGCCACCATCCAGAAGTGGTGCTCATCGCCACTTCCAGCCATCCCAACCCGACGGGCGAACTCCGCGCCTTGGTGCATGAGCTCTGGAACGAGCGCATTCCGACGCCCGTGGTGTTCTGCATGGCCTATCAGTTGCCAGCCTCGCGCAAAGAGGATTTCCAACTGAGGGCCGCCGCCGACCTCGGCGGTCTGCTCTTCGACCAAATTACCGATGGCGTGGCGCTCATGTGCCTGCCGCCAAAGGGCGAAACGGCGTTGCCTGTTTCCGTGGCCGACGACACGGCTTTTGCCATTCTGCAAGCGGCACGCCTGCGCCAGTCGCGCACGGAATACATTAGCTGTCCGGGTTGCGGACGCACGCTCTACGATCTTCCGGGCACCATCGCCCGCATCAAGGAGGCCACGGCGCATCTGCGCGGCCTGAAAATCGGCATCATGGGTTGCATCGTTAACGGACCGGGCGAAATGGCGGATGCCGACTATGGTTATGTCGGTGCAGGCCGCGGACGCGTCAGTCTTTACCGCGGAAAGGTCTGCGTGGAGAAAAACATTCCGACGGAAGAAGCCGTTGGCAAACTCCTCGCGCTGATTGAGGCCGACGGAAAGGGCCAGTGATGTGATTCCGCAAACGTCCGACGGCAAAGGCCGAACGGGCGTTGCGGAGTCCGCCGAATGAAAAAAAACAAGGGGCGTTCTGAATATTTTGGTTCAGAACGCCCCTTTGTTTTATGGGATTGATTGCTATGCTTTGCTAAAATTATTTCAGCACCTTCTTGCCGTTGACAAGGTAAATGCCGTGGCGCTGCATTTCGCTGGCCTTGATGCGGCGGCCTGAGAGCAGGTCGTAAACCACGTCGGCATCCTTCTGGGTTGTGGTCGGGAGCGTGATGGCATCCACGATTCTTTTGCCCTTAAACAACACGTAGATGGGAATTTGCGGCTCGTTGTTGGTCCACATAACGTTGATATAGGCCACGATGTCGTTGCCGCTGATGTAGCTCTTCGTCTCATCGAGATAAGCCGTTGCCATGATGGCGCCATCGAGGAAGGAGAGTTCAATGGATTCGTTCTTGCCGAAGACAACGCGGTTGAGGCTGTCTGTCGTCACGCTGATGGACGGCAGGAGGATGTCGCCCAGAGGAATGTCGCCGAAAGCGAAGTTGTGGATGGCGAGGTCAACGCCGCCCTTCACGCTGTCGGCAGCAGCGGTGATGTCGAGCGTCTGGTCTGGCATCGGTTCGGTTTCGTCGTTGATTTCTTCGCCGAGGCTGATGTAGAGGTCACCACCAAACGGGCCGACGCTGGCAGCCACCAAATCAGGCGTGTTCACAGCAGGCTCGTCCTTTTTTATTTTACCTTTAAACAATACGTAGATAGGAATCTGCGGCTCGTTGTTGGTCCACATAACGTTGATATAGGCCACGATGTCGTTGCCGCTGATGTAGCTCTTCGTCTCATCGAGATAAGCCGTTGCCATGATGGCGCCATCGAGGAAGGAGAGTTCAATGGATTCGTTCTTGCCGAAGACAACGCGGTTGAGGCTGTCTGTCGTCACACTGATGGACGGCAGGAGGATGTCGCCCAAAGGAATGTCGCCGAAGGAGAAGTTGTGAATGGCGAGGTCAACGCCGCCCTTGGTAGCATCGACAGCTGCGGTCACATCGAGCGACTGGCCGGGCATCGGTTCGGTTTCGTCATTGATTTCTTCGCCGAGGCTGATGTAGAGGTCGCCAGCATATTGTCCGGCAATCTTTTCAGCCAATTGTGCAGAAGCCGTAGTGGCCATTGCCACAGCGGCGCAAAGAGTAAGTAAAAATTTTTTCATATATTATGTTTTGGATTTGGTGTCAGAAAATGTAGGAGAAGGCCAGCGTGCCATAGATGGGATAGAGCGCAAACGTCACACTGGTGAAGTCAGACGGGAAGATGCCGTTGAGACCCCATGTGAGGTTGGCCGTCACCGCCAAATGCTTGTAGGCCTTGAACGTTCCGCCCACCTGCATGCCCCACTGGAAACGACGCAAGTCGTTGCTGAAATCATAGGTGGCGTGCGACACCTCCGTGCGTTCGCCAGTGGGGTTCTGGTCGCGGATGTAGGCATCATTACCCGTCAGGTTGCCGTCGGCGTCATAGAGAGGCTTGCCATAGGCTTCGCCCGAAAACTCGCCGTCCATCAGCCACGAGAGATAAGGACCAGCCTGCACCTGCCAGCGCGAGTTGATGTCGTAAGTGGCAAGGATGGGCACGGTGAGGTATTTGTTTGACACCTTCGTTTTCACGTGTCCCGTGAAAGCGCCGACGATATCAGAACCGTCGTCTTCGCGAGCCTCCATGTGATAGTTCTTCACGGTGGCGTCGGTCTTCATGCCCTTCGATTCGAGGCGCACGCCCGTGGCGATGCCCCAGCGGTGGTGGATTTTCTTCTGCACGCTGCCTTCAATGGCGATGCAGAGCGTCGGGTCGTAACTGTCGATGGCGCGGATTTCGGCCGGAATGGGAAGCGGCGATGTGCCGCCCAAACTCAAACCGCCGCCCAGACGCATCTGCCAGCCCTTCAGGGCCGCCTTGACAAGGTTGGGCTTGGTTTCCTTGGCTTCAGACACACCCTGTGCCTGCGCAGAAATCGCGAAGAGCATCGCGAAAAAGATGGATATTGTTTTCTTCATTGTTGTTGTCGTTGGAAATCCGGCAGGATGGCATTCGCCCGTCCCAATATCTGTCTGAACATGCCAGACAGTTCTTTGCGAGGGAGAACAGAGGTTCAGCCTTTCATGCCTGTAAATGAAACAAGAGAGGATGCTATCGATGGGCGGAGCTGAATTACTCTTCGCCCTCCCAAACGATACGCAGTTCGTCAATATACAGCGTCGACCCGATGGCGCCGATGAAGTAGGCACCCTGCCGACTGGAGGTGGCAACGATGGCGATGGCATATCCGTTATCCTTCAGGCGTTCCTCGCTGAAAGTCTTGCCGTTGACCATGCGGAATGGTTCGTTGAAGCTCACCCACGGCGCCATTTCCAGTTTCTCCAACGTTCCTTCAAACTCCACGGGCTTGTCGATACGCGCCATGAGGACGATGCGATCGGAAGAGAGCACATCATCGCCGTTGAGCGGCACGAATTTCTTCTTCGGGTCGGCAGCGATTTCGCTCTTGGTGGCGATTTCGTAAACCACGGCATAGATGTCGGCCGTATCGTGAAGTGCCGGCTGCGGTGTCTTCGTTGCGTCCACCATCTCTGGGCCGGCCTTATATTTATAGGAACCTCTCAGGGCCACAGGGCGTTCCGTCATGAGCGGCAGGCCGAAGCGCGTGGCCTTTCGCGGGAAAAGCATGGCCTGGGTGGAATTGAAGCTGCCCAAGAAAAGGTTGCCGGCAGCGATGGGCATTTTAATTTTGAGACCGTGTTCTCCAGCATCGCTGGTGGAGAGCTTCACGGCGAAGCCTTCCACACCGTTGTTGGCCGGTGCCGTTGGGTATTCCTGAGGATTCTTGGCCATTCCCGTCACCGCATAGGCAGAATTGCCCGACGCCCAATAGTCGCGCTGCGGCGTGGTGGCGTCGTTCTTGTCCACCTCAAACCACTCGTAGTAACGCCCAGAGGGGTCAAGCTTGAAATTCTCGAAGCTCAGGACATTCAGGGGCTTGACGGGGGAGAAACTCACGGTGTAGTGCTTATTCCAATTGCCGTCTTGCGAATAGACCGTATAAATCTGCGGCATACTGAAGTCGCGCGTGATACCATTGGCTTCCACCATCTGTCCGTCCACCTCGGCCGCGATACGCGCCCCTTCGGTCAGAACGAAAACGGGGTTGAGGGCCGTGCGGTCCACGTTGTCGAGAAGCGTGAAAGAGACGCTGTTGTTCTTCACAATCGGCTCTCCGCGGAAGAGCGTTTTGTGGGCCTCCAGCCATTCGCTCTGCACGCTGACAATGTCACATTCTGCATTGAGCGGCTCGTCTTTGATACAAGAAGTAAACGTGGTCAGACACAGGGCCAGACCGCATAAAATTTGCTTCATCTGCTTGAAATATAAAGGTTTTAGGCTACAAAGTAATGGTAAAAAAATAACTTGACCAATTTTGAGGGAAGGAATTAAATTCTTATGCCCTATCTTTTTGCCGTTTTTGAAATTTGTCATCGGTCACATAGCCCACTATGCTCCCTCTTCCAAATTCCAAAACCAACAAAAATACAGGTTAAAATTGGTCAAGTTATTCTTTCACCATTACAAAATTACGAAATTCCCCCTCTTCTGAAAAACTTTTACCCTTCATTTTAGTTTTTTTCGGGCGCTTTGCAGTAACTTTGCATGTTGAAACAATATATATATATCGATTATTATATGCAAGACATCCGTAACATTGCAATCATTGCCCACGTTGACCACGGCAAGACGACGCTCGTGGACAAGATGTTGCTCGCCGGAAACCTCTTCCGCGAGAACCAACAAACCAACGACCTCATGCTCGATAATAATGACCTTGAACGTGAGCGCGGTATAACCATCCTCTCGAAGAATGTCTCTATCCGCTACAAAGGCACGAAGATCAATATCATCGACACCCCGGGACACTCCGATTTCGGCGGCGAGGTGGAGCGTGTGCTCAATATGGCCGACGGCTGTATCTTGCTGGTCGACGCTTTTGAAGGCCCGATGCCGCAAACGCGCTTCGTGCTCCAGAAGGCACTCCAAATCGGACTGAAGCCTATCGTGGTGGTCAACAAGGTGGACAAACCGAACTGCCGCCCGGAAGAGGTTTACGAAATGGTGTTCGACCTCATGTGCGACCTCAATGCCACAGAAGACCAACTCGACTTCCCTGTGGTGTACGGTTCCGCAAAAAACAATTGGATGGGTGAAGATTACAACACCCCGACCGATAACATCAACTACCTGCTCGACAAAATCATCGAGGTGATTCCCGCACCGCAGCAGTTGGAAGGAACGCCGCAGATGCTCATCACTTCGCTCGACTATTCTAACTACACGGGCCGCATCGCTGTGGGACGCGTTCACCGCGGCGTGATTCGCGAAGGCATGAATTGCACCATCGCACACCGTGACGGCTCTTTCGAAAAGACGAAAATCAAGGAAGTACACACCTTCGAAGGCATGGGCCGCAAAAAGACTGATGCCGTTGAGAGCGGCGACATCTGCGCTGTGGTCGGTCTGGAAAACTTCGAAATCGGCGACACCATCTGCGACTTCGAAAATCCCGAACCGCTGCCAACCATCGCCATCGATGAGCCGACCATGTCGATGCTCTTCACCATCAACGACTCGCCGTTCTTCGGCAAGGAGGGAAAATTCTGCACCTCACGCCACATCGCCGAGCGTCTGAACAAAGAACTCGAGAAAGACCTCGCCCTGCGCGTACGCCCCTCTGATAGCGAGGGCAGCTGGATTGTCAGCGGTCGCGGCGTGCTCCACCTTTCTATCCTCATTGAGACAATGCGTCGCGAAGGCTACGAACTGCAAGTGGGACAGCCACAGGTTATTTATAAGGAAATCGATGGCGAGAAGTGTGAGCCGATTGAAGAACTGACCATCAACGTGCCAGAAGAGTTCGCCTCCAAGATGATCGACATGGTGACGCGCCGCAAGGGTGAAATGACCTCCATGCAGAACATGGGCGAACGTGTCGACATCGAGTTTGACATCCCTTCGCGCGGCATCATCGGTTTGCGAACGAATGTCTTGACAGCCAGCCAGGGCGAAGCCATCATGGCCCACCGCTTCAAAGAATACCAGCCGTTTAAGGGCGAAATCCAGCGCCGCACAAATGGTTCGATGATTTCTCTCGAAACAGGCACGGCCTTTGCTTATGCCATCGACAAACTGCAAGACCGCGGCAAGTTCTTCATCAATCCGCAAGACGAAGTGTATGCCGGCCAGGTGGTGGGCGAACACGTTCACGACAATGACCTCGTGGTCAACGTCACGAAGGCCAAGCAGCTGACCAACATGCGTGCTTCGGGCGCCGACGACAAGGCCCGCATCGTTCCTCCTGTCATCTTCTCGCTTGAAGAGGCTTTGGAATACATCAAGGAAGACGAATACGTGGAAGTGACGCCGAAATCTATGCGTATGCGCAAGGTGATTCTCGACCATCTTGCCCGCAAGCGTGCCAACCGCGAATAATCTGCCATACAAAACGGTGTTCTCCATCAGAACACCTCTGCCAATACAAGGCGTTCAGGAAAATCCCTCCTGAACGCCTTTTTCTATAAGGTGGTGTTAAAACGAGGTGGCAAAGGGCCGCAAGCGCCAAACTAATGTTCTGGCATGCACCTATAAGTAGGTGGTCAAAATTATTTTTACATTTGAAATGTTCTATCGGGATGCAGATACGCCACCTTGGGTGAAGGAGCAATGCGAGCATTGCGACTGAAAACAAGGTAAGTAGATGCGCCAGAGAGAGCGTTTCAAATGTAAGAATAATGCTCTTGACATACAAAATAATTTTGACCACCTACTTATATATAATCTTTTTCGTAACTTCGCACCATCATTTAAAAACGATATAATCATCATGATGACAGCAAACGAAATTCGCGACTCATACAAAAAATTCTTTGAGTCGAAAGGACATACCATTGTGCCCTCAGCTCCCATGGTAATCAAAGACGACCCCACGCTCATGTTTACCAATGCGGGTATGAACCAATGGAAAGACATCATCCTCGGCACGCGCGACCCAGAACCGCGCCGCCGCGCCGACTCGCAGAAATGTCTCCGCGTAAGCGGAAAGCACAACGACCTGGAAGAGGTGGGACACGACACTTACCACCACACCATGTTTGAAATGCTCGGCAACTGGAGCTTCGGCGACTACTTCAAGGAAGGCGCCATCGACATGGCTTGGGAATACCTCGTCGACGTGCTGAAGCTCGACCCAGCCAACCTCTATGCCACCGTTTTCGAAGGCTCTCCTGAAGAAGGACTGGGCCGCGACGACGAAGCTGCGCAGATTTGGCTCAAGCACCTGCCTGCCGACCACATCATCAACGGCAACAAGCACGACAACTTTTGGGAAATGGGCGAAACTGGTCCTTGCGGCCCCTGCTCTGAAATCCACCTCGACTCGCGCACGCCAGAAGAGAAGGCCAAGGTGCCTGGACGCGAACTCGTGAACAAAGACGACCCGCAGGTCATCGAAATCTGGAACATCGTGTTCATGCAGTTCAACCGTAAAGCCGACGGCTCGCTCGCTCCGCTCCCGATGCACGTCATCGACACGGGCATGGGCTTCGAACGCCTCGTCCGCGCCATGCAAGGCAAGAATTCCAACTACGACACCGACGTCTTCCAGCCCATCCTTCACAAGATTGGCGAACTCTCTGGCCATGAATACGGCAAGAGCGACGAAGTCGACGTGGCCATGCGTGTCGTTGCCGACCACCTTCGCGCCATCGCTTTCAGCATCGCCGACGGACAGCTGCCATCCAACGCCAAGGCCGGCTATGTCATCCGCCGCATCCTGCGCCGCGCCGTGCGCTATGCCTACACTTTCCTCGGCCAGCGCAATGCCTTCGTCTATCTGCTCGTGCCTACATTGGTGCACGAAATGGGCGAAGCCTATCCTGAACTCAAAGCGCAGCAGGAACTCATCACACGCGTGATGAAGGAAGAAGAGGAATCCTTCCTCCGCACGCTCTCAACGGGTATCTCCATGCTCGAGAACGTCATTGCCGAGACCAAGAAAGACGGCAAGACCGTGGTTGACGGCCAGAAGGCCTTCACGCTCTTCGACACCTACGGTTTCCCCCTCGACCTCACGCAGCTCATCTGTTCAGAACAGGGAATGACCGTTGATGAAGACACCTTCAACGCCGAAATGAAAAAGCAGAAGGAACGTGCTCGCAACGCCGCCGCCGTGGAAACTGGCGACTGGGTTGTGGTGCGCGAAGGCGAAACGGAATTTAAAGGCTGGGACTTCACGGAACACACCTGCCACATCCTGCGCTACCGCCAGGTTCAGCAGAAGAAGCAGACCTATTTTGAACTCGTGCTCGACACGACACCTTTCTACGCCGAAATGGGCGGACAGGTGGGCGACCGCGGTGTCATCTGCAACGAACAGGAAACCATTGAAATCTTCGACACGAAGCGCGAAAACAACCTGCCCATCCATCTGACGCGTGAACTCCCGAAAGACCCGTCGGCCGAATTTATGGCCTGCGTTGACGTGGAAGCCCGCCGCGCCAGCGAAGCCAACCACACAGCCACCCACTTGCTCGACCAGGCACTGCGCGAAGTGCTCGGCACCCACGTGCAGCAGAAAGGCTCACTGGTGACTCCCGACTATCTGCGCTTCGACTTCTCACACTTCCAGAAGGTGACACCAGAGGAAATCCGTCAGGTGGAACGCATCGTCAACAGCCGCATCCGCGAAGACATTCCTTTGCAAGACCATCGCGACATGGCCATTGAAGACGCCAAGGAACTGGGTGCCATCGCCCTCTTCGGCGAGAAATATGGCGACCACGTGCGCGTCGTGCAGTTTGGCGATAGCGTTGAGTTCTGCGGTGGTTGCCACGCCAAGAGCACGGGCCGCATCGGCCTCATCCGCATCCTCTCCGAAAGCAGTGTCGCTGCTGGCGTTCGCCGCATCGAAGCCATCACGGGCAAGGCTGCCGAAGAGAGCATCTACGCAGAAGAAGACATCCTCAACAACCTCAAGTCGTTCTTCAACAACGCCAAAGACCTCACTGCTGCCATCCACAAGACCATCGAAGAAAACGACGGTTTGCGCAAGCAGGTGGATGAATTTATGAAGGAACAGGTGGGCCGTCTGCGCGAGAAACTCGTTGCCTCAGCACAGGAAATCAACGGCATCCACCTCGTGAAGAGCAACATCCCGATGGACATCGCTCCCGACGTGGTGAAAGACCTCGCCTTCCAGATTTCTGGCACACTGCCTGAACACACCTTCTGCGTGCTCGGAAGCCACCACGACGACAAACCGCTCCTGACGGTCATGATCAGCAAGGACCTCCTGGCAGAGCGCAAGCTCCATGCCGGCAACATCGTGCGCGAAGCTGCCAAGCTCATCAAGGGCGGCGGTGGCGGTGCGCCCCACTTCGCCACAGCAGGCGGAAAAGACCTCAGCGGTCTTGACGCTGCCGTTGAAAAGGTGGTGGAAATTGCTGGCATCTGATTTGACAATACACACAAGCAGGCACGCCCGAAAAACGGGCCTCAACCAATTGCCTACCTGTCATCACATAAAAAGCAGACTGGTTCTTTTGAACCGGCCTGCTTTTTTGTTTTAGAACCACCCATAAACTATTTTTGAACACGTACTTTATAGGGTGTTCAAAATCCAGAAAAGTCTCTGTGTGGTTTTGAGCCAAATAACATGGCAGTTGCGCCGCTGCCCCTGAAAGGGGCTCATATTCCAGGATAGGGGCTTGCCCCTATCTCCTGACGCAGCTCTCCGACTCTCGCTTCTGCCCCTGTAAGGGGCGCATATCGTTGGCGGGGCTTGCCCCGCAATAAGATTCGAGATATGAGCCCCTTACAGGGGCGAGGTTAATTAATCGGCTCCAAGAGGTAGGGGCAAGCCCCTACCCTAAATATGAGCCCCTTTCAGGGGCAGCGTGCGCCGCAACCCTCGCCGCGAGCGCCCTGAAAGGGCAGTCAGTCCGTAGCCCAGGGCAACGCCCTGGGTATCAATGCATAAACGCCTACGCCCTGTAAGGGCAAAAGTATGGGCGAATGGTTGATTTTTACTTTTGCCCTTACAGGGCGTAGGGAATGGGGCATGGTACCCAGGGCGTTGCCCTGGGCTACGGACTTGCTGGGCTTTCAGCCCGCGCAGGCCCGCATAATCGTCTGTTGAGGCGCCAGCACTGTAGCTCACTTTGCTTGCAAAGTGAGCTACAGTGCTGCGCCGCAGATCTTCGCCGAATGTTCGCGCAGCGCCTCTTGTTGCTATGTCGCTACGCTATTTGACCAAAAATATTGCCGAATTTCTCTGAATATAAGTACAATGAAAAGCCAAAAGGAAACGCCTCCAGTGTTATGCGTAACGACACATAGAATATTCCTGAATACCAATATTTTTCATAACTTTGTATCGAAATCAAATAAGCATAACAATGGAACCATCTATATACAGCTTTTCACTTTGTACCGCACTGCCATTGATGTTATTCTTCGGCTTTTATTTTCTGTTTGCAAAGACTCCTGAAAAGAAAATTTTCAAAAATTATCTCCGCTCCCGACAGATTATGGGTATAGCCATGCTGCTACTTTCGGCAAATTATTCGGTACATTTCTTCTTTGGTATCCGATTCAAGAATGCGGATTCTTCCATATTGATGAACATGTCCACATACTTCCTGTGCTATTCTCTGTTCAGCTCGGCATTGATAATGTTGCTTGATCGTTTTTACATTACCAAACGGCGTGTGTGGACACATATCAGTTTATGGATTATATTTTCAACGCTTTCCGGAGTTGTGTTGTTCCTGTTGCCAAGCGGGATCATGCAAGAAATCTCTTTGCTTGCTTTAGCTGCCTGGCTAATGGTTTTTGGAGTCGTTTTAGCTCGCAGAGTCATCGTTGCATATCGCAGAGCCATTCGAATTTTCAATGAAACTCAGGCGGATGATATAGGCGCATATATCAAATGGCTTTCCATATTCACTTATTGGGCTGTTATCTTCGGTGTCGGATGCGGATTGCTGACATTCCTGCCTGACGAATATATATATATCTGGGTGTTATCATCCATCCCGTTCTACAGTTATCTCTTTCTCTGTTATCAGAACTACCTGCTGTTCTATGAAGAGGTAGAAAATGCGTTTGATCAGGATATACAATCTGAAGGAGAACTTCTGACAAATTCGGAAACTGAGCCCGAAATGGTTTCAGAAGAAGTTTCTGTGTCCTATACTGAAATGATAGAGAAGGTGGACAATTGGATAAAGACAGACGGCTATGTCCAGCAGAGACTTACCATAAAAGAACTGTCCGAAATACTTCATACGAACCGCACCTACCTTTCCGCTTATATCAAGACTACGTATAAAATGACATTCCGCGAATGGATAACCAGTCTCCGGTTGGAGTATGCGAAAAACATACTGAAGGAGCATCCGGAGATCAATATACAGAAGCTGGCTGAGTCTTCCGGTTTTCTTTCCCGCAGTAACTTTATCAAATTATTTACCGAGAAGGAAGGATGTACGCCTGCCAAGTGGAAAAAAGCAAATCTGAAGTGATTTGCGTGGTAAAAATCCGATGAAAAAGCTCTCAGAAGCCCATTTTCCAAAAGTGCTCATACTACAAAAAGTGCTAATTCGACAGCCGCAAAAGTGCTAATTCGACAACTCAAAAAGTGCCAGTTTGACAAAAAAAGTGCTCAGACAACAATGTGAAAAGTGCTCAAACGACAATTTTTATAAAACGCTGTATTTTTTTTAAAAAGGTTTTGTAATGTTTGGGGCGCTGGATGGCATTTACTACCTTTGGGGAAGACAAAGATAATAAATCCAAGTTTATATGAGCAGAAGAATCCATTTTCTTACCCTATTTCTGTGGCTGATGACGGCAACGATTCCTGTCATTGCGCAGCAGAAAGCAGACACGACCTATACCTTCCGCTTCGTTCCGCAGAAGGATATGTTCTACGTGCCTTGGAATGGCAATGACACGGAAC
>ERZ1023888.18-NODE-18-length-58216-cov-55.535118_pt1 | contig 58216 bp, 55 predicted proteins | sample MGYA00380396_ERZ1023888 | MGnify/ENA primary metagenome ERZ1023888 (study PRJEB33179, sample SAMN07448998) | human gut metagenome | biome: Human-gut; feature: Human associated habitat; material: Faeces | host: Homo sapiens | place: India: Bhopal | collected... | reverse complement strand
TTCAGTTTTCAAAGAATCATCGCTCTTCAAGCGACTTGATTATCATATCACGAAGCTTTCGTTTTGTCAAACTCTTTTTTAAAAGTTTTTTCAAATGTTTTTCTTCATGACCGCTGCTTCATCAGCAACGTGAATTATGATAGCATAGACTTTTGATTATGTCAACAGTTTTATAAAATATTTTTATTCCAAGCAAGTTGAAAATTCCATTTCAGGAAGAGCTGCAAATTTTAAGGGCTCCTTGTAGGAATCAGTCCTTTACCGGCCCACTATGTCATCAATTATTCGTTTCAGGTTTTTCGCCGCTTTTTCCGGCTCCCGGCTTGCCATAATGGCTGATACTACGGCAAATCCTGAAAGTCCGTATCCCTTGAAGAGGGGGATGGTCTTTTCATTCATGCCGCCGATGGTGACCACCGGTATATGCACTGTATCCATGATTTTGCGCAGAGTTTCAGGCGTGGTTATATCTGCATCTTTCTTGGTAGCCGTAGGGAACATGGCTCCTACGCCAAGATAGTCTGCCCCGTCTTTTTCTGCTTTCACCGCTTCTTCCAGCGAGCCGGCAGAAACGCCCATAATCTTATCCGCTCCGATAAGCTTTCTGGCCAAAGCAGCAGGCATATCGGACTGCCCCAAATGCACGCCATCTGCATCCGCCGCCATCATAATATCGATGCGGTCATCAATAATCAGGGGAACATGGTAAGCTTTTGTGATTTGTTTCAGTTTCACTGCCCTTTCATAGAGAAGCCCGGTGTCCCCTTCTTTTTCCCGAAGCTGTACCAGGGTAACTCCGCCCTTTAAGGCTTCTTCTACCACTTTTTCAAAAGTCCCCGGCGCCGGCTGTTTTCTATCAGTCACCAGGTACAATCTGTAATCAATTTTCCTCATAGCGAGCTCCTTTGGCCAGACTTTCTCCTGTCATTCGTCCCAGTTCATCCAGAATGCCCATATGGAAATGACCAAGACCTTCTCTGCCCCATTTGTCCCAGGCTCTTTCTCCAGCCAGTCCCATGACCGCCATGGCGGCGGTGGCACTTCCGAAGGGATCTTCGGGATGAGCCCCGCAGAAGGCTCCAATCAGTGTGGAACACATGCACCCGGAACCGGTAATGAGGGACATCTGGGGACAGCCATTATAAATCAGCACATGATGCTTTCCATCGGTCACAATATCAGAAGCGCCGCTGATAACAACCACAGCCTTCCATTTTTCAGCCAGACGGGATGCGATGGCCTCAGCCTCCCTGATTTCAACAGCCGCGCCGGTATCCACCCCTTTCGTATGGATATGCTCACCTCCCAGGGAAAGGATTTCCGACATATTTCCTCGTACGACTGACATGGATACATGGCTCATGATTTCCGCTGCCATGCGATTCCGGAAATCAGTGGCCCCCTGGCCCACCGGATCGAAAATCACCGGGATTCCTCCGGCATTGGCGCTGCGGCCTGCCTCTATCATGGATTCCACCTTGCTTACATTCAAAGTGCCTATATTCAGTACCAGGGCAGAGGAAATACTCGCCATATCCCCCGCCTCATCAATGGCATCTGCCATCACCGGCGACGCTCCCACTGCCAGACAGGCATTGGCACAGTCATTTACTGTGACGTAATTGGTTATATGATGGACCAGTGGATTCAATTTCCTGACCCGGTCAAAGTATTCTGATAATTCCATTTCTTTTTCTCCTGTCAAATCCGGGCTTTTTCAGCCCAATGGGCAGCCAGGTGGCTGTTTTTCCTTGTACCATATCCGATTTCATAATAGGAGGATAAAACCGGATAAAATGCAGCATATCCTTCCCTTGCCAGCTGGCGAGCCATCTGAAAGGCTTTTTTTGCATTTTCCTTATGAAATACTTCGCCATTGAGCGCTTCAGGACCAGCATAATACATCCATAAAAGCCGCTTCAACTGCACAGCACCGGAACTTCCGGCCTGTTTGACGGCCTTCGTAAAATCTCGTTCCCTAACCTGAAGAATGTCGCCATAGAAGAAATAAAATCTGGCCAGAATCGCCCAGCTTTCCCCATCTCCTGCAGCAGCTGCCTTCCTGTACCAGGACGCAGCTTCCTTCAAACGTTCCTCATCACCGCGGTCAAGAGGTACCTTCATCACCGCACTGGATTCGAGAAGTCCCTTCACAGGTCCCAACGCTTTCATTGCCCGGCCGCAGCAGTAACGCACCAGCTTCTCCCGGCAGTCATCACTGCCGGCCAGGGTACCCTGTTTCAGATTTTCCTCAAATTCCTTATAATTACCCCGGCTGAGGGAAATATCTGCCAACATTTCAAAGGCATCAGCGTATCCAAAAGAAGCGGCCTGCTCCAGGTAATAAAGAGCTTTTGCCTTTTCTTCCAGCCCCTCCGGAATGGAAGGGTACGACCTCCCTGCCAGATATGACACCCGACCTGCGTAATACTTTCCCCTGCTATCGCCCCGTTCAAAGGCCTTCAGATACCAGGCCACAGATAAATCGATATTTTTATGAACGTAAAATCCATTGGAATACAGGTTACCCAGCTTGAAGCATACTGATACGCTGCCATCATGGAAAGCCTGGAAATAAAGTTCCATGCCCCGCTTCACATCGGTTTTCGTACCAATACCGTAAATGAAAAAATCGCCTGCCAGTTCCCTGGAAAGATTATCTCCATGCACCGCGCCCCTCAAAAACCAGGACAAAGCGGTTTTATCACTTTTCGGCGGATCTCCGGGCAGTGCCCGCCTTCCATCTTCGATGTAAAGTTTTCCAATGGCTGCGTAGGCCTCGGTAATTCCTCCGGCAATGGCTTCCTTATACCAGCTCACCGCAATGTCCCTGATTTCTTCTGACCGGAGAGCATCGGCTGTCATCAGCCGTCCTGCCAGGTAGGCGCCCCGGGGAACCCCCTGCTGATAAGCGGTGGCAAAACAGTCAAAAGCCTTCTGCAGACTGCTTGGCACCCCCCGGCCATACTCATACATTTCCCCTAAAAGCAGGGTACTTTCTCCATGCCCTTTATCTGACAGAAGCTGGAAGCAGCGGAATGCAGACTCATAGTTCAGCCTATTATAGAAAATTTTTCCCAATTCATACAGCTTTGTACCTGCCCTGCTGCTGCCCTGGATCACTGCCCGGGACAGGTACTTCATGGCACTGTCATAATTCCTGATTTTCAAATACTGCTCACCCAGATTGAGCAGTTCTTTTTTCGTAAGATTCAAGGCTTCATTGCCCACATTTCCACTTCCCTTCCCTGTCAAATCTTTTTCTTTCATTGTACCACGTCCCACCATGGGCTGCCCATAAAATCAGAGAAATCACCAAGAAACGCATAAAAAAAGGAGCCCCAGGGGACCCCTTTTTCCATTGCCTTATTCAGACGCTTTTTCTACAAAAGACTTCAAATCATTGTAGCCCACATTGCCATAACCAATAATCCGGTTCACCGGTTTTCCTTCATGGAAATAAATGAGGGTCGGAATGGTTTCTACTTCATATCGCTTCGCAATTTCCTCATCTTCATCAACATTAATGCCATAAATAGGCGTTTCAATTTCGCCGGAAAGTTTTTCTACCATAGGACGCAGTCTTCTGCAGTATCCGCACCAGGGAGCAGAAAATCCAAGAATCACATCACCTTCGGTGAGAACCTTATCAATATTTGCGGTGCCTGTAATCGGTGCCATCATATGCATACACTCCTTATTGTTCATAAAATTGCTGTTCTGATTTCTATGTATCCATTATATTCTATATATTTAAATTTGTCAATATATACAATAAACTTCACTCATAGAAATGGAAAAGAGCTGCAGAAGTAACTATGCTTCTGCAGCTCAGATGAGATTGTTTTGAAATGAGCTTTTCCGTATAAATTTATTAAATCATGGCTGCGTTAGAAAGAATAACGAACGCCCACATTCCACTGCCACGGTGTCTTCACATTACCGGAGCCCCCTTCTGCTCTTTCCAGGTCAAAGTAGAAATGGGTATCACTACCAAGATTTAAGTTGGTTCCAACGCCGAATTCAAACCAGCCGCCGCCGATATCTTCTCTGTACTCTCTGCTTACAGTGCCATTGGTCATGGATGCCTTTACATCACCGTCGAAATCATAGAGATAGGATGCACGTGCATAGACATTACCATGGCTGAAGTCTTTCCCCAGAGAGAATCCAAGACGACCTACAAAGCTGTCCATACCATTCTGATGAACCCTTGCTCCATTTTCTGTGCTGTAGTTGACAGAATCTACATGGCCCCAGGTCAGTTCCACCTGCGGTTCCAGCCAGAATTTATCCATATGGAAACGTTTCCCATATTCGCCGGAGAAACTGAATCCATTGGTGCTGTAATCGCCGCTTCCAATGCCAAGGGGTGTATCGTATTCATTTTTCAGATGTGCATATTTCGCAATCAAATCAATGAAGCTGCCATCATCCCTGAGATTACTGCCATATACGGCAAAGCTGCTGTTCTTTGTCTGGCCTGTACCGCGATGGAAGGTGTTATCCCCATCGGTATAGGAAAAGGCACCGCCAAGAATCCAGTTATCGTTCAGTTTCTTATCATAACCCATCTGATAATAGTTATACTGGTTCTTCACACCTTTGAATGTAGCTTCACCACGGGCCATACGTGCCCATACGCCATCATCACCCTTGGAATCCCGGATTTCACCAAGACGTTTATTCAAGTCATTATTTTCCTGTCTCCAGGTAATCAAGGAAAGAGCGGCCAAATCGGTAATATCACGGTTTGTTTCATTTTCAGGGATATAGCTTTCAGTGACCTTGATTCCGTCTGCTGTATTCTCTACCTTATATACGGAAGCACCATTAATAACACCTTCCGAACCGCTTACTGTAGAAGCCGCTGTCTTACCGTCAGCCGTGGTAACTACTTCAGCCAAAGTCTTAACCTTACTGCTGTCTCCTGCCAAGGCATCGCTGTTATAGTCCTTACCTTCGCCCTGTACCGTCACATCTCCTGTTTTCTTTGCACCATCAGCAAGAACCACCTTATTGTCGCCATTGGCAGTTCTCACAAGGCCCTTATTGCTTACAAGGGACTTTGCTACTGTCAACGTATTCTTTCCATTTCCAAGGTCAAGAGATGCGTTCTGGATAGTAAGATTATCTACTTTAGCTTCTGCGCCGCCGGTAATGGAAGCGGTACCTCCCTGATTAATAGCAAGGCTGGACACCGCAGCATTTGATGATTTTCCCTGCTGTACAAAAGTCGATTTATTGCCGGAAACCTGGACAGACTTAGCATTCAAAGTGCCGCCATCAGCAACAGAAGCACTGCCGCCATTAGTAATATTCATGGCATCTTTAATATCCAGTTTGCCGCCATTTTCTGCAATGGCCCTGGCTCCACCCTGAACATTCAGAGTATCAGCAGTAACACCGGCTCCACTGTCTGCTGTCAGAGAAGCTCCCTGAGTCAACTCTACATTCTTAAATGTCCCTGTGCTGTCTTTCAGAGAAACGGTGCCTGCATCAGCCTTGACCGTATCAGCAGCTACTTCTTCCGTGCCATTGAAATTCACGGCACCGCCATTAGAGACATAGAGGCCGGAATCCTTTGCCAGCTGATTATCAAATTTGACAGAAGCTTCTTGACCAAAGTTGATTTTACTGTTATTGACATTCAACCGGCCAAACGTGAACTTTCCGGCAGCCTCATGTCCAACTCCATCCTGTGCATCCTGTGAGTCGCATACGATTTCACTGCCATTATTCAGGCTTAATTCATTAGCCGTGAGGCTTGGCTTTCCATCACTCATATCCCCCAAACTCATATATAAATAGCTGTAATCTGAAGTGAGTTTATCGACCTTAACACTGGTGGTACCCTCTCCAATAAAAAGTCCTGCGCCATTACTCAAATCTATATTTTTTACATTAGCATTCGTATTTCCAGAAAAAGAAATTCCACTTCCGTCTTCATTATCAATCGGTACCGGAGCGGAAGCACCGGAAGCCTTTTCTTTACCTACCACTTTGACGTTACCAACATTTATTTCAGAGACATCTCCAATGTCAGCATAACTATTCGATGAATACACATTCCCAATAGATGCCTTTGGCGTATCCCAGATTTCTAAAGAGCTATCATTTGAAAGATATACATCACCGGTTTTTACATCAGCAGCATTGGAAAATCCCACAACCGAATTATCATCGGCATGAATTTCACTGATATCTGCTTTTTGTGCACCATCAAAATAAACCTCACCTTGTTCAGTTGCATAAATACCGGTTAGTACCTTACCATCCGGAAGTTTTAATCCCTCTGTGCCTTTGACGGTCACTACCGCACCTTTTCCGTCTGCACCTTTTCCGAAATAGACTCCACCTGCATTTGAAGCGTCATCTTTCACAGACGCCTGCCCCCAGATTAATGCTACATTCACAGTACCGCCATTAACCTGAAGTTTTCCTGGCTGCCCATCTGCTTTTCCCAAAGGAAGGTGAGCATCTTTCTCCCAATCATTTCCAGCATAAAGAGCCCTTCCGGAAATCTGTGAATTCTCCATGGTAATGTTGGCGTTATTCGCATAGGCACCGCTGATTACTTCGGCATTTTTAATGTTTACAACAGATCCTTCTGTAGCCGTAAAATAGTCGTTTGAAACTTTAATGGCCCCACCAGTCATATTCAATGTGCTGCCACCATCAACAGCTACTTCCCCTTTGCCTACAAATCCTTTTTCATCATGATTTGTAGGATCATCCACAAAAGTGACATTATTGGCAGTCAGTGTGGACTTATTTTGTAGCAATGCACCTTTTACTGTATTATTTTCAATAGTCTTCGAAACGCCGTTCATCTGGATTTCATCAGCCATTGCCCCATAGGTCCCGCAGAATCCAAGAACCAGTGCCAATGCAACTACTTTGGCTAACCTTTGCTTGCTTTTCATACCATAATCCCCTTTCAAAAATACCCTTTATGCTAAAGAATAAACTCCAGTCACCATGGATTGAAATGACAGGAGGTAAAGCCGGATTATATGTCTTACCTTAGTGCTTAAAATATATTCCATGTCTATAGACATTATATATGATTAAAGTAGTTTGTTCAATGTCTAAAGTCAAGATATTATATTTTTACAGGTCTGATTACTGTTTATAACCATAGTTTTTCTATCTGTTGGCAGGAACGATTTTGCAAAAAATGGAGATATGTACCATAATGCTTTATTTTGGGGTTCTCTTCCCTTTGAAGGCGTCACACTTCATTCACAGCCGGCAGATAATCATATCAGGAGATATATATGGATATCGGAGCAAGAATCAGGTATTTCCGCAAATTAAAAGGGCTATCCCAGGAAAAACTTGCCTGGGAGGCAGGAATTAATCCTGCTTTTCTGGGAGAACTGGAAAGGGGACAAAAGAGTCCCACTTTAAAGACATTGGAAAAAATAACCGACGCCCTTTCCATCCATCTGTATGAACTTTTTGCCGGTCCCGGCACTCTTCCGGTTGAAAATGACAAAGAGCTCTCCACTATCATGGAATCTCTCAGAGCCCTTCCACCACAGCAGATTCATCAGATGTCTGTCATCATTCAGACTATTCTAGAGATGAAAAACAGCAGCATATAGGTTATTCGCCCGTATGCTGCTGTTTTTATTCCATTTTTTCATTGATAAATATGCAATTTATAAGCATTTATTATAAATGTAATCAAAAACCGCTTTGGAAGAAATCTTTTCCAAAGCGGTTCTTATTTTCTGGTGGAGATGAGGGGAGTCGAACCCCTGTCCAAAAAGCCTGTCCCATAAATTTCTCCGAGTGCAGTTACTGTTTGAGATTTAAGCAAAGTATCGTACAGGAACAAACTGCCTTTGCCGATTTCGGAATTGGGTTCCCTTTGAAGTCCCGAACCTCCTTCTCCGGTATCCTATTGGTTGATGTCAGCCTGAGGTCATAGGAAAACGTCAGGGGACATTAGCAGATTAGGCTGCTAAAGCAAAATCACGTTTTGCGTTTAAGTGTTTCCACCGTTTAGCGGGGTAGATGGAATCCCGACTCGCTGTTTATGGCCCAGAATCTTCTGTCGAAACCGGTACATCCCCGGATGGCCGAACTCATTATATAGTAAATGAGAGAAAATGTCAAAATATCACGAAGCAGAGGCTTCTTTCCTGCTTTCATTCATCTCTGATTCTGCACTTTCCCTGTACTCATCTCAGCACCTCAGGAAAAAGCTGATTGAATCATTGGCTCTTTAATTCCGCATTTTTATGGGATAGTGAAAATGGGATGGTGAACAGAAAACTTCTTATACCATCCCATCATGCAGCAGCTCTTGCCAATGTTTATCAACACAGGCACCATGGGCGAATCACAGGTTTAGAGTAAATGAGCCCTGAGTTCTTCGCCGGAAAGGGACGAAAGGTAGGCCGGGGGCACGTCGAATACGGTGAAGCACCCTTTCTTCCCTTCTTTGGCAAAACGATAGAGGGCTCTTGCATAAGCAAGGACCACATGGGTGGTAAATTCAGGATTGGAGTCCAGCTTCAGACGATATTCCATCACATGGTCATGTTCTTTATGGACACCGGTCCTGCCGCTGCGGAATACAAATCCGCCGTGAGCCAGGCCACTGTGTTTTTCTTTCAGTTCTTCTTCGGAAATAAAATGAACAGTGGTATCGTAATCAGCAAAATAGTTGGGCATGGTTTTGATGGTGTTTTCAATGGTTCCTCTGTCAGCCCCTTTTTCCGCCACCACATAGCATTCTCTTGTATGCATATCCCTGGTAGTAAGCACAGGATTTTCTCCATTTCTTACGGCTTCCAGAGCGCTTGCCACGGGGCAGGTGTACTGTTTACCGTCCTTCACACCGGGAACTCGGCGGATGGCATCGGAGTGGCCCTGGGAAACGCCGCGGCCCCAGAAGGTGTAATCTTTGCCGTCAGGCAGAATGACATGGCCGAAAAGACGGGCCAGGGAGAAAAGGCCAGGATCCCAGCCTACGGAAATCATGGCCGTTTTACCATGGGCCCTGGCTGCTTCATCTACCTTGGCAAAATGCTCGGAAATATGGGCATGGGTATCAAAGGTATCAATGACGTTAAAAAGGGATGCATAAGCCGGTGTCTGCTCGGGGAGATCCGTAGCGGAACCGCCGGCCAGAATCAGAACATCCACCTTATCTTTCCACTTTTCCGCCTCTCCAGCTGAAACGACCGGTACTCCGGAAGTATAAATCTTCACATCTGCCGGATTTCTTCTGGTAAATACCACGGCCAGTTCCATGTCCGGATAATCTGCCAGTGCCGTTTCTATTCCTTTTCCAATATTGCCATATCCCATAATGCCGATTCTGATTGCCATGATGAGACTCCTTTCCCTGTGTATGAATATATTGAAATTGCTTGATATACAGCATTATACCTTAAATACATAGCATAAATAAACTGCTTTGCAAATTCTGTATAGTACATTTCAAGTCGCAGATAGTTTCCCATTCCACATGCCACTGCTAGAACCCATTCCAAAATGAAAATTATTGTAAAAAGTCCCCTGCAGAACATGACAATACTCATATTCATCGCAGCAGGAAACCTTTCACCGGTAGATTTGCCCTCTCTCTACGAAATGACAGGAGCAGCGGAGCCCCATTTGTATTCATGACAGCGGATAGCGGTCTTACGAGCAGACAAAAAGCGGAGCCCTTGGGCTCCGCTTTTGTGAATCATTCTTTAGCTTTCAGATGTCTGATGCCTTTATCCGCTATGTCATGGCGATACTGTACACCCTGCCAGTGGATTTTGGAAACGCCTTCGTAGGCTTTGGCTTTCGCTTCTTCCAGTGTGGGGGCCAGGGCCACCACATTCAGGACACGGCCGCCATTAACCACGAATTTTCCATTTTTCTTTACAGTGCCTGCATGGAATACGATGCAGCCTGCCTTTTCTGCCTCATCCAGTCCGGAGATGATTTCGCCGGAGGAATGGGAACCGGGATAGCCTTCGGAGGCCATGACTACGTCTACGGCACATCCTTTTTTCCATTTCACGTCTTCTTTTTTCAGATTTCCATGGACGCATTCCAGCATAACCTGTGCCAAGTCACCGTCAAAGAGGGGAAGCACCGCTTCCGTTTCAGGATCACCGAAGCGGCAGTTGAATTCCACCACTTTCGGGCCTTCGTCGGTAATCATAAGGCCTGCATAGAGACAGCCTTTGAAGGGGTAGCCTTCTTTTTTCATGGCTGCCATGATGGGACGAAGGATTTTGACTTTCACTTCATCCATCATTTCATCGGTCATCACCGGGGCTGGTGCATAGGCACCCATGCCGCCGGTGTTGGGACCCTTGTCATTATCGAAGATTCTCTTATGGTCCTGGGAGGAAACCATAGGTACCACATGAGTCCCGTCGCAGAAGCAGAGGACCGACGCTTCTTCCCCTTCCATAAATTCTTCGATGACTACAGACCGTCCGGCACCGCCGAAGCTGTGTCCTTCCAGCATGTCTTTTACGGTATCAATGGCTTCTTCTTCGCTTTGGGCAATGATGACGCCCTTGCCTGCTGCCAGACCGTCCGCCTTGATGACAATAGGATACTTCCTGTTGTTTTTCAGGTATTCCACGGCCTTGTCTTCATCGGTAAATACCTCATAGGCTGCTGTAGGAATATCGTATTTCTTCATCAGGTTCTTGGCAAATCCCTTGGACCCTTCGATACGGGCAGCTGCTTTAGAGGGGCCAAAGAAGGGCAGCCCCTGTGCTTCGAATTCGTCTGCCAGACCTTCAGTGAGAACCGTTTCCGGCCCTGCAACGGTGAGATCCACCTTCATCAATCTGGCAAAGTCCAGAATATCTTCATGGCCCTTCAAAGGAATCAGGTGTGCCACACTGCTCATGCCATCATTACCGGGGATAGCGTAGACTTCAGTGACAGAAGGGCTCTGTGCCAGCCGCCAGAGCAGGGCATGTTCCCTGCCGCCGCTTCCAATGACTAATACCTTCATGGGAAAAACCTCTCTTAACTGTGACGGAAATGACGATGACCGGTAAATACCATGGCAATGCCGTACTTATTGGCCATATCAATGGATTCCTGATCCCTGATGGAGCCGCCGGGCTGGATCACAGCGGTAACTCCGGCTTTGCCTGCTGCTTCAATGGTATCGCCGAAGGGGAAGAACGCATCAGAGCTCATGACAGAACCTTTTGCTTTTTCGCCGGCTTCTGCAATGGCGATATCCGCAGAACCTACACGGTTCATCTGGCCGGCACCTACGCCGTAGGTCACATCTTTGCCGGTGAGAACGATGGCGTTGGATTTCACATGCTTTACAATCTTCCATGCGAATTCCATGGCCTGCCATTCTTCTTCCGTAGGAGCTCTCTTAGTCACTACTTTGCAGTCTTTTCTTGTTTCTGCGCTGTTGTCCGGAGTCTGTACCAGAAGGCCGCCGGATACTTTATGAAGCTGCAGTTCTTCTTTGAAAGCTGCCGGTACTTCGATGAGACGGATATTTTTCTTTGTTTCCAGGATATCAAGAGCTTCCTGGCTGAATTTCGGAGCCATGACGACTTCGAAGAAAATAGGTTTCATGGCTTCTGCTGCCGCTTTGTCGCAGACCTGGTTCATGGCTACAATGCCGCCGAAAGCAGATTTGCTGTCTGCGTTGAAGGCACGCTGGAAAGCATCCAGTGCATCTTTGCCAAGAGCTGCGCCGCAGGGATTGGTATGTTTAATAATAACGCAGGCCGGCTGGTCTTCGCCCCATTCGCATACCAGGTCCCAGGCTGCTTCCATGTCCACAATGTTGTTGTAGGACAGTTCCTTGCCATGAAGCTGTTTAGCTGCAGCAATGCCGCCTTTGGCTTCCGGATCCTTATAGAATGCAGCTTTCTGATGCGGGTTCTCGCCGTAACGGAGATCCTGGAGCTTGACGAAGGCTTTGCAATATACATCAGGCAGACCGTCTTTATCTCCGTCCACTTCCTTGGTGAGGTAGTCTGCAATGGCACAGTCATAGAGGCCGGTGTGAAGGAATGCTTTTCTGGACAGTTTCAGGCGGAAATCTTCATCCAGGGTATCATTCTTAATCCGTTCCAGGATTTCGCCGTACTGGGATGGATCCACCACGATGGTCACGTATTTGTAGTTCTTTGCTGCCGCACGAACCATGGAAGGACCGCCGATATCAATATTTTCAATGGCCTCTGCTCTGGTTACGTTTGGTTTGGCAATGGTTTCACGGAAAGGATAGAGGTTCACAGCCACCAGATCGATACCTTTGATACCATGTTCCTTCATGGCTTTCACATGTTCCGGATTGTCACGGATAGCGAGGATGCCGCCATGAATCTTGGGATGCAGTGTTTTCACACGGCCATCCATCATTTCCGGAAATCCGGTCACTTCGGAAACAGATTTTACCGGAATGCCTGCTGCTGCAATGGCCTTCATGGTACCGCCGGTGGAAATGATTTCCACACCCAGTTCATGAAGTCCTTTTGCAAATTCTACGACCCCTGTCTTATCAGACACGCTGATCAGGGCTCTTTTAACTGCCATATTTGACTCCCCCTTTGAAATAAAATTCTATCTATACAACACGCGTCTTATTTTTCAGGACGGCTGTGCATGCCGCTCACATGATGGCCTTCGATATGAAGCTGATCCGCGCAGAAGGCAGTGACCACCCTTACGTAAGCCGGATGTTCCTGCTGAAGAATCCGATCTGCCAGGGTGTCTTCGGTATCATCATCATACACCGGCACTGCCACCTGGGTAATGATAGGGCCATCGTCCAGTCCCGTCCCTACGAAATGGACGGTGCAGCCTGCCACCTTGACACCGGCTTCCACAGCCTGCCTCTGGGCATGGAGCCCGCGGAAACTGGGAAGAAGGGCCGGATGAATATTGATAATCCGATTTGGAAAAGCATGAATCAAGTTTTCCCCGCAGATCCTCATATATCCTGCCAGGCAGATGAGGTCGGGCTGATAGGATTTAGCCGCTTCCAGAATGGCATCATTGAAAGCTGCCTTATTTTCAAAAGATTTCAGTTCCAGCACAGTGGAAGGAACGCCCCATCGCTCTGCCCTTTTCAGCACCTGGGCATCTGCATGGTCACAGATCACTCCTACCACAGTGCCATTCACTCTGCCGTCTATGGTGGCTTCATGGATAGCTTCCGCATTGGATCCTCTGCCTGATGCAAAAATCAGAATTTTCTTCTTACTCATTGAAAAGACCACCTGTCACAACTACATCCTGGTTTCCTTCCGTGATTTCCCCCACTTCATACACCGGTTCATGGATGGATTTCAGAATTTCCTTTGCTTTTTCCGCATTTTCCCTGTTCATGATAAGGAGCATGCCCAGGCCGCAGTTATAGGTACGGTACATTTCCCTGGGTTCCACGCCTCCTTCTTTCATAAGAAAGGGGAAAATCGGAAGGAGCGGCCATTTTTCAGCATCCAGCACAGCCCGGGTGCCTTTGGGCAGCACTCTTGGAATATTGTCATAGAAACCGCCGCCGGTAATATGGACCATGCCATTCACTTTGGTCCCTTTCAGCACAGGAATCACAGGTTTTGGATAGAGACGGGTCGGTGTGAGAAGCACTTCGCCCAAAGGCTTGTCCATATCTCCATACACCTTGTCCAGGGAAAGGCCGTTATCCTTAATAATACGGCGTACCAGGGAATAGCCATTGGAGTGAACGCCGGTGGAAGGAAGGCCCAGAATCACATCACCGGGAGCGATATCTTCACCGGTAATGAGGTCTTTTCTATCTACAATGCCTACGGCAAAGCCAGCCACATCGTAGTCTCCTTTAGCATAGAACCCGGCCATTTCAGCTGTTTCGCCGCCCAGAAGGGCACAGCCGGACTCAATGCACGCATTGGCTACGCCTTTCACGATTTCCGCCATCAGCTCCGGTTCCAGCTTGCCTGTAGCAATGTAATCCAGGAAGAAGAGCGGCCTTGCCCCCTGCACCAGAACATCATTGACGCTCATAGCTACGCAGTCCTGACCGATGGTATCGTGGATACCCATTTCAATAGCCAGGCGCAGCTTGGTGCCAACACCGTCAGTACCGGAGACAAGGATGGGGTCATCCGATAATTCATCCTTCAGACGGAAAAGACCGCCGAAGCCGCCGATATCCCCCATAACGCCACGGGTATAGGTAGCCTGCACTGATTTCTTAATCAGTTCCACTTCTCTTTCACCGGCGTCAATGTCTACGCCGGCTTCTGCATAGGTCAAGCCTTTTTTCTTTTCGCTCATGGTTCCTCCCTATTCTTCATCTTCCATGCTGCCCAGCCCATTGTGGGGCACCTTTTCCGGATATACCCCATCGAAGCAGGCAAAACACATATCCGATGCTTTAATTTCGGAAATCGATTCCGCCAGTCCTTCCTGGGACAGGTAATGAAGCGCATCGGCGCCAATCATTTTGCGGATTTCTTCCGTAGAATACTTGGCGGCAATCAGCTGCTTTCTTTCAGCAGTATCAATGCCGAAGAAGCAGGGATACCGTACTGGCGGCGAACTGATGCACAGCTTGATTTCCTTAGCTCCTGCATTTTTCAGAAGGTTGATGATAATACCGCTGGTGGTACCGCGGACGATGGAATCATCGACCAGAATAATGCGCTTGCCTTCCACATTCATGCGGATAGGATTCAGCTTCATGCGCACCGCTCTTTCGCGCTTCTTCTGTCCCGGCTGGATGAACGTGCGGCCCATGTATTTATTCTTCAAAAGCCCTTCTACGAAGGGTATGCCGGAAGCGGCAGAATAGCCCAGGGCTGCTACGTTGCCGGAATCCGGCACACTCATGACTACATCGCCGTCATAGTGTGTTTCTTCCCAAAGTTTCCTGCCCATATTGAGACGAGCCCGGTAAATATCCTGGCCGTTCATGATGGAATCGGGGCGGGCGAAATAGATGTATTCGAAGGAGCAGATGCCGTGACGATGACTGTCCACAGGGCAGTACATGGTGGAGCGAACGCCATTGTCATCAATGGTGACAATTTCACCGGGCAGTACATCCCTTACAAACTCTGCGTCAATGGCATCCAGTGCCGGCGTCTCCGAAGCCAGCACCCATCCGTGTTCCGTTTTACCCAGCACCAGGGGACGGTAGCCGAAGGGATCCCGGCAGCCATAGATGGCCTGATTGGTGCAGGCTACAATGGCATAGGCGCCATGGATTTCATCCATGAGTTCCTTGAATTTTTCTTCTTCCGTAGCCCGGCGGCTCCTGGCCAGCAGTTTGATAATTACTTCGGTATCCATGGTGGTGGAGAAGGTGGAGCCTTCCAGAAGAAGACGCCGTCTCAGGTTCTTTGTATTCACCAGGTTCCCATTATGGGCCAGTGCCATGGGGCCGTCGATGCTGTCAGCCTGCAGAGGCTGCACATTCACCGGAATGGAGGAGCCTGTGGTGGAATAACGCACATGGCCGATACCAATATGGCCTTCCTTCTCCGGCAGGTTATGGAATACTTCTGTCACCAGTCCCATGCCGCGGAAGGTTTCCATGGTTTTCCCGTCCGAAACAGTAATACCTGCACTTTCCTGGCCCCGGTGCTGCAGGGCAAAGATACCGTAGTAGGTTTCATGCACCGCAGACAGATCCCGGTCAAAAATACCAAACACTCCGCATTCTTCATGCGGCTTGTCATCATATACATCCATACTTTTATACATTACGGAATTCTCCTGACTTTCTTATACTTCAGACCTGTCGGTCTTATGGGGGCTTTTCCGCATGGGACAGATCCATGCCACCCCATTGAGGCATGGTCCTGTCCATTTCATAACCTTAGAACTTTTCACCAGTGAGAAGTTCGTAGGCTTCCTTGTAAATGGCAATGGTCTTGTCGATGATATCCTGGGGAACCGTATCTCCCGGATGAGCCTTCAGGTAATCACGGACAAACTGCTTGTCATAGGAAGGCTGGCCATGACCTGCTTCATAGCCCTTGGCCGGCCAGAAGCGGGAATTATCAGGAGTCAGCATTTCATCACCCAGCACGATATTTCCTTCTTCATCTAGGCCGAATTCAAATTTGGTATCCGCAATGATGATGCCTCTTTCCAGAGCATAATCAGCGCATTTGTTATAAAGAGCGAGGGTCAGTTCAGACAGCTTTTCCATGTATTCTCTGCCTTTTCCCGGGAAGAACTTGTTCACCCAGGCTTCCCCTTCTTCCATGGAAATATTCTGGTCATGTTCCCCTACCGGAGCTTTAGTGGAAGGAGTGAAAATCGGATGAGGCAGCTTCTGGCATTCCTTCAGTCCTTCCGGCAGCTGGATGCCGCAGACTTTGCCGTCTTTCTGATAGCCTTCCCAGCCGGAGCCGGTGATGTAGCCGCGGACAATGCATTCTACCGGAATCATGTTCAGCTTCATGGTCTTCATGGAACGGCCTTCAAATTCCTTTGTCTGGAAGAATTCAGGCATATCCTTTGTATCGATGGAAATCATATGGTTGGGAACGATGTCCTTTGTGAAATCAAACCAGAATTTGGACATACGGTTCAGAACCACGCCCTTTTCAGGAATGGGGCACTTCAGAATATTATCGAAAGCAGAAATACGGTCGGTGCAGACCATCACAAGGCTGTCGCCCAGATCGTAGAGTTCACGGACTTTACCGGATTTAAAAGGTTTATATTCTTTCATGGTTCTTCTCCTTTAAAAAAATATCAGATTTATGGCTGCTGTTATGAAATAAAAAATGGAAATAATAATTCTTTATTTCCCCAGGGATGCCTGCAGCTTTTCATCCTTGGCATAGATTTCCTGTGCCGCTTTTTCACGGTAAGCCTTATACTTTTCGTAAAGAGCCTTATCGGAAACTGCACCGATTTCCACAGCCAGGAAAGCAGCATTCTTTGTGCCGTCAATAGCTACCGTAGCCACGGGGATACCGGAAGGCATCTGCACGATAGAAAACAGGGCATCCATACCATCCAGTTTCGCACCGGAAAGAGGCACACCAATCACCGGTTTCAGCGTCAGACTGGCCACCACGCCCGGAAGCGCAGCTGCCATACCGGCGCCGGCAATGAAAGCACCGACGCCCTTCTTTTCCTCTGCTGCCACAAAATCAGCCAGTTTCTTCGGTGTTCTGTGTGCAGAAGCAATAGTTACATCATAGGTTACGCCAAAATCATCAAGAATGGCAAAGGCCTTCTTCATGACCGGTAAATCGGAATCACTGCCCATCACAATTCCAACATGCATTGTTCATTTCCTCCCTTTTCTGGGACCCTTCTCCCAAAAAAAATCTCCTTCTGCAGAAAAATGACCCAAAGTCATACAATTCCCGCAAAAGGAGTATTCATGCCAAACAAATACAACGCTCCAGCAAAAAGAGAGGCAGTCGAACAGAAGATAAACTCTTCCTTTCTTACGCCTTCGGAAATAAAAATCCTTTCAGCAGACATGGCCGCTCCTCTCCCGTTTGAGATAAAAAAGCCTGCGCTTTCCATGCACAAGCCTGCAATACCCAACATCTAATTGCTCACGTTCCTTAATTATTCTAATATTTCCATTTTCCCTTGTCAATAAATTTTAATACCCCAAGGCCCTCATACCATGGGCTTTCCGTAATTATAACGGGACATTCAACTTTATTTTATCTTTTCTTATTTTTTACTATTTTTATTTTTATATAATAGTAATTCGCCATTGATTTGCAGTTTTTTGAAAACAAATGAGCTGCCCTGCCCATCATAAGAGACCACTGGGAAGGGCCGCTCAATCATTCTCTTCTTTTATTCATAAAAACAGACATCATAAATGAACCGGCACTTTCCTAATGTCTATTCTTTTCATACTGATCCAGCACCTGGTTGAATTCTTCTTCTGTCAGTGCCTTCATGATGGAGCGGCGAAGAGCGGCCGCTTCCGGAAGACCGTGGAAATAACGACTGGCGTGAGCCCGCATTTCCCTGACTGCCACATGTTCTCCCTTTTCTTCTACCAAACCATGGAGATGCTCTCTGGCCATGGACAGGCGCATGGCATTGGTGGGCGGCGGCAGAATTTCACCTGTTTCCAGATATGTATTCACCGCCTTAAAGACCCAGGGATTCCCCCAGGCCGCCCGGCCTATAGCCACACCGGCACAGCCGGTCTCTTTCATCAGCCGATCCGCACTGGGCCCATCCACCACGTCGCCATTCCCAAAGACAGGAATATGAACAGCCCTGACCACTTCGCCGATTTTTTCCCAGTCTGCATGACCGGTGTAGAAATCTTCCCTGGTCCGTCCATGAACGGTAATCGCCATGGCCCCTGCCTCCTCCACTGCTTCTGCCAGTTCTACGCAGTTTTCCGTCTCCCTGGACCAGCCCAGTCGCATTTTCACGGTCACCGGTATGTGGACCGCCTCTGCCATGGCCTTCACCACTTCGGCAGCCAGAGGGATGTTTTTCATCAAAGCAGAGCCATCACCGTTTTTCACCACTTTCTGCATGGGACAGCCCATGTTGATATCGATGATGTCGGCCCCTGCCTTTTCCATTTCCTTAGCCCCCAGGGCCATGATATCCGGTTCACTGCCGAAGAGCTGGAGGGCCACCGGATGTTCACCGGGATCAATCTTCAGCATGTCCCTTGTTTTTTCATTTTTATAATAGAGCCCTTTGGCACTCACCATTTCTGCGATGGTCATGGCAGCGCCCATACGGCGCGCAATGACTCGGTAAGCCAGGTCGCTCACTCCTGCCATGGGGGCCAGCACTGCCCACCCATCAAGCTCTATCTGTCCGATTTTCGGTTTCTGATACATTTTTTCCTCCTATCATGCGAGTTTATTTTACCATAAAACAAGGGGAACAGGGACTTGAAATCTATCCGCCCTTTTCTCTTTTCTTGACTTAAAGTGAACTGGAAGAATTATAATAAAGAGAGATTCCATCCATAGCCCAATGTCCATGAAATCCGATTTCATGAAGAAATCAGCACTTTTCCCAAGACTGTAGAAAGGAATAACAATGGCTTACACAATATCAAAGGCTTCCGACCTCACCGGAATCAATCCCACCACCATCCGCTATTATGACAAGGAAGGCCTTCTCCCCGGGATACAACGTATGAACGGCATCCGTCTCTTTACTGATGAAGATATCAAGTGGCTTCATGTGCTGAGCTGCCTGAAAAATACGGGCATGCCCATCAGCCGTATCCGTGAATATGCCAGGCTGGCGGTTCTGGGCGATGAAAGCCTGAAAGAAAGGCAGGCCCTCATCATGGAGCAGCGGCAGTTTGTAAAAAAGCAGATCGACCATCTCCTTTTCTATATGCAGGAGCTGGACTATAAGGAGTGGTATTACCAGAAAGCCCTTGCTCTCGGTTCAGAAAGCCGGGTCAATCCGGATGACTATGAGAAGGAAACAGGGAAGAAAAAGCCGCCCCTCTTATAAAAAAAGACCGTGAAAAAATGGTTTCTATTTTTCCACGGCCTTTTTTTGCAGCAGTACGGTGAACGGCCTTACTGCTATTTATTTTGCTTCATAATTTCTAAGGAATGTTTTAATAAACTTCACCGGCATATTCAGCTTGTCTACCGGCATTTTCTCATCCACCTGGTGTGCTTCGCCCCAGCGGTTTGTCTTGACCCGTCCGGTGAAACGGTAGATGTGATCGCAGACATCCGCATAATTTCTGGAGTCTGTAGCCCCCAGCATGAGGTTCGGTGCAATCACCGTATCTTTGCCATAGACTGCATGAATGGTCCTGGAAAGAAGATGGAACATTTCTCCTTTCACCTCTCCTGCGGGGTGAGGATTTTCCGCGAAGGAAGCCTTCACCTTCACTCCGTCGGGCATGATGGATTCCAGATATCTGGTAACGGAATCCACCGTATCCCCCTGAAGGATGCGGACACTCATGGTAGCCTCTGCATGAGAAGGAAGCACATTGGCCTGGCTGCTGCCTTCTGCCATGGTGACGGCAAAGGTAGTATGGAGGAGAGCATCCAGAATTCTGTCATTTCGAGCCAGCTTGACCAGTTTCTTCCAGTTCTTCTTCGGATGACCTGCCATGGATTTCAGGGGCTCTTCCTGAAGAGGCGCCACCGCTTTCAAATGGGCTTTCACCAAAGGCGTGAGTCTGTAGGGCATGGGATGAGCTTCTACAGCAGCCATTGCCCTTGCCACATCGCCAAGCACAGTGCCCCTGCCGGGCTTGCTGGCATGACCGCCAGCTCCGTCCTTGTAAAGCACAAATTCGTTGGGTGCCTTTTCCGCCATACCCACCAGGGCCAGCGGCGGCTCTCCCTCCCTGCCTTCCTCCACATTGCCGCCTTCATCGAACAGGCAGGCCAGATGGATGCCCTGTTCTTTCAGGTAGGCAGCGGTCAGAACTGATCCTTTTTTATCCGGCGTGCACTGGACTTCCTCATTGTGCCCGAAGGAAAGGTAAATATCGAAATCCGGTGCAAAGCCCTCTTCCAGAAGTTCTTCTACCGCATCCATTTCAGCAGTCAGCACGGATTTACAGTCTTCGGCACCCCTTCCCCAGAGGCATCCTTCATCCACTTCTCCTCCAAAGGGCGGATGGCTCCACTGCTCTTCATGAATGGCAGGCACCACGTCCTGGTGGGCCATGAATAGTACAGGCTCTTTCTTCGGATTTTCCGATTTCCAGTGGAAAAGAAGACTTGCCTTTCCGATCCTGGTAAGAGACAGCTTTTCGAAAATCAAAGGCCATGCTTCCTGCATATACTGGTGGAGCCGGTCAAACTGGGACCAGTCGGTGTTTTCATCATTCACCGACGAAACGGTAGGAATCTTAACTACCCCCTGCAGATGGGACATATATTTTTCTTCTGTATCCATCATAACCTCCCTGTCCATGATGAAGAGGGGAGAGCATCTTCACTCTCCCCTCTATAATATAATACATATATATTACGAAATCATTTACCTGCATCCTTCAGCTGATCGAAGAGATTCCGGTGATACCATTTTTCGGAAATCTTCTGCAGTGTACCATCTTTGGACAATTTTTCCAGAGCTGCTTCGATTTCATCAGCCAGCTTCTGTTCATTCTTATTGACAATGACCACGGTCTCGTTCACTTTGATAGGCTTGTCCAGAGCCACGATTTCAAAATTCATCGCTTTGGCAATATCTTCGACGCCCAAATTGTTCGGGTAAACCAGGGCATCGTACTGACCGTTCTTCAGAGACGTAATCCGTTCTGCTGGAGTGAGGCCGTCCTGGATAGGAACTTCCTTCATGAGATTGTCATGCGCTGCATTCCAGTCAGTGAGGACTTTATAAATACCTCCGTTAGGCGTATTGGGCACCAGTTTGCCGCCGTCCTTGATGACATCTTCCAGGCTGTGGTACTTCTGTGCATTATCCTTGGACATGTAAACCATGACCGAGGAAACACCGATAGGCGTCTTCGGAACAATGTAGTCCTTTTCCCGGCGCGGTGTACGGTAATAACCGCCGGAAGCCACCTTGGCATCACCGGACTCCATCATCACATCCTGGGTTTCCGGTGGAACGGCCTGAATATCCAGATGGTAATCCTTCAGGTTTTTATTCACTTCCTGCCAGATGTCGTATTCATAGCCCTGGAGCTTGCCATTTTCATCGGCCCAGGAAAGCGGACGTTCTGTACTGGAAAGCACCAGTTTCACAGAAGTTTTCCCGTCAGCTGCAGCTGCCTTGGAAGAAGCAGCCTTCTGGTCACCGCCGCAGCCTGCAAAAATACCTGCTGCCAGAAGAGAAGCCAGTGCTACTGATGCAATTTTTACAGCTTTTCTCATAACAATTTCCCCCTTAGAATGATTTCAATCAAAACAAAAAGCCTCCCATCCTTTTCAGGACGGGAGACCCGTGATTCCACCTAAATTCATATATCCGTCGCCGGACATACCTTCGTGAGTTCTATCAAACCCCCGCTCTGTATCGGGAGCTCCCGGGAAAACCTACTACTCACCTTCAGCCTTCCAAACTCTGAAATGCACTTCACCACCCTATCCGTATCCGCTTCCACCCTCCGGACTCGCTCTGCCGTTTTCAGTCTGGCTACTCTTTTCTTCATCGTTTTCTATTGATACGTCTACAGTATCATGGATACAGGCTGTTGTCAAGAGGTGCCAACACCGGCGAAACCGGGTTCAGTCGGACAGCAGGCCGCGAGCAGCCGATAGCTGTCTTCTACTCTCCCAGTCCTTTTTTCACAATCCACCGGTCTATAATGTCTGCAATCTTCTCATTATTTTTATCTTCAAAGAGGAAATGGGTATTGCCATAAACCCCTATATCCGGCAGGTGAAGGACCTCTGCATCTCCGCCATAACGGTTGATAGTTTCTGCCATGAGACGGGCTTCCTTGAGGCGCACACGCCAGTTATCCTCTCCGCCATGGGGACTTGGATTTTCCGGAATATGGTCTCCGAAAATCATAAGGATGGGAATTTGGGTAAGCTTTTCAAAATCGTTTCGAGAAACGGCCACGCCTTTCAAAGGTCCGAAAGGACTTGATGATTCCATAGGCGGCGGTACTTCGCCTTCCGGAAAGACAAATCCCACTCCCGGTTCCAGAGCAATAATGGCCTTTATATTCGCACTCTTCATAGCTGCCAGCCATCCCGGAGAGCCGCCCTGGGAATGGGTGACAAGGATGGTATTTCCAGCCCGGCCTGCCGTATCGGCAAGAGCCGTGGCAGTGAGCTTTGGATCAAAAGCTCCCGTATTGGGCGTCACCTTTCTCCAGAACTGGTTTTCCGCTTCCTCTCCCCGGGGAATCTGTACATTTTCAAAGTAATGAGGGTAATGGCCGAAGCGGAAAATATCAAACCACAACGCTTCGTCAGCCGCAAGTGTCACCTTTCCTTCCACTCCGCCGCTGCCGGCTCTTCCTCTCCTTGGCTGATCCATGATGTACACCTTGTAGCCTTTACGAAGAAAAAGAGTCTGGAACCCTTCCCTGCCATCCGGCGCAGTTTCCCAGCAGGCCCCGCTCTGCCCGGCGCCATGCAGGAAAAGAAGAGCATTCTTCCTGGCATCTACCGGTATCTGATAAAACACATAGCCATGGTCCACATGCTTTTCCTGCCCCTCAGGAGACAGGGCATGGGCTTCCTCATAGGTCCCTTTCTCACGGATCACAGTGCCGCCTGCGGCAAAACTCCCCTGTGCTTCTATCAGGAGAGGTTTCCCAAATAGTTTCATACTGATTTCCTTTCAATGCAAAACAGGAACCCCAAAGTTCCTGTTTTTATTATAACCGATTTAATTCATATAGAATCCGCCATTCACATCCAGCGTAGTACCGGTAATGAGACGGGCATCATCGGAAGCAAGGAAGGCAGCAGCAGCTGCAATATCTTCCGGCTCCGCCACCTGCCTTAAGGGTATGGAAGAAAGCTGAATGCTCATCTTTTCCGTCATCTGCGTGCGGACAAAGCCCGGCGCTATGGCATTGACATTGATATGCTTTACCCCCAGTTCCCGGGCCAGGGACTTGGTTATCCCCTTCAGGGCTGCCTTGCTGGCCACATAGTCGGCAGAAGTAGCAATACCTCCGACTTCACCGGCCAGGGAAGCAATGTTGATGATTTTCCCGCCTTCTTTTTCAAGATAGGGAATCACCAGTCCCGTAACGTAAATGACGCCATACAGATTGACCGACAGCGTCTCTTTCCAGTCTTCCTCTTTTACTTCTGCAAAAGGTGTGGACAGGCGGTATATGCCTGCATTATTGATAAGAACATCAAGGCGGTGGAAATGGGAAATGGCCTTTTCTACCCCCTCTTCCACCGATTTTCTGGATGACATATCGACTTTATAGCTTTTCACAGGAACACCGTAGGCGCTGCTGATTTCCTTTTCCACCGATTGGTTGTCCTTTTCATTTCTTCCAAAAAGAATGATACTGCTTCCTTCCGAGGCCAGACGAAGGGCAATAGCCCTTCCTATCCCTCTGTTGCCGCCGGTAATGAGACTCACTTTATTTTGAAATCGTTTCATAGCCTTCTCCCTACGCCATATCAGGCAGAACACCGGGAATAGGACCAGCCACAGGAACAGGTTCCGGTGCCTCTTCCTCCACGCCGGGTTCCCTGTCCAGAATACGGCGAAGGAACTGTCTGGTTCTTGCTTCTTTAGGACGGGTAAAGATTTCCTCAGGACTGCCTTCTTCCACAATGACGCCGCCATCCATGAATACCACCCGGGTAGCCGCTTCTCTGGCAAATTTCATTTCATGGGTTACCACCACCATGGTAACGCCATCGGCAGCCAGTTTCTTCATCACCGAAAGGACGCCGCCTACCAGTTCCGGATCCAGAGCAGATGTAGGTTCATCAAAGAAAATCACATCCGGTTTGACCGCCATAGCCCGGGCAATGCCCACCCGCTGCTGCTGTCCGCCGGAAAGCTGAGAAGGATAATAATCAGCCCGGTCCGCCAGACCTACTTCCTTTAATGCTTTTCTGGCAATGACCTCTGCGTCTTCCTTCGCCATGCCCCTGCCTACGGTGAGACCCAGCATCACATTCTGCAGAGCCGTCTTATTGGCAAAAAGGTTGTAATTCTGAAATACGAAGGCCGTATGTTTCCGTACCCAGGCTATGTCTTTCTGTTTTGCTTTATGAAGGTCCAGCTGTTTGTCGCCGAAAACCATAACGCCGGCATCCGCTTTTTCCAGGAAGGTCAGGCTTCTTAGAAATGTGGTTTTCCCGGAGCCCGAGGGCCCCAGAATCACAATGACATCCCCCTTGTTGACCTTGAGGGTCACGTCTTTTAACACTTCCTGTTTTCCGAAATGTTTTTTTACATGAGATATTTCAAGCATATTTACCCCTCCAGTCCGGCAGTGCGATACAAACCCACATGCTTTTCAAAAATTTTATAGAGAACCTGCACTACTGTACACACAATAATATAAAGAATGAACACTTCCAGGTACGCTTCAATATAGTTATATCCATAGGCTGCCTGGATTTTGGCAGCAGCCATGATGTCCTTGATTCCCATGAAGAAAGCCAGAGAAGTCCCTTTAATCAGATTCACTGTAAGGTTGCAGATATTAGGAAGAGCAGACGTCAGGGCCTGAGGAATAATGACCTGCACATAGGTCTGGAAACGGGAAAGGCCGATGGTGAGTCCTGCTTCCATCTGTCCTGCCGACACGCTCAGGATGGCTGAGCGGAATACTTCCGACAGAAGGGCTGTGGTGTTCAGAGTAAAGACGATGATGGCATACCACAGAGGATTCACTCCATGAAATACATCAAAGGAGCTGCCCATCGCTTTGAAGGCTGCATTCAGAAGACTGGGAAGCAGGGTGTACATGAGAAGAATCTGCAGCACCAGCGGCGTCCCGCGGATGAATGACACATAGAGAGCAATAGCCTTTTCTCCCCATCTCCGGGCACCGATTCTTTTTTCAGCCATAAGGAATGCCGGTACTATGGAAAGCAGCAGTACCAGGGCAGTAATGAAAAGCGTTACCGGAAGAGCCTTCAAAAGGAAAGGCAGGGCATGCTGCATAAATGAAAAATCCAGTTCCATAATTTCCTCCTTATGCTTTCAAACGTCCCCGCCCTAAATAGGATTCCATGCGGAGAAAAGCCTGTTCGATCAAAAAGCTGAGTGCCCAGTAAATGAGGAGGCAGGCCACATAAAGTTCAACGCCGTAAGCGCCGTAGTTCTTTGAAATGATCAGATTCGTACGGCCCAGGAGATCGATGAGTCCGATAGTATAGGCCAGGGCACTTTCCTTCATCAGGTTAATCACAGAATTTCCAAAATTGGGAAGAGCAATCATTGCTGCCTGAGGAAGCATAACCCGGAAAAATGCCTGCTTCGGGGACAGGCCGATGGTCACCGCTGCCTCGTACTGTCCTCTATCCACCGTTTCGTAGGCGGAGCGGAATACCTCGGACACATAGGCACCAAAGAGAAGAGTGAATGTAATAATGACAAAGATGGCACGGGACAGATTATCCATGTCGATACCAAATTCCGCCTCCATGAATTTCGGCAGGCCGTAGAAGACAATGAACAGAAGGACAATAGACGGGGTGCAGCGGATGATATAGGTATAGCCATCCGCCAGAGCTCGGATCACCTTATGTCCCGACAGCTTGGCCCATGCCAGCAGCATTCCCAGGATAGAGCCTGTAAGGATGCTGGTCACTCCCACTACCAGCGTCACCGCCAGATAAGGAAGAAGGGCCGGTATAGATGTAAAAATGATATCCGGACTGAATGGTCTGGTCTGCATGAAAAACACCTCCTGAGAAATAGTAAGTTAGTGAGCCAGTGTATTAGTGGGATAGTCAGTTGGGGAAAGGTTCTCCGGTTTGGCAGGCCTTTGGCTCGAGGGCTGCAGCGTCGTCCACTTCCCGGCCTCGCCGCCCCGGCTATAAGGTTTTATAAAATCAGCAGCAAAGCCACTCACCTTTCCCCCTCTGAAATTTTTGAGTCCTTGTATTATTTCACATCAATGAGCTTGCTTACTTCTTCTCCGAAGTATTTATTTTCCAGCTCTGCAATCTTTCCTTCCTGTTTCAGCTCGCCCAGAGCTTTATCCACCTGTTCTGCCAGTTCTTTATCATTCTTATTGATGACCGTGTAGGTAGGAATAGCCTTGTAGCGGAAATAGCTCAGTTTATCCTTGAAATCCTTATAGGGAGCATCCGGCGCTTCCACATTTTTCTTGTAGGCCAGTTCAATGGAGAAATAGCCGTCATACCTTCCTTCCAATACCCAGGTGTAAGCATCAGCTACCTGGAAGTTTTCAGAAGCTTCCAATTTGACCGGATGATCCGGATGGGCTGCGTTGTAATCTTCAATCACCTGGTACTGTGCATTCTGTGGAGCAATAGGTACCAGTTTTTTGCCTGCCTTGGCAAAATCATCAAGATTTTTAATAGTATTGGCATCTTCCTTGCGGATGGTGACACCGATAACGCTGGCAGCAATGTTATTCTTCGGGAAAATGTATTTCTTTTCCCGGGCCGGCGTCTTCCAGGCCCCCTTGGTACCGATATCATATTTTCCTGATTCTACGCCAATCAGGAGGTCATCATCGGAGGTAGGCACGAACTGGAATTCATACTGTGGCAGTTTTTTGGCCACTTCCTTCATGACCGCCACTTCCATGCCGTCAGATTTGTTGTTGTCATCCACAAAATCATAGGGGAAATAGTGCGGTGTGTGTGCCACCTTTACGATTTTTTTGCCAACCATTACCGGAAGCGCCTTTGGCTGAGTCACTTTTATTTCCACCGCATCCCGCTGCGGTCAGTGCAATACCTACAGTGCCTGCAATCAATACCGCTTTAATGGCTGTCTTCAGTTTCATCATAATCCCTCTCCTTTATTTCCCATACCTATCTGCTGCTTCACGAACCCATGCCAGATGGTTTACATCGGTATCCCGCGGAATGGTGCAGTCAGCTCCAAGAACTACACCGGTAGTTCCGGCTTCGTCTAAAATATTTTTCGTTTCTTCTTTGATTTCTTTTTTATTCCCTGTATAAATGACATCTTTTTCCGTCTGGCCAAAGCCGCCAATCACCGCTTTGCCATGGAACAGTGCCTTACCTTCCTTCAAAGGCACTCCTTCCACCTTAGCAGCCCAGTTCACTGCCTTGAAAGGATAATCCCTGTACCATTCCAGATGGTTGTGGAACCCATGATAGCCGCAGATGTGAAGGATATTGCTGCCGCCGGCTTCATTGGCCGCCTCCAGAATCCTTACCTCATAAGGTGCCACTAGCTTTTTGTAAATGTCTTCGGTAAGCCGGTCATAACTGATATTGTTGACTGAAAGATAAATGCCGTCCACGCCGCCTTCTTCAATGAGGGCCTTTGCCAGTTCGGCGTAATCTTTGGAAATGACGTCGAATACATGGGCCGTTTCTTCCGGGTAATCCTGAATCCAGGATGCAATATCCACAGGATGGCCCAGAGAAGCCTGCATGAATTCAATGGTCCTGGGCACTGCGAAGAGATTGTAGAAAAGAGGTACTTCCTTTCCATAAAGGGAAACCAGCTTTCTGGCATAGCCGATCTGGAAGCGGAACCAGTCCGAATCCCGGCCCAGAGGTTTGATATCCTTCAAATCCAAAGGAGAAGAAACCGGTTTCTTCAGCTCATCGATGGGATAACCGAAATATCCATCAGTCATGATTTTGATGAGGTCCGGCTGGAAGGCTTTGTAAAAATCAGCCTGCCCTGCCAGCACCTTGTCCGTCAGTTCCGGATGGGCAAAGGCATCAGCACCTACCTCATCTCCCAGAAAATGGTGCCAGAATCCCACTGGCACGCGGTCTGCCTTTTCATTATTGAAAACCTTTGCGATTAAATCTCTTCTGCTTACTGTCATATGATGTCTCCTGTTATAAATAAAAGTTTCTTATTTTCTTTGATTAAGGGATTTCCCTCTGACATCGGCGGTTTCCATTCATGACTTAGACCTCCTGTATATAAAAAAGACCCCATCCAAAGGGACGAGGTCTCGTGATTCCACCCAATTTCACCGGCCTTTCACAGGCCAGTCTCAGCGGCACCGGTCAGTGCCTTTGGCTGTATCGGGCCGCCCGGCAGGACCTACTTTTTTCAATCCTGCAGCTCAGAAATGCACTTCCCCTTCTTATCCGTATCCGCTTCCACTGTCCGGACTCGCTTTTCCGTTTTCAGAAAGGTACTCTTTTCATCATCGCCTGCTATGAAAATATGTCCCCGGGCCGGTTCGGCCCGGGACATGGTGGATACAGGCCCTTCAGGTCCTGTTCCTATTCTTCTGCTCAAGGTCTTAAGGTTTCTGCGAATCGAGTTCCTGTACCCGTTCTGCCAGAACCTGGCGAAACCTGTCTGATCCCTGTCAGTCTGTCACCTTACTTCCTGTAAAACTGGTGAAACGCCGGAGAAGAGATGCCCAGGAACAGCAGGCAGCCTGCCAGACCCCATTCCAGTTCGTTCAGTTTCTTAGCAATCAGTCTGCCCATTCCTTTTCATCCTTTCTTTCTTGAAATCAAAAAGCTCCCGTCCCCTAAGGGACGAGAGCCTAAGCTTCGTGTTTCCACCCAATTTCATACGTCCGTCAACGGACATACCTTTAAAGGTTCTATCAAACCCTGACCCTGTATCGGGAGTTCCCGGGAAAGCCTACTGCTGTTCAGCCTGCCTAACTCAGAAATGCACTTCAGCACCTTATCCGTGTCCGCTTTCACTCTCCGGACTCGCTTGGCCGTCATCAGAATGCCTACTCTTTTCTTCATCGTTTTGTTGTACGTACTTTATCATGATTTAGAAATCTTGTCAAGGGATTTTTTTAATTTCTCAAACCTATGATGGAGGGAACATCCTTTGGGCGCTGAAGTTCAGAAGGGGCAGTATCATCCCGGCGGACCATGAGCTGCATGGCGCCTGCCAGCGGCAGCGAAAACCGTAAATCCGGGATGCGCCCGTAAGGGCAGCTGGATTTTCATCGCTCCAAAGGCACGGTTCTCTGGTTTTATACAGATGGTGCCCCACCATTTTGTAAAGGTTCCTGCCGGGAAACTTGCCCCCGCGTCAGCAAACTCAACCTCCCCCTCTACACCTTCATGCTAAAGGCCTGTCATATCAGAGGCTGGGTGTATCTTCCAGTCCGTCAAAGCGCTGGAAAGCTCCGTCTGCCAGGGCCTTGGCGTTTACGTCATGGACGATGCCGATTTCTTCCAGCTGGGTAGCAGCCCTTTCGATGGCGTCATAGCCGCCCTGAACGGAAGGTACGTAGTTGTAGGATTTCAGCAGTTCTGCATTGAGGGCCACATCACCGGATACGTAGTTCTTATCATGGAGCATCTGGGCTACTTCGTCAGGATGTTTGGATACATAGAGAGCGCCTTTCATGACAGCTCTGGTGTAGCCTTTGGCCAGATCCGGATGTTCCTGTACGAATTTGGCGGTGAGGATTGCGGAGCAGCAGTATTCATCCTTGAATTCCAAAGATTTGGCGGTATCCAGAACCGAGGTGAAGCCGTATTCCTTCATGGCAATAGCGCCTACGGGGTCCGTCATGGCAATGGCATCTACCTGGCCTGATTTCAGAGCCTGAGGCAGGGAGTTTCTTTCTACCACTACGAATTCCACTTCCATGTTATCCGGAGTCACGCCAATGCCATCGGTATGGAGGGCACGCTGGGCAATGACGGTGGCTGTATCAGCCAGACCGGATACGCCGATTTTCTTGCCTTTCAGACCTTTCACGTCTTTAATGCCGGTGTCAGGACGGGTCACAATACGGACGCAGCCTGTATGAAGACCGGCGGTGAGTTTCACCGGCAGGCCATTCTGGATAGGCTGGATAATCTTGGAAACCAGGGTCTGCATGCCGTCTACTTTATCGGTTCCCAGCGCTTCCGTCTCGCTGGCGCCCTGGATATTAATCATTTCCGGATTGATGCCTTCTTCTTTGAAGAAACCCTTTTCATAGGCTACCACAGTAGATGCTTCGCAGAGGGAAGGAGAGTAGGCCACCCTCATATTTGTCTTGCCTTCTGCTGCAGCAGAAGCACTTTTAGCACTGCTTCCTGCTGTCTGGGTGCCGCCGCATCCGGCCACTCCCAGTACGCTGACCAATGCCAATGCTGCTGCTAATGATTTCCAATGTTTATTCATGCTGTTCCTCCTCTTCGTATGGCGATGATTTTGTGTCCATACGGTATATTTATGCAAGGCCTGTTTGGGAAATAGTGGGATAGTGAACTGGTAAACCGGCGTTCTAGTATTCCCCTAGTGGCAGCCGTCTGCCATCTAATCCCCCAAATTCATTACAGGCTCTTTACATCCTGATAGCCGTCAAAGAAATAGTAGGCATTATCCGCAAATTCCTTGGCGTCAAGCTGATTCACAAGGCCCAGATCCGACAGGTCTTTTGCTGCCGCCTTGATGGCGTCATAGCCGCCCTGGACGGATGGGGTATAGTTATAAGATTTCAAAAGTTCGGCGTATTCTTTTTCATCGCCGTTCACATATTTCTTTTCAATAAGCATTTTAGCCGCTTCTTCCGGGTGCTGCTTGATATAGAGGGAGCCCTTCTGAATCGCCTCGGTCAATGCTTTGGCAGCGGCCTGGTTCTTCTCAATGAACTGGTTCGTCACCACCAGGTCGCAGCAGTATTCATCCTTCCAGCCCTTGGAAGAAGCTGTATCCAGTACCGGTACATAGCCGTATTCCTTCTGTGCAATATAGCCTACCGGGTCCGTCATGACGATAGCATCCACCTGACCGGAAGAAAGAGCCTGGGGCAGGGAGTTTCTGTCCACCACCACGAATTCCACTTCCATGTTGTCCGGTGTCACTCCGATACCTTCATGCTTCAGGGCCCGCTGGATGATAACGGTACCCGTATCAGCCAGACCAGCCACACCGATTCGCTTTCCCTTCAGGTCCTTCACATCCTTAATGCCGGAATCCGGACGGGTGATAGCCCTCACGCAGCCAAAATGGACGCCGGTGGTCCCCTTGACAGGAAGACCGTTCTGCAGCGGATGAATGGTTTTGCTCACCAGGGTGATTTCCATATCCACCTTGCCTGAGCCCAGGGACTCATTGGCTGTGGCCCCATCCACCTTTACCAGCTCCGGATCCAGGCCGGCATCCTTGAAATAGCCCTTTTCATAGGCCACGAAAATCGGCGCCTGGCAGAGAGAAGGCGAATAGCCTACCTTCACCTTCACATTGTCCACCTTGGCAGCAGCAGTGGATGCAGCAGGTTTCCCGCTTTCCCCGCATCCCGCCAGACCGAGTACGGAAAACAGGGCCACTGCAGCAGCGGCTGCTTTGACTTTCCCAGAAATCATCATGATTCATCTTCCCCTTCCTTTTTGTATATGAGAGGCGGTTTCATGCCGCCATGACTCCATTGGAGACGAAATATACGGAACATATAAAACCTATGGAATCAGGATTCCTCACTTAAAGCCGGCAGCAGTCAGTATTTGTCAATTTACCTTTGCATCACTGTATGCTGCATCCATCGTCATATCCAGCGAGCTGACTATCCCTTGAAGGCGTATGCATTTGAGCTCTATTAACACACCGGGATAAGAGGCTCCCCCTTCATGACAGCTTCTTCCATGGAGCGCGAGATGTCTCCGCACCACAAAACTGTTATCGAAATAGCCAAAGGGCAATCCATCAATTCCACCCATAAGCCTGTTACTTACAACAGTCCTTTTCCGTGGCCCTGACTGCCTCTTCGTAGGTCATATGATGCACCGGCTGTTGTCCGGCGGCGTAAACTTCATAGGCAAGACCCAGGCTGGATAATGCCAGCAGAGCCAGCGTCACTATGGCCGCATTGATTTTCTGCTTTACATCCATTACAGTCCCTCCAATTCATCCATGGCTTTCAGGATTTCATCCTTTCTGATTTCATAGGGTACATGTTTGACATCCGGCTTTTCCAGAGCATATCCTGCCAGTGCCGGGGCATCCTTCCTGTCTATTCCAATATCTTCCAGCCTGTGGGGCAGGGCCGTTTTCTTGGTAAAGGCAAGCATTCTGTCCCTTTCTTCCTTCTGCCCATCCAGGGTCAGAAGCACCAGGGTGCCGTAGCATACCACCGCCCCGTGGAGATGATGTCCTTTGTGGGGCACCTGGTTATGGCTGTTGTAAATGGCATGGGCCAGGCTGGAGTTGTAAATGACCGGTACGCAGTTGGAAATAAGGCCTGTAGAAATTATGATATTCTGCACCACGAAGCGGAATTCTTCGCTGTCTATACCTTCATCGAAATCAGAAAGTGCTTTTTCCCCCATGTCCAAAAGGCCATCGGAACAGCTGCCTGCCAGCCGCACGCCCAGAGTTTCCAAAAAGGTCAGCCTGTCTCCCCGGGAATTAAAAAGCACCTCATATTCCTTGGACAGCGCATCCCCTATGCCTGCCCAGAAGTATTCCCTGGGAGAATGGAGCACTACCAGGGTATTGATAAATGTATGGAAAGGCGGCCGGTTCCTGTACCAGTTGGCCCGGTACGTATGGTCAGGATAATAAATGACCGATACCGCTGTCACAGAGGCACAGTTAGAGGCCAGGGTGGGGAACGTGAAAATGGGTTTATCTAGTTTTTCTGCCGTATACTTGGCTGTATCACAGGCCCTGCCTCCGCCTACAGCAAATATCATATCTGCTTCCCAAACCTCCGGGATTTCCATGAGCTTTTCTGCATTTTCAAAAGTGGCATCATCACCATAGAGGAAACTTCCTGTGATGGAAATCTTCCCCTCCACTGCCTTTCGGATCAGCGGCTCCGCCGCATTTCTTGCCTTATTTCCGCCGATAATGACTGCTGTCTTTCCGAATTTCCCGCATACCGCGGGGATTTCATCATAGGCATCAGGACCTATGGTATAGCTTGGTAAGAAACGATTCTCCATACTTCCCCTTTATGAAACAACTTCTTCCGGCAGCCCGTTTTCCCCATAATGAAGGGCCTTCAGAATTTCTGTCTTATACGCTGTGAATACGGGCGACTCCCTGTCCACCGGCCTTGTAAGCTCAATGGGTATCTCCTTGATTACCCTGCCGGGATGAGACGAGAGCACCACCACCTTCTGGGCCATGTACACCGCTTCTTCGATATCGTGGGTTACCATGATCATGGTGGTGTGACTCTTTTCCCACACCTTCCGGATTTCCTCCTGCATGGTCATGCGGGTGAAAGCATCCAGTGCTCCCAGCGGTTCATCGAGAAGAAGAATCTTCGGATGGCCGATGAGAGCCCTTGCCAGAGACGCCCTCTGCTGCATGCCGCCGGATACCTGGTAAGGAAAATGATCCTCATACCCTTCAAGGCCCACCTGATGAATAATCTGTTCTACGTCACCTTTCCTCTTTTCATAGGTGCCCTGCACCTTCAGACCAAAGGCGATATTGTCATAAATGGAAAGCCAGGGAAAAAGTACATGGTCCTGAAACATGAACCCCCGGTCTACGCCCGGTCCTTCCACTTTCTTTCCATCCACTTCCACCTGTCCTGCATCGGGGACAAGGAAACCGGAAATAATGCGCAGCAATGTAGATTTCCCGCATCCTGAAGGTCCGATGAAAGAAGTAAAGGATCCCGGAGCGATATCCAGAGAAATGCCGGAAAGAATCACCTGCCTGCCGCCAGCGGTATTGGCATCATCAAAACTTTTGGATACCCCGTCGATGATAATATGTCCTTCTTCTACCATTTAATAACCCCTTTCTGCCATGCCAGCACCCGGTTTCTCAGCTTAAACATGAGCTCCATGAAAAGGCAGAAGCTGCCTGCAATGAGGATGAGCCCCGCATACACATTGGAATAAGCCATCATTTCCTTCTGCCAGTTCACATACCAGCCCAGGCCATACTTGGCGCCCATCATTTCCGCCGTCACCAGCACTACGAAACTCATGCAGGTACCAGTGAAGACACCCATGAAAATATCAGGCATGGCTGCCGGAATGGCTACACGGAAAACCTGGTCCCAGTGGCTGGCCCCCAAAGTCTCAGCCACTTCGAAATAAGACTTATTCACATTCCGGATACCTGCCAGCGTCAGAGACGCAGTAGGGAACCAGATGGAGAGGAAAATAAGGAACACACTGCCACTGTACATGGTGGGGAAAATCACCAGAGCCAGCGGAATCCACGCCACCGGAGGGATAGGTCCCAGAGCCTTGATGAAAGGCCACAGCCAGTAGTCAGCCCTTTTGGAAAAGCCAAGCCAGGCACCAGTGGCAATGCCCACCGATACCCCCAATATCCAGCTGATGGCCAGAAGAGAATAAGAATAGGCAATGCAGGAAAGAAGCAGATTGAAATCCTTCACAAAGACCTGCAGAATCCTGTCCGGCGCCGGAAAATAAATGACTGGCAGCAGCGCAAACTTTGCCGTAGCCAGATTCAGCCCGTCCAAAAGCTGGGCCAGCATGGCATAGAAGGGAGCCATGTACACCACCTGCTTTCTCGTCTGCACCGAGAAAAGAGAGGCTGCTCCAAAAGCCAGATACACCACAAGGCAAAGGCCAAGAAAATACAGGAGATAAGGCTGCGGCATCTTCATCTGCTGCAGACTCCTCTTCACCAGCACATCCACTGCCCCTGTCACTAAAATTGAAATTACAGGCAAAGAAAGAAGGATCCATTCTTTCTTCTTCATACATATCACATTCCTTTCTTTAGTGTCCTTCAGGACACCTGCCGTTCCTGCTTCTGTAGCCATTTCATCCTCCCGTAGAAAACAAAAAAGGCCCCGTCCCCAAAGGGACGAGAACCTCGTGCTTCCACCCAATTTCACCATAAAGTCGCCTTCATGGCCTTACAAAGTACGTCCGGAACCCCTGTTTCCTGTACCCCTGCGCTGTAACGGGCGTCTCCCGCAGGGCCTACTTCCTTCAGCCTCTGGGCTCCGAAATGCACTTCCCCTCCCCTGTCCGCTTCCACCATCCGGACTCGCTTTCCCCTGGAAGGTACTCTCCTTCATCATTGCCTGTAAACTCATACTATGGAACTATGAATCATAAGCCGGTCATGTCCCGCCCGGCATCGGATGCAGGCCCTTAGGGTCCTGCTCCCTATGTCCCTGATCAAAGTCATAGAGCTTCTTCGAATCGAGTCCTTGTACCCGTTCTTTACTTACCGGTGAAGCCCTTCCGATCCCTGTCAGATATGGCCTTACTTCCTGTAAAACTGGTGAAACGCCGGAGAAGAGATGCCCAGGAACAGCAGGCAGCCTGCCAGACCCCATTCCAGTTCGTTCAGTTTCTTAGCAATCAGTCTGCCCATTCCTTTTCATCCTTTCTTTCTTGAAATCAAAAAGCTCCCGTCCCCTAAGGGACGAGAGCCTAAGCTTCGTGTTTCCACCCAATTTCATACGTCCGTCAACGGACATACCTTTAAAGGTTCTATCAAACCCTGACCCTGTATCGGGAGTTCCCGGGAAAGCCTACTGCTGTTCAGCCTGCCTAACTCAGAAATGCACTTCAGCACCTTATCCGTGTCCGCTTTCACTCTCCGGACTCGCTTGGCCGTCATCAGAATGCCTACTCTTTTCTTCATCGTTTTGTTGTGAATACTGTAGCACCGGGGACAGGAAATGTCAAGAGGGGAAATGGGAAAATGTCTAGTCCGGTAGATGAACTCCGAATCGAAATTCACTCATCAACGATTATCTAGCTCCATTCACTTTCATCAGAATACCTGCCATCTGTTTAGCTCTGCGGAAAAGGCTGTCTACGTCAGCCCATTCCTCTACTGTATGGTTCCTGGCACCTTCCACACCTACAGCACAGAGTGTTGGTACACCCATAGCCGTGGTGTAAGCGGCATCAGAGCCCCCGCCGCAAAGCCTGGCTTCCGGCTTTGGGAATCCGCTTTCCTCTGCTACTTCCTGCGCTATTTTCAAAAGCTCTAAATTTCCAGGAAGCCTTGTCATAGTAGCAAATCCCACGCTGTCAGATACCTTGGTGATGGTATCCGGAACATACTGACGGCTGCAAACTTCATCCACTTTCTTCCTGAGTATCGGCAGATCTTCCGGATGAGTATAACGGAAATCACATTCCACTTTGCAGTAAGCCGGTGCTGCATTGGCTACCGTACCACCTTCAATAGTTCCTACATTTACATTATACTGTTTTGAATAATCTGTCAGTTTTTCTATTTCAATAATCTTATGTGCCATTTCCAGAATCGCACTTCTTCCATTTTCAGGATCATTACCTACATGGCACCCGCGTCCGAAAGTTTCGATGAAGAAACGCCAGCATCCTTTACGCTGTACCACCAGACTATGGTCGGTAAAGCCGGTTTCAAAATTGAAGGCACATTTGGCTCCTTCCGCTTCTTTCTGAATGACTTCCGATGCATTGGAAAATGCGTGGGCCGGTTCTTCATCGGCATCCAAAATGACCTTGCATGGAAAATCTTCAAATCCTGCTTCATGAAGTGCCTGCAGAGTAGAAAGAAGAATGGTCACTCCGCCCTTCATATCAAGGACCCCTGGTCCATAAGCCTTTCCGTCTTTGATGGTAAAAGGTCTTTTCTCAGGTTCCCCTTTAAAGAACACAGTATCCATATGTCCCATAAGAATGGTGAAGGGCTTTGTCATATCTCCCCGTTCACCGATAATGGTGTCCCCGCATTTTTCATAAGGCACACGGCGAATGGAAAATCCCAATTTTTCAAGAATTCCAGCACAGAGATTACCCATGGCCATGCCGCCTTCCTTGACACCAATGCCGGAATCAATGGTCACCATTTCCTTCCACAGGGAGATCATTTCATCCTTATGTTCATCAATCCACTGATATGCCTTATCTCTAGTATCCATTCATTTTCTCCTGTTATAACTGTAAAAGCAGGGCAGCCAGCAGTTTGGCTCTCTCTGTTAAGGATTTTTTATCTGCCCATTCGCGGACAGTATGGTTGAATTCCCCTTTCACACCCAGGGCGCATAGGGTAGGAATGCCGGCTCTGGTCAGATAGGCGGAGTCGCTGCCTCCTCCTACGGCAATGGCTTTCATGTCGGGCAGGTTCCATTCCTTTGCAATTTTTTCCGCTCTATGAAATAAAGTTTCAGAAGCAGGAAGTCTTTCCATGGAAGATACTTTCACCAGGCACTGCACATGGGTCTTAGTCCCCTGTACATAGGTCTTCGCCGCAATCTCTCTGAATGCCTTCTCTACCCTTTCGATTCCCTCTTCCCTGGAATATCGCACATCCACCCTGCAGGATGCATGTTCCGGTATAGCATTGGCTACGGTACCGCCGGAAAAAACGCCCACATTGACTGTAGTGCCTTCTTCATAATCCGTAAGACTTTCCATATCCAGGGCCTTGTGACATAACTCTATAACCGCACTCCTGCCGTCTTTTGGATTATTGCCGGCATGGGCACCAATACCGTCAACGTCGAATTGGTACTGGGCCACCCCTTTTCTTTCTATCACAATGCCATTGTCGGGAAATCCGGTTTCCAGATTGAATCCCATGAGAGCACCTTTAGCCTCTTCCATATAGTCCTTCCCGCCGTTAGAATTTCTGTGACCTGTTTCTTCATCTCCTGCCAGAATGATTTTGATGGGATACCGGTCATATCCCTGGCTGATGAGAAGCTTCACCACATGGAGAAGAATGGTAAGACCGCCCTTCATATCAAGAACTCCGGGTCCGGTTACTTTGTCGCCGGTGATTTGGAAAGACCGTTCTGCTGCAGTTCCCTTTGCAAAAACAGTGTCCATATGACCAGTCAATATAATAAAGGGCCTCGTCATATCTCCATATTCTGCCACAAGCATATTGCCTGCTTTTTCGTAGGTGTGGAAACGGACATGAAATCCCAGGGGCTCCAGAAAATGCTGCACATCCCTTCCTACCGCATCTACACCGGCTTTATCATCCGGTCCGCAGTCCCGGTCCACCAGTTTCTGCCAAGTCTGCAGCATGGCCGGTTCCATTTCATTAATTGCGTTGACGACTGTTTCCTTATCCATCATTTTGTAAATTCCCACTTTTCAATGGTATGTTTTTCCACTACATCCCTGTTCAATTCAAATCCTGTACCCGGAAGGTCAGGAAGCTGGATTTTCGCATGAGAATCAATATAAGTGGAAGGTGTGACAATATCATCGGCATAGTAACGGTCGCTTCCAGGAATATCGTTTGGGTAGCGATAATAGGGAAGGGTTGCTACCGCCATATTGTGCCCTCTGGCCACACCGTCATCTACCATGCCGCCGCACCAGGAATAGACGCCTTTTTCTCCTGCCAGTTTCTGGATTCTTCTGGCTTCTGTCAGGCCGCCTACACGGGCTACCTTGATATTGATGATCCGACAGCTCCCCAGTTCGATAGCTCTTCTGGCATCATCCACGCTGTCAATGCTTTCATCCAGGCAGATTGGTGTCTTGATAGCTGCCTGCAGATGACGGTGATCCACGATATCATCAGAAGCCAGAGGCTGTTCAATCATGAGAAGCCCCAATTCATCCATTTCTTTAAAAAGATCAATGTCATTCAAAGTATAGGCCGAATTGGCATCTACCATAAGCATGATATCTCCGAATTCTTTCCTGACTGCCCGCATATATTGAATATCATACCCCGGTTTGATTTTGCATTTCACGCGGCGATATCCCTGATTCATATACTTCTCGATAGTTTTCAGCAGCTTATCCGGCGTATCTTCAATGCCAAGAGAAACACCAGCTTCTATTTCATTCCGCACGCCGCCTAATGCTTTATATTCCGGAATCCCAAGTTCCTTGGAATAGAGTTCCCAAAGAGCGCAGTCTACAGAAGCTCTGGCCATACGGTTTCTCCTTATCCAGGAAGTATGGTCGAAAAACCATTCCGGATCTTTGAAATCACCGGCGTCAAAGAGGGATGGGACGAGGAACTCCTTGATAACGAACAGAGCTCCTTCCGTAGTTTCCTCATTATACCAGGGCCGCCAGAATGCGGAGCATGCACCGCAGCCTACGTTGCCATCGCTGTCATGAAGCTCTACAATGGAGAAGTCCTTTCTCGTATTCAGTCCAAAACTGGTTCGGAATGGCACGTTGAAATCCAAACTCATTCTACGGATAACGACTTTAGAAATTTTCATCATATACCTCCTGCAAGGAATCACATAAATTACATAAACTATATATAATGAAGACATCGGCTATAGTGCCTGTGTCTGTTCATCATTCATCTTCTCCCACATCAAGCATATCTTCTTTTCTCTTGGGAATGAGGAATGCGCTGACTGCACAGAGCGTTGCTACCCCCATGAGGTAATAGAACACAGCATTGAAAGAACCATTGAATGCATATACAAGATAGCCCATAACCATTGGCGAAATAAATCCGGCTACCTGCCCACCCATATTGATTAATGTAGTGGCAGATCCCGAAATGCTGCCAGTGACAATCTTCAATACGATAGCCACGGCAGTTCCCATAATACATGCCTTAAAGAAATACACTCCGCACTGAAAAATCACAACCCACATAATGGTTTCCGCATTATACATGAAATACAGGAAAATAGCAGTCATTGCAGCGCAGATGACAATCATGTAATGTTCTTTTTTATCAAAATACTTATTCATGACCCATCCGCAAATAGCCGTAGAAAGGAAAGAGGCAATAAAGGGGATAGGTGTCAGATAACCTACAGCCTTCAGATTGATTCCCCGTTCAGCAATCAGATAAGTCGGCATCCATGCATCCAGACCCTTGTTAATGCAGGAAATACAGAATGCGCAGAGAACCAGCTTCCAAATCATGGAATATTTCATCAAATGAAGGAAGTGCTTCGTCTTATTTCCCTTATCTGCCGCCTTTTCTTCCTTAGGTTTCGTCTGTTTAACAAAGAGAGCATAAAAGAAAACATAAACCAGGCCGATAACACCCAAAATCTGGAACATACCTCTCCAGCCAAACCAGAGAATCAGAGGAACAATAATTACCGGTGCAATGGCAGAACCAATATAGTTAGAGGAAAGAATACCAGTTGCGAAGGCAGGGCGAAGCTCTCTTGGAAAATATTCCGCAATAGCACGATAGCAGGAACCGGCATAGGGCCCTTCACAGAGGCCAAAAACAAAACGCAGGAAAAGCAGACCTGCCAGCGTAGATGCATGACCGGTAGTAAAGGTAAAAATAGACCACAGGGTCATGGCTACAAGAATCACCGTTTTACTTCCCAAATGATCTGCTAACCAGCCACCAGGAATCTGCATGATAGAATACCCGATGAAAAAAGCACTGATAACCACGCCCATTTCTGTAGGTGCCAGATTAAACTCTTTTGAAATTGATGGCAGAGATAGACCAATGGCGGAACGGTCGATATAGGATATACAAAACCCTATATACAGAAAGAAAAACACCACATACTTGTTTTCACTTTGCAGCTTCTTTAACCAACTCATAACAATACCTCCTGCACTACTCCCAAATCTTTTTCTTACAAAAATGAGTCCGATACCAACAGTATCACAGGCCTCATTGCCGGAGCATTGCCCCAATCCAATTCCGGCGTACCTCCTATTTACTTTTCTCCCATTTACGCCTATCATAAAGAAAGTGTAATGTCCTTAATAGACCTTTATTCTGTCCCAAAGGAGACCTTATGCAAATCGGTATCGTTGTTCCAAGAGAAATTGTTAATGAAATCATATCTTTCCTCAGAAAAGAATTTCCTGAAATAGAAGCCATTCCTTTCCCCTATGACTCTATTATGGATATTCCCGACAATCTGTCAGGAAAGCAGAATCGGGTGGACATTTTTCTATTTTTGGGTGATACCGCCCGGCGATATGCAGAAAGGGCAATCCCCCATTCCTCTGAATGGCTCACCATCCCCCGCTCTTCCTCCGCCCTGCTCCGTCTTCTTTTTCGGGCAGAGGTCTCAGGTTTCCCCATGCACATTGCCACCGACCTCAACAATGAAAAATTCTTTTTGCAGGCCTTTCACGAAATCGGTTTTTCACCAGAAGAAACATTCCTGGAAATTATCCACCTGCCCGCCTACAGCGAAGGCCTTCTCATTCAGGCCGCCAATAAAATGGAAAAGCTCTACCGTCAAGGTAAAATCAATTTCTGCATCACCATGTATTACAAAGTCAGAGAAATCCTTCACGCCAAAGGCGTTCCCGTTTATATTCTTCAGCCTTCCTTTGATGATATTCGCAACGGAATCCAGCGGCTGGTCCTGTCCCATGAACTCCATCTCACCCAGAACAGCCAGACCGCTGTCGTTGCCATTCATATCGACAGCCCCGATGATAACCTGCCGGATAATAATGCATACCGGCTTTCTGTAGAAAAGCTGGCCGTCACAAAGGAAATTTACCGATCCGCCCATCATATCAATGCTGCCTGCATTGAACAGCCGCCGTCCAATTATCTTCTTTTTACAACTGCTAAGGATATAGAAAACAGCACCAATCATTTCCAGCGTCTGCCACTGCTGAGAAACATTGCTGAAACCACCGCCTTTACCCTGTCTATCGGCATAGGCTATGGTCTGAATCCATCTGAAGCCTGCTACCATGCCTTCCGTGCATTGGAACATGCTTCCCAAACCGGTGGAAATAGAGCATTTCTTATAGGAAAAGCTTTGTTCTCTCCTATCCCCATGTCATCCAATGATCAGGATATGCAGAAAAAGAGAGAACGCCCCATTGATGAGCAGTTCCTTTACCTTTCAAAAAAATCAAAAGTAAGCGTACGCATTATTGCCAATCTTTATCAAGCCTGCCGAGATACCGGGCGTCAACGGTTCACCGCCGCGGAGTTGGCAGACATTATCGGAGTTACCCCCAGAACCATGAACCGCATCCTCTGTAAACTTATGGACCACCACCTGGCCCAGGACGTAGGCCGGCAGTTCAAGGACAAAACAGGACGGCCCAGCCGCATTATCGAAATCCTCTTTGAGCCCAAACAGCACATGAAAAAATAAAAAACCTGAAGGCTGCCATCCATGGTCAGTCTTCAGGTTTTTTTATACCTGCTCTGCTTTAGTTAAAAATCCAATGTCCTGCTTCCATCTTATCGATCTGCTTTTCGTCCACGTCATAGCGAATGCCATTTTCCTCATCTGGCACAATAATAGTGCAGCGGTCCGTAATATCCACCATTGGATTGGTAATGTCCTCCTCGAAATAACGATTAGCCGCTGCTACATCATGGGCCAGTTCTGTAAAGCCCGGCAGACTGGCAAAGGACACATTCTGCGCCCGGCCGATGCCAAGTTCCGTCATACCACCGCACCATACGGGAATGCCATGAGCCACGCAGAGATCATGAATCCGTTTCCCTTCATACACCCCGCCGCAGCGGCTGGACTTGATGTTAATCACCTTGCAGCTTCCCAGCCGGATAGCTGCCTCAGCCGCCTCATAGGATACGATACTTTCGTCAAGACACACCGGCGTCTCAATAGCCTTCTGCAGCGCTGCATGGTCCACAATATCTTCCTCACCTAAAGGCTGCTCAATATACTGGAGGTGGTATTCATCCATGGCGCGGAACAGATCGATATCCTTCAAGGTATAGGCAGAATTGGCATCTACAGTGAGAGGGATGTCACCAAACTCCTTCCTGATAGCCTTCACCACCTCAATATCACGGCCGGGATGAATTTTAATCTTTGTGCGATGATATCCCTGCTCCAGATAATGTTCGATTTCTTTGAAAAGGACATTAATATCCTTTTCAATCCCCAAAGAAACGCCTACCTTGATTTCCTTCTGAGTTCCGCCCAGCAGTGTCTTCAGAGACTTGCCGGTCCTCTGCACCATGAGCTCCCAAAGCGCATTTTCCACAGCCGCCTTAGCCAGCCGATTTCCTTTAATATATGCAAACTTTTCCATAAAGGCAGCCGGACTTTCCACTTCTTGATGGAGAATGCCGGGAATGATGAAATCCTTCAGAATATGAAATACGGTTCCATTATCCTCGGGGTTATAAAAAGGACCGTAGAAGGCCTTGCATTCCCCCCAGCCAATCAAACCTTCAGAGTACACCTTTACCAGAAGTGCATCCCTGTTCTCAAATTTAGTAAAACTGGTCTGGAAAGGATGCTTAAATGGATTTAATACGCGGATGACATCAATACGGTCTATTCTCATAGGCTCCTCCTTTATACAGCATACGGCCATGATGAAATGAGGCTCAAAAGATTTTTTCATTTTAGCACCGATAAAAATTATACGCAACTCAAGAAATCACGGATGTAAGTCTCCCATAAGCAAAATACAAACATGGATGAAGCCCTCCCAGCCTATTCCTGCCGCCACGCAAAAAACAGAAAAGCCTATCAGGGGAGTCTCCAGGTAAGTTCAACCAGTAGATACGGCGTCCGCGCCTTGGCTCTCCCACAATACATGGGTGCTGCTCGATACTTGTCGCTAAAGAGAGGAAAGTCCTGCGAGCGCTCTTCCTTATTGCTTTTCTGTCTTCCGTTTTTTATCCTGCATTTGCTTCTGTCTATTGCCGGCCGGCTTTAGGAGAAGGGAGGGTGGAAAGGGAAATTTCCTGACGTTTCCCTTCTCCCCTGCCCTCTTCTCTACCGCGGATGTGGAAAAAGGCATTTGAAGATGGGATTCATCACCTCATGAGTTCTTTTCATCCCTCTGATACTAACATCGCAGAAGGTTTGATTTTTTGACCCCCCCGGAGAAAAAATTTTGAATTTTTTTCTCAGCCCTGATCTCACCGCTGACGCGGAGCTCCTTTCTGTGAAAGGAATCTGCGCTGCGTTCTTTCCTTCCGCTCCACTTGCCATCTGGGACAGAGCAAATTCTCTGCTTAGAAGCTGTATCTGCTTTTTATAACAAATCTTTTGAGGGAGGTTGTAAAAATGAGGGGCTTATGCAATATAAATGTATGGAGAAGGAAATCAGGAAACTCCATGGAGGATTCTATGTCCCAATCTGTCATGTATGTCGCGAATATTCCGGCCGGAATGCAGCTTTGGCAGCAGGGAAATCAAGAATCCCTGTATACAGGCTCCTGATTTTTCTCCACTATTTCCCGGGGCCCGGGGAAATAGGAACGGATTCTGCAGATTCGTAAAAAGCTTCACAACCAATCGAAAACACGGATACCACCCCTTGCAGCATGAGCCCGCATTCCCGGACGACAAGAGCAGGGTTGACGCAGGTCTTTCCTGCGGTTTAGCGCTGCCGCCTGATTCCAAGAGGCCTGCAATACTGACTGGCACGGATAGGTATCCGTGTTTTTGTGCTGCCTTTTTTATTTCAACAAAGGTTTTTTATGGTATGATAAGTAGTATATTTTTTCAGGAGGTTCCCATGAAACGTCAAATTCTTATGTTTGCTGCGGCTCTTTCGCTTTCTGCATCCTGCCTGTGTACTGGAGAGGTTTTCGCCGATTACGAGACCAGTCTTTCCCGTACTGCTTCTTCCCGTCAGCTGGCGGAGCAGGAGACCATGGGGCTTTTGTGGATGCGCACTTCCGCAGAGTACCGGGCTCTCTGCTATCAGGCCTATAATACGGCTCTTTCTTCTCTGGACAGGGCCATGAAGGAGACCCCTTCTCGTCACAAGCCCTTTGCCATCATTCTGGACTGTGATGAGACGGTGCTGGATAATACCCGCGCCATGGGCACCTATGCATCCCGTGAAAAGGGGTACTGGGACGGGTGGTGGTGGCATGACCGGGTACACGAAGGAAAATCTGCCGCCATGCCCGGCGCTCTGGATTTCTTAAAGCAGGTATCTGCCAGGGGCGTTGAGATTTTCTATGTGTCCAACCGGTACAAGCCGGATAATCTGGAAGTGACCATAGACAATCTGAAAACTCTGGGATTTCCTTCTGCCGACAGGGATCATGTCCTTCTCTTTACGAAATACAGTGATAAAATGCCCCGTTTTGCAAAGATAGAGAAATCTCACCAGGTTCTTCTTTACCTGGGCGATAATGCAGGCGATTTTCCTCTGGGAATTAAAGGAAAATCATTAGCAGAGCGGCAGCATATCATAGATGCCAGTGCCAAGGATTTCGGCGGCCGCTTCATCGTCCTTCCCAATCCGGCCTACGGCTCCTGGGTCAGCGCCATGGATCCCTATTATATGAAACTGCCGGTGGAAAAGAGAAATGAAGTCAACCGGAAGTATCTGACGAAATAAAAGAAGCCTAAGGAGCGTTTTCGGATGCCCCCTCCTCTACCTGCTGACAGTTTCATATCTCTCACCATAAAAAGAGGCTGTGAAAAAATGATTTACATTTTTTCACAGCCTCTTTTTCTATTTGGATATATAGGGATTTCCTTTCAGCAGGAATCGCCAGGGAAAGTCTTTGCCATAAGTGGCATAGTCTATGTTTTTTCTTTTTGTCGCTTCAACGGGCCAGGGGCCGTCTTCTCTGCTTTCCACGTAAAGGGTGTCGCCGGTGAGGTCCATGCCGTAGAAGGTCATGTCGATGCCCATGGCCTGGGTGAGACGGCCGGGGCCGGAGGTAAGGAGCTTTTCCTTAGTCTGGTTTCTTCTTTTTTTCATGAGGTCCAGGCCTTCCAGGGGTTCCAGGGCACGGATAAGAACGGAGCCGGACTCGCCTTCATGGCCGCAGACGAAATTGAGGCAGGTATACATGCCGTAAATGAGGTATACGTAGGCATGACCCCCTTCGCCGAAGATGATTCTTGTCCTGGGTGTGAGGCCTTTGAATACATGGGCCCCGTCGTCTTTGTGTCCCTTATAGATTTCCCCGTAGGCTTCACATTCTACAATACGACCGGCAGTGACGCCTTCTGGAGAGCGTCGAACAATGACGGCGCCTATCAGTTTTTGGGCTGTAGTGACAGCGTCACCAAGGAAGTCTTCTCTTTCCCATTTCATTTCACGTCTACCTGCATGCCCATGTCCAGGCTCTTGGGCGGATCTGTAATAACCCGATCTCCCTCTGCCAGACCGTCCATGACGAGGACGTAGCCGCCGGTGTCGCTGGCAATGGAAACGGATTTCATATCTACCAGATTGTCATCATTCACTACAGCCACGGTGCTGTCACCGATAATAGCAGATTTGGGAATCATGTAGCAGGAAACGTTCTGTCCGCTTTCGATGCGGATGCTGTATTCATTGCCAATGGTAATCTCATCGTCGGGATTATCTACCTGCACTTTATAGGTAGTCAGTTTATCACCGTTTTCATTGGGCTGTTTTTTCAGTTCACCGTACCACACTTCTGAGCCGTCGCTCATGGTGACGGTCAGCGTTTTATCATCTTTGGCTTTATCCATCACGTTATCCAATTTGGATGGAATCTGCACGGAAGCAGTGACCGGAGAATCCTGGCGGATGACGAGGGCTGGCTTGCCAGCCATGGCCAGATGGGTGTCGCCGATGTATACCTGGGAAATGACGCCGCTGATGGGGGCACGGACGGTGCAGTTCGCAATGGTTTTCTCCAGTGTCTGGAGGGAGGCCACCAGCTGGGCTGGTGCCTCTGCCGGTGCGGGTGCTGCAGCCGGTGCTGCCTGGGCGGCGCCACCTTTTCTGCCTTTAATTCGTTCATATTCCGCCCTGGTGATGATGCCCTGTTTGAGCAGGGATGCTTCCAGACTGTCATCTACGGCAGGAGCACTGTAGCTGTAGGAGGGAGACGGCGCTGCGGCCTGGGAGGCGGCGGCAATCTGGCTTCGAAGCGAGGCTGCCTGGGACTCATACTGGGAGGAGTCGATTTTAAAGAGCTCGTCCCCTGCATTGACAATAGTGCCTACGTCGGGAGGGTTGGAAATCAGATTTCCAGAGACCTGGGGAATCACGGGAGCCGTATGAAGGGCTTCCGGTGCCGCCTTGGTCTCCAGGGTAAAGGGTTCCCTGCTTGGTTCTGCTTTCATTACATGTACTGTGGGACGGCTTCCGCAGCCTGCCAGGAGCAGGGCCGCAGAGACACAAAAGGCTGCCGCACAGGCCATCCATTTATTCATTATCATGCCTTCTTTTCTTTCATTATATCGTCAGCTATGAGCCCTGCCAGTTTTTCCAGGGTATCATCGTCGGCAGGAGCGGAGGAAATATGGACCGGTTCTCCAAGGACGGTACATTTCTTCCAGGTCTTTACTTTTTCCATCATCATTTTGCCGCTTACATTGGGAGCCCAGCTGCTGTTGCCCACGATGGCAATAGTGCGGTTCTGCACGTCCATTTCATGGCAGAGGTCCAGAAATGCATTCATCACAGGGTTCAGGCCCATGTTCATGGTCACCGCTGCCAGCACCATATGGCTCCGGCGGAGAACCTCCGGAAAAGCTTCGGTGATAGAGGAGCTGCAGAGGTCCACCAGCCTCAGGTTTTTGATGCTTTTAGCCGCCAGCTTTCCTGCCAGGATCTGGGCAGCCATGGCTGTATTTCCATAGGGGGAGGCAAAGAAGATGGAAACAGACTGTTCTTCCGGCTCCCAGGATGCCCATTTCCTGTAAAGGGTGGTGAGTCCTGCTATATCTTCCTTCCTGCGGAAAACGGGGCCGTGGAGAGAGCAGAGATACTTTATATCAAGTTTCTCTACCTTTTTCAGAGCCATCTGTACCTGCATACCGTAACGAGCCACGATATTGGCATAATATTTCCTGAAGCTCGGGAGATATTCCTCTTCATAATCCACATCGTCGGCAAAAACAGAGCCGTTCAGCACGCCGAAAGTGCCGAAGGCATCAGCAGAGAAGAGCACCTTTTCCGTTTCTTCATAGGTAAAGGTCACCTCCGGCCAATGCACCATGGGCGCCTTCAGGAAACGGAGCCTGTGGGTGCCCAGGGAAATTTCCAGCTTCTCATCAGAAGAAAGGAAGCGGTCCTTCAAGGTCACATGAAAATACTGGCCAATCATCTTCTGGGCCTGAGGCGTGGCAATGATTTTCGCTTCAGGATAGGCCCTGACCAGGGCCAGAAGGGAACCGCTGTGGTCCGGCTCCATATGGTTGATGACGATATAGTCCAGCTGCCTGCCATGGAGAAGATGGGATACGTTGTCCATAAAAACATCACGGATCACTGAATCCACCGTATCCAGTACCGTCGTCTTTTCGTCATCAATAAAATAGCTGTTATAAGAAATTCCCCGGGAAATAGGAATAAGATTTTCAAACCGGGTAGAAACGAAATCATTGCCGCCAATCCAGTAGATATGGTCTGTTACCTTTTGTTCGTTATGCATGGTGAGCCCCTTATGAAAGCCTACAAATACAGATTTTTTCGCTTTTTAAGTATACCACGAATGAGAGGTATATGCACTGTATCCGGAAGGGTTCTTCTATTTGTCAGGGCCATGAGTTTTGTCCTGTTTCACGGTCTGTGACAATTTTACTAAGACTTTGCAAAGTTTCTCCTTATCAGAGTAAAATCCATGCATATCAGTTCTCTTTCCCATCTATTCCTGCTTTAGAAATTCCTCTTTTTCCTTCAGAAATATTTCTACGCAGTCAGCAAAGGAGAAACCGTTTTCTTCAGCCAGAATGGCCAGCCACCACAGGCATTCCCCTATTTTGGAAGGAAGCAGGGATTCTTCGCTGCTGGGCCAGCGGCCTTCTTTTGCCATGATGAGGCGGCCCACCAGGGCGGCATCAGTAAGAAAGGCCAGGGCATCTTCTTCTGTGTTCCATTCTTTTCCGTGGATTTCTTTTTCCAGGCGGTGATAGATATTCCGGATTTTCATAGATTTTTCCGCTGTTTCCTGTAATGTCATTTCCCTGTCCTCTTTTCGTTGTTTTTATTCCACAAAAAGCAGAAAAGCCTCCGACCAGAGAGGGAGGTTTTTCTTATCCTTTTATTATCTACTTTGATGGCGTAAATGCAATCCCCGGAGCTGAATGGAAACCTTTGATGAATTTTACGCATCTATCCCGGGTTTCTAAGGAAGCGCTGATTAAATCGTTATCGGATTTCATTCTTGTATTTTTATTCAATGCAAGGAATAAGTCGACGCGAATAGCCAGCTATTTAAGGAGACTTATAACGTAGCATTGGATAAAAATACATATGAAATTCGATTCTGCGAATTAATCAGTGCTTCCCTAAGGCAAAGGTCAGAGAAAAACATTTTCCCGGAGCCTACAGGAGAACAACTTCATCCCCTATGATGGCATTATATGAACCTGCCGGTCAAACTGTCTGTATTCTGCCGGATTTCCTCAGGCGTACCCCGGGCAATGATCCGGCCGCCTTCCTTTCCTCCTCCCGGTCCCATATCTACAATGTAATCCGCATTCCTTATGACATCGAGATCATGTTCGATAACAACCAGTGTTGCCCCATGATCAATGAGGGTCTGGAAAACATGGAGAAGCGTCCTCACATCCTGCGGATGCAGCCCTATGGTAGGTTCATCGAAGACGAATACGGAATCACTCTGCCCTTTTCCCATTTCGCTGGCCAGTTTCAGCCGCTGTGCCTCGCCGCCGGAGAGACCCGGCGTTTCCTCCCCCAGTGTGAGGTATCCAAGTCCAAGGTCATGCAGCACCTGCAGGCGCTGCTGCAGGAGTTTAAGTCCCCCCAGGGCGTTGAGCACCTGATCCACACTCATATTCATAAGTTCCGGCAGGCTGTATTCCTTTCCATCTTTGGCCTTGCGATGAATGTCATAGGCTTCCTTTCTGTACCGGGATCCCCGGCAGTCGGGGCAGGGAATCTGAACGTCCGGCAAAAACTGGACATCCAGTGAAATCTCGCCTGTACCGTCACAGGTAGGGCAGCGGAGCTTCCCTGTGTTGTATGAAAAATCTCCTGCCTTATAGTGATGTTCCTTGGCGTCTGCCGTTCGGGCATATACTTTTCTGAGTCCGTCATGTACATTGGCATAAGTGGCTACTGTAGACCGTACATTGATACCAATGGGCGTGGCATCAATCAGCTTGACCTGGGTAATGCCGTCTGCCTCTACGTTCTTCACATGGGAAGGCAGCTTCTGTCCGCTGATTTCAGCCCTCAGGGCGGGAATCAGACTTTCCAGGACCATGGTCGTTTTTCCGGATCCGGAGACCCCTGTCACCACAGTCAGACGCCCCATCGGTATCCGCACGTCCAGAGGATGCACCGTATGGATGGCCCCAGTCTCCAGATGAATCGCTCCCTTGTCAAACAGGGCCTCTCTCTTTGTGACGGGACGGATTCTTGATTCATAGTGATCGGACAGGTAGGGGCCTATGACAGATTCCGGATTCTTCGAAATATCTTCCACTGTTCCCTGGGAAATAATCGTTCCGCCTTCCGCACCGGCCCCCTTCCCCATCTCTATCATACAGTCGGCATGCTTCAACACCTGCGTATCATGATCCACAAGGATGACAGAGTTTCCATCGGATTGCAGATCATCCATCACTCCGGTGAGCCCCTGAAGGTTATAAGGGTGAAGTCCAATGGATGGCTCATCAAGAACGTAGAGAACGCCGGTCGTACGGTTTCTTACTGCCCTTGCCAGCTGCACGCGCTGCCTCTCGCCGGTAGAAAGCGTAGAAGCCGCTCGATCCAGCGAAAGATACCCCAGCCCCAGGTCCATGAGCCGCTTTGAAACGTCCATAAAGGATTCACAAATGTTTTCCGCCATGGGACGCATCTCTTCCGGAAGCGAGGAAGGAACCCCCTGTACCCAGGGGATCAGCTCCGAAAGGGTCATGGCCGATGCCTGATCCAGCCCGATTCCTCTAAGGTGGGGACCCCGGGCAGCTTCCGACAGCCTGGTTCCCCCGCAGTCCGGGCACACATCCTCTTCCAGATATTTTTCAAGCCGCTTCATTCCTTTTTCATCCTTCACTTTAGCCAGGGCATTTTTCACGGAATTCACTGCGCTGTAATAATTGAAATCCATCTCCGCCGGTTCCAGTGTATTGGGATTCACATAGTGGATATGGTGCTTCTTCAGCTCTCCATGGTAGACGATTTCTTTTTCTTCCGGTGTCAGGTCGCGAAAAGGCACGTCTGTCCTGACGCCCATGGTGCGCACGATATCCTTCATGAGCGACCACATCAGAGTTCCCCAGACAACTACAGCCCCTTCGTCGATGGTCTTGGAATCATCGGGCACCAGGGCCGCCTCATTCACATTTCTAACCACCCCTGTCCCTCCGCAGGTCGGGCAGGCGCCGCTGCTGTTGAAGGCCAGTTCTTCCGCTCCCGGACCATAAAATTTTACCCCGCATACAGGGCAGGTAATTTCCTGCATGGCTGCCACAGAAAGAGAAGGAGGGCAGTAATGGCCATTGGGGCAGCGGTGGCTTGCCAGCCGGGAAAACATAAGACGCAGACTGTTCAAGAGTTCAGAAAGTGTCCCGAAGGTACTGCGGATGCCCGGAACTCCCGGACGCTGGCGCAGCGCAAGAGCCGCCGGCACATATCTGATATCATCCACATCTGCCCGCTCTGCCTGTGTCATTCTCCGGCGGGTATAGGTAGACAGGGATTCCAAATACCGGCGGGACCCTTCCGCATAGAGCGCGCCAAGAGCCAGTGAGGATTTCCCCGATCCCGAAACACCGGCAATCGCTACGATTTCATGGAGCGGGATGTCCACATCAATATTTTTCAGGTTGTGGACTTTGGCCCCCCGTACCTCGATATTCCTCGGCAGCCTTTGTATGCTGTGATTGTCTTTCTTCATCATATTCTCCTTCATCTACCCAAAATGACAGCCATTCTTCAGCGTATTTTATTATACTATGCAAAGTGATTCAATCAGGCCTGCCGCCCTATCCAATGGGATGCGTTTTCGCCCTTCCCAGATATCATTTTTTATCCTCCCATGGTTTCCAGGGCTTTCCTGATAGCGATGGGTCAACAAAAGCATACCTTTCCGGGTCTTTTCCAATTTTTCTGAAATAAGCTTTAATGTCCGTCTCGTGACCGATATCATTAGGCTCATATATCTTCTCTTCACGAATCTCATCCGGAAGATACTGCTGCTTCACCCAGTGGTTCGGATAATTATGGGCATACTTGTAACCAATCCCCCGACCCAGCTTTTTAGCACCTTTATAACTAGAGTCCTGCAGGTAAGGAGGAATCGGTAGATTTCCTGTCTTCCGGACAAGGGCCAGAGCCTTCTCAATGCCAAGATAAGCAGAATTGGATTTGGGAGCAGAAGCGATATAGGAGGCGGCCTGTGCCAAAATGATTCTCCCCTCCGGCATGCCAACGCGCTCTACGCCGATTGCCGCCGATGCTGCCACACAGATTGCCATGGGGTCGGCATTACCGACTTCTTCAGATGCAGCTACCAGCATTCTGCGCGCAATATACTTCACATCCTCGCCTGCTTCCAGCATACGGGCCAGATAATAAAGGGCCGCATCCGGATCGGAGCCACACATGGACTCAATAAAAGCAGCAATGGTATCGTAATGATTATCCCCGGTTTTATCGTAGCGGATTGCCTTCTTCTGTATACATTCCTCTGCCACCTCCAGTGTGACATGTATCTTTCCATCACTTCCCGGATCTGTTGTGAGCACAGCAAGTTCTATCGCATTCAGCGCGGCGCGGGCATCGCCATCAGCGATATCCGCCAGAAAATCTGCCGCCTCCTCCGTGATATCTGCATGGTATGGCTTGACTCCCCTTTCTGAAACGAAAGCCCTGTGAATCAGAGTCAGAATATTCTCCTTCGACAGCGGTTTCAGTTCAAAAATTCTCGATCTTGAAAGAAGCGCACCATTCACTTCAAAATAGGGATTCTCTGTTGTGGCGCCGATCAAAATCACCGTGCCGTCTTCCACATATGGCAGCAGATAGTCCTGCTGCGCTTTATTGAACCGATGAATTTCATCAATAAAGAGAATTGTTTTTCTTCCGTAACAGCCCAGATTCTCCTTAGCTCTTGCCACAACCTCCTCCAGATCTTTCTTTCCTGCAATCGTTGCATTCACCTGATGGAAATCAGCGGATGTAGTACCAGCGATGACACGAGCCAGAGTCGTTTTTCCCACGCCCGGCGGTCCATAAAAGATAACCGAACTGATCCGGTCCGCTTTGATTGCACGGTAAAGGAGCTTATTCTTCCCTATAATATCCTCCTGACCAACCACCTCTTCCAAAGTCTTAGGACGCATCCTGGCAGCAAGGGGAGCCTCCTTTTCTTTCAGGCCTTCCGCTGCATAATCGAAAAGATTCATCTACGTTGACACCACCTTCACTTATCTTCTGTCTCACAATGCGGCCCACCATTACAGGCACTGTGATACAAGTCTTCAGACGTTGACTTTACCAAGTACATTTATTATACTTGTTCCATAATAATATGCAAGTACTCAGTTTTTACTTGCTTAGTATCAGAAAGTATACCGGAGGAATGTATGCCATCAGACAATGCATCACAAAAGAATTCTGAACAGAACTATATGAGTTATGAAGAGTATTTGCAGAAAGTGAAAACCGGAATCTTAACGGATAGCGGAAACTGCCCCGTGACCCCTCTCCTTAAAATGCTGCAGGGGAAATGGAAAACCCAAGTTCTCTATGAATTCTGCATCTATGACACCGTACGGTTCGGTGTTCTGAAAAAAGATCTGACCGGTATCACGAACACCATGCTGACAAAGACACTGCGCGAACTGGAAGCCAATGGTCTGATCACCCGCAGGCAGTTTAACGAAATTCCGCCTCACGTGGAATACTCATTCTCTCCTATGGGCAGGGACCTGCTCCCGGTGTTCTATGCCATCATGTGCTGGGGATTTAAGCACGAAAAAGATCTTCCAAAGAGCTGATAAACTCTCCGGAGGATCTTTAGCTTCAGAAGCTGCTCACTGAAATCAAAAATCTGAAGGAACAAAAATACTCCAAACGCTCCCGAGAAATCCTTTAATTTCTGGATGAATCAGTATCTGCCGGGAAGCCGGATCATTTCCTGCTGCATGTACAGAAGAAACATGACCAGTTCATGGAAGAAACAGGCCATCACCCGAAGAATCAGGATACATAATTGTACACAATCGTCCCTATGAAAATAGTAAAAATCCCCGCAAATCTTGAAAAATCAAGATTTGCGGGGATTTGAGCATTTATTTCCATTCAATGGTGCTCGGCGGCTTGGAGGTGATGTCGTAGGCCACTCTGTTCACTCCGGCCACTTCGTTGCAGATACGGCGGCTCATTTCGTCCAGCACTTCCCAGGGGAAGCGGAAATAATCAGCTGTCATGCCGTCGGAGGAAGTATCCGCGATGTAAGGAGTTTCCTGACAAAGTAATGCATAAAGTTCTTATAAAAGCAGACTGCCCGGAATGGATTCGTGCTTTCCGGCAGACCGCCTTATTTCCGGATCCCCGGCGCATAGCCCTTGTCCGCCGCTTCCACAGCCAGGCCGATTAAACTTTTATGTCCTGTCTTACGAAGCATATTGCTCACATGGAAGCTGACAGTTCGTATGCTGATGTGCAGTTCATCTGCTATTTCCTTGTAGGACAGGTTGCGGCAGACCAGGCGCAGAATATCCAGTTCCCGATCTGTCAGTGTCACCCCCTGGATGCCGAAGGTCACCTGGCCCCGGACATCGGGAAAAATATGCTCCCCTGCCATAGTCTTCTCCAGGCAGTCCATAAATTCCCGGGCCGTGCTTTCTTTGTAGATAAAGCTGTCCGCTCCGGCGCTTCGGGCCATTTCCAGAAAGCTGATATCCTGAAATCCGGTCATAATGATGATTTTAGGAGGGTTCTTCCGCTCCTTCAGGCGCTTTGCCAGAATAATGCCGCTGTTCTTTCCCTCCATGCAGATATCCAGGAGAATCGCATCGGGATGAAGCTGGTCACAGACCGGCTCCACCAGCTCTGAAAAGGGCAGGGCACTCACTACCTCAATATGGCTCTGCCCTTCAAAGATTTTGACCAGTCCCTCCAGCAGGATTTTCTGGTCATCCACAATCATAAGCCGAATCATAGACATCCTCCATTTCCAGAAAGCATTGAATGAATCAGTGTTTCCTTAAAATAATCATAAAGTGCGGTGCAGTCTTATACTGAAGGTCTGCTCCCAGATTCCGGGCGCACTGTTCCATGGCCCTGAGGCCGGTTCCCCGCCGAAGAGGGCCTTTTAATCCCCTGCCATCATCGACAATCGTAAGGGCTGTCTCTCCGTCCCTGCCAAAGGTCACTGTTATGGATCCGGCCTGCCCGTGGAGAAGTGCATTGGTGAGGGCTTCCCGTATGATATGAACAAATTCTCCCGCCCGAAATGTATCATCGGGCAAAGCCCCCTTTTGGATGACCGAGACCCCCAGTCTGCCATAAGCAGCAATGAGTGCATCCAGTTCTTCCTTCGGGTCTGCCATTCTGTCCTCTCGCAGATCTGCCATCATGTCTTCAAGGCTGGGAAGAATGGTTCTGTAATCGCTGATATTCTGATTATTCAGGAGCTGCTGCAGGATGGTAATGCGCTGCCCTAATATATCATGGATTTTATAGCGCAGATTTTCCATAGTCTTCCGTGTCTGCAGTTCCACCATGTTTCCGAGTGCATCTTTCACCGCCGCATTCCGCTCCTTCAGCACCCGGTTCTTTTCGTCCAGCTCCTGGTTCAATCGATAGAGGTCCGTCACATCGGATGCAGTAATCTGCCAGCCGGACTCACTGCGAAAGTGGATGGGATGGCGCTGCAGGAGCCAGGCCTCTCCGGACTTCAGGATGAAGAGCATATCCGGCCCGTGGCGCTCCATGGAAAGACCCGGCCTGCAGTCACAAAGAGGCAGCAGGTGCCAGAAAATATTGCCATTGCGAACTACCGTGCCAAGAATCTTCTCCATCACCTCGTACATGGTGAAATTTACAAGCACCGGTTCCCCTTTTTCCTGACTGATGAGAAGGCCCTCATCCAGGCAGTCCACCGCCGTCTGGATGGAGCGGGCCGTGAGCTGCTGCCGGTAACGGCCATAAGTTTCAGGGAAAAGGCGCAGCAGCCGCCATGCCAGGAAGGCCAGGGAAAGGGCCAGGGACCAGGGCAGGATGTCATCAAATACAGGCCATAAAAGAAGGGAAGCCCCTAAAATCCACAGGCTCCGGGCCCGTCGGTCACGAAACCAGTACAGAGCACTCAGCGTACCCGCCAAAACTGCAGCCCACCGCCAGATATCGGTGCCGTGGGCATAAACGATACCATCCCTGCCGTCCGTAAAAATTTCATATAACACCGCCATAACTGCCAGAAGCAGGATAAGACTGCTCCCTTCCAGACATTTCCGTCCCAGATGGCTGAATTCCGCCTGGGGCATGAGGAAATAATAAAGGACGCTGTTCACCAGGAAGAGAACCATGGAAACAACAATGAAAAGCAGGATTTCCCAGGAAGGAAGTGTGTATAAGTTAACCATAATGTTTCCCTCCTATGTGAATGAATCGGTGCTTTCCCTGGAAAGCCGAACCGTGAGTCTTGTGCCATAGCCCGTGTCATCACATTGCACAGAAACATCATACTCCGACAGAGCCTGCCAGGAAGCAGGGCTGGTTTCTCCTTCTTTTTCTTCCAGCACTACGGAAAAAATCCAGTCCTTCTCCGTCTCTTTGAACTGACAAATCCAAAAAGCTTCTCCCCGGGCCAGCACCTCTTCTCCCACATCCTCGAAAATATCATAGAGGGTCAGGGCTGCCTGCACCGGCAGGTTTCCCTTCAAATCAAAGCCCACAGAGCCCCGGAGCCCGGCCTTTTCCAAATATCGCCAGGATTCCTCCACCGCCATAGCCAGTTCCCGGGCATCCAGCATGCCTGCCTCCTTTCCCTGCAGAAGGAGGATACATCGTTTTTTCAAATAGCAGGCCAGGATATGAAGACGGCCGATGACTGCATCGGTGTGGGGCCCGGGCTTTGCGGTCTCCAGATAAGCCAGCCTGTGCCGGATGGCCGGCTGCTTGCGGGCAATGATTTCCTCCAGTTCTCTGTAAACTCTAAGGGTGACACCCTGCTCAATCGCCTGACGGCGGATATCACTAAGACAACTGAGGAGTTCATAGGACCAGTTCAGATCCTGGTTGAGACGTTCCAAAAGAGCCTGCCGCCGACGCAGAGGGCCCACATCCCTGTACCAGCGCACCAGGCCGCCGGAAATGGGCATGGACTGCACTTCAAAGTCCTCTCCCCGCAGCGGAGCCGTGCCACTGGATGCATAGACCAGGTGCCCGTCATGATCATAGAGCTGCATGGCCAGGCTGGAATGGCGGAAAAAGTCTATGTACCCCTCATTGGCCGGGACGAATTTTCCCCTTGTCACCAGTTCCAGCCAAAGAAGAACAGTCCAGATCGTCACCAGCACCAGCTCCGATGGCTGGAAAGGGGAACCAGGCAAAGCATACCCGACCACATAGATTCCATATCCTACCACAACGACCAGAGGCAGGATCATCCGGGCGGGATGGCTCACCTTCCGGGAGAGGGAGGTATAACAGAGCACGCCATTCACAGCCAGAAGCTCCATGCCATAGACAGCAGCCAGGATGAAATACAGGGACCCATAGCCATGACGGCTGTAAGCCGCCGCCAGACCAGCAGGCAGCGTAAATGCCAGCTGGTGGAAATCATTGGTCATCACCAGGAAGGCAAGAAGCAGATTTCCTGCGAAGATTCCCTTCATCCACCGGGGACAGGGCCTGGTAAGAAAGGCATAGGACGCGCTGTAGCCGATCCATAGAAGAAAAGAAATCAGGATACCATAGAAAAGATAATAGCTGTACCAGATATAGCGTATGCCGTCATTCATGAAATCGGGCAGGCTCAGTTTGAT
>ERZ1023888.16-NODE-16-length-63578-cov-15.330180_pt1 | contig 63578 bp, 59 predicted proteins | sample MGYA00380396_ERZ1023888 | MGnify/ENA primary metagenome ERZ1023888 (study PRJEB33179, sample SAMN07448998) | human gut metagenome | biome: Human-gut; feature: Human associated habitat; material: Faeces | host: Homo sapiens | place: India: Bhopal | collected... | reverse complement strand
GGGGGCGGCGGCGACTGGCCGCCCCCTGTGCGCTCCCTGCGCCATAAGAGACATAGCGCAGAAGAAATATCGGGAGCGCAATCTGCCCGGACATAACACGGGAGTGGTAGCCCTGCTAAGCGCAGTGCGAGCAGGGAATATCCCGGATGGCGGCGCGTGGTGCCTTATCCGGACTACAAAAGCGTCAAAACCACGCCTTAACCTCCAACGCCGTGGCCCATTAACGCCAGCGCGTGGCTGACGATGGTCTGACGGTTGACCGCCTGTAAACGCGGATCGCTGTGGATGCGTGAAAATGGCACCAGCACCAGGCTAATCACCGTGGTAAACAGCAGCTCCGGCGCCAGCGCCGGATTGATCTTGCCTTCCTGCTGCCAGCGACGCACCGTCCCCAGCATCACCTGAAAACGCTCCTCGCCGAAGCGGGCATCCATATGCTGGCGCAGAATCGGCATTTCGCCGATGATCTCCTGCATCCACAGCGGCGCGAACCAGGCGTTTTTCTCCGCCATATGCGCCAGCGTCTCGACCATCATCGTCAGCGCCAGTACCGGGTCCTGTGGATGATCGACAAAGATGCGGCTGATGTGATTGCGCAGCGGCATAAAGCGCTCCTCAATCAGCTGAGTCACCAGCGCATCCCGCGAGCTGAAGTAGTAATGCAGCATCGCCGGCGTCACCCCGGCCTCTTTGGCGATGGCGTTCAACGATACGCGGCCCGCCCCGTCGCGGGCAAACAGCGTCAGGGCGATGTCCATCAACTGTTCGCGGTTGGCGGTACCCGGTTTTTTACCGCGCGGCCGACCCGGGCGGCGGGGAGCATCCTGATCCTTTTGTGCTGTCATGATATGGCGATCTCTTGACCCGACTCATTCTTTCACTAAATATTAATTATGCATTTAATTAATTTCAAGCGAGCGTTGTAATGACTACTCAAGTCGCAAACCCACCGGTGCAGTCGATACGCCTGCTGTTCAGCGCATTGCTGCTGGTGATGCTGCTTTCAGCGCTGGATCAGACCATTGTCTCCACCGCGCTGCCGACGATTGTCGGCGAACTGGGCGGGCTGGACAAGCTTTCCTGGGTGGTCACCGCCTATATCCTCAGCTCCACCATCGCGGTGCCGCTGTACGGTAAATTTGGCGATCTGTTCGGCCGCAAAATCGTGCTGCAGGTGGCGATTGGGCTGTTTCTCGTCGGCTCCGCGCTCTGCGGGCTGGCGCAGAATATGACCCAACTGGTGCTGATGCGCGGCCTGCAGGGGCTCGGCGGCGGCGGCCTGATGGTGATCAGCATGGCGGCGGTCGCCGACGTCATCCCGCCCGCCAACCGCGGCCGCTATCAGGGGCTGTTCGGCGGCGTTTTCGGCCTGGCGACGGTGATCGGCCCGCTGATCGGCGGTTTTCTGGTGCAGCACGCCTCCTGGCGCTGGATCTTCTATATCAACCTGCCGCTCGGCCTGTTCGCGCTGCTGGTGATCGGCGCGGTATTCCACAGCAGCAATAAACGCAGCCAGCATCAGATTGACTGGCTGGGGGCGATTTATCTCAGCATGGCGCTGCTGTGCATCATCCTGTTTACCTCGGAAGGGGGCAGCGTCCATGCGTGGAATGACCCGCAGCTGTGGTGCATTCTGGCCTTCGGCATCGTGGGGTTCATCGGCTTTATTTACGAAGAACGGATGGCCGCCGAGCCGATTATTCCGCTGGCGCTGTTCCGCAACCGCAGCTTCCTGCTGTGCAGCCTGATCGGCTTCGTCATCGGCATGTCGCTGTTCGGGTCAGTCACCTTCCTGCCGCTCTATCTGCAGGTGGTGAAGGAGGCGACGCCCACCGAAGCCGGGCTGCAGCTGATCCCTCTGATGGGCGGCCTGCTGCTGACCTCGATTATCAGCGGGCGGATTATCAGCCGTACCGGTAAATATCGCCTGTTTCCGATCCTCGGCACCCTGCTCGGCGTGACCGGCATGGTACTGCTGACCCGCATTACCATTCACTCGCCGCTGTGGCAGCTGTACCTGTTTACCGGCGTGCTGGGAGCGGGTCTGGGGCTGGTGATGCAGGTGCTGGTCCTGGCGGTGCAGAATGCGATGCCGGCGCAGATGTACGGCGTCGCCACCTCCGGCGTGACCCTGTTCCGCTCGATTGGCGGCTCCATCGGCGTGGCGCTGTTTGGCGCGGTGTTCACGCACGTGCTGCAGAGCAACCTGCAACAACTGCTGCCGGAAGGCGCGGTGCTGCCGCCGGGAATGAATCCGGTGGCGGTCCAGCACCTGCCCGCGGATATCCGCCTCGACTACCTCGACGCCTTCGGCGCGGCGATCCACGCGGCGTTTCTGATGGCGGCCGGCATTATGGCGGTGGCGTTTGTCCTCTCATGGCTGTTAAAGGAGGCGCCGCTGAAGACCGCGACGCATTAAGCGGCCCCGGCGATGCGCAGCAGTGCCTGACGCAGCGCCGGTGCGGCAAAATCGATAAATTTGCGCAGCTTAAGCGGCGCCAGATCCCGAGCGGTATACAGCAAATGGACCGGCGCCGGATCCGGCTCGACGTTTTCCAGCAGCAGACGGAGCTCCCCGTGGCGCAGGCCATCCAGCGCCTGATAATGCAGTAAGCGGGCCACCCCCACCCCCAGCCGCGCGGCATCGGCGGCGCTCTCCGGCGTGGTGACGGATAGCACCGGCGGCAGGTTAATCAGCTGGTCCTCGCGCTCAGCGGCGCGAAAGCGCCAGCCGCGATAGGGCATCGGCGATTCAATGCGGATGATCGGCAGCGCCGCCAGATCGCGCGGCCGCTGCGGCTCGCCGTATTTCGCCAGCAGCGCCGGATGGGCGCAGGCCACAATCCGCATGGTGCCGAGGCGGGTGGCCACCATGCTGCTGTCCGCCAGGTCGCCAATCCGCACCGCCAGATCGACATGGTCGCTCACCAGGTCGGCATTGCGATCGCTGAGCAGCAAACGGACGCGAATTAGCGGGTAGCGGGCGATAAATTCACTGATTACCGGAAGAACGTGCTGGCGTCCAAACATCGTCGGCGCGGAGATCACCAGCTCGCCCTTCGGTTCCTGATATTCGCCCGTCGCCTGGCGTTCGGCGTTTTCCACCTCCTCAAGGATCCGCCGCGCGGCGGCAACATAATCGACCCCGGCGTCGGTGAGCGTCAGTTTGCGGGTGGTTCGCGCCAGCAGGCGTACGCCCAGCGCGCTCTCCAGTTCGCCAATATGGCGGCTGACGGTGGTCAACGGCATATTCAGCGCCCGCGCTGCCGCCGACATGCTCCCCAGCTCGGTCACTTTCACCAGCAGCGCCATCGCGCTTAATCGATCCATTATTCTCCCGTTTTTCGGAAAGATGATTGCCACTTTACCCGTATTATCATTCTTCACAGTACAGTCCATGATGGCGCCAGACAACAGGAGGCGCTATGGCAGCAACCTTTCTCGATATCGCTATCACCCCGGACGTGATGGATGTGCAGCATGAAATGGGCAGCGACTCGCTGTGGCAAACGCCGCGCAGTCGCCGCCAGGCCGACCGCTTCGGCGACAGCGAAGCGGGGATGATCGCCACCCGCGACAGCTTTTATCTGGCGACGGTGTCGCAGAGCGGCTGGCCCTACATTCAGCATCGCGGCGGCCCGCCGGGGTTTCTGCATCTGCTGGATGACACCACCCTGGCGATGGCCGATTTCGGTGGTAACCGCCAGTACATTACTACCGGCAATCTGCGCGGCAGCGACCGGGCCTGCCTGTTTTTGATGGATTATCCGCGCCGTGCCAGGCTGAAAATCTACGCCACCGTCGAGGTCCTGGCGGCAGAGGACCACCCGCAGCTGCTGGCGCAGGTGGCGCCGGCCAACTATCGCGCCCGCATTGAACGTCTGTTTCTTTTTCATTTGCAGGCGTTTGACTGGAACTGCCCGCAGCACATTACGCCGCGCTACAGCGCGCAGCAGGTGGCGGAGTACAACCAGAACCTGCAGCAACGTATTCATGACCTGGAGCAGGAGAATCAGCGCCTGCAGCAGCAATTAGCCCGTAGAGGAGAGTAAGCATGACCGAACAACGTCCCCCGTTACCGCCGTTTACCCGCGACAGCGCTATCCAGAAGGTCCGCGCCGCGGAAGATGGCTGGAACAGCCGCGATGCGGAAAAAGTCGCCCTGGCCTACACCGTGGATAGCGAATGGCGCAACCGCAGCGAATTTGTCCACGGTCGGGGGCAAATTGTTGAGTTCCTGCAGCGAAAATGGCGCAAGGAGCAGCAATACCGGCTGATTAAGGAGCTGTGGGCATGGCAGGAGAATCGCATTGCCGTGCGCTTCGCCTATGAGTGGTGCGACGACAGCGGCAACTGGTTTCGCTCGTATGGCAATGAGAACTGGGAGTTTGATAAGCATGGACTGATGCAGACGCGCTACGCCTGCATCAACGATCTGCCAATTAGCGAAAGCGAGCGCCTGTTCCACTGGCCGCAGGGGCACCGCCCGGACGATCATCCGGGGCTCAGCGATCTGGGGCTGTAAAACCGGCGCTGCGCGACGGATTAATCGGCTTTCGGGAAGTCGACCACCGTGTCGTTAACCCGGTTCACCATGTTGGTGAACAGGATGGCGCTGATGGCGCTGATAATCTCAATCACCTGCTGGTCGCTAAAACCGGCGTTGCGCAGCGCGGCGACGTCGGCTTCCGGCAGCGTACCGGTGGTGGTCACCAGGGTCTGCGCGAATTTCACCAGCGCATCAAGCTGCGCCTCTTCCGCATACTCCCCGCGGCGCAGGGCATGGATCTGCTCGCTGCTGAAGCCGGCTTTTTTCGCCATCAGGGTGTGCGCGGCCAGGCAGTAGTCACAGCCGGTGGCTTCGCTGACCGACAGATTAATCGCCTCCAGCTGTTGGGCGCTGAGGCTGCCTTTATGGAGCATCGCATTGTGCGCCAGCGCCTGCTGCAGCGCCGCCGGCGAGTGGCCGCCGATGGTCAGGTAGGCGTTCGGCACTTTGCCCATCGCTTTTTTGATCCCGGCGAAAATATCGGCGGCCTTGCCGGTGGCGTCTTGTTCACGGATATCTGCTAAACGGCTCATGGTTAACTCCTGTTGTTATCGAGGGTGTGTTGGCAATGGGGTCATCTTAGGCGCTTGCCGCATGCTAGACTGGCGGTCTTCGTCTCACCTTTTTGTCTTATCGTCTCAGGAGAAGCATGGACAGTCTCAGTCATCTGCTGGCGCTGCTGGCGCCGCGCTGCGAAGTGAACCTGCACTGTCGCTTCGGCGGCCGCTGGCAGGCCGGGCACCAGCAAATGCGCAGCGGCGTGGTGCCCTGGCACGTGGTGCTGCGCGGCGAGGGGCGGCTCAACGTCGGCGGCCAGACCCATCACCTGCGCGCGGGAGATGTCGTCCTCCTGCCCCACGGTTCGCCGCACCTGATGGAGAGCCTGGTGGAGTGGGGCCAGGTGCTGCCGGTGGCGCACCGGTTTAACGGCACGGTGACGGAAATGCGCGCCGGCCCGGCGGAGGGGGCGCTGGAGATGCTGTGCGGCGAATTCTATTTTGGTCCGCACGTCAGCTGGCTGTTCAGTGAAGCATCGACGCTGATCCATCTCCATACCGATGCGCGTGAAGACTGCCCGGAGCTGGACGCGCTGCTTAATATACTGGTGCGCGAGAGCCTGGCGCAGCGTCCCGGCGGCAGCGCTATCGTGCGCAGCCTCGGCGATACGCTGCTGGTGCTCCTGCTGCGCATGCTGCTTGGCGAGCAACAGCCGCCCGGCGGGCTGCTGCGCCTGATGAGCGATGAACGCCTGATGCCGGCGGTGCTGGCGGTGATGGCGACCCCGGAGCAACCGTGGACGCTGGAGAGTATGGCCGCCCGCGCGTTTTTATCACGGGCCACCTTTGCCCGTCATTTTGCCCGCGTCTATCACCTGACGCCGCAGGCGTGGCTGTCGCAGTTGCGAATGGCGCTGGCCGCCCGGCTGCTGCGCCTGGAGCGTCAGACCAACCTCGAGGTCATTGCCGAACGCTGCGGCTTTCAGTCGCTGGCGTCCTTCTCGAAGCGCTTCAAAATGCGCTATGGCGTGACACCGGGCGAGTGGCGACGGGGCTAGCGCCTCGCGTTTCGCGAAGATGATTTTATTTCCAGTTGCGTGGTTTGCTGTTTATTACCCGACCCGAAAGTCGCTATAGTTTTGCACGAAAAAAAACAATGACATTCAGGACAGACAGGGTGAAGAGGATGAGATTACGTTTACGGGCCGCCGCCGCAGTGATGCTGGCGGGTCTGGCGCTGGTCGGCTGCGACCAAAAGGGTAATGAAGCGAAGCACATTAAGGTCGGTGTGATTAACGGCGCCGAGCAGGATGTGGCGGAAGTGGCGAAGAAGGTGGCCAAAGAGAAGTACGGTCTGGAGGTCGAGCTGGTGGGGTTCAGCGGCTCACTGCTGCCCAACGAGTCGACCAACGCCGGGGATCTGGACGCCAACGTCTTCCAGCATCGGCCTTTCCTTGAGCAGGACAACAAAGCGCATAATTATCATCTGGTGGCGGTCGGGAATACCTTCGTCTTCCCGATGGCCGGCTATTCGCGCAAGATCAAGTCAGTCGCCGAACTGAAAGACGGCGCGACGATCGCTATCCCCAACGATCCGACCAACCTCGGGCGGGCGCTACTGCTGCTGCAAAAAGAGAAGCTGATTACCCTCAAAGCCGGGACCGGCCTGCTGCCGACGGCGGTGGATATCACCGACAACCCGCATAACCTGAAGATCATGGAGCTGGAAGGGGCGCAACTGCCGCGCGTACTCGACGATCCCAAAGTCGACGTGGCTATCATCAGCACCACCTACCTGCAGCAAACCGGGCTGTCGCCGGTTCGTGACGGCATCTTTATCGAAGATAAAAACTCGCCCTACGTGAACATCATCGTGACCCGGGAAGACAATAAAGACGCGCAAAACGTGAAGGAGTTTATGCAGTCGTACCAGTCGCCGGAGGTGGCGAAGGCGGCAGAGACTATCTTCAACGGCGGCGCGGTGCCTGGCTGGTAAGCCAACACACAGGGAGAGGCGCGTATGTTACGCCAACGGCAGGCTGACCTGCTGCTGATTGCCGCGACGGTGATTGCCGCCTGCGGCTGGATATTTTCCCGCGAGGCGATCGCCGGCATGCCGGTGTTCGCGTTTCTTGGGCTGCGTTTTTTCTTCGCCGCGCTGCTTCTGCTGCCGTTCTGCCGCGGTTTTCGCCCGCAAAAGCAGCACTGGCCAAAACTCATCATCAGCGGACTCTGGTTTGCGCTCAACCTCTGCCTGTGGATCTATTCGGTCTCCACGACGGCGTCGCTCGGCGAAGGGGCGTTTATCATGAGCCTGTCGATGATGTTCGTCCCGCTGACCGCATGGGTGATGATGAAGGTGCGCCCGCCGCGCGCCTGGTGGGAGTGCCTGCCGATTGCGGTGGTTGGCCTGGGGCTGCTCAGTCTGCATATGCCGATAGCCTTCCACCCCAGCCAGGGCTGGTTTTTGCTGACGGCGCTGGTGCAGTCGATCTGGTTCTGTTACACCAGCCGCTGCGCGCGTGAAGTACCGCTGATCCCCCTGACCACCGTGCAGCTGGCGATCACCGGTATCGTCGGGTTGACCATCTCCGCTGCCGTTGAACGCTGGGACCAGCCGATGACCCTGCCGACTCTCGGCTGGCTGGTGGCCAGCATTGTCATCGCCACCAGCCTGCGCTTCGGTCTGCAGATGAAGGGGCAGAAGTACGCGGCGGTGGCCAGCGCGGCGATCATCATGGTGCTCGAACCGCTGCTGACGGTCATTGCCGCCGCGCTGTGGTACGGCGAACAGCTGTCGCTGCAGAAGATTATCGGCGGCGTGCTGATCCTCGTGGCCCAGCTGTGGTTCCGCTGGCGGATGCTTAAGCCGTAAGCGAGCCGCTTCGCCGCTGCGCCATCAGCTGCAGCAGCGGCACCAGCGACAGCCCGTCCGGCATCTCGCCGCGGGCGATCAGTTTGTTTATCTCGTCGAAGGTAAACCAGCCGGTCTCCATCACCTCATCCTGATCTGCATCCATCCCCACCCAGTGTAAACCGGTGGCCAGCCAGGTGATAAACAGCTGATCGCTGCTGCCGTAGGAGGGGTTAAAGCGAATGATCTCCTCAACGCGTTGCGCCTGCCAGCCGGTCTCTTCCCGCAGCTCGCGCAGCGCGGCGACCGCCGGGTCTTCCCCTTCATCGACGCCGCCAGAGGGGATCGCCCACACCACCTTATCGATCAGGTAGCGGTAGTGGCGAATCAGCAGCACTTTCTCATCCTGGATGGCCACAATCCCCACCGCCGGGCGCGGGTAATGAATGGAATAAAAGTCGCGGCGCTCGCCGGGGGCGACATCAATACCCACCTTACGCATGCTGAACCACGGCGTCTCGGCGATGACCTGCGGGTCGTGCATATCGGCGGCGGTCAGTTTCTTTTTCATCCTGCCACTCCTGTCAAAAATTGAGCCTTAAGAACAACATAGCCGGAGGCGGATGGCAACCGCCGCAGGTTGGCCCGATTTCATCGATCATTGCCCAAACGCCCCTGTTGAGCCAGGCGGGGACTCAGTACGATGTTCGTCAGATGACCCCAGAGGAACGCCAACATGAACATCACCCACATCCGTAATGCGACCCAGATTATTCACTACGCCGGGAAAAGATTTCTCATCGATCCGATGCTGGCGGACAAAGGCGCCTGGCCGGGTTTTCCGGGCACCGCGCGCAGCGAATTGCGCAATCCGCTGGTTGAGCTGCCGTTTTCCCGCGATAAAATTGTCGACGTTGATGCGGTGATCGTCACCCATACCCATGACGATCACTGGGACGCGGCGGCGATCGCCGCGATCCCGAAAACCCTGCCGGTGTTCGTCCAGCATGAGGCCGACGCCGCGCTGCTGCGCAGCCAGGGATTTCAGGATCTGCGCCTGCTGTCGGCAGACAGCGAATTTGCCGGCGTGCGTCTGCTGAAAACCACCTCCGGCCAACACGGCAGCGACCGCACCTACGCGGTGCCGGCGATGGCTGAACGCCTGGGCGAGGCCTGCGGCGTGGTGTTTCGCCATCCGCAGGAGAAGACGCTGTGGCTGGTGGGGGATACTATCTGGCGCGATGACATTGCAGCCGACCTGCTGAAGCTGCGCCCGGACGTGGTGGTCCTCAACGCCGGCTACGCCCACGTCATCGGCTTTGGCCCGATTATCATGGGCAAGGAAGATCTCCTGAACGTGCACTTCACCCTGCCGGAAGCAAAAATCATGGCTATCCACCTCGAGGCGGTCAACCACTGCCTGGTGAGTCGGGAAGAGATGCGCCAGTATGCGCTGGATAATCAGATTGCCGATGTGGTTTCTATCCCGCAGGATGGAGAAACCGTCGTTTATTAACATGCGTAAGGGGAAGGGACGATGAAACTCACCGACGTGGCGATTGTCGCTGTAGAGGGCTTTAGCCCGTTTCACTACGCCGTCCCCTGCATGCTGTTTGGCGATTCGGTTTCGGAAATCAAACGCTTTAATCTGCACATTTGCGCCGAGCGGCCGGGGCTGCTGCGCGCCCGCGATGGTTTTGCGCTGTACGCCACCGGCGATTATGCCGCGCTGGAACAGGCGGATATCGTGGTGGTGCCTTACTGGGGCGAGGTCGATCGACGTCCGCCGCAGGCGCTGCTTGATAGCCTGGTGCGGGCCCGGGATAACGGCGCGGAGATTGTCGGCCTGTGTCTCGGCGCGTTTGTCCTCGGCTACGCCGGGCTGCTGGATGGCAGGCGAGCGGCGACTCACTGGGAGTTCGAGCAGGGTTTCCAGCGCCGGTTTCCGCAGGTGCAGCTGGATATCAACGCCCTGTACGTCGACGACCAGCGGATCATTACTTCGGCGGGCACCGCGGCGGCGCTGGACTGTTGCCTCTACATCATCCGCCAGCGTTTCGGCAGCCTCGCGGCCAACCAGATCGCCCGGCGGATGATTGTTTCGCCGCACCGCGAGGGCGGCCAGGCGCAGTTTATCGCCCAGCCGGTGCCGAAAAACACCCGCGATGCGCGAATCAACTGCCTGCTGGATTATCTGCAGCAGCATATTGCCGAGCCGCACAGTCTCGATTCGCTGGCCCGGGTGGTGGCGATGAGCCGCCGTACCCTGACCCGCCACTTCGCCCGGGCAACCGGGATGAGCATTACCGACTGGCTGACCGCCGAACGTCTGCGCCGCAGCCAGACTCTGCTTGAGGCGGGCGATCTGCCGGTCGAGCAGGTGGCGGAGGCGGTGGGCTATCTTTCAGCGGTCACCTGGCGCCAGCAGTTTAAAGCGCGCTTTGGCGTCAGCCCGACGAAATGGCGGCGTACCTTTCGTCGCGGCGCTTAGCCGGCGAGGGTCGCACTGTCGATCACGAAGCGGTATTTCACGTCACCCTTGACCATTCTTTCCCAGGCTTCGTTGATCTCATCGCCGCGGATCAATTCGATATCGGCGACGATGCCGTGTTCGGCGCAGAAGTCGAGCATCTCCTGAGTTTCCGGAATACCGCCGATCATCGAGCCGGCAATTGACCGGCGGCGGAAGATCAGATTGAACACTTCCGGCGACGGATGCGGCGTGGCCGGGGCGCCAACCAGCGTCATGGTACCATCGCGTTTCAGCAGCGTGGTGAAGGCATCGAGATTGTGCGGCGCCGCCACGGTGTTGAGGATGAAGTCGAAGCTTTTGACGTGGGCCGCCATTTCGTCGTCGTTGCGCGACACCACCACGTCATCGGCGCCCAGCGCTCTGGCCGCATTACGCTTGGATTCGGAGGTGGTAAAGGCCACCACGTGGGCCCCCATGGCATGGGCCAACTTGATCCCCATATGCCCCAGGCCGCCGATGCCGACCACGCCGACTTTTTTACCCGGCCCGACGTGCCAGTGGCGCAGCGGCGAGTATGTCGTGATCCCGGCGCACAGCAGCGGCGCGACGGCGGCCAGCTGCGCTTCGGGATGGGTTATCCGCAGCACGTAGCGTTCATTGACCACGATCTGCTGTGAATAACCGCCAAGCGTGTGTCCCGGCGCGTCCTGGGTCGGCCCGTTATAGGTCAGCACCATATGGTCGCAGTAGTTCTCCAGTCCCTCAGCGCACTCTTCGCACTGTTGACAGCTATCGACCATACAGCCGACGCCCACCAGATCGCCGACGGCGTAGCGCGAGACGGCGTTGCCGACCGCGGTCACCCGACCCACAATTTCATGCCCCGGCACGCAGGGATACAGCGTTCCCGCCCATTCCGATCGCGCCTGGTGGAGATCGGAGTGGCAGACGCCGCAGTAAGCGATGGCGATCTGTACATCCTGCGGCCCCGGGTCGCGGCGGGTGATGGCCATTGATTCCAGCGGCTGGCTGGCGGAGTAGGTACCAATAGCGTTGATCAGCATAGCGAAACCTCTTCTTGATGAATGGACTCAATAGAACGGGAGGGGAATGCGGGTGGTCAGTGGCATCGATAAGCGTAGCCTGGACTGGCCGAGATGCGAGGGGGAAAGCGGTAGAGAAACCCTCAGGCGCGGCCTTAACCAGCGCAGTAAATAATAAGATGGCCTTATCTTTATCGCCGCTAAGCCTTATAGGTATTTACGGCATATAGTATTATTTATTCCTGTAGAATAGAGATAAATAGTTATTGCAGATAATGATGCTTACACTCTTTTTATCCCCGTAACGTCTTGTCTTTTATTCGTTATTTCACCTGTTGATACTATGATTCTCAATGAATCATTTTTTCAACCTGACCTGATGGCATAAAAACCATGTCGATACCTGCAGCCAGCCCCTCTACCGACCAGGCGTTAACGTCCTTTTACTACGGAAGACAGACAAAGCCGTTATTGGCGGTGAAATCCCTGTTATCTGCGTTCCTACCCGTCAGCTCACCCTTTGCGCTGCCGCGATCGACCTATTATCGTTTTCCGCCGACCCGGGAAGAATCTGGAATAATTTTAATCGAAGAGGGGATTGCCTCCGTTTGCCATGCGGAGAAGAGCATGGTTGTATCAACGATATTTGCCCCTTCGCTATTGGGATTAATCGATGGTTACGGCGCGTTTAATGGTATCCCGGAAAAAAGCCACTGTTCCGTATTTGCTGAGACGGATTTGCGCGGACGCTGGATAGGACACCAGGTGGCGGTCGAGATCCTCAATGAGAAAAACCTGTGGCAGGAGATGGCTCATATTCTGGCGCAGCGACTGATGGTGTTGAGGATGCGTTCGCAGGAGATGGTGGGGGTGGATTCTTATCCGATGGTGCGAACCCTGCTAACAGAGCTGGCGGACTACCCGGAGGAGTATCGTCGCCAAATTAACGCGTTAAGCTTTATACAGCGCCGCACCAACCTGTCGCGCAGCCGTGTTATGTCGATTCTGGCAGAGCTGCGCAAAGGTGGTTACATTACGGTCCATCGCGGGGTGCTGGAAAAGATAACCCGCACGCTTCCCGCCCACTTTTAAACCCGCGCGGCGGAGGGGCGTGATTTTCCCACCCCTCGTCAGCCGGTGGGCTAAGGCTCAACCGGCGTCAGAAAGTCCAGCCGCAGCGGCTCAGCCAGCAGAGACTCCATCTGCGCCATAAACGCCTGAAAATAGGGCATCGCGACATGGGCATCGAGGGCGTCCTGTCCCTGCCACGCCTCGCGCATATAGAAGGTCTCCGGCGCGTCGCGCAGCTGAAACAGGGCATAGTCGAGGTTGCCCGGCTCCTGTCTCGTCGGCAGGAGCAGCGCCTGCAGGGCCTGACGCAGGGCGTCCGTTTGGCCCGGTTTCGCCTTGAGCACGGCGATAAGCGATATCATCTTAAAACCCCTCCAGCACGATCTTGCCGACGGCGCGTCCGGTTTCCAGCTGGCGATGCGCTTTCTGCAGATTGGCGGCGGTGATGGCGCCGTAGTGTTCGCCAAGGGTGGTTTTGATAGTGTGGTTGTCGATCAGCGCCGCCACGCGGGTGAGCAGCTGATGCTGGGCGATCATATCATCCGTCTCAAACATTGAACGGGTGAACATAAATTCCCAGTGCAGGGACAGGCTTTTCGCTTTCAGCGGCACCACGTCCAGGGTCTCCGGGTCATCAATCAGCGCCAGCTTGCCCTGCGGGGCGAGGGCGTCGATCAGCGCGTTGAAGTGCTGCTCGGTATTGGTCAGGCTGGCGACATGGGTTACCGACGTGATACCAATGCGCGCCAGCTCGTCGGCGAGCGGCTTGCTGTGATCGATCACATGGTGCGCGCCCGCCTCGCGGACCCACTGCTGGCTCTCGGGACGCGAGGCGGTGCCGATCACCGTCATGGCGGTCAGTTTACTGGCCAGCTGGGTCAGGATAGACCCCACGCCGCCCGCCGCGCCGACGATTAGCAGCGTGTCGCCCGCATTGCCGCCTTCCTCAACGCCGAGACGGTGAAACAGCAGCTCCCAGGCGGTGATCGCCGTCAGCGGCAGCGCGGCGGCGGAGGCATTATCGAGGGTGCGCGGTTTGTGCGCCACCAGGCGCTCATCCACCAGCTGATATTCACTGTTGCTGCCGGCCCGGCCCAGCGCGCCGGCGTACCAGACCTCGTCCCCGGGCGCGAACAGCGTCACTTCCTCACCGACGGACTGCACCACGCCAACGGCGTCCCAGCCCAGCACCCGCGGCGTGTCGCCCTGAAAGCCGGCGCGCACTTTGGTGTCTACCGGATTGACCGAGATAGCCTTCACAGCGACCAGCAGATCACGCCCGTGGGCGGTGGGGATCGGCAGGTCGATCTCGGTTAAAGAAGGGATGTTGTTGCCGTCAGCGGCGGCTTGAGTAATGGCGATAGCTTTCATAACTGCTCCGGTCTGTGATTCGGGTGAATGAAAAGATGGAGCCATCGTAGACCGCTGCCGGGAGGGGAAAAACGGGCTAACGGCAATAACAGTTATATGCAGAAAGTGAAAATCAGCCCACCTGATAGAAGTCGAGCATCACCCCATCCTGGGTCCGGCCACCGGCGCAGATAAACAGCGAGGTGGTTAGCCAGCTGAGCGCGGGAGCATCCACCTCAAAGGTGGGCACGGTGCGAAAATAGATGGCTTCTGGCGGAATATCGCTAAAAAAGCGCATATCGTCGGCGAAAAGCTGGTCATGATACTGGGCCGGCACCCGGCGGATGCCATTGTTTTCCACATAGACTGTGCCTTCCGCCACCTGCAGGGCATAGCGGGCGGACAGCCTGCAGGTGCCGTCGGGTTCGATTATCTGGCTGTCGACGCCGCCGGGTAATACGTGGCCGCGAAGTTGACCCGAGACGCTGCCGCCGACAATCGGGATCAGCTGGCGCTTACCGGTCTGCGGGCTGCGGGAGACGATTATCGGTTTATCAACCTGGATGGTAATGGAAAAACAGTGTCTGAGTTCGGGGGTCATTATGGCTCTCCTGTTTCGGTTGGTAACGGCGCGCGGCCACCGCGCCAGTGTAACGGGTTTGCGAGAGACAAAATAACGCAGGGTTTGGATGAAAATGATTGGCTGTGATGATGAGTTGGGGGGCTGAGGTTGGTAGGGAGTGGCTGTGGGGGAGCAGGGGCAAACTGGCGGATTGATAACGTCAAACAGCGCTATCACCAGTGCATGAACATCGAATGCTCGGCCACGTTCCGCACGCTTGAATCCATCGACGGGGTTATTCGTTCACCGGCAACAGAGCCGGTCATCCCTGCACCCGCACCGGCGGCCACCGTTAATCGTGCCGGTGCGTAAGCACGGCCTGTCATCAGGAGAAACATACGTGACCACACTGACGCTACAGAAAGCCTTGGAGGCCTGTCAGGCAAATAAATCCGCCTGGCTGCAACGCAGCGATGAACTTACGCAGACCGAACATGTATACCGCGAACAGCTTGCCGGCAGAGGCCACAGCGGCCAGAGCCTGCAAACGCTGCGTGAGATTATCGACGTGAAAAAGTAGGAAATTAATCAGGCTGCCGGTCGCTACATCCGCTCGCATGAGGAGGTGCAGCGCATCAGCATCCGCGACCGATTAAATGATTTTATGCAGGCGCACGGCGCGGAGCTGGCCGCCGTACTTGCCCCTGAGCTGATGAATTATCCCTGGCAGCATTCCGCCATGCAGCACTCGGTCGACTATCTACGTGAGGCACTACAGGTCTGGCTGGTCGCCGGTGAAAAAAAATAATTATTCGGTGCAGGATAATGACATTTTAACGGCCATCGGATTCAGGCCTGACGCGGCTTCGCGCGATGATAATCGTGAAAAATTCACGTCTGCACAAAACCTGAATTACACCCGCCGTCGCGCAGAACTGGCCGTGCAGTAGTCCGCTTAAAAATCCCCCGAAAATCCCGCCATTTTTATGTATAAAAGCCATGCATAAGGAGCATGGTTTTGCATGCGTTTTACAGACATTGAATCCCCCGCCAGCGCCAGCACTGGCGCGCCCTGAGCCCGTCATGCACCTGCATTAAAAACGCCCCCTTAAGCGGGCAGGCGGGGCGGGGAGAGCATTGCGCGCATAATAATTGAATGCGATAAATTAATTGGGAAGGTTAATGCAGTTTTTATTTAATTTTGCTATAAGAGTTGGATGAATTACTGGTGTTAGGCGCTAAGCGAAGTAGTCGTGACGCAATATAAGGTGATGCAATGGATGTACGAGCACAAGAAAAGTTATTTAAAAAGCTCTTCTCTCCAAAATCTTTATTTGATGTATATACCGAGAGATTTAGTAAGTCCGCAGCAAAAGGCCTCGATAGAATCAACGGCATGCAATATTCAAACAGAGCCAGAAAGGAATTAAAGAAAGTCTCTGAAAAATGTCTTAACGGTTCTTTTAGATTTACTCCTTACTTAGAGAAGTTGAAAAGCAAAGGGAGAGGGAAAAAACCCAGGGTTATTTCTATACCAACGATTAGAGATCGCGTTGTATTAAAACAGCTCAATGTTTTTCTTTGTGAGGTTTTTCCTAATTGTGTACCGAAGAGCATAGCTTCAACTTATATTAGAAGTATATCAGATGATTTAAAAGGTGTGACCCCTGACGATATTTATGTTTGTAGTTGTGATATCGAAGGTTTTTATGACAACATAAACAAACATCGACTTAAAAAAATCTTATCAAAAGAAATAAGAAGTAAAAGGGCGCTGGATCTCATAGTTCATTCTCTTTTAACTCCAACAACTAGTGATAATGTTAATAAAAAAATGAGGAAGATATTTTTTGATAATGAAAAGGGAGTACCTCAAGGATTGTCAATATCTAACATTTTAGCTTCGATTTATCTGCAAGGTGTAGATAATGAAATGCTAAAATTTGATGTGACTTACTATAGATATGTTGATGATGTACTAATGTATGGTAATTATGATGACGTAAACTCAGCTTACCATTCATTAAGGCGCAGGCTTAAATATAGGGGGTTAAACACTCATCCGCCATCATCACCAAAAACACATTTAGGTTTTCTTAATGAGTCCTTTAGTTTTTTAGGATATGTGTTTAAAGAAAATGTTATAACAGTGCGAGATTCGACTGTTGAATCATTTATGAAATCAATTGCATCTAGGTTCAGTGATTATCTTCACAATAAAAACAAAAGGTTAAACAAATATACACATTTAACCTCTGATGATCTAAAAGACATTTTTCTGGAAGAGCTAAATGATAAGTTAACAGGAGCTATTAGTGAGAAAAAAAGATACGGGTGGGTGGCTTATTATTCAAATATTAACGACCTTTCTCTTCTTCATAAAATAGATTTTATAATAAGTGAAATGTTTAAGCGCTTGGATGATTTTGATAATTGTGCACCAGAAGGATTGAAAAAGGTAGCGCGTGCTTATTATGAAATGAAGTTTAGCCCACATAGAGGTTATATACGAGATTATGACCAGATTAAAACTATAAAACAAAAAACTGAATTCTTGCACCGACGTGGAAGGATTGCTGAAGGCGAGAGGTTAACTAAAGAACAGGTTGAAGAGCGTTATGAAAGATATAAAGCTAAAAATTTAGCTAGCATGCAAGCAGATGAAGGTGAAGTGTATCCTAAGTAATGCTATATTGAGCTTGACCAACGCCGACGGTACTTGCCTTGCAGGTGCCGTACCCCACGCGGTAAGGCCGTGATGGGCAGAAGTGCTCCTGACCTAAAATGGTAGTAAACCTTCATCGGGGGAAACCGCTGGTGAAGAGGATTGGACTGATATCTCCGGCGTTGCGTCATTTTATACTATTCATGGAGCTTATGATGAAAGATTTTTTGGATAGCCTAAGCAAATCCGCCTGGGAAACATCATGCGCAAGATACAATGCATCCCGTAGGTTAAAGGTTAGAGAGATTTTTTCGACTATCAGTCTCGCTTTAATTGGCCTTTCCGGTATCATACTCTCATTAATTCAATATTTTTGGATTACAGATATAAATCCTAAGCTCAATATATTAATAACTGCATTTTCCATTATCTTAAGCATGCTATTAATAATAATTAGTCTTATTGAATGGGGAGTCGCATCAGGAGCTAAATCTGAGGCTCTCTTTAGAAATGCTGAGTTGCTTAATGAGCATGAAAGGAAGATTTCTTTATTCAAAAACTGCTTAAAAGAAGAAATAATGGATGACGATTACAAATATATAGATAATCTTCGCGATGAGTATGAAAAAATAAAATCAACATGTACTTTCAACCATAGCCCTGTTGACTACGAGTATCATAAAATAGTAAAAAGTAGATATTATATTGCCCATACTTCTGAAAGCTTTAGTTTTTGGCGAGTGTTAAAAGGTAGAGTTAACTATTCCATTAGTAGTATTTGGGGGTACTTAATTATCTGGTCAATTGTTGCCATATTCTTCTTCAAAGTTTTAAAGGTAATAGCATCCCTATATTGATCATGAGTTGGAGCGTTTTCCGCTCCAATGTCTTATATAAAAATCCGCATACTATTGCATCATATCTTTCCTTTTCTCTAAATACTGAGCATGGTTATATGTACCTCGAATAGTGTTTTTATCTACATGAGTTACTTGCATTTCAATCCATACACTGCCAAATCCCTTTTCGTGCAAAATGGTAGACATAGTATGTCTAAATCCGTGCCCTGTCGCACGAACTTTGTAGCCTAGTAATTCAATAACCTGTGACACATTTCTTGGGATATAGGTTTATTACGATTATTTCTACCAATAAAAATGTAGGGATAATGGCCAGTAATAGGTTTGAGCTGCTTGAAAAGGTCAATCACCTGAGCAGATAGCGGAACAATGTGAGGTCTGCGCATTTTCATCCTTTCTAAAGGGATTTCCCATATCCCTTTCTTAAGGTCAACTTCATCCCACGTAGCAAAACGCATTTCCTGCGTTCTTACACCAGTTAACATAACAATCTTAGTCGCATTTTTAGTGATGATGCTGCCGGTATACTTCTCAAGATCCCGAATAAAATGAGGTAGCTCTTCAGCGGATAAAAAAGGATGATGCTTTTGCTTAGGAACGGCCAGAGCGATGGCTAAATCAGGCGCAGGATTGTATTCAGCGCGGCCAGTTATGATTTCTTCGCGATAGGCCACTGTCCAGCCGTCAGCTTTGTTGGCGTGCCATTCTCGACATATGGCTTCGAATGAGCTCTCTATTGAGATTTGCTGTGCCAGCTTTTGGGCTTTACGTTCTTCTAATGGGTCTATGCCGCTTGCTACCTGCTTACGAGCTGTATCGCGTTTCTCACGTGTTTCCGCGAGACTCACAAGGTCATAGCAACCAAATGACATTAACCGCGCTTTTCCGGCAAAGCGAAAGCGGAAGCGCCAGCCCTTCGAGCCATCCGGATTGATAAGCAATGACAGGCCTTGCCCATCGTTCAATTTGTATGGCTTGTCTTGAGGCTTTGCTCGTTTGATTTGTATGTCTGTCAGTGCCATGTGTATAAGTCAAAAATGTGTATAAAAAATCTATACACATCACAATACATATTTATCTTGGATTCAGTGAGAACTTGGCGGATGGTTACGGATGGATGATTTACTATGTATATTGAAAATAAAGGGATTTTTATGCATTCTTGGATAGCGGCGGAGTAATTTTGGCGGAAGATCACAGGAGTTGAACCTGCCCGGGACCGCTGGCGGCCCCAACTGGATTTGAAGTCCAGCCACCTCACCGGAGATGACGATCTTCCGCGCCTCGATTGCTACATGGAGGCGGGGCGCATTATAGCTACTTTCAGCCGTTTACCACATACCTAAACGCACTTTTTTACTGTTAAAACTGGACTTTACAGAACAGTCCTGGACAAATCCTCACAAAATCCGTGAGTTACACTTTTTCACTCCCTGATTCCCTACCACGATCACAGAAAACAAGAAACGTAATCTGATAACGAGATATCGCAATTCATCTTAGTGCGGCAAAGGTTTACAAAAACCGTAACCGGTACCAACCCTCGGTGCCGCTAAGGGAATAGTGCGCATATGAAAGATCACATTTTGTCCGTCAAAGAGAAAATTGGTTATGGCATGGGTGATGCCGCCAGCCACATTATTTTTGATAACGTCATGTTGTACATGATGTTTTTTTACACCGATATTTTTGGTATCCCCGCCGGCTTTGTCGGCACCATGTTCCTGCTGGCGCGCGCGCTGGACGCGATTTCCGACCCGTGTATGGGTCTGCTTGCCGACCGTACCCGCAGCCGCTGGGGTAAGTTCCGCCCATGGATCCTCTTCGGCGCCATCCCGTTCGGCCTCGTCTGCGTGCTGGCCTACAGCTCGCCGGATTTAAGCCACAACGGCAAGCTGATCTACGCCGCCGTGACCTACACGCTGCTGACCCTGCTCTACACCGTGGTGAATATCCCTTACTGCGCGCTGGGCGGCGTGATCACCGACAACCCGACGCAGCGCATTTCGCTGCAGTCCTGGCGCTTCGTGCTGGCGACGGCGGGGGGCATGCTCTCCACCGTGCTGATGATGCCGCTGGTCAACTTTATCGGCGGCGAAGACAAAGCGCTCGGCTTCCAGGGCGGCATCGCGGTGCTGTCGGTGATTGCCTTCCTGATGCTGGCCTTCTGCTTCTTTACCACCAAAGAGCGTGTCGAAGCGCCGCCGAGCAGTACCTCGATGCGTGAAGACCTGCGCGATATCTGGCGCAATGACCAGTGGCGGGTGGTTGGCGTGCTCACCATCCTCAATATCCTCGCGGTCTGCGTTCGCGGCGGCGCGATGATGTATTACACCACCTGGATCATGGGCTCGGCGGCGCTGTTCACCGCCTTCCTCACGACCTACTGCGTCGGCAACCTGATTGGCTCGGCGCTGGCGAAACCGCTGACCGACTGGAAATGCAAAGTCAGCGTCTTCTGGTGGACCAACGCCCTCCTGGCGGTGCTCAGCGTGGCGATGTTCTTCGTACCGATGGACGCCGAAATCACCATGTTTGTCTTTATCTTCGTCATTGGCGTACTGCACCAGCTGGTGACGCCAATCCAGTGGGTAATGATGTCCGACACCGTCGACTACGGCGAATGGTGTAACGGCAAACGCCTGACCGGCATCAGCTTCGCCGGTACCCTGTTTGTGCTCAAGTTAGGGCTGGCGCTGGGCGGCGCGCTGATCGGCTGGATGCTGGCCGGCGGCGGCTATGACGCCGCCGCTAAAACCCAGAACAGCGCCACCCTCACCATCATTATCGCCTTGTTCACCCTCGTTCCGGCGGTGTGCTACCTGCTGAGCGCGGTGATCGCCAAACGCTACTACACGCTGAAAACGCCGTTCCTGAAAAAAATGATGGCCGAGCTGGCCGAGGGCGCGCGTCGCAACGAACAAGATTTCACCGCCGCCCCGATCGACAAAGAATGGCAAAACTAAGAGGACGTTTTAATGAAAATCAGTGATGGAAACTGGCTCATTCAACCAGGGCTTAACCTGATCCAATCCGTACAGGTTTACGAGGTGGAGCAGCAGGGGAATGAAATGGTGGTCTATGCCGCGCCGCGCGATGTCCGCGAACGCGCCTGGCAGCTGGATACGCCATTGTTCACCCTGCGCTTTTTCTCGCCGCAGGAAGGGATAATCGGCGTGCGTATGGAGCACTTCCAGGGCGCGCTGGATAACGGCCCGCACTATCCGCTGAACGTGCAGAAAGACGTCCATGTCGAAATAGAAAATACGGCCGGGTTCGCCGAGCTGAAAAGCGGCAGCCTCAGCGTGCGGTTGACTAAAGGCGAATTCTGGGGGCTGGATTTTCTGCGCGACGGCCTGCGTATCACCGGTAGCCAGCTAAAAAACAACGGCTACGTGCAGGATAGTAAGACCCAGCGCAACTACATGTTTGAGCGCCTCGACCTCGGCGTCGGCGAAACCGTCTACGGCCTCGGCGAGCGCTTTACCGCTCTGGTGCGCAACGGCCAGACGGTAGAAACCTGGAACGAGGACGGCGGCACCAGCACCGAGCAATCCTACAAAAATATCCCGTTCTATCTGACCAACCGCGGCTACGGCGTGCTGGTCAACCATCCGCAGCGCGTCTCCTTCGAGGTGGGCTCGGAGAAAGTCTCTAAAGTCCAGTTCAGCGTTGAAGGCGAATACCTCGAGTACTTCGTCATCGACGGCCCGACGCCGAAAGCGGTGCTTAACCGCTATACGCAGTTCACCGGCCGCCCGGCGCTGCCGCCGGCATGGTCGTTTGGTCTGTGGCTGACGACCTCGTTCACCACCAACTATGACGAAGCGACGGTGAATAGTTTTATCGACGGTATGGCTGAGCGCCATCTGCCGCTGCACGTCTTCCACTTCGACTGCTTCTGGATGAAGGCCTTCCAGTGGTGCGATTTTGAATGGGATCCGCAGACCTTCCCGGACCCGGAAGGGATGATCAAGCGCCTGAAGGCGAAAGGGCTGAAGGTCTGCGTGTGGATCAACCCGTACATCGGTCAGCGCTCGCCGGTGTTCAAAGAGCTGAAAGAGAAGGGTTATCTGCTGAAGCGTCCGGACGGTTCGCTGTGGCAGTGGGATAAGTGGCAGCCGGGGCTGGCGATTTATGACTTCACCAATCCGGAAGCCCGCCAGTGGTACGCTGACAAACTAAAAGGCCTGGTGGCGATGGGGGTCGATTGCTTCAAGACCGACTTTGGCGAGCGTATCCCGACCGACGTCCAGTGGTTTGATGGTTCCGATCCGCAGAAAATGCACAACCACTACGCCTTCATCTATAACGAGCTGGTGTGGAAGGTGCTGAAAGAGACCGTCGGCGAGCAGGAGGCGGTGCTGTTCGCCCGCTCCGCCTCGGTGGGCGCGCAGCAGTTCCCGGTGCACTGGGGCGGCGACTGCTACGCCAACTACGAATCGATGGCGGAAAGCCTGCGCGGCGGGCTGTCGATCGGCATGTCCGGCTTCGGTTTCTGGAGTCACGATATCGGCGGTTTCGAAAACACCGCGCCGGCCCACGTCTACAAGCGCTGGTGCGCCTTCGGCCTGCTCTCCAGCCACAGCCGGCTGCACGGCAGCAAATCCTATCGGGTGCCATGGGCCTACGATGACGAGTCCTGCGACGTGGTGCGCCACTTCACGCAGCTGAAATGCCGCATGATGCCGTATCTCTATCGTCAGGCGGCGCTGGCCAACGAGTGCGGCACGCCGATGCTGCGCGCGATGATGCTCGAGTTTCCGGACGATCCGGCCTGCGACTATCTCGATCGCCAGTATATGCTGGGCGATTCGGTCCTGGTGGCGCCGGTGTTCTCCGAGGCCGGCGAAGTGCAGTTTTATCTGCCGGAAGGGCACTGGACGCATCTGTGGCATAACGATGAATTGCCGGGTAGCCGCTGGCATAAGCAGCATCACGATGCGCTGAGCCTGCCGGTCTACGTTCGCGACAACAGCCTGCTGGCGCTGGGCAACAATGACCAGAAGCCGGATTACGCCTGGCATGAGGGCACCGCCTTCCAGCTGTTCCACCTTGAGGATGGACGCGAGGCACGCTGTGACGTTCCGGCGGCAGACGGCTCGACGATCTTCACCCTGAAGGCCAGGCGCCAGGGTAACGCCATCGCTGTGAGCGGCGAAGGCGAGGCCCGCGGCTGGACGCTGTGTCTGCGCAATATCCCGCAGGTCGCGGGCGTGCAGGGCGGTACGCAGACCGGTAGCGAACTGGGCGTGGTGGTGAGCGCCGAGGGTAATACGCTGACGATTACGTTGTAAATAGGTTAACAGCAGCAGCCCTCTTCGCCAGGCGGAGAGGGTTTTTTTATTCCATTTTTGTACAAAAAGTAACGTTCATTTCATTGTGGTGACTCAGGCCGCAGACGCGGTTGTCGAACGGTGTTAGCGTATTCTGCCGCTGAGAGGAGCCCGCCATGGACGTAGAAAATATCTTTCGTGACGTGAAGCTAAGCAAAACGGAAATGACCGTGCTGCGCTTTATTCAGAACGACCCGGAGCAGTGTATCCGCCAGGGAGTTCGCGCTGTGGCCGAACAGTGCTACAGCAACCCCTCTTCCTTGGTCCGGCTAGCGAAAAAACTGAAGTTCAGCGGCTGGCTGGAGCTGGTTTACTTTATCAAGTTCAATATCACCATGCCGAAGCTCGATGTCACCAACGATATCGACTACATGAGCGTTCAGCCGGAAGAAGCGCTGACGCCGCTGCTGGCAAGCCTTAAACAGCAGCGCATCCTGATCCACGGCAGCGGCTTTTCACAGCTGATCGCCCAGTATATTTACAACAAGTTTCTCGTCACCGGCGTGAATGCCAGCCTGGCGCTGTGGCCCGATTACGAAATCCTCGAACAGAAAAACGCCGCCTGCTTCGACTCCATCTGGATCATTTCTAAATCCGGGCGCAGCAGCTCGGCGCTCAACTGGGTTAAGGCCCTGGAGGGGAAGGAGATTAATCTGGTCTGCTTTACCGGCGACTACCAAAGCCCGCTGGCGCAGGCCGCGGATACGGCGTTTATTATTCACGACCCGCAGAAGTTCGATGATGATATTTACTGGAGCAACCCGTTTTTCGGCTACTGCATCTTAGGCTTTGAGCGACTATTGAAGATGTGGTTTACCAGTCTACGTAGCAATAGTTAGCCCCCGCTAAGCGCGGTGCGAGCGGGGGAATCCCATCGGCAGCGGATTACCGCCAGGCGGCGAACTGCTCATTGTCGAGGTAGGCTTCGACCAGGGTTTTCGCCAGCGAATAGGAACCGATCAGCGGGTGCGCCATCAGCGCCCGCACCGCCAGCGATTTATCCTGCTGCAGGATCGCCGCCACCGCCAGCCGCTCATACTCCTTCACGCAGGCAATCATATTCTTCTGCGCTGTCGGCACCTTCACCGGCGTCACCGGCTTGAGGCCATCCCGGCTCAGGTCGCAGCTGATCTCGATCACGTCGTCCGGGCGTAAAAAATCGAGCGTGCCATTATTCTGGATCGACACCACGATCCGCTTGGTGGTGGTGCTGTTCACCGCTTCCAGGATATCCAGCGCCACTCCGGCATAGCCGCCGGTGTCCGGCTCTTCGATAAACTGGCGCAGCGTCAGCGGTTCGCGGGTGTGGAATTTCTCCTGCCGGGATTCGTTCTGCATATAGCTGTTTTCCCGGCGTAGGTAATGCTGCATCCAGATGGTGAAGGCGGCCTCCGGTTGCGTTCTGGCATCCACGGTGCGCAGTGCCTCGCGCATCTCCTGATTGATGCGGGCGATCTGCTCTCCGCGCGTCTCGCCGGCCCCTTGAATCGCCTTCAGCGCCTCGTCGCGATAGTAGTAATAATAGAGATATTCATTGAGGAGCTGATTATCGCAAAGCCGTACCAGCTCCGGGGAGAAGTACTGCATCGCCGTCTTCTGGTACAGTTCCGGGCTGGCGATCAGCCGTTCGGTCACCTCTTCCCCACGGACGGTGAAGTGGGTAAACCAGGAGAAATGGTTCAGCCCATAGCATTCCACGCTGAGGTCGCGCTCCTCACAGCCAAGGATCGCCGGCAGTTCACGAATCAGCTCGGAGGGGGCATCGCAGATCCCATAGACCCGGCGCTTAAAGCCGGACTTAATAATCGCTTCCGTCACCAGACCTGACGGGTTGGTAAAGTTAAACAGAATAGCGTCTTCGGCGGCATGTTCTTCGATCAGCCGGCAATAGCGAAGGATCGCCGGGATCGAGCGCATGGCCATCGCGAAACCGCCGGCGCCGGTGGTCTCCTGGCCGAGAGTGTTATGCTCAAGCGCAATACGTTCGTCGCGAATGCGGCTTTCATCGCCGCCAACCCGCAGGGTGGTAATGATATAGTTGGCGTCCTGCAGGGCTGCGACCGGGTCGGTGGTGGTACTAAACTGAATATCCGGGCGAATGGTATTAAATACATAGCGGGCAATTTCGCCAAATATCGCCAGATTATCAGCAGAGTTATCGAGAAAAACGACTTCTGTTAAACCAATGCGGTGAGCGTTATAGGCCAGAGATTTCGCTAAAAATGCAGAGCGAACGCCGCCCCCGCCTAATACGGTTAATTTCATAAATACTCCTCATTAATTTTCTGCTAACCAGTTATCAACCCGGGAACGTACCTGTCCCACTTTGACGCCATAAATAACCTGAACTTCATTTCGATTGCGTACGACGCCGTTGGCGCCGGTATTTTTTAATTGCGCGTCATCAACCCGCGCCATATCGCGCACGGCCACGCGCAGGCGAGTAAAACAATTATCGACGGAGAGAATATTCTCCTTGCCCCCGAGGCCGCGGATAATGTCATCGGTGACCGACTGCGGTTGCGCGACTTTCTGGCGGTACTCTGCTTTGCTGTAGAGCTTCACGTTCTCGTCATCTTCCCGGCCCGGCGTTTTCAGGTTCAGCTTCACCACCAGGGTGCGGAAAATCACGTAGTAGACGGCGAACTGGCCGATACCGATAAGGACATAGCCCGGCCAGCGCGTTAAGGAGACCGGCAGCGGCAGGTTATAGATCAGAAACTCGATCAGGCCCGATGCTCCCCAGGGACGTACGGTGAAGATGTCGCAAATGGCCTGCGAGGCGGCGGTTAACGTCGCGTGGATCACCCACAGCAGCGGTGAGACAAATAAGAAGGTGAACTCAATCGGCTCGGTGATGCCGGTCAGCATCGAGGTGATAATCGCCGGCAGCAGAATCGCCTTCGCCATCGCTTTCTTCTCCGGTTTCGCGGTGTGGTAGAACGCCAGCGAGGCGCCCGCCAGGCCAAAGATAGTGGTCATCCCTTGCTGCGAAAAGCGTAATGCGTCGTTCATGACCGGCGTCAGGTCGGGATGGCGCATATAGGCGAGGAAAATGGCCTGGGTGCCGGAGACCACCTGACCATCCACGTTCAGCGTGCCGCCAATCTGGGTGAGCTGGAAGGGGGACCAGACGAAATGGTGCAGGCCGGTGGGGATAAGGAATTTTTCAAAGAAACCATAGACGAAGACCCCGGCGACCCCGGCATTTTTCATAAAACCGGTGAGGGCGGAGATGCCGTGGGTCATAAAGGGCCAAATCCAGGTAAAGGCGATGGCGTAGAAGATAACCACCGGCGTCATCGCCACCAGCGTCAGCTTGGCGCCGCCGTACATCGACAGCGCGCCAGGCAGCTCAATGGCAGAGACTTTATTGTGCACCCACGCAATCGTGCAGCCGAGAATAATGCCCAGGAAAACGCCCATATCCACCACCACAAAGCCCAGCAGCTGGGTTTGCCCGGTGCCATAATATTCACCGTTAATTTTTTCGGCGAGTCCATGGGTGTGTTCCAGCCAGGAGTGGTTGGCGCCAAGAAACATAATAAAGCACATCACTGAAACCAGTGCGACTTCGGTTTTTTTATCCTTTGCCAGGCCATAGCTGATGCCGACGCAAAATAATAAGCCGAGGTTGCCAAATAAAGGCCAAAAGGTGTCGCCGAGCATTTGCCCAAGCTGATGTAAGAAACTGGTTTCAGCAATTAATGTCGGATTAGTTAATACTGAACTGAGGGCCAGAATTAAGCCAATGACCGGCAAGAACAATACGGCGCCGATCATGGCCCGGGAGAATTTTTGCATATTCTCCAGAATACGCTGACGTATTTCAGGCATGATTGATCCTTTTATATTTTTGTAGGTACAGGGAGCGGTTTTTTATCGACTTCCAGTGATTTGGTTATAGCAACTCTGATATTTGAAAGGAACCTGTTGCGCTAAATAGGTACAGATAGCCGCGTATTGCGCACAGGTTTCAGGACTCGCACCCCAACTCTCTCCCTGAAAGGGAGAGAGTTGTCAGAGTGGAGTTTTGCCGGGAAGCAATCCCTCTCCCCATAGAGGAGAGGGAATGGGCATCGCTATGGGGTGACGGGAGCGGGCGCTGGCGCGGCGGGGGCGGGGCTGACCTCGCCGTTGCGCATGATTTGCGCCACCTGCTGTTTCTCCATATTCACGGCGCTGAGCTGCCCGTTGATCGTCGGTTTGAGCGGGGCATCGGCCTGCACGCTGCCGCTGGCGGTCAGCTGGAGATTGCCATCCCCGCTTATAGGTAGCGACGGCCAGCCCCAGGCCTGCAGAATATTCAGCGGCACGCCGCGGCCGCTGAAGCTCAGATTGACCTGGCGCTGCGGCAGCTGGGATACCGCGGCGGTGGCCTGCAAAATGCCGCGCTCGGTGAAGGCGCTAAGCTCAGTGATATTGACCGTCGAGGCTGTGGCGTTCAGTTTGAGTGATGGGCGGCGCACGTCGATCCGGTTGAAAGTCGCCGCCGCGGCGTTCAGCGTCGCGCTGCCGTTCCATACTCCCCAGCTGCCGTTTTTCACCAGCTGTAGCTCGCCGCCATAGCCATCGAGGGCGGTAATTTGCCACGGGAAAGCAGGGTCCACATCGATGATCAGATTGCGGCTGGCGCTGAATTTTTTCAGCGTCAGGCTTTGCAGCCAGGCTGGCAGTGGCGTCATCCACAGCTGTTTCCAGTTCGCCGGCAGCGTGTACTCCAGTCCGGCGAAAGCGGTATCGTCGAGCACCAGGGCGTTCCCGGCGCGTAGCCAGTTGCCGGAGGTGCGCACCATGCCGCCCTCCCAGCGCGAGGAGAACTGGCGCAGCGCAATGCCCTGGGGAGAGAATTCAGCATTGAGGATCGGGTCGAAAAGATGCAGCGAGCCGTAGATAAATTCGCTGGCGTTCATCGACAGCGTGCCGTCCTCGCTCTGCCAGCCGCCGTGGCTAAGGGTCAGGTTGCGCAGGCTCAGGTCGAGGTCGGTTACCGCCCAGTCCGGTCCCTGCAGGCGGGCGTCGGTGATGTCCAGGCGGCCAATCTGCAGAGAGGGGACCGTGGTTAACGGTGCGAAAAACTCGGCCAGCGAGGCGGGGCTCTGCAGTCGAATCTCGTTGAGCTGGAGGTTATCCACCCGCCAGCTGCCATCGGCGCTGCGTTTGGCATTGCCGGTTAAGGTGCCGCGGGCGACATCGGCGCCGAGGGTGGAGAGGGTGACCTCGCCCTGATCAATCTTACCCTGAATCAGAACGTTGCTGGCTTCGACGCCATTGAGCGTCATCGAGCCCGCGCTCATCTGGATCTGCGCCGTTTTCCCCAGCACATTGCCCGCCTCCGGCGTCCATGGGCTGACGCCGCCGGTGACGCGCTGCGCGCTGAGCGCCCAGCCGGTTTCCGGGCTGTTGAAAGCCATATTGCGCAACATCAGCCGGTCGGCAGCGAACGGCAGGTCTGCAGAGTGGGGTGACAGATTCAGAGTGCCGTCGTTAAGGACTATCTCATCCGCATGCAGCGGATCGCTAAACTGGCGGGTGCTGAAGCCAATGTCGACCGTTTTTGCCACCAAAGTGGCAGGCTTGCCTTCCCGACCAAAGGTGACGTTTCGCAACTGCACATGAAGGGGGGAGGAGAAATCGTGCTCCATCTCATCGAAGGAGACCTGCCAGCCGGTGCCATTGCTGAGCCAGGCGCTGGCCTGGCGGGCGCCCCAGTGGGTTTGCAGCAGGAACCACGCGCCAATAATGACGAGCAGCAGAGCGACTAGCAGCCAGAGAATCAGCTTTCCAAGAAATTTCATGGTCTTCCATTCTGTGAGATGCACATCACCGTGTTATGCCCGATTTAGGCGCACTTCTCAAGGCAGGCGTGGTTTATTTCCGTGATGGGGCAGGTGGTTGGAGGACGTCCCGGCCGATGCGCGACCGGGAACGCATGAGATCACGCCTTTTCTGGCGGGAAAATTAAATTCAGAACAATCGCCGTGATACCGCCGGCGGCAATCCCGGAGGAAAGCAGGTTTTTCAGCCAGTCCGGGGCGAACTGCAGGATCAGCGGCTGCTGCGACACGCCGAGGCCTACCGCCAGCGACAGAGCGATAATCAGGATCGCCCGACGGTTCAGCGGTTCACGGGAGACGATGCGCACGCCGGACGCGGCGATGGTGCCGAACATCACCAGCGTGGCGCCGCCGAGCACTGGCTCAGGGATATGCTGGACAAAGCCGCTCACCGCCGGGAACAGGCCGAGGACGATCAGCATCAGGGCGACCACAAAGCCGACGTAGCGGCTGGCGACCCCGGTCAGCTGGATCACGCCGTTGTTCTGGCCGAAGCAGGAGTTCGGGAAGGTGTTGAAGACCGCGGAAACGAAGGAGTTCAGGCCGTTAGCCAGCACGCCGCCTTTCAGGCGCTTCATATACAGCGGACCCGAGACCGGCTGTTCGGAGACGTCGGAGGTGGCGGTGATATCGCCGATGGTTTCCAGGGAGGTGATCATAAACACCAGCATCAGGGGCAGCAGCAGACTCCAGTCGATGCCGAGGCCATAATAGAGCGGCGTCGGGACGGTGATGAGGCTGCTGTTGGTCGGGGCGGTGTTGGCTGGCAGCATATCGAGGAACCACGCCGCCAGATAACCGGCAGCCATGGCAATCACTAGCGAGGCGATGCGCAGGTACGGGTTGCGCTGGCGGTTGAGGATAATAATCAGCGCCAGCACGATACCCGCCAGCAGCAGATTTTTCGGCGCACCAAAGGTGTGGTCAGCCATCGCCGCGTAGCCGCCGCCGATGGAGGTCAGTCCGACCTGAATCAGCGACAGGCCGATAATCATCACCACCACGCCGGAAACCAGCGGGGTAATGATACGGCGCGCCAGGTGCAGGATCCGGGAGAGGACCATTTCGGTGCAGCTGGCCAGCATCAGGGTGCCGAAGAGGGCGGCCATCATGGTGGGGACGTCGGCGCCGCCGGTTTTCAAGGCGGTACCGCCCATGATCAGCGGGGCGACAAAGTTGAAGCTGGTGCCCTGGATGGAGAGCAGTCCGGAGCCGACCGGGCCCCAGGCTTTGATCTGAATAATAGAGGCGACGCCGGAGGCGAACAGCGACATGCTGATGATATGTTGGGTATCTTGCGCCGGGAGACCGAGAGCCTGGCAGATTAACAGCGCCGGGGTGATCACCGCGACAAACATCGCCAGCAGGTGCTGGAAGGCGGCGAACAGGGTTTGCGGTAGCGGCGGGCGATCTTCGAGGCGGTAGATTAATTCGCTGGCTGGTTTATGCGCAACCGGTTGCGCATTTTCTGACTCTGCGGTGTTAACGGACATCACAAGCAATCCCAAGGTGGCAAAGCGGGAATTTTATCGGACTGTAGACCAAAAGCAAACGTTTGCCAGCGTTTGCTCATAAAAATTTATACCGTGAATATGCGCAACGAGATAATTAACATTTTGTATGCTAAATCGCATCATTCAGGATACAAAATATCTTTTTCTGTCAATTTTTCCGCCGTTCTGCGTAAAATCCCCCTCTGACTCCTCATGATGAGAAGCTAAAGACACCAGGAATATCGTCGCGTGTGAATGGATCATGCGCCCATAAGGAGCTTTTTATGTTTCATCTCGATACCTTATCGACGCTCGTTGCCGCAACGCTCGTGCTGTTACTCGGCAGAAAACTCGTACAAACCGTTCCCTTCCTTAAGAAATACACTATTCCTGAACCCGTTGCCGGCGGTCTGCTGGTGGCGCTGGCGCTGCTGGCGCTGAAAAAAAGCATGGATATCGAAATTGATTTCGATATGAGTCTGAAAGACCCGCTGATGCTGGCGTTCTTCGCCACCATCGGTCTTAACGCCAACCTCGCCAGCCTGCGGGCTGGCGGCAAGGTGCTGGGCACTTTCCTGATCGTGGTGGTTGGCCTGCTGCTGCTGCAGAACGCCCTCGGTATCGGCATGGCGACGCTGCTGGGGCTGGATCCGCTAATGGGTCTGCTGGCCGGGTCGATTACCTTATCCGGCGGCCACGGCACCGGGGCGGCGTGGAGTAAGCTGTTCGTTGAGCGCTACGGTTTTGCCAACGCCACCGAGGTGGCGATGGCCTGCGCGACTTTCGGCCTGGTGCTGGGCGGCCTGATCGGCGGCCCGGTGGCGCGTTATCTGGTGAAGCACTCTTCCTCACCGGACGGGACACCGGACGATCAGGTGGCGCCAACCGCCTTTGAAAAGCCGGACGTGGGGCGGGTGATCACCTCGCTGGTGCTGATCGAAAGTATCGCCCTGATCGCCATCTGTCTGACGCTGGGCAAGGTGGTTGCGCAACTGCTGGCGGGGAGCGTCTTCGAGCTGCCGACTTTCGTCTGCGTGCTGTTTATCGGCGTGATCCTCAGCAACAGCCTGGCGCTGGCGGGGTTGTATCGGGTGTTCGATCGCGCGGTATCGGTGTTGGGCAACGTCAGCCTGTCGCTGTTCCTCGCCATGGCGCTGATGAGCCTCAAGCTGTGGGAGTTGGCCTCGCTGGCGCTGCCGATGATTATTATCCTGGCGGTGCAGGCGCTGGCGATGGCGCTGTATGCGGTGTTCGTCACCTATCGGATGATGGGCAAAAACTACGATGCCGCGGTGCTGGCAGCCGGGCATTGCGGGTTTGGCCTGGGGGCAACGCCGACGGCGATCGCCAATATGCAGGCGATTACCGACCGTTTCGGGCCATCGCATATGGCCTTCCTGGTAGTGCCGATGGTGGGGGCGTTCTTTATCGATATCGTCAACGCGCTGGTGATTAAGCTGTACCTGCTGCTGCCGATTTTTGGTTGATAAAAAACCCGGAGGCGGTGCTGCGCACCTGTCCGGGCTACAAGATCGTGCTGTTTGGGGTTTTGTAGCCCGGCTAAGGCGTTTACGCCGCAAGCCGGGAATAACTTCACAATCTTACGCTTCGTCGTGCTCTTCCCACGCTAACGCGCGTTTCACCGCTTTCTTCCAGCCGCTGTAACGATAGTTACGCTCAGTAGTTTCAATACCCGGGCGGAATTCGCGCTCAATCACCGCTTTCTCCTGCAGTTCATCCAGATTCTGCCAGAAACCGACCGCCAGACCGGCCAGATAGGCCGCGCCCAGCGCCGTCACTTCGCGTACTTCCGGACGCTCGACACGGGTGCCGAGGATATCGGACTGGAACTGCATCAGGAAGTTGTTAGCCACCGCGCCGCCGTCTACGCGCAGGGCGTGCAGACGAATGCCGGAGTCAGCCTGCATCGCTTCCAGCACGTCGCGGGTCTGAAAGGCGATGGACTCCAGCGTCGCACGGATAATGTGGTTGGAGTTCACGCCGCGGGTGAGGCCGAAAATCGCGCCGCGGGCATACGGGTCCCAGTACGGTGCGCCAAGACCGGTGAACGCGGGTACCACGTACACGCCGTTGGTATCCTTCACCTTGGTGGCGAAGTACTCGGAGTCGAAGGCATCGCTGATGAGCTTCATCTCGTCGCGCAGCCACTGAATAGACGCGCCGGCCATAAACACCGCCCCTTCCAGAGCGTAGTTCACCTCGCCGCGCGGGCCGCAGGCGATGGTGGTCAGCAGACCGTGGGTGGAGGTGACCGCTTTTTCGCCGGTATTCATCAGCATAAAGCAGCCGGTGCCGTAGGTGTTTTTCGCCATCCCTTCCTTGACGCACAGCTGGCCGAACAGGGCCGCCTGCTGGTCACCGGCGATCCCGGCGATAGGAATACGGGTCCCGCCTTTACCACCGATGTTGGTCTGGCCGTACACTTCGGAAGACTTGCGCACTTCCGGCAGCATGGCGCGCGGAATGTCCAGCGCGTCGAGCATCTTGTCGTCCCAGTCGAGGTCGTGGATGTTGAACAGCATGGTACGCGAGGCGTTGGTGTAGTCGGTGACGTGCACGCGGCCCTGGGTCATCTTCCAGATAAGCCAGGTATCAACGGTGCCGAACAGCAGCTCGCCGCGCTTCGCACGCTCACGGGAACCTTCGACATGGTCGAGGATCCATTTCACCTTGGTGCCGGAGAAGTACGGGTCCACCACCAGGCCTGTGGCCTTGCGGATATACTCTTCCATCCCGTCACGCTTGAGCTGCTCGCAGATCTCCGCGGTACGGCGGCACTGCCAGACGATAGCGTTGTAGATGGGTTTACCGGTCTCTCGCTCCCACACCACCACGGTCTCACGCTGATTGGTGATGCCGATGGCCGCGATCTGATCGGAGTTGATATCCGCTTTGGCCAGCGCTTCGACCAGCGTCGAGCTTTGGGAAGCCCAGATTTCCATCGGGTCGTGTTCGACCCAGCCTGGCTTAGGATAAATCTGTTCAAATTCTCGCTGGGAGACGCTGACGATATTGGCATCATGATCCATCACAACGGCCCGGGAGCTGGTAGTGCCCTGGTCAAGCGCAACGATATATTTTTTGTCGGTCATAGTCGGTGTCCCGTAGTCAGATTACAGCGAAGCTTTATGTTGAGCGGTGGAAGAGGAGGGGCTCTGTTGCTCTTCCTCCACGCAGGTGTCGCAAGGCAGGTGACGGCCAATCAGCTTACGATAGCTGAATGCGCCCAGCGCCGCGCCGACCACCGGTGCGCACAGCGGCACCAGGAAATAAGGAATATCTTTGCCGCCGGTGAAGGCGACGTCACCCCACCCCGCCAGCCAGGCGAAGGCTTTCGGGCCGATGTCACGCGCCGGGTTCATGGCGAAGCCGGTCAGCGGTCCCATGGAGGCGCCAATCACCGCAATCAGCAGGCCAATCAGCAGAGGGGCCAGCGGGCCGCGCGGTATGCCGTTGCCATCGTCGGTCAGCGCCAGGATGACGCCCATCAGGATAGCGGTAATCACCATCTCTACCGCGAAGGCCTGCACAAAATTGATGTGCGGGTTCGGGTAAGTGGAGAAAATGCCGGCCAGATCGAGGCTTTCCACGCTGCCGCGAATCATATGGTGGGTGGTTTCATAATCGAGGAAAAGATTGTAGTAAAGCCCGTAAACTAATGCCGCAGCGCAAAAGGCGCCAGCGAATTGCGAAATAATAAAAGGAACCACTTTGCGGCCTTCGAAGCAGGCGAACAGCCACAGCGCGATAGTCACCGCTGGGTTAAGGTGCGCACCGGAGACCCCGGCGGTCAGGTAGATCGCCATGGCGACGCCCAGACCCCAGATGATGCTGATTTCCCATTGTCCGAAGCTGGCTCCCGCGACCTTGAGCGCAGCCACGCACCCAACGCCGAAAAAGATCAACAACCCGGTACCGAGGAACTCTGCGATGCACTGGCCTTTTAAGGTTGATGTTTGGCTCATAATCGAATCCTGAAGCGTGGTGATGATTATTGTATGTAGGGTGGTCACAGACGACCATATTGCCATGTAGGCATAGTGTTAATTTATCGTTAACGAGCAAAAACGAGAAATATCGAACTTCAAATGTGTGTGCCTCGTCAAGAAAATGAGCGTTTTCGCGCCATTTGCGCGCATTGAGAGCGCTGCCGGAGCGTTTCACCACGCATTTTGTTAACCATAAAATTAACATTGACCCATGAACTACGAGCGAACTGCGCTGAAAGCACCAGGTAAAGACTGAAAAGTGTTGCAAACCGCAATCTACGCGGCTTGCCGCTGGACAGGGGCGGCGGGGATTCATACAATCGACGATAACACCGCTATGTGCGCTAATTTTCGTTAAGGCGGGACCGCGTATACGAAACACGAGTTTCTATCAACGCCTTGCAAGTTCAGGAGAGGTATGACGATGTCATTAGAAGTGTTTGAGAAATTAGAATCTAAGGTTCAGCAGGCGATTGATACCATCACTCTGTTGCAGATGGAAATCGAAGAGCTGAAAGAAAAGAACAACACCCTGGTGCAGGAAGTTCAGAGCGCGCAGCATGGTCGTGAAGAGCTGGAGCGCGAAAACAGCCAGCTGAAAGAGCAGCAGCAGGGCTGGCAGGAACGTCTGCAGGCGCTGCTGGGTCGCATGGAAGAAGTCTAATCGCTTCGCGCCCTCTCCCGCCCGGGAGGGGGTCATCCTTACTCGCGTCTTTATACCCGCAAGTTATAGCCAATCTTTTTTTATTCTTTAATCATTGAATCGCTTTCTGGCACGCTTAACCCATCACAACACACATAAAGAGAGCGGTGCGATGAATAAGTGGGGCGTAGGGTTAACTCTGTTGCTGGCATCCGCCAGCGTTCTGGCAAAAGACATTCAGCTATTAAACGTATCTTATGATCCAACGCGCGAGCTGTACGAACAGTACAACAAAGCGTTTAGCGCACACTGGAAGCAGGAGACCGGCGACAACGTGGTGATCCGCCAGTCGCATGGTGGCTCTGGCAAACAGGCGACCTCGGTGATTAACGGTATTGAAGCGGATGTGGTCACGCTGGCGCTGGCCTACGATGTCGACGCTATTGCCGAACGCGGCCGCATCGATAAAAACTGGCTGAAACGCCTGCCGGATAACTCTGCGCCGTATACCTCCACCATCGTGTTCCTCGTCCGCAAGGGCAATCCGAAACAGATCCATGACTGGAACGATCTGATCAAACCGGGTGTGTCGGTCATTACCCCGAACCCGAAAAGCTCCGGCGGCGCCCGCTGGAACTACCTGGCGGCCTGGGGCTATGCTCTGCATCAGAATCACGGCGACCAGGCGAAAGCCCAGGAATTCGTCAAGGCGCTGTATAAAAACGTGGAAGTACTGGACTCCGGCGCGCGCGGTTCGACCAATACCTTCGTAGAACGCGGCATCGGCGATGTGCTGATCGCCTGGGAAAACGAAGCGCTGCTGGCGACCAACGAACTGGGCAAAGACAAGTTTGAAATCGTGACCCCGAGTGAGTCGATTCTGGCTGAGCCGACCGTCTCGGTGGTCGACAAAGTGGTGGATAAGAAAGGCACGCGTCAGGTGGCGGAAGCGTACCTGAAGTATCTCTACTCGCCGGAAGGCCAGGAGATTGCGGCGAAGAACTTCTACCGCCCGCGCGATCCGAATGTGGCGAAGAAATATGCTAACGAATTCCCGAAACTGAAGCTGTTTACCATCGATCAGGAGTTCGGCGGCTGGACGAAAGCGCAGAAAGAGCACTTCTCCAACGGCGGCACCTTCGACCAGATTAGCCAGCGTTAATTCTCTTGTCCCTGCTTGCGCTACGCTTAGCAGGGCTATAGTTTTGCGCGGTGCGTAGCCCGGGTAAGGCGTCAGCCGCCACCCGGGACAACGCCCCGTCCACCATCTGTTTTCATTTAGTCATCAAATTACGCTACTCTTCCGCTTCAGGCTTAACAGGGAATGAAAATGAGAAGAGTAAGATACTTTTTGCTGGCGCTGCTGGTGGCGATCCTCGCGGCGCTGGCGGGCGGCTACTACTGGCTGCACTCTGGCAACCCGGACGCATTACGCAAGATTGTCCTGCAGCAGTGCGTACCCCATCAGCAACAGCAGCAAAACCCGTCGCCGTGCGCGGAAGTGAACCTCAAGGGCGGCTATGTGCTGTTTAAAGACCGTAACGGCCCGCTGCAATATTTGCTGATGCCGACCTACCGCATCAACGGCACCGAAAGCCCGCTGCTGCTGGAACCGTTGACGCCGAACTTTTTCTGGCAGGCCTGGCAGGGGCGTGAAATCATGAGCCAGCGCCACGGCGCGCCGGTTCCTGATAACGCGGTATCGCTGGCGATCAACTCGCGCAGTGGACGTACGCAAAACCATTTCCATATTCATATCTCCTGCCTGCGCCCCGATGTGCGCGCGCAGTTAGATAAGGATGCCGCGGCGATCAGCAGCCGCTGGCTGCCGCTACCGGGCGGGCTTCAGGGCCACGAATACCTGGCGCGCCGGGTGACGGAGGCGGAGCTGGCCCAGCGTAGCCCGTTCCTGATGCTGGCGGAAGAGGTGCCGGAGGCGCGTGAACATATGGGACGCTTCGCGCTGGCAATGGCGCAACAGAGCGACGGCTCGCTGGTGCTGCTGGCGACGGAGCGTAACCTGCTGACCCTGAACCGGGCTTCAGCGGAAGAAATTCAGGATCATCGCTGCGCCATCCTTAACGCAAACCACTAGTTCTGGCGTTTACCTGTCTTACCTGTCGTCGTATTCTTGCTGAAAAAAACGACAGGAGACAGGCATGTCGCTCTGGCTTACCCACCCGCTGTTCCTTCCTTCATTGATTGTCGGCGTCACCATCGTGCTCTGGGCGACGTCGCTGCTGCCGGAATTTATCACCGCGCTGCTGTTCTTCGCAGCGGCGATGATGGCGAAAATCGCTCCGCCGGAGGTGATCTTCGGCGGCTTTGCCTCTTCGGCGTTCTGGCTGGTGTTCAGCGGCTTTGTGCTCGGCATCGCCATCCGTAAAACCGGACTGGCGGACCGGGCGGCGCAGGCACTGTCGGCCAGGCTCACCGACTCCTGGCCGCGGATGGTCGCCAGCGTGGTACTCCTGAGCTACGCCCTGGCGTTCGTGATGCCCTCCAACATGGGGCGCATCGCGCTCCTGATGCCGATCGTGGCGGCGATGGCCCGCCGCGCGGGCATTGCCGACGGCAGCCGCGGCTGGTTCGGCCTGGCGCTGGCGGTGGGGTTCGGCACCTTTCAGCTGTCAGCGACGATTTTGCCCGCCAACGTGCCGAATCTGGTGATGAGTGGCGCGGCGGAAGGCTCGTACGGTATCCATCTGAATTATGTTCCCTATTTACTGCTGCATACGCCGGTGCTTGGCTGGCTGAAAGGGGCGGTGCTGGTGGCGCTGATTTGCTGGCTGTTTCCCGGCAAGCCGCATCCACCGCGCGACCTGGCGCCGCTGCCGCCGATGAGCCGCGACGAGAAACGTCTGGCGTGGCTGCTGGCGGTGGTCCTCTCGCTATGGGTGACCGAGAGCTGGCACGGCGTCGGCCCGGCGTGGACCGGCCTGGCGGCGGCTGTGATCACGCTGCTGCCGCGGGTGGGCTTTATCAACGGCGAGGAGTTTGCCAGCGGGGTGAATATGCGCACCTGCATTTACGTCGCCGGGATTCTGGGGCTAGCGATCGCCGTCACCCAAACCGGGATTGGCGGCGCAGTGGGCAATGCGTTGCTGCAGGTGATGCCCCTGGATAAAGACAATCCTTTCACCAGCTTTCTCGCCCTGACCGGGATAACCAGCGCGCTGAACTTTATTATGACCGCCAACGGCGTGCCGGCGCTGTATACCACCTTTGCCCAGAGCTTTGCCGACGCCACCGGTTTTCCGCTGCTAAGCGTGATTATGATTCAGGTGCTGGGCTATTCCACGCCGCTGCTGCCCTATCAGGCGTCGCCGATCGTGGTGGCGATGGGGTTAGGCAAGGTCCCGGCGAGGGCGGGGATGCAACTGTGTCTGGCGCTGGCGGCGGTGAGTTATCTGATTTTACTGCCGCTGGACTACGCCTGGTATCAGCTGTTGGGGAAACTGTAACGGCAAAAGAAAGCCCGGCTTGCGCTGTGCTAGGCCGGGCTCCCACGTTTTGTCAGTCAACCCGGTCGCGTGTCGCCACCGGGAAAAGCGAATTACGCTTTTTTCGCTGCTTCTGCTGCTTTAACGATCACCGCGAAAGCGTCAGCTTTCAGGGAGGCGCCGCCAACCAGCGCGCCGTCGATGTCCGGCTGGGTGAACAGCTCTGCGGCGTTGCCAGCGTTAACGGAACCGCCGTACTGGATGATCACTTGCTCAGCGATTTTGGCGTCAGCTTTAGCAATGTGGTCACGGATGAATTTGTGCACCGCCTGCGCCTGAGCCGGGGTCGCTGATTTGCCGGTACCGATAGCCCATACTGGTTCGTAAGCGATAACCACGCCTTCGAAAGCGGCAGCGCCCTGGGTTTTCAGCACGGCGTCGATCTGACGTGCGCAAACTTCTTCCGTTTTGCCCGCTTCGTTTTCGGCTTCGGTTTCACCGATGCACAGAACCGGGGTCAGACCCTGCTCTTTCAGCACGGCGAATTTCTTCGCGATCAGCTCGTCGGATTCTTTGTGGTAGGTACGACGCTCGGAGTGGCCGATGATGATGTACTGCGCGCCGATATCTTTCAGCATTTCGGCGGAGGTTTCACCGGTGAATGCGCCGGACAGGTTCACGTCAACGTTCTGCGCGCCCAGGTGAATGTGGCTGCCTTCTGCCGCGCGCTTAGCCAGGTCCAGATACATTTCCGGCGGGGCGATGGCAACTGCACAGCCGCTTACGCCAGCCAGCTCGGTACGCAGGTTCGCAACCAGTTCGTTTACCATGTGGCGGCTGCCGTTCAGTTTCCAGTTACCCATCACTAAAGGATGTCGCATTTTAATTCTCCACGCTACTTAAGCGAATTAAGGAATATAGCCGCCCCAGAGGGCAGCATGGTCTGTGAAACAGTATAGAGACTCGTCACTGGAAAGGCTTTGCTTTTTGTCATTTATTGTTACCTTCCAGCGTTTCAGATAGCGCCAGCTTAATCGGTTCAATGGCGAAGGTCAGGCCCTTTTCCCCATGATCTGCCACCACATAGCGCACGGCGCCTTCGGTATCGGCGAAGTAGCGCTTGCCCTTGCCGGCGGCCAGCAGTTTCTGCAGTTTTTGCTGGCTTTGCGTCTGGCTAAAAGTCGGCACGAAGGCGCGGATCATGGCGCTCATATACTCCAGCGCTTTGGTCCTGGCCGCCTTTTGCTCCGGCCCCTGGATCGGCAGCCAGGTGATCTGCATGGATTTGATCTTCAGCGTGCCGCGCTCCAGCGCGGTGGAGGCATAGAGATTTTCGTTAATTTTGCTGGCGGCGCGGGTCAGGTTAGCCCGATCGCGACTGGTGGCGATGGAACGGAATTCGTTCAGAGGCAGCTTTGGATTATCGGCGTTGAATTTCTCGCGGAACTGACTGATCGACTGGTCAAAGCTCGGCGCGCCGGCGAGCAGGTAGGGCGCTGCCGCGGTCGTCGATTCGCTCTCTGCGGACAACGCGTGCGGGCCGACGGCAAGGCCCATCAGCCCACTTAACCACAAAATTGTCCACTTCTTCATGCCCGTCGTTCCTTTTTTTGCCTGCTGACGATTAAATCGGGAAGCGCGGCGCTTGTCAAAAAGTCACGACGCCAGGGTAAACTACGCAGACGATGATGATAAGGAAAAACGCATGACCCTACAGCAGTGGTTATTCTCAATTAAAGGGCGCATTGGCCGCCGCGATTTCTGGATCTGGATTGCCATCTGGCTGGTGACCATGAGCGCCCTGTTTACCCTGGCAGGCAGCAATCTGCTCAACCTGCAGACGGCGGCGTTTATTATCGTCTGCCTGCTGTGGCCGACGGCGGCGGTGGTGGTCAAGCGGCTGCACGATCGCGGCAAATCCGGACTTTGGGCGCTGCTGATGATTCTGGCGTGGATGCTGCTGGCGGGGAACTGGGCGATGTTGCCGCAGGTCTGGCAGTGGGGCGTCGGGCGCTTTGTGCCGACGTTGATTATCGTCATGATGTTGATCGACCTGGGGGCGTTTGTCGGCACCCAGGGCGAGAATAAGTTCGGCAAGGAGACCCAGGACGTGCGCTGGAAAGCGGACGCCTGATTACCAGTAGTGCTCAGCCGTCATGTGGCCTGGCCGGCGACGCAGATGTTTGGTCATCTGCCGGGTCTCTTTTAACAGCTGTTGGGTATCGCGCACCATTTGCGGGTTGCCGCACAGCATCACATGGCTGGTGTCGGTGGTCATCGGCAGGCCGACGGCCTCTTCCAGCGCGCCGGTTTCAATCAGAAACGGCACCCGGCCGGTCAGCGAGCCTTCCACGGTTTCGCGGCTGACCACCGTCTGAATACGGAGTTTGCCGGCATAGCGCTGCTCCAGTTCGCGCATTAGCGGCAGATAGCTCAGGTCCGCGGCGTAGCGGACGGCGTGGACCAGCACCAGGTTGTTAAAGCGCTCAAGGTCCTTGCCTTCCTGCAAAATTGACAGGTACGGCCCCAGCGCAGTGCCGGTCGCCAGCATCCACAGGGTATCGCAATCCGGTACTTCCTCAAGGACGAAGAAACCTGCCGCTTCACTCACCACCAGGACTTCATCGCCCGGCTTCAGCGACGCCAGACGCGGGCTCAGCTTGCCTTCCGGGACGGTGACCAAATAGAACTCGAGGTCGGGATTGCCGGGGGCGTTGACGTAGGAGTAGGCGCGCTGCACGCGTTCGCCGTCGATTTCCAGCCCGAGCTTGGTAAATTGCCCGGCGGTAAACGGATGAACAGGCGCCCGCACGTATAAACTGAACAACGCGTCCGTCCAGTACTCCACTTTTGTCACTTTGCCGCTAACCCAGTCCGCCATCGTCTTCTCCTGTTGCCAAGCGATGCCTTATCTTCGGTCCAGACGAGCCAGATTTCCACCCCGAAGGCGCAAGAAAGCTCTATTGATCAAATATAAACGAAGAACAGGGCAACCGCCTGCGGACGGTTGCCTGGGAGAGAAAAAGCGGTATTACAGGATGTGCTGCTGGATGTCCGGATCTTTACGGTCGAGGTAATGAATCGACTGGATACGACGGATAGTGCGCGACTTGCCGCGGATCAGCAGCGTCTCGGTGGTGGCCATGTTGCCCTTGCGGGTGATGCCGTCCAGCAGATCGCCTTTGGTGATCCCGGTGGCGGAGAAGACGACGTTATCGCTGCGCGCCATTTCATCCAGACGCAGCACTTTGCCCGCTTCAATGCCCATGGTTTTGCAGCGCGCCAGCTCATTTTCACCGATGCGGCGGTTCTCTTCGTTATCGCCCTTCACGTGGTGGCGAGCCAGCAGGCGCCCCTGCATATCCCCGTCGAGGGCGCGGATCACCGCGGCGGAAACCACCCCTTCCGGCGCGCCGCCGATGCCGTACAGTACGTCGACTTCGCTATCCGGCATGCAGGTGAGAATAGAGGCCGCGACGTCGCCATCGGGAATAGCGAACACGCGCACGCCCAGCTGCTGCAGCTGGGCAATGACCGCGTCGTGGCGCGGTTTCGCCAGCACGGTGACGGTCAGCTCGCCCAGCGGCTTGTTCAGGGCGCGGGCGATATTGTGCAGGTTCTCTTCCAGCGGCAGATTGAGATCGATAGCGCCTTTAGCGCCCGGGCCGACGATCAGCTTTTCCATATACATATCCGGCGCGTTGAGGAAGCTGCCCTTATCGCCGACCGCCATCACCGCCAGGGCGTTGGCCTGGCCCATCGCCGTCATGCGGGTGCCTTCGATGGGATCGACGGCGATATCTACCGCATCGCCCTTGCCGGTACCCACTTTTTCGCCGATATAGAGCATCGGCGCTTCATCGATTTCGCCCTCGCCGATGACGATGGTGCCGTCGATATTGACGAGGTTAAGCATAATGCGCATGGCGTTAACCGCTGCGCCGTCGGCGGTATTCTTATCGCCGCGGCCCAGCCATTTATAGCCCGCCAGCGCGGCGGCTTCGGTGACACGCGAAAATTCGATGGCCAGTTCTCGTTTCATAATCCACTCGTTGTGTAGAAAAGTTGCCCGCAGCGCGGCAAAAGCGCGCTACGCGTTGGAATAGCGTTCGGTTTCCGGCATCCAGCGCTCGATAAGCGCCTGGGCCTGCAGCGGATAGCGTTCATGAATGTGGCGAGCAATGCGCTGGACATCGGGGATCATCGCCTGATCGCGCAGTAAGTCCGCCACTTTAAATTCGGCGTTGCCGGTCTGGCGGGTGCCGAGCAGCTCGCCGGGACCGCGAATTTCGAGGTCTTTCTGGGCAATGACGAAACCATCGTTGCTGTCGCGCAGGACCTGCAGACGTTTCTGCGCCGTTTTGGAGAGCGGCGATTTATAGAGTAGCACGCAGTGGGAAGCGACTGCGCCGCGCCCGACGCGCCCTCTGAGCTGATGCAGCTGCGCCAGACCCAGACGTTCCGGGTTTTCGATAATCATCAGGCTTGAGTTAGGCACGTCGACGCCGACTTCAATCACCGTGGTGGCTACCAGCAGATGCATCTCACCCTGCTTGAAGGCCTGCATCACGGCCTGCTTCTCCGCCGGTTTCATCCGCCCGTGGACGAGGCCGATATTGAGCTCCGGCAGCGCCTGTTTGAGCTCTTCCCAGGTGGCTTCCGCCGCCTGGGCTTCCAGCAGATCGGACTCTTCAATCAGCGTACAGACCCAATAGGCCTGGCGACCTTCATGGGTACAGGCGTTGCGCACGCGGTCGATAATATCGCTGCGCCGGGTGTCGGGGATGGCGACGGTGGTCACCGGAGTTCGGCCTGGCGGCAGCTCGTCGATAATCGAGGTGTCCAGATCGGCGTAGGCGGTCATCGCCAGGGTGCGGGGGATCGGCGTGGCGGTCATGATCAGCTGATGCGGGTGGAATCCCTGCTGCTGACCTTTCTCCCACAGCGCCAGCCGCTGATGCACGCCGAAGCGGTGCTGTTCGTCGATAATCACCAACGCCAGGCCGTTAAACTGCACCTGCTCCTGGAAGATGGCGTGAGTGCCGACAATCATCTGCACTTCGCCGCTGGCGATAGCCTCCTGCTGCGCCTGACGGGCTTTGCCTTTCTGTTTGCCCGCCAGCCAGCCGACTTCTATGCCCAGCGGTTCGAACCAGTTGCGGAAGTTATTGGCATGCTGCTCGGCAAGCAGTTCGGTGGGCGCCATCAGCGCCACCTGTTTGCCGTGGACGATAGCGCGCAAGGCGGCCAGGGCAGCGACCAGCGTTTTACCGGAGCCAACGTCGCCCTGCACCAGGCGCATCATCGGCACGTCCAGCGCCATATCGTGTTCAATCTCGGCGGTAACCCGCGCCTGCGCGCCGGTGGGCTTAAAGGGCAGGGAGGCCAGCAGTTGGTTTTTCAGGGTATCGTTGGCGCCGAGCGGCAGGGCGTGATAGCGCTGGGCGCCTGCCCGTAGCGCCAGCATGCTGAGGTTATGCGCCAGCAGCTCTTCCAGAATCAGACGCTGCTGCGCCGGGTGCTTGCCGCTTTCCAGCTCGCTAAGTTGCAAGGAGGGAGGCGGGCGGTGCAGCGTACGCAGCGCCTCCGGCAGGCTCATCATCCCCTGCGCCAGCTCCGGCGGCAGGAGTTCGCTAATCGCGCAGGTTTCCAGGAGCTCAAGCGCCTGATCGGTGAGCTTGCGCAGGGTCGCCTGCTTGATGCCTTCGGTGGTCGGATAGACTGGGGTTAACGTTTCCTGCAGCTCCGGAGTACTCATATCGCCCTGGACGCGATATTCCGGGTGGATCATCTCGGCGCCGTACTTCCCGCGTTTGGCTTCACCGTAGGCCAGCACCCGACGACCGGTCGCGAGGCTGTTTTTCATCGCCGCGTTGAAGTTGAAAAAGCGCATGGTGAGGATGCCGGTGCCGTCGCTGATCTGGCAGGTCATCATCCGCCGGCCGCCGAAGGTGATATTGCTGTTGAGCACTTCACCTTCCACGGTGGCATAAACTCCGGGAAGCAGCTCGGCTATCGGGTAAAGATGGGTGCGATCTTCGTAGCGTAAAGGCAGGTGCAGCAGCAGATCCTGTACCGTATGCAGGCCAATCTTCGCCAGTTTGCTGCTCTGCGCAGCGCCCACACCGGTGAGTGAACTGAGCGGAACGGCATCTAACAGGCGGCCTGACATTGGGTTTACCTCGCAGCCTGCATGGTAGCCCACCACGCGGCATCGGCTTCCACTTCGCCCTGCTCGTTAACGTGGGGGTAAGGCAGACCTTTTTGTCTGGCGACGCGGGCCAGCACCGGATAGCCGCCTTCGAACAGCAGGCGCTGCTGCTCTTGTGGCGGCAGCATGCTGTTGGCGCGTTGGTACATCCCGGCATTCTGCCGCTGGCGCTGCGCCTCGTAGAGGATCAGCGCCGAGGCGACGGAGACGTTCAGCGACTGCACCATGCCGATCATCGGGATAATGATGTCCTGATCGGCCAGCGCCAGCGCTTCCTGGGTGATGCCGGTTTTCTCCTGGCCCATCAGGATGCAGGTTGGACGCGTATAGTCGATTTCACGAAAATCGATGGCTTTGTCGGAAAGGTGAGTGGCGAGAATTTGCATGCCCTGACCTTTCAGGTGGCCGACGGCATCTGCGATAGTGCGGTGGGTTTTAACCTGCACCCAACTGTTGCTGCCCGCGGCGGCGGAGGCCATGGTACGCATCCGGCTGCTCGGCCAGACGGCATGCACTTCGTGTACGCCAACGGCATCTGCGGTCCGGATGACCGCAGAGACGTTATGAGGCTTATGGACCTGCTCCATGCAGACCGTCAGGTCAGGCTGACGCCTGGCGAGCATCTCGCAGATACGCTCGTAGCGCTTTGAGTTCATAAAGCTAGTTTCGGTTACGGGTGACTTTAATCACGTCCGGCATGACGCGGATTTTGCGCATGATATTCGCCAGATGCACGCGGTCGCGCGCGGTCAGGCGGATAAAGGCGCTGTATACGCGGCCATCTTTCTCTTCCGTATTCAGGCTCTGGATATTGGAAGACGCGGTGTTGATCGCCGCCGTCAGGTTAGCCAGCGCGCCCTGGTGGTTAAACATGTCCACCTTGATTTCGGTGATGAACTCCTGAGCGGTCTCTTTATCCCACTCAACCGCCATAAATTTCTCCGGCTCTTTCTGGTAGCCGCGAATGTTACGACAGGATTCATGGTGGATAACCAGCCCTTTACCCGGGCTGACGTGGGCGATAATCGGGTCACCTGGAATTGGACGACAGCACTTGGCGAAGGTGATCAACACGCCATCGGCGCCTTTGATTGGCAGATGACCGTGGTTCGACGCGTTAGCCGGTACCGGCGCCGCAGCGGCTTCGCCCTGTTGCAGGTTTTTTGCCACCACGACGCTCATGGCGTTGCCCAGACCGATTTCCGCCAGCAGATCGTCAAGCGAGGCCAGCTTCATGCGATCGAGTTCGCGCTGGATATTCTCCGGTGGGATCTCGGCGAGTTTGCGGCTTCCGCCCAGCGCGTGATTGAGCAGACGACGGCCAAGGCTGACCGAATCGTCGCGCTTAAGGTTTTTCAGCAGCTGACGGATTTTGGCGCGCGCTTTCGAGCTGACGACAAAGTTCAGCCAGGCGGCGTTCGGGCGAGCGCCCGGCGCGGTGATAATTTCGACAGTCTGACCGCTGGAGAGTGGCTGCGACAGCGGATAGGGCTGACGGTCGACGCGCGCGCCGACGCAGGCATGACCGATATCGGTATGCACCGCGTAGGCGAAGTCCACCGGCGTGGCGCCAGCAGGCAGTTCGACAATGCGCCCTTCCGGGGTGAAAACGTAAATCTCATCGGGGAACAGATCGGATTTTACGCTCTCGATAAATTCAAACGAGCTACCGGCGCTCTGCTGCAGCTCCAGCAGGCTTTGCATCCAGCGCTGAGCGCGGATCTGCGCGGTGGTGCTGCTTTCGCCGCCGTGCTCTTTATAAGCCCAGTGCGCCGCTACCCCCATCTCCGCCATCTGGTCCATGTCTTCGGTACGAATTTGTACCTCGACCGGGACGCCGTGGGGGCCGATCATCGAGGTGTGCAAAGACTGATAGCCGTTAGCTTTCGGAATGGCGATATAGTCTTTAAAACGACCCGGACGCGGTTTGTAGAGGCTGTGCATCTGGCCGAGCACGCGATAGCAGATATCGGCATCATGGACGATAACGCGGAAGGCGTAGATATCCATGATCGAGTGAAAACGTTGCTCTTTGAGCACCATTTTACAGTAGATGGAGTATAGATGCTTCTCGCGACCGCTGACGCGGCAGGGGATCCCCGCTTCCTGCAAACGCCCTTCGATTTCGGAGAGGATCTTTTGAATCATCTCCTTACGGTTGCCGCGCGCCGCTTTGACCACCTCTTTAATGACGCGGTAGCGATTAGGGTACAGTGCTTCAAAGCCCAGCTCTTCGAGCTCGGTTTTGATGTGATGGATACCTAAACGGTGCGCCAGCGGGCTGTAAATTTCCAGCGTTTCGCGGGCGATGCGGCGGCGTTTATCCGGGCGCAGCGAGCCCAGAGTACGCATGTTGTGGGTGCGGTCGGCAAGCTTGATGAGGATGACGCGAATGTCCTGCACCATCGCCATGATCATTTTGCGAAAGTTTTCGGCCTGCGCCTCTTTCTTATCGCGGAACTTGAGCTTATCAAGTTTCGACACCCCCTCTACCAGCTCGGCGACGCTTTTACCAAAAAGCTGTTCCATGTCCTGATAGGTGGCGGGGGTATCTTCAATCACATCATGCAGCAGCGCGGCCATCAGCGTTTCATAGTCGAGCTTCATCTCGGCCAGAATGCAGGCTACCGCGACCGGGTGCGTGATATAGGGTTCACCGCTTGAACGTGTCTGACCCTCGTGAGCGTCACGTGCAACGAGATACGCCTGCCGCAGACGCTTAATCTGGTCTTCCGGCAGGTAGTTTTGAATCAGCTGATTCAGGCTTTCAAACAGATACAAGGGCGACCCGCTGTGTGATTAACGACGACCTTCAGCAATCGCGGTAACGGCTTGTAATTCAGCGGCTTCCTGCTCTTGCTGTTCCTGGCGCTCACGTACGTCGAGGATCTGGTTGTTGATCAGACCTTCTTCGATTTCGCGCAGTGCGATAACGGTGGTTTTATCGTTTTCTTCCGGTACCAGCGGATCCTTTCCGCCAACCTGCATCTGACGAGCGCGACGCGCGGCGACCAGTACCAGGTCAAAACGGTTACCAATTTTCTCTACAGCGTCCTGAACAGTTACGCGTGCCATACTTAAAATGCTCCACAGGTGAAGAAATGACTGGGCATGATACTGAATGTGGGTTCAGTCTGCCAATAGTTTGGTGATTAAAGCGCCATGTCGCTGCTTTTGGCGGCTCATGCGCAGACGTTCAGCGCGGATGATATTTTTCAGGTCGCTCAGGGCGGTGTCAAAATCATCGTTCACAATCAGGTAATCATATTCCGCGTAATGGCTCATTTCCGCAACGGCCTGGGCCATCCGTTTCGCGATCACCTCTTCGCTGTCCTGGCCGCGGCCGCGCAGGCGACGGTCCAGTTCATCTTTTGACGGCGGCAGAATAAAAATACTGCGCGCGCCGGGCATGCTTTTACGGATCTGCTGCGCGCCTTGCCAGTCGATATCGAGGAAGACATCGACGCCGGTCGCCAGCACCTGCTCGATCGCTTTACGCGACGTGCCGTAATAGTTGCCAAAGACCTCTGCATGTTCCAGAAACGCGTTTTCGCCAATCATCGAGCGGAATTCGTCGTGATTCACGAAGAAATAGTGTTCGCCGTGCACTTCACCCGGACGCGGCGCCCGCGTGGTATGGGAGACCGATACCTGGGTGTCATACAACGGTTGGGTTTTTAATAAAGCCTGAATCAGGCTGGATTTACCCGCGCCGCTAGGGGCGGAAACAATATAAAGCGTGCCTTGAGCCATGAGTGTCTTTTGTATGTGGTTATCGAAAGAGGTCCTACATACGAGCCTATTATACACGTCGCCGCGGCGTGACGCAGTCATTGTCACACTTTTTGCCGCTGTTTCTTTCATTTTGCCTGCCGTTTTCCTGAATTCGCCAGCCGTTGCTGCAATGAGGCGTAAATCCTGGAAGGCGCTTCGCAAGGCGAAAAAGCTTCCGTCGCGGCTCGCGGCATTCTGCAGCAGACTCTCCGCGAGGTGATGGAGGAGGGGACTGCAATGCGTAAAGGAGGGTGGTGGCTGGCGTTAGGGATGTTCTCTGCCAGCGCGCTGGCGACGTGTCCGGACTGGCCGCCGGCCAGAGGAAGGCAGGAGACATCACGCCTTCATCAGCAAATTGTCGCCTGGAAAGAGGCTTACTGGCGGCAGGGCGCCAGCGGAGTGAGCGATGACGTTTACGACCAGCTCACCCTGCGCCTGGCGCAGTGGCGACAATGCTTTCCGGGCGCGACGCCTGAGGATGACGATCTGCCTCCGCCCACCGGCGATGCGCGTCATCCGGTGGCCCATACCGGCGTGCGCAAGCTGGCGGATGAGGACAGCGTTGCCCGCTGGATGAAAAATAAATCCGACCTGTGGATACAGCCTAAAGTGGACGGCGTGGCGGTGACTCTCGTTTATCGCCAGGGGCGTCTGGTTCAGGCCATTAGCCGCGGCGATGGTTTACGCGGTGAGGCATGGACCGCCCGAGCGCGGCAGATCCCGGCGCTGGCGAAAGTGATGACCGGTGAACTGGCCGACAGCGTACTGCAGGGGGAACTGTTTCTGCGCCGGGACGGCCATGTCCAGCAGCGGGCCGGGGGGATGAATGCGCGGGCGAAAGTCGCCGGGTTGATGATGCGAGCCGACGCGGCGGCGGCGCTCAGTCAACTGGACGTTTTTATCTGGGCCTGGCCAGACGGCCCGTCGGATATGCGCCGTCGTCAGCAGCTGCTGGCGCAGGCGGGGTTTAAGTACAGCGGACAATATACCCATCCGGTGTCGCGCATCGAGCAGGTGGCGCAGTGGCGCCAGCGCTGGTATCGCTCGCCGCTGCCCTTCGTCAGCGACGGTGTGATTGTGCGCGAAGGACGCGAGCCGCCGGGACGAGTCTGGTCGCCAGGAAAGGGCGAGTGGCTGGCAGCCTGGAAATATCCTCCGGCATCGCGGGTGATGCAGGTACGGGCGATCCGTTTCAGTACCGGCCGCAGCGGCAGACTCAACGTGGTGGCCGAGCTTGAGCCCCAGCGGCTGGATGATAAACGCGTGCAGCGGGTTAACGTTGGCTCTGTGTCCCGCTGGCAGATGCTGGATATTGGGGTTGGCGATCAGCTGCAGATCAGTCTGGCAGGGCAGGGTATTCCTCGGGTCGACGCCGTCGTCTGGCGGACGGCCGAGCGCCATAAACCGACGCCGCCGCCGGCGAAATTTAATGCGCTAACCTGCTATTTCGCCACCCCTGAGTGCAGCGAACAGTTTCTTTCCAGGCTGATCTGGTTGTCATCAAAGTCCGCCCTGAATGTCGATGGCGTGGGGGAAAATTTATGGCGCGTCATTCAGCAGCAAAACCCGATGACGCATATCTTTTCCTGGCTGGCGCTTACCGTTGAGCAGCTGCAGGCGGTGCCAGGGATTTCCGCCGCCCGCGGGCAGCACCTCTGGCATCAGTTTGATCTCGTTCGCAAACGACCTTTTATCCGCTGGGTGCTGGCGATGGGGATCCCGGTGCCGCAGGGGGCGCTGGCGCAGCTCGAAAGCGAGAACTGGCATCTGCTGGCGGCAAAAAGTGAAGCGCAATGGCGCACGCTGCCGGGCGTGGGGGAGATCAGAGCCCGCCAGCTGGTGGCTTTCCTGCACCATCCGGACGTGGTGGCGCTGGCGCAATGGCTTAGCGGGCAGCGCATCCCCGGATTTTAAGGCGGTTAGTGGGCGTCATGGGTGTAGTGGAAGACCGGTAGCCCCAGTTTCCAGCGTAGCGCCAGCATGCGGGCGGTAAAGCCGAACAGCAGTGTAGCCAGCACCACCACATCGTGGCTGCTGACGTAATGTTGCAGAGCAATATAGAGTACGGCTGCGGCAAAGGAGATCCCGGCATACAGCTCTTTCTGGAAGACCAGCGGAATGCGTTTGCAGAACATATCGCGCAGTACGCCGCCGAAGACACCGGTGATCACGGCGGCAATAGAGGCGATAACCGGGCCTTCGCCCATGTCCAGGGCGATCTGCGCGCCGATGATGGAAAACACGATCAGCCCCAGCGCGTCCAGCACCAGAAACAGCCGACGAAGGTGCGGCATCACCGGAGCGGCAATGGTCGTGAGGACGGCGGCGACGGCGACAATGATGACATATTCGGGATGCTTCACCCAACCAAGAGGATAGTGCCCCAGCATGATATCGCGAACGGAACCCCCGCCCAGCGCGGTCGCAGTGGCGATAATGATGACGCCAAACGTATCCATCCGCCGGCGCCCGGCAGCCAGTGCGCCGGTCATGGCTTCCGCGGTGATACCGATTAAATACAGAACATGAAGCAGCATAGATCCCCCCAGGTAATGGCGGGCAGGTTAACGATTTGTGCGCAGGATCACGATTGAGATTTTCTAAAGCGAATCATTTACGCCAGGAAAAATTAATGGAAATAGTATCTGTGATGGCTTGATTTAAAGGTTTATTGATTTTTTAGGGATTTTTATTGATTAGAAAAAGTAATGCTAAGTGAAGCGATGGGTATCACTATCGAAAACACTATGATTACGCAATGTTTAAGTCTCGTCCTTTATTCTTTTATTTTTCCTTTTCAAGGCCTGAGAAAATGAGCGTCGCCGCCGGGAATAAAAATCATCTGATCCGCCTGATAGCCGTGGTATTAACCGGGATTCTGGCCGGTCTGTCCGGCATGGTTTTGGCACTGATTTTACACGCGATTCAGCACCTGGCTTTTGGTTACAGTTATGGGCAGATCGTCGGTTCGGTGTCATTTTTACAGGGCGTCACGGAGTCGTCCTGGCCACGCCGCATCGTGGCAATCGTGGCCGGCGGCGCCGTCGCCGGATTTGGCTGGTGGCTGCTTGGTCGCTATGGGCAGAGGCGGGTTTCCATTGCGGCGGCGGTGGCCAACCCCTGCGTACCCATGCCCGCGGGCACCACGACGATCCACGCGCTGCTGCAGATCGTCACCGTAGCGCTGGGCTCCCCGCTTGGCCGCGAAGTGGCGCCCCGGGAAATGGGCGCGCTGGGGGCGGGGATGGTGGCGCGTAAGCTGCGCCTGCTGGAAGATGAAACCCGCACGCTGATTGCCTGTGGGGCGGGCGCGGGTCTGGCGGCGGTCTATAACGTCCCGCTGGCCGGGGCGTTGTTCAGCCTTGAGGTCATGCTGCTGTCGTTTAGCTGGGAAAAAACGCTGGCGGCGATGATGACCTCGGCGATTGCCGCCTGGACGGCCACCCTGGGGTTAGGGGATGAATCGCAATACCATTTTGTTTCCAGCGCACTTCCGCACACCTTTCTCTGGTGGGCGATTCTGGCGGGCCCGATTCTTGGCACCGGCGCCTGGCTCTTTCGCAAAGCGACCAGCGCGGCGCGTTCACGCGCGCGAAGTAACTGGCAGATGCCGGTGTTCTGTCTGCTGGGGTTTTCTCTTCTTGCCATCCTGAGTCTTTATTTCCCCGAGCTTCCGGGCAATGGCAAGGGTCCAATGCAGCTGGCGCTCAGCGACGGGCTGCCTCTCTCCATGGTCGCTGTCCTGTTAGTATTGAAGATGGTGGTGATTCTGGCGGTGCTGCGCGGCGGCGCGGAGGGTGGATTGTTAACCCCAGGGCTGGCGGTGGGCGGATTGGTCAGCCTGCTGCTCTGCGCGCTCTGGCAGCTCGGCTTCCCTGGCGGTGATAAAAGCAGCTTCGCTGTGGTGGGGGCGGCCGCGTTTCTCGCCGCCTCCATGCAGATGCCGTTGACCGCAGTGGCGCTGGTGATGGAGTTCACCCACATGGATCACAGCTATCTGGCTCCGGCGCTGCTGTGCGCGGCAGGGGCGTTTTTAACCTGCCGGGTGCTGGATAAAAAATAGGCTTACCGAGCCGCGGTGAAAGTCAGGGAGGGGCCCGTTGATCCTGAAAGTAAAATCAGCCGCGTTTTTCCCTGATGGTTGCCTCATGGTTAATAAGCCATATTTTTCGTGCAATGCCGCCGCCGTAACCGGTCATCGAACCATCTTTGCCGATAATTCGATGGCACGGGATGATAATCGCGACGCGGTTAGCGCCGTTTGCAGCAGCCACCGCGCGCGTGGCCGTTGGTTTACCTATCTCCATCGCAATCGATTGATAATGCGTCGTCTCACCGAAGCTAACGTGCTGTAAACGGCGCCAGACCGCTCGCTGGAACTCGCTGCCTGGGGTATCAAGCGCCACCTCGAACGATTGACGCTGTCCGGCGAAATACTCCGTTATTTCCTGTTGCGCCTGCCTGGTGTGGGCATTTTCACCTGCGATGATGCTGGCGTTGAACCGCCGCTGCAGGTCGCTGAATTCTGACTCCAGCGCTCGTCTGTCGACAAACTCCAGCAGACAAATTCCCCGTTGCGTTGCACAAACAAACATTGGCCCTAACGGGGTGGTAAAACGATGAATTAAAACAACCTGGCGTTGCGCGCTGGGTGCGAAACCGGTCAATTTTTTGCAGGTATAGCCGAAGCCGCTTAAGGACTCGTAACCGCTATCGAAAGCGACATCGGTAGTTGAGCGGCCTGCTTTTAATTCCTGAAGCGCCATATTCAAACGCTGCATCCGTTGAAAAGCCTGAAAGGTGATCCCGTGGTTTTGCAGGAACCAGCGGCGAACGCGTTCCGGGCTAATATCGTGCTGACGTAGCTCGCTATCGCTGAGGCGGACCTTTGGAGCTTCTCGCAGCAGGCGGAGCGCTTGTTCAACAAAGGCGGGGGCCGTCCGGGCATTCTCCGTCGGGCGACAGACTTTGCATGGCCGGAAGCCGGCATCCAGCGCGGATTTAAAGTCATTATAAAATTCGACGTTTTCCCGCCGGGGTTTTCGCGCCCGACAGACCGAGATACAAAATACGCCGGTGGTTTTCACGCCGACGAAAAAAACGCCGGTGAATTCCACCGCGCGTTCAAGCAGCGCCTGATACCAGATATCGCACTGCATGCTGTCGGTAATTTTCATGGTCAAAAAACACCTGAGAAAGAGTGTTGGGTTTGCACCTGACATAATAAGTCTTTCAGTCTGGCCTGCGTCGCAGCATAAATAAAATTGCCCATCGAAATTCGTTTTACGCCCAGTGTCGATAAGGTGCTGAAGTCAGCCAGCTCAGGCATACACATTACGTTTAAGGGTAAAGGCACGTGGTGAACGATGGCGGTAATATCCTCCGCGCGGGTGACGCAAGGCACAAAAAAACCGCATGCGCCGTGTTTGGCGTAGAGTTGACCGCGATAGAGCGTTTGAACCAGCGCATCTTGTACGTTGAGAAGAAAGGTATCGGTGCGGACATTAACAAACAGACCGGGACAGGCGCGGGTGATTTCCTGCAGTTTGACGGCAAAGCGCTCCGCATCGTCAAGACGACGCGTACTATCCACCACATGACTATCCTCGAGATTTATTCCACTCACGCCGAGATGCGCCAGACGCCGGATATTGTCAATGATGTGGCTGGTTGTCGCGCCGTAGCCCGCCTCTAAATCGACGCTTAACGGCAGTTCGCTAACGGTTTTGATGCGTGAGACGACATAAAACAGCTCGTCAAAACTCATCTCTTCGCCATCTTCATACCCTAACATTGCGGCGATAGCAGCGCTGGAGGATCCCAGCGCCTGATAACCAGCCTGCTGAGCAGCCTGAGCGCTGCTGGCACCCCAGACATTGGCAAGCAACAAAGGTTGGTTTTGCTGGTGAAGCGCATTAAAGTCCATTCTTTTCTCTCGCGGTAGTGTTTTCCTGACTGTGCCGCGTTGTGCTTATTTGCCACAACCGAAAACTGGACGACTATTTTTTATAAGTAGATTCTTATCATTCGCCCGTGAGAGAGATAAATAAAAAGGCCATGATTTATCATGGCCCTGGATACCGAAATACATTAACAAACGAGAAAGCGTTACTCGATATTGGATTTGTTTGTAGAGTAACAGGCTTTAAGCCTTGTTTCTTATGGGTTGGTGATAATGGATTTTTACTATGGGTACACTCTTGGGTACACCGTAAATCAGAGTGCTGCTATCTCCACATGTTTGCGTCCAGTTGCTGTTAACGAGCAGGGTTGACCTCGCGTAGACTAAGTGGACAATATCACACAGTTTCAACAAGTCTGAAAAATCACTAATGAGTCATTACCCGCACTTTCCATCATTTGAATACAATTTTTGCGAAGGGTTAGTCGAACTAAATCGGCAACTGGAGCTGGCGCAATCCGAAAAACAATCCGTGACAGAACGTGATCTTTTGAGCCTTGAGGGGGGGGTTGACTGCGAATTCCTTGATGGCGAGCCACTTCTCTATATTTCCTTGGATGGTACAGGTGAACCACTCTCTAGCGCACTTCATCGGTGTAGTGATGAATTAGGCTTTGCCATTGATAGCTGTGTTAGCATTTGCTCAATTCGAGGCTCGGAACTCGTAAAAGCATTTAATCTATTTTTTGTTCCTGCGTCGGCTGGCAGCCTTGCAAAAGGAAAGGTGCACACTACCAGCGCACAAGCCAGATTTATGGTCTCGCTTTTAAAGGCGTTGAGATATACGGATGAAGAACTGAAGGGGAGTATTCCTGAATTGATGAAGAAACTTGCGGCAGATGGGATCGATGTGAGCGTTACTGAAAAGCCCTTTCGTGAGTGGCTGGAAAAGGGTGGCGCTCGTTAAGTAAAAGGGAATTTTTAAGGGAGTTTTTGAAAACTTCCCCTATACGTCAGCTTTCCTTATTACAGTGTCGTTCATCGGCTCAAGCCGTTTCATATTGAATCATAAGGATTAATACGATGAACAACACAAATACATCAATCAGATACGTGCGCCCTAAAGATCTAGCTACCCATTTATCCGTCAGTATCTCAACTATCTGGCGATATGCTAAACGTCCTGATTTTCCCATGCCTGTTAAGTTATCAGAGAAAGTCACTGCATTTAACCTAGACGAGATAAACGAATGGTGCGAGAGGAAAAACACCGGTCGTATTCCGTCCTCAATTTGAGGATAACCCATTGATTCTCTCAAGAATCCCCATTAGGGGATCTTGGATAACACCCGACATCTCCACCATTGGGGGAAAAGCCCCGACACTGTGCGGCTGGTGTGAGATAATGACTGGGTCGGGCAATGGATGCCCTTAAAAGAAAAAGGACTTTACGATGAAATTTGAATGTACGGATTTTGACGCAGATTTTTTTGCTGAACTGGACCGGGAAATCGCTGAGGCAATGATTGAACTGGAAAAGGATCTGGCAGAGACGGAGGCTGAATTCGAGGCGTGGTTCGCTTCGCTTGATATTGAACCTCTGGATATAGATCTGAGCGTTGATTGGTAAAACCACCAGCAATGGCGATTTTTACGAGTGTTGAGCGGGGCTAAATTGCCCCATTCTTACTTATAGATATAAAACGCCGTTTCGTTTTGATCTTACGTTGCAAGGCTTACACGGCTTTTTAGCCTCTCATGCCTTATCTGGCGCGGTCTGGCTGGGCATCAATTAATGATCAAATGGCACTTATAGATTCTGCGTTTTAACGTCATTTTTTGACTTTTTGATAGTCAAAGACTATCAGCAAAAAGGTATAAGTGTTTTTCCCCTCAACTTGATTTCTCTCTACGGATGCCCTTCAGAAGAGTTCACTTTTTTTCTAGGACTTTGGTTATGTTGTTTGCGTTCGTTCTCAACGTTGGCGCGGAGCGCCGTTATTGACTGTGAACCTTCTTCGCGGTTGGCGATGGAATCGCCCTGAGCGATAAATAAACTACGATATTTTCGTAGTTCTGCTTTTCTACTGCTTCCTTTCTTTTGTCTCGCTGGTGGCGGCTTTGCCGCCGTTTGCGACTGTCTTGTTTTAACGTTTCTTGTTGGTCGATAACTGAACAAATTATCGTTCTTTCATAATATAACAGTAACCGACGATTTGCGGCTGACAGCCTTTCTCCTTTTCCGGTCTTTACATAACCGCCTGAAAAGCGGGTCAGTGCCGCACCGTTCAACCCTGTTCATCTGCGGCTTTTCCCATTCAGAGAACATGTGCCGCATATCGTAGCCCTTGTCGAGTAACAGTCGTTCTACTTCGTCCTTTACCTCTTGAGAACCCAGCTCATGTGCTTTGCGATACAAATCACGCATTTTTACGATGAATTGCCGTTCTTTCAGTGGCTGGCTGTCCTCGGTATTAATGAGCAGCCGTTTAGACTCTGTACGCGTCAACCCGGATACGGTAAATGGTGAAACCTCCGAGATGGATCTCTTTGTCTCCGCATCGCAGCCTTTGGAACGCTTTTTCAGGCTTATGCCTCTGGATAGTGCAATCTTCTTCATCTCGCGCTTGATTGCGCTCCCGGTTTCCCGGCTCACCTCTGTGGTATCAGACTTGGATTCCTTCCAGCCTCTTGAACAACCTGTGACGCTAATTACTGACCAATCCTTGCCCGTTGCTATTGCTCTCGCGTTGAACTCGTCCGGCGTCTGTTTCGACATGTAGTTAAATAGCCCGTGGGCATCGTAGACGGGTCTGGCGTCCTGCTTGATTCTGGTGTTGGGGTTCTTCGGCGTTTTCTTTAGCCAATAACGGATAACCCCCTCTGCAAATGCCTCCACCTCTGCGGGCGTATTTCCGGGGATATTGGCGACAAGGTGAATATGCGGCATCCTCTCGTGCTCTGCCCATTCCAGCGCGTAGATATATTCTGCGCTGGCGGTTCTTAGACGCTTTATTAACCCTGTCATTGCCTCGTTGAAATATTCCGGTTCCATGTCGCCTAAAGGCTTCAGCGTGAGGAAATAAGGCGTGCCGGGCGTTTTCTTCGGATCGATACGACGGGAATTTTTTTTGAACGTTATACGCTTTGCGACACTGTGCGGGAGCCGTCTGGCTTTTCTTTCGGCTTTACCGGAATTCATTAATGCCCGATGCTCCGCTGTAATGGTATGCCCTTCTCTGAACGCACACACGCTGGCGTAGTAGTCATTGTTTTTGAAAACGTGTTTTGTTTTTGCCTTTTCTGGCTTTCCTGAGTATAATTTCATGGTATTTTTCTGGATACATTCAATTAGTAAGTGTTCTAGCCCGCTCTGCAAAGCGGGCTTTTCTTTATCTTAAATCCGGGCGCTAACTGCCGCCAATACTTCTTCTCTTGCGGCATGGCTTATATCGCCGCGCAAATCCCACAACATCGAAAGGAATCGGTTCAGCTTCCGGTATTTACGATTCTGATCTGCTTCAGTCTTCCATCCGGCTAATGTGTCCTCAGGATCTGCGTAAAACCGCATTAGATCTCTCTCAGGGATGCCGTAGCAGCCTTTTCTGTCTTCTTTGATGGGTAAGCCCCACTGACAGCGTAAAAGCTCCAGAACGCGACTACGCTCGTGATTTCCGTGTTTCTGCAACACTCGGTCAAATTGCTTAGAACTCAGCTTATCGCCGTTGAGCAACTTGCCCTGAATTAGTCTGGCGATTTCTGTTCTTGTCAGATTACGCATGTGAACGATCTCCCCAGTACGACAATGCAAAGGCGTCTAACTGTTCTGGCGTCCATACAAGGCGTGGTCTTCCTTCATTCAATCTGATTTTGATTGGCTTGGGAAACGTAGGGATAAATCGACGGAAGTCGAAAAAACGGGCACGGCTGATATTGAGATGGACGGCTGCGTCATCGGCAACCAGATACTTTTGGAGCATAATTACTTCCTTGTGAATGTTGCCGCCTACATCCTGTAAGCGGTGTCGGACTTCCTGTCCGACCACCAGCAATATATATCTAAAATATCTTGACAAGCAAGGGGATTACTACCCCATTCTCACTATGAAGCTGGTATTTAATGCGCCAACTGCCAAAAAATGCCGGTCATCTAAATAAATATCGTGAATACACACATCCTTTTTTTCATCTCTTAGTGTTGAACCGGGTAAGCTAATCAGTTCGTAAAACATCTCGTAATCAACGAATTCGATTCCTTTAGCTTCCATTCTAGCCAGCATAGCCACCGCTTTTTCTGCCTGTGCGTGATTCTGGTGGTTATCAATTGAATTGGTCATTACGTTCATCTTTCCTGTTTTCTTATTTCACTTTGCGAATTGGTGTTACGTTGTATTCCTCACCATTTTCCAGCACCACCAATAAATCGCACCATTGCGCTAATGCGGCTTTGCGCTCGTTAAAATACTGGTGGCGGTTGTAAATCCCTTCCACGCCCTTAATGCGGTGATTAAGGCAGCGTTCAGCTACCACAGGATCAACACCCAACGCCGCCAGATGGGTACGGGCAGTGCGACGGAAATCGTGAATAGTGAAGTTAGGCACGTCAGGCATTTCAGAGCGAACCTTCGCCAGCGCAACGGGCAGGGTGCTTTCCTGAATGTGCGGGATCATCCTGTTTTGCATCTTCCTGGCTGGCAGTACCCATGCGCTATTGCATGAGAAGGTATGCAGCTCTCTCAGCCATTCAACGGCAGGGCGGGGCAATGGTATATCTATCGCATCCCCGTTTTTGCTGCGTTCCTCTGGTAAGCGCCAGACTGCTGCCTCAAGGTCGAACTCCTCCCAGCGGGCGGCGCATAACTCCATTTTGCGAACGCATAACGCTAATAGTAATTTGAACGTGATTTCATTCTGGCGGCTGAATCCCTTCGCTGTGCGCATCCCCTGAAATAGTCGGATTAGCTCGTCACGGGTCAGCCATCTATCGCGGCTAACCTCCTTCCCTCCAGCGTCTGCTACCTCAAAGGCTGAGCATGGGTTTATCTCCAGCGCGTGCCGTTTGATTCCGTAGTCGAATATGCGGCGCGTCCAGCGTAGAACGTCCGTCGCTATGGTAGGCGCTCCACGGTCTACAATCGCTTTCAACATGTCATCAATATGGCGGGGTTTTACGTCCTCAACCTTCATGCGTCCAATGTGGGGATTAATGTCTTTATCTATCCGGCGACGGAGTATGTCAGGGTGCTTCCAACGCGGTAGTATCTGACGTTCAAAGTATTCAGCAGCAAGCTCTGAAACGCGCATGGCGTTTTTTTCTGCCTCCATCTTCGCCAGTGCTTCGGCTTTTCGCTCCTGCTTCTCTCCGGCAACGTCATTACCTAGTGCAACACGTGCCGATAGCTCTTTGGCGGTCTCTCTGGCTTTTGATAGTGAGAGTTCACGGTACGAACCGATATGCATCGCTCGCGATTTACCTGCAAATTTATATCTAAATCTCCAGCTTGGTACGCGGTCGACATCTCGGAATCTCAGATATAGCCCGTTACCGTCAGAGCGCCCTTCGAAACGCTCTCCAGACTTTATCCATGCGCGGATCTGAATATCTGTGAGTTTGGGCATAATCGATACCTGTCCGTTGAATATAGGGCGTACCCAAAGTGATGTACAAAAATGGTATTGGGTACACTTATGTGTACACGGGTATTATGCGGTTTTATGAGTCTGGATGATAGTGTGTGAAATAAAAAAGCCTGCAAATTAGCAGGCTTAAGACGTGGTTTGCTGGTGGGTGAACCTTGCTGGAGTCTTACTCGATATTCTGGATTTGCTCGCGCATTTGCTCGATGAGTACCTTCAGCTCAATCGCGGAGTTGGTCACCTCGGCGTTAATCGATTTTGACGCCAGGGTGTTCGATTCACGGTTGAACTCCTGCATCATAAAGTCGAGACGGCGACCCACAGCTTCTTTCTTCTTCAGAATGTTATAGGTCTCTTTAACGTGCGCTTCGAGACGGTCCAGTTCTTCGGCAACGTCGATACGCTGCGCCATCAGCACCAGCTCTTGCTCAAGGCGGTTATTTTCCAGCTGTACTTCCGCATCTTCCAGCTTGGCGACCAGGCGCTCGCGCTGCCACTGGAGAATTTCCGGCATATGAGCGCGAACTTTCGCCACTTCGCCGCTCACGCCTTCAAGCCGCTGCTCGATAAGCGCTTTCAGGGCCTGGCCTTCCGTTTCGCGGGCGACGATGAAGTCGTCCAGCGCGCCGTCAAGAGCGGCCAGAATGTCGGCGGCGATGGCGTCGAGATCCTGCTCTTTGGCGGCCATCACGCCCGGCCAGCGCAGGATATCAACCGGGTTGATTTCCCCTTCATCGCTCTGCATTTTCACCCAGTTGGCAGCGTTTACCAGCTGTTTAGCCAGCTTTTCGTTGAGGATGAGTTCACCCTGAGCGCTGGGATCTTGTTCAAAACGCAAGGTGCATTCGACTTTACCGCGAGTCAGGCGGGCGCGAATGCGCTCGCGTACCACGGGCTCCAGACTACGGAACTGCTCCGGCAGGCGGAAGTACGTTTCCAGATAGCGCTGGTTTACCGAGCGCAGCTCCCATGCGGCGCTACCCCAGTCACCCTTGATTTCACGGCGGGCATAGGCGGTCATACTGCGGATCATAGGCGTTCCTGTTTTCGTAATAATGAATGCAAGGATTATAGCCGTGCGGGCGGAGACTTAACAGGAATAGTGATGAAATACTTCAAGGACGATTGTTTTAAGGGATATCGCCGCAAAGTTATTTTCACCAGGGGCTGTAGGTGGGGTTATATATTATGGGAATCCGTAGTTAATATTTTCTGATATTAGATGCGGGCATGGAATTCGGATGCCTTTGTACAAATGCATATACCGCCAGACAAGCTATTCTGTGAGTTTTAGGAAGTATAATCACCAGAAATGAGATAGGGTATTACCTTTAAGCATTATGTATGTTTTTTTTGCATTGATTACTATAAATTTATTAAAATTTTGGAGATTATATTTATGTTGAGAATACTGTTGTATTAATTATATCTAATTGTTTTGTTTTGGCCTTTTAAAGTTTTGTGCGGTATTGTCCGACTGAAAGAACGCTAGTATAGTCGTTTAAGATGAGTTCTATAAAAAGGATTTTAATATGGACGCTATCTTTGACAGAGTCGTAAGGGAATTTTTTCCAAATACAACCATACCTTTTTGGAAAAAATGGCTGTTCAGGACGGCATTTGGCAATAAGGTATTTTCTCGCTTAATATATAACGAGCGACTCGTTAATAAAAATGGGGTCGAGTGGGTTAATGCAGTTGTTGAACTCCTTGAGTTGAAATGTGAAAGCGAACACCACCAATTTAACAACATACCTGAGCATGGGGCTACGGTTGTTATTTCAAATCATCCGACGGTTATCGATGGACTTAGCTTAATACATACGGTCTCCCGAGTCAGGAGTGATATAAAAATAATAGCTAATCACGTTTTGCCAATTATATTCCCCCAGGTATCGGAACTTACCATTGGAATTGAGAATATGGCCGGTAAGATGAGCCATAAAAAATTCCGCGAGATGAACGATCACCTGCGAAAAGGAGGCGTATTGATTATATGTCCTGCGGGTAAGCTGGCTAACTGGTCTCTTTCCGGGTTACAGGAGCATAAGTGGAACCCCGGTTTTTTACAGCTTGCTATGAGAAATAATGCAGCATTGGTACCAATTCATATTACGGGAGCAAACAGTAAGATTTATTATCTTACTGCAACATTCTGGCGGCAACTGTCGAACATGATGGTTATTCGTGAAGCTCTCCGCCATCATGGCAAGACCATGAAAATCAATATAGGACAGCAAATAGCCTTATCCTCGTTTAAAGAATACAATAAAGATCTTTCTGCCGCGGCAAATGTATGTTTGACGCACCTCCAGAGTATAGCGAAGAATGGCCCGGCTATGTTAGATACGATTGCGCCGCAAGAATTAGAACCAGGTAAAAAGGAGCTAATTAGCGCAATAGAGGAGTGCGAAATATTAAGGCAGTTTGAAGACGGTAGAAAACTAGTGATATATCGCTGTAATACTAACCGAACCTCACCCATTATTGATGAGTTAGGGCGCTTACGCGAACGCTGTTATCGCGATATTGGTGCCGGAACTGGTAACGACCGAGATAACGATGTTTTTGATGAAAGTTATTATCATATCATTTTGTGGGATCCTTCTGATGTGGAAATCCTGGGAGCATATCGTGTTATGCCCGTTGGCGAGCAGCTGGCCCAACATGGTGTAACAGGCCTCTATAGCAACAGCTTGTTTAAATACCATGATAATGCCTATTCCTGTTTAGAGAAGTGTGTGGAAATTGGCCGCGGCTTTATTCAGAAACCTTATCAAAAAAGTAAGGTGCTTGATTATTTATGGCAAGGGATATTTGACTTTATAAAAAGATATCCGGACTATAAATACTTGCTGGGTGTGCTGACCATTCCTGGAGCTTTTCCTGAAAAAGTACAGAAACTCATCATCAGTTTCTATAATATATACTTTTCCTCGACAGCTGATTTTTGTTCGCCGATAGCATTGTTCACTGCCGAAAATGTACAGGATGATACTCCATTTTGTGGCGAAGATTTTAGAGCAGACTGGAGCATGCTTAATCACCTGCTGAGAGAAGAAGGTTATGAACTTCCCTGGCCTTTTAAACAGAGTGCTAAATGGTTCTCCCCGGGCGGATCGTCGATTCTTGCATTCACAAAAGATTATTCTTTTAATTCGATAGCTGGGTTAAATCTGAGCTCTATAGATAAATTGAATGAAAGCTACGTTAAGCATTATTTAAGAGATTAAACTGACGATGATTGTCCGGTCCTGGAGCGAGCGTGCCTCAATCCAGACCGTAGTGATAAGGGAAATGATATGCGTATGGATGCGTTTTAATGCGAAAGCCAAGAAATGTATTTATGATACTGAGATCGGTGCTGA